>Ga0105240_10011637_pt1 | contig 12233 bp, 10 predicted proteins | sample KBSC54metaG_FD_80426 | JGI IMG/M metagenome (GOLD analysis project Ga0105240, IMG submission 80426) | Corn rhizosphere microbial communities from Kellogg Biological Station, Michigan, USA - KBS C5-4 metaG | ecosystem: Host-associated > Plants > Roots > Rhizosphere > Soil | place: Michigan, USA...
CCCAGGATCGTGCCGCCCATGATGTGTTGGCCGGCGGGCGCGCCCGGCCACGCCTCGCGTGCCCCGGCCGCCTTGAAGATCCTGACCCCCTGCTCGGATGCGGATTTCCACAGGCGGCGGCCGTCATCGCTTTGTTTGTAGACGATGCGTGCCAACGGCATACCAAAGGCATCCTTGCGACCGGGATCCGGCTCGATCCGGTTCTCCTGCAGCGGCTGGTCCTCGCACACACCCACCATGGAGCCCATGAAGCGCGCGCCGTCCTGCATGAACTTGTGCAGATCCGCGCCGAAGATGGTCGGATTGGCCATCGCCACACCCAACAGGTCATTCGGCTTCAACATCAGGCCGATCTCCCACTGGCGGCTGCCGAAGGCACCACCCGGGTCACCCTTCTTGTCGTAGGGATCCTGGCAGAGCAACTGGCCGCCCGTGGCGCCCAGGTAGTTCTGCATCTCCTCCCGGAACATCCCCGAGATGATCACGGCCGGATGCACCATCAGGTATCGACCGACGAGCCCGCTGCTGTTGGCAAGGCCTTTGGGTTGAGCGGCACTGCCGGAATTCAGCAGGATCCTGGAGTTCTCGACCGTGAACGCCGTCAGCACGACCGCGCTCGCCGGCTGCGTCACTTTCTCGCCTTTGCTGGTGTAGTACTCGACTCCGGTGGCTTTCTTTCCCGACTTGTCCGTCAGAACCCGGGTCACGGCTGCGTCGGCCTGCATCCGCGCGCCCGCCTTCAAGGCTCGCGGGAAATACACCGCGAGAGGATTGGCCAACGCACCGATCGGACAGCCCGCATCGCACCAACCATCCCACAGACAAGCGGGTCTCCCGTTGTACGGCTGCGACAGCACCGCCATGGGGATCGGCGCCGTGTGCATGTTCATGGCGGCGAAGCCGCGCGCCAACACCTGGCCATGGTTGGACACCAACACCGGCGGCAGCGGGTACGGGTCGCCCGGCGGACGCCAGATCTCTTTCGCCGCATCCCCCGACATTCCTACATCGCGCTGCACCTGGTCGTAGAAGGGCCGGAGGTCGTTATATTCGACCGGCCAATCCAGGCCGCGGCCGTAGAGTGTGTGCTCGCGGAAGTCCTCGGGATGCATCCGCGGCCATACCGCGTAGTGATGGATAGCGGCACCGCCATAACCGCGTCCGGCGTTGAAGTTGAACCAGATGCTGTCGGGGCCCGCCTCGACGACTTCCGGCGAAGACCACTTCAGTCGTCGTGCCCAGATCTGCGAGCTGTAGAGATCGCTCATCTTGCGGGCCGGCCCGCGCTCGAGGACGAGGACCCGTTTGCCTGCTTCGGCAAGGATTGCCGCATACACACTGCCGGCGGCGCCGGCACCGACGATGACGACGTCTACCGGCTCCATCACCTTATCCATTCCAGCCCTCCGGCGGCATGATGTGTTGCATGTAGGGAATGTTGAGTTTCTTGAAACCTTCGGGCGTACCGTAGACGACGTCCACGGCGTCGGAACGCAGGCACATGTAGAACACGAAGACGGGAAAGCCGTCGAGGACCGCCCCCGGCGCGGACATCGACTTCACGAGTGTCACCCGCTCGGAGTCGTTGAGATTCGCGAGCGGCTTGCCGGTCGACTTCTGCGCCATGGCGTTGGCCATCTTCACGCCGGTCGCGTAGAAATCGACGTACGGTAGCGCTACCTGGAAATAGCGCGCGATGAGCAACGCCTCGTTGGGATCTCCAGCCAACTGGTGATCCAGGAAATGCGTCAATCCCGCGGCCGTGGCTCCGGGGACAATGGTTTCCGCGAGTATTTCGAGCTCGTGCGCGAGGGCCTCATCCAGTTTGCGCAGCGGCACGTCCTTCGCCCGCGCCTCACCCGGGGTGAGCAACACCGTACCGGTGGGTGCCGTGAAGCTCAGCGCCAGCACCGAACCTTGCAGCGCTCGCTCGACAAAACTGCGTCGCGTGACGTTATCCATGGGACTCCCCGGGGTTTTTCTGTATTCCCTTTTACCCGTTGTCCTTAGCGTGGCCTATCCTGCCACTGCACGCTGTTATCCCCGCTCTGCACTGTTTGATTTGCTGTTGCGTCAGCCGGGGGACAAGTGCTCTACTCGAACGACGCTCCCCGTTGGAAACAAGGGCCCGCCGATGCCGCACTGGCTGACTGACTTCTGCTCGTGGCTGCAACAGACCGCTTTCAGCCAGGTCCTGGAAAACGTGGAATGGATCGTGCCGGCGGTGCAGACGATCCACATCCTGTGCATCGCCGCCGTCATCACCGCCTCCCTGGGCCTCGTGCTGCGCCAGTTCGGCCTCCTGGCCGCCGAGCAACCCCTCGCCGGTGTCTCCCAACGGCTGTTACGGGTCATCTGGAAGACCCTGCCCCTGCTGTTGGTGACTGGTGGCCTGCTGATCTGCGCCGAGCCGGCGCGCTCGCTCGGCAGTCCGGCCTTCCAGATCAAGATGCTTCTGTTGGTTTGTGTCGGGGGCCTGTTGCTCTTCTACCAGCGGCGGCTGCACGCGGTTACGGTAGCCGCGCCGGTCAGGTCGCCTTCCGGGCCAGGACGCGCGATTGCAGTGACTGCGCTGCTCCTGTGGGTCTGCATCATTTTCGCGGGGCGTTGGATTGCCTACGCGGCGGGGAAATGATCTCGATGTCAGTCGAAGCCTTCTATCATTGGCTGGAAGCGACCGCTCCGGCAACGGCCATCCGCGAGAGCTCCCTGCTCTTTCCGACCGTCGAGTCGGTTCACGTCGTGGCGATTACCCTCATGTTCGGCACCATCGCCATAGTCGACCTGCGCCTGCTGTGCCTCGGCTCCATGCAATCGCAAGTCAGCAGGCTGACCCGCAGCCTTCTGCCCTGGACCTGGGGCGCGTTCGCGGTAGCGGCCATTACGGGCAGCCTGTTGTTCTCCTCCAACGCCACCACCTACGCGCACAACGGTTACTTCCAGGCGAAACTGCTGCTGATTCTCGCCGCCGCGATCAACATGCTCGTGTTCCACTCGGTCGGGGCCCGGAACATGGGCACCTGGGACTTACAACCGCGCACGCCGCCCGCCGCACGCATTGCCGGCGCCGTGTCGCTTCTGATCTGGGTTGCCGTGGTGACCTGCGGGCGCTGGATCGGCTTCACCATGCTGAGGCTGTCGTTCTAGTTCATTGGAAAAAGTCGCCTGCGGCGCTTTTTCGGACATCAGCTCCGTTGCCGCCGGCAAAAAGCTTGTTTTTTGCCGGCGGCACTCCTACAGCCAGGCCTGGATGACATAGTCGAACGGGGCGGCGCTATTCACCAGGTCCACGCGCTGCAACACGATCTCGAGCTCACCCCGTTTCGTCGTCAGCACGTGCCGATACGTCCCCACGAAGGACCGCGTGGAGTCACGACGTAGCTCGGTCGCATGAAAGCGCGAACGTACGATGACTTCCATACCTTCGTGCTGTTCCAACACTACACTGCCCACCACGTGACTGGTCATCCAGACGGGAGCCTGTGACCAGGCATTCGGATGGGTGAGACGACCCATCCGAACCTCCATCAGGGAGCGGTCCTCCGCGAATATCGAGGGCTCATCGAGCCACGAGGTCTGCTCGGCATTGGCCGGCATCCAGTACATCCCCTCCGGCGTGAACAGGTCGATATAGGCGCGCCACTGCTTGCGGTCCAGTAACTCGGCCTGCTGTGCCAGAAACTGCTGCACGGAACAATACAAACGGGCGGTCTCAGGGGTGATCGCCACGGCTGCGAGCCTGGGCTGATCGCCAGCCCGGTTGGTAGTGCGCGCTACGTGATCATGCTCGATGGCCTGCGCGCCGGTCCGATCGGCCGTGGCCTCCAGCACAACCGAGTCCTGGCGTAACTTGTCGGTCAATGTCGGTGTTTTCATGAGCCCATCCCCATGTACTGCGCCCACGCTTTGAACTGGTTACGCATCACCGCCTCCGAGGTGCCGTTATTGGAGTACGTCACGTCACCTTCCTGCGTATCCCCGCCGAAATTGCGGTGGAAACTGACCCAGTCCCCACCGTTGGATTCCAGTCCCCGTTGGCCCCGGGTCCAATTCTCGAGGTCATCGGCGTTGATCAGGGTTGCGGGCGAGTTCACCAGGTTGAAGTACCACAGGGCGCGTTGGTAAATCGCCGGCGAGACACCCTTGAGGCGGAAATGCCAGATCTCCGAGAGTGTCTTGTTTGGCGCCAACGGCCGCAGGCAACGCAGTTGCTGCAAGGGAGACTGGATGGACAGGTAAGGATAGACCAGCACGTGATGAATGTTGCGGTCGAGGAACCCTTCCGCCTTCTCCTCACCGTAAGCCGCGTGCATCTGCGCGACATATTCCTTCGTATCGGCATCATCCGGGCGTAAGCCCATGTAGCCGCGTAACAGGCCGTGACCGTGGGGAAAGCCGACCGTCTGTACCGAATCCCACTTCTCGAACGGAGATGCGAACGCGGAGAGGTAGTGATAGTAAAGCGGGGGCGTTCGGTCGTGCTCCCGCATGGCCCGCTCCACGCGAGCCGCGGCAACGCCGGTGGACTGGTGGGTCACGGACGGGTGCAGCGCATCGAGCTGGTTCTCCATGAAGAACTTCCAGTTCGAATGTTGAATCACGCGGTGGCAGACCGGCACGATCTCCACTTCCCCGAGCGGGGAACGATCGCACATGTCGTCGAAGCCGATGCGCGCCTCACCCAGAAACTCCAACAGCGTGGGACCGGCCGCGCCCAGGCTCGCGAATACAAAGCCCCGGTAGGCGTCCACCCGGGCAACGCTCTTCACCGAGCAATCGGGATTATCCGGTGTCATGCGCGTACCGGCATAACCCGCCGGCAATGGAATGGACTTGACGCTACCGTCGAGACGGAAGCTCCAGGCATGATAGGAGCAGACGAGACTCGAGCCGACGTTACCCGACTGGCTGCCGCACAGTTGTACGCCTCGATGCGGACAACGGTTATAGAGCACGCGGATCTTGCGATCCGCGCCGCGCAACATGATCAGCGGCTGGCGGCCGATCCGCACACTGTAGTAATCGCCCGGGTTGGGAACTTGTGACTCGTGACCGCAGTAGACCCAGGTGGACTCGAAGATCCGTTGCATCTCCGTGTCAAAGATCTCCTGGTCGGTGTAGACGCTACGGTGGACGTGGTCGGGCTCGATCAGCTTGCTGATATCGTGCATGGCGCGGAATCCGTGTCGAGGCTGTGTGCGTGAAGAGTAGTCCCGGGCGGACATCCGATACAGAGCCTCGGCCGGCCATTTCCATTACCCTGGGTTATAGTTGACGCACTCCACCCCAGGCTCCACCCCATGGACGTCGCAAAACTTCATCAGTTCGCCGCCATCGTCAAACACCGCTCGTTTTCCGCCGCCGCGCAGGCGCTCGGCATCACCCAACCCGCGTTGTCGAAAATCGTGAAATCCCTGGAGCGCGAGCTGGGCGCGCGGCTCCTGGAACGCGGCCGCTTTGGAGCGCTTCCAACGCCGACGGGTGAGGCTCTCGCCCGACATAGCGATGCGGTTGACGCGGAATTGCGCTCGGCGCGGATTGAAATCGAGGCGCTGCGATCGGGAGCCCGAGGCCAGGTCTGCATAGGTTGTGGGCCATCGGAGGCCACACGCCTGCTCCCCCGGGCGCTCAGCGCGCTCGAAGCACCCGCGCTCGACGTAACAGTCCTCTACGGCCTCAACGAGGCCTTGATTCCGATGGTCCTGCATGGAGAGGTGGACTTCGCCCTCTCATCGATTCCCAATGCCTCCGCCGATCGGGACCTGCGGCACGTCATGCTCTACGAGGAATCCGCTGCGGTGATTGTCAGGACCGGGCATCCGCTGCTCGGCAAGCGTCGACCGTTGACCGCGCGGCATCTACTCGGGCAGAAATGGGTTCTCGCACGCCGTCACGAGCTCGAGCGGCGCGCCCTGGATGACCTTTTCATCGCCGCTGACCTCGAGCCGGTGGAGGCCACCGTCGAGACCACCTCGGCGATCCTGATGAAAACCCTGGTCATGCAAAGCGATTTCGTGACATTCCTGCCGCGGGACCTGATCTATTGGGAAGAGCGCAGCAACCAACTGCGGCCGCTGGACCTGCTGGCACCGTCTTGGCGCCGTCGGGTTGGAATCACGCTACGGGCGCGCGGCAGTCTCAGCCCCGCCGCACAGAAAGTCGTCAACGCCCTGCGGGACGCGGCGGCGGAGTTTTCCTAGTCGAAGAGTTTCACAATCGCCCGGGTGAGCTCGTAGTCCGGTCGCGTCAGGTCGTCAATGACCGAGAAATGATTTCTTTCAGGGAGGCTGAGGCTGCCGGTGACCCATGGGCTCCAGGCCCGCGCCAGCCGGGCGGTCTGCCCCTGGAACTCACCCGACTCGGCGCCGCCGACAGCCAGCAGCACCGTCGCATCCGGATTGGGGTCCATGAACAGCGGGCTGATGGCGTGCAACTCGCCGGCCGTCCAGTTCATGTTCGACAACATGTGAGTGTGCCGCAGTGGACATAGATCAAACACACCGCTGATGCACACAGCCGTGTCGAATGCCTGCCGCTCGGGCGCCCCGCGGGCGATGGATAGCAGGCATGCCGCGAGATGCGCACCCGCGGAGTGTCCTGCCACAACGATCCTCCGCTGCTCGGGCTGAGTCAACACCTCCGCCCTCAGGTATGGCACGACCAAGCTGACCGAGCCGAGGATCTGGGCGAGCGTCGCCTGCGGAGCAAGCGGATAGCTTGGGACGGCGACGCTGATTCCCGCCGCGACGAACGCCTCGGCCACCCACGAATAGAACTCCCGGCCAAAAGCGCGCCAGTACCCTCCATGGAGAAACACCAGTGTGCCCCGAGGTGAGTCGGCTCGGAACAGGTCCAAGCGCTCGCGAGTCTGTGATCCGTAAGGAAGGTCCAGCAGACCCTGGAGCCTGTCGCGCGCCTGGCCAGCACGCTCTACCCAGGAATCAAAGTACTTCTGGGCGTCCGCGACGCTTGCCCGCGGGTTGTATTCCGCTTCCCAGTAGTCACGGGCACTTTGCGATGTCATTGCGGCAGAGGCTACTTTCTCCACCGTTATAACGCAAGCGCAGCCCGCAAGTTGCACGTTGGGTCCGACTGCGCCAGACTCGAGGCGCAGTACCAACTGGATCGAGCTGGAAGGGAGCCCTCATGTTATCCAACTTTCTCGCCACGGCGGTGCGCAATCTCGCTCGCAACAAGGCCTATTCGATCGTTGGGATTTTCGGACTCGCGCTGGGACTGTGCGCCGCTTTGTGCGCCGCGCTGGTCCTGCGCGATCAACTGAGTTACGACCGTTTCATGGACGGTTACGAGCGCACGTACACGGCGCTGTCGGTCCTCATGCCCCAGGGGCGCGCGTCGCTTTACGATGCCGCTACCCACAACAGCGTAGCCGCGCTGTTGAAGGTGCGCTTTCCCGAGATCTCCTCGGTGGCGCGCCTCGCGGAGCAGAGTGTTACCTTGCGTCACGACCAGGTCGAGTCAAAGGAGACGCTCTACTGGGCGGATCCAACGCTCTTCGGCACGCTGTCCTTGCCAGCTCATGCGGGCAACCTCCAGAACGCCCTGCGTGCGCCCAACAGTGTCGTGCTCACTCGAAGCGCTGCACGGAAATACTTCGGGCGCGACGCTCCTCTAGGGGACACACTGGAGCTCGACCGCAACCCGATGAGAGTCACCGCGGTCCTCGAGGATCTGCCGGCCCACGGCACGCAGCTCAAGTACGGGATTTTCGCCTCGGGAGCGGCCTCTTTCTCGCTGTTGAGGCAACTCGACGCCGATCCGGCCAACCTGCCCACGAGTACTTTCTTCGGAATCAATGTAAACACGTTCCTCCGGCTGGGGCCGGGAGCCGGACCCGAGCGCATCCAGTCGCAGATGACCGATCTGATGAAGGCCATCTGGCCCCGGCGCCCACCGGGCCTCGGGGCCTCGATGGAGCTCGTCCGCATCGACCGGGTCCACCTCTTCCAGGGATTGAACCCGGATATCAACGGTCGGCTCGCGGGGACCTCACTCGTCGGCGCTCTCATCCTCCTGCTGGCCTGCATCAACTTCGTAAATCTCGCGACAGCGCGCTCTGCGAGACGCGCGCTGGAGGTCAGCATCCGCAAGGCTTGTGGCGCGGGCCGTCTTACGGTGATGGTGCAGTTTCTAGCGGAGTCGCTACTTCACGTGGCGGTCGCCTGCGGCCTCGCCATCGTCATGGCGGAGTGGTGCCTGCCTTATATCAATTCTTTCCTGGACACGAATGTAGCCACGGACTACTGGCGCAATCCCGTTGTCGTCCTGTGGATTGTCCTGGGAGCCGCGATACTCGGCGTTCTCGCCGGCCTCTATCCGGCGTTCGTCGTCTCCGCCTTCCGGCCTGCGGCGGTTTTACGTGGCGCCCTCACCCACTCGAAAGCCGCGAGCCGCGTGTGGCAAAGCCTGGTCGTACTGCAGTTCGCGGCGCTGATCGGGCTCATGATCGCCGCCGGTGTCATTTACCGGCAGAAGATGTTTGCCACGCGCAACCTGCTGCGAGTGCCCACCGATCAGATCCTACTGATTCAATCGCCCTGCAACGCTGCGTTCAACAACGGGTTGCGGCGACTGCCCGGTGTGCGCGGCGCCGGTTGCTCCAGCGACACGATCCTCAACGGAAGCGGCTTCGATAACGTGCCGCTCAAAGGTGGCGGTGCGCTGGCCATCAGCCAGGTTGGGATCGACGCCGGTGTGCTGGAATTGTACGGACTGGAACCCGTCGCGGGACGCTTCTTTCGCGACGGTGTGGGCGGCACATCGAGCGACGCGACCCCGTCGGGTGCTACCGCGCGACTGGTCATCAACCAAACGGCTGTGCAGGGGTTGGGTTTCGCCTCGGCGTCGGCAGCCATCGGCCAATCGATCCAGCTCTCGGGTCACAGCGGCGAGATCATCGGCGTCGTCCCGGATTTCTCACTTCAGTCGGTGAAGCAGAAGATCAATCCGACGTTCTACGTGGTCGATCCGCAATCTTTCAAGCTCATCGCGGTCAACCTCACGGGGCGCGACATCCCGGAAACGCTCGAGCAGATCGACCGCCTCTGGACACGGACGGGCGGCGCTCAACCGATCAAACGTTATTTCCTCTCCGACTACATGCAGGGCCTGTACGTAGCGGTGATGCGCGAGGCCGAGATGTTCGGCATCTTCGCCATCATCGCCACTGTGCTCGCGAGCCTCGGCCTGTTTGCCCTCACGGCCTCGATCACCGAGCGGCGCACGAAGGAGATCGGCATCCGCAAGGCCATGGGCGCGAGCACCCATGACATCGTGCGGCTGCTCGTCTGGCAGTTCACCAAGCCGGTGCTATGGGCGAATGTGATCGCCTGGCCGCTTGGCGCGTATTTCATGGGACGGTGGCTACTGGGTTTCGCCTATCACACCGACCTTTCGCCGTGGCTCATCGCCGGCTCCACGTTGATTGCCATTGCGGTCGCGCAACTGACTGTGGCGACTCACTGTTATCTCGTAGCGAGGAGTAGCCCGGTGGCGGCGCTACGCTTCGAGTGAGCTTTCGCGTTCGCTCGGCCGGCGCCCGCGTACCGCGCGTACCTTGCGTCCTTCCATGATCGCTATGGCGGCGACGTCGCGTCGGGAAGGATCAGGGTAACGCGAGAGCCGCGAGGGTGATTCGGGTGGACCTCGAGTTGCCCGCCGTGGCTCAAAGCAATTTGGCGGACGAGGTTGAGACCGATTCCGGCGCCGCCCGCCTTCGTCGTGAAGGGCGGCACGAACGACGCGTCGCCCGTGTTCTTCAGACCACATCCGTTGTCGGCGACCGTCACAACGACCGAATCCTGGCGGCGCTCGCAGTTGACTTCGATCCGCGGCTGGTCAGCATCGCTCACGGCCTCGGCTGCATTTTTCAACAGGTTGATCAGCGCCTGCTCGAGCAGGCCGGGATCGGCACTACACGATAACTGCGGCGGCACGACCGAGCGTATCAGCATGACTCCCGTCTCCCTGAGCCTCGGTCCCAGGAGCTGCTCGATGCCGGCCAACAACTCGTCCAACCCCAGCACCTGCAACTTCGGCGCCGGAGTGTCCATCACCATGCGGTAGCGCTCCACGAAGTCCATCAACCCGAGGCTGCGCCGGTTGATCGCCTCGAGCGCCCCAGCAACTTCAGCCTCATCGGCCGGCCCCCTGCCCGCCTGTAGCAACAGGTTCAGACTCTCGGACAGCGAGGCAATGGCGGTGAGCGAGTTCATGATCTCGTGGGCCAGAACACCGGCCATGTCCTTCCAGGCTTTCAACTCCACCGCGTCCAACTCACCGGCGATGGCATGTAGCGACAGCATCCGTCGGCGGCCCTGCTCCCGACTGGAAAGCTGCGAGACCGACACGAACATCTGCCGCCCCGCGGGCAAGTTGATGATCTGGCGAGTTCCGGGGCGCAGCGCCAGCAGCTCTCCGGCGGCCTGCGCGCCGATCGCCTTCATGTCCTCCAGGCGATCGACCGGTTCGCCCGCCAACGAGCGCGCGGAGCGGTTGACGAGCTCCACCCGGCCGTCGTCCTTCACGACGATGAGCGCGGCAGCTACAGTATCCAGAAGCGTCTGCAGACGGTCCGCGTGTTGCTGCCGCTCGACTCGTGTTTCGCGTAACACGTTGACCCGGTAGTCCATGTGTCGCTCGGAGCGGCGGATGCGCAGCGTTATGCTCACACCGAGCGCAATCGCGCACAGGCTGAGAAACACGACTGTCGCGTAGAGCTTGCGCGGGTACAGGTAATCAACGACGGCAAGGATGCTCAGAGCCATCAGCAGTGCGCGGATCCCGATCGTCCAGGCCAGGCGCTCAGCGTTGTCGAGCTTGGAAACCATGTTTGGCCATGCGCCGGTATAGAGCGCCCCGGCTCAAACCGAGCGCGGCGGCGGCGAGCGAGATGTTATGGTCGTATCGAGCGAGGGCCCGCTCGATGGTTTCCCGCTCCAGTACCTCCAGATCCAGCGTCCCGACACCTCGGCGCGCGCGCGTCATCTCCGCCGCCCCGGTCACCGCGGTGACCAACTTTTCATTGCGCCAGGGCTTTAGAATGAAATCGACGGCTCCCTGTTTGAGGGCATCGACTGCCAGGGCCACTCCGCCGTACGCCGTCATCAGGATCACGGAGAGTGTTGGATCCGCGGCGCGGATCGTCGCAAGCGCATGCAGACCGGCTGTCCCACTGCGCTGGCCATAGACGAAGTTCATGTCGAGCAGCACGACATCGTAACTGGTGTCCCGCAGATGCTCCTTCAACGAGCCAGCGGACTCGAGTGTGTCGACGCGCGACGCAACCGCGCCCAGCGCAAGGCGCGCGGATCGCCGAACATCCGCGTCATCTTCCACGACCAGGATGGCGCCGCCCTCACTCATCGCGTGAGGGTACAAGGGCGACGCCCGGGATTCACCTTGAGAAATGTCCGGAATTGGACAACGGGCTCGTCGGCAGGCTGCCGATTCGCGTGCAATTCATTGATTAGCATTACGTTTTAGGGACGCCGGAGCGTCAGTACAATAACGCCATGCTACGGAGCCGCTACCGATGAGCCACGTCATGGACCGTCCCATAGGGACGCGGTGGTGGCGTGCAACACCCTGGGCGCACTCCGGCATGGTGATCGGGGCCATCACACTGGCGCTCATCGTCCTGTTTCACTTTTTCGCCAGTCCGGAGCGCAGCGTCCGCCTGAAGCGGACTAGCGTCATCGTCGCGACGGTTGAGCGCGGCGTATTCCACGACTTCGTTCCGCTGCGCGCGAAAGTCGTGGCTCTCAACAGCGTGTACCTGGATGCACTCGAAGGCGGCCGGGTAGAGAAAATTCTCGCCCAGGCCGGGGATCGCGTCAGCGAGAACCAACCCCTGGTGATCCTCACCAACACTGAGTTGGAGCTGGATGTGCTGGAGCGCGAGGGCCGCCTGATCGAGTCCATCACCCAGCTCCAGTCCTACGAAACCCAGCTCGAGCAGAACCGGATCGCAAACCAGAAGGCCCTGGCGGACATCGAGTACCAGGTCACGCGGCTGCGCCGCTCCCTCGCGCGCCGCAAAGCGTTGGTTTCCCGGGCCCTCGAGCCCGTCGAGACCCAGGAGAGCGTGCAGGACGAGTTGGATCACTACCTCCAGGTCGAGCCCCTGCAGGCCGACAGCAACCGCAAGCAGGAGGAATTGCGGGTCCGCCAGCTCCCGCAGATCCAGGGGCAGCTCGAGAAGCTCCACGAGG
>Ga0105240_10011638_pt1 | contig 12232 bp, 7 predicted proteins | sample KBSC54metaG_FD_80426 | JGI IMG/M metagenome (GOLD analysis project Ga0105240, IMG submission 80426) | Corn rhizosphere microbial communities from Kellogg Biological Station, Michigan, USA - KBS C5-4 metaG | ecosystem: Host-associated > Plants > Roots > Rhizosphere > Soil | place: Michigan, USA...
GAGTTTGAAAATAAGAAATTTGTGCAGGAGCTGCGCGCTGCCGGCTCGATCTCGCACGACTTGGAGTGGCTCATCGGAGGGTACTACACTCATGAGAATACACCGGCGGTGCAGATTCTGAACGGCACCGATCCTGTCACCGGCCACAACTTCGGCACCGCAGCCCTCTTCGCTGAATCGAGCGCGTTCCAGGAGTATGCGGTCTTTGGCGACTTGACCTATCATTTCACGGACCGGTTCGACATCCAGATCGGCGGCCGCGAAGCACATATCAATCCCTCTACACCTGAGCTCATCAACACCGGTCTATACGCTGCGCAGAGCCCGCCGACTAAAACACAAGCCAACGCCTTTACCTACCTTGTTACACCACAATTCAAGATCGCACCGGACTTCATGGTGTACACGAGATTCTCCTCAGGATTCCGTGCTGGAAGTGGCGATGACCATCCGCCGCCCACGGCCTTCTGTGTCGAGCAGGGTTTTCAATGCGCCGTAAAGCCTGATACGACCTACTCCTATGAGTTAGGTGGCAAAGGTGACTTCCTCGACCACAAGCTTTCGGCAGATTTGTCGATCTATTACATCGACTGGAGCGACATCCAACTCGGTTTGCGCAAGGGAGTATTCGTCTACAGCGGTAACGGCAGCGGCGCAAAGAGCGAAGGTATGGAATTTTCCGTCGCGTCCACGCCGCTTAAAGGGCTGAATGTGAGCGCATGGATTGCCTACGACAATGCTGTGATGACTAAATCCTTCGCGTACGGCGTCCCCGGTGACCGGTTACCCTATAGCAGCAAGTGGTCCGCCAATGCATCGTTGCAGCAGGACTTCCCGCTCTGGAGCAGCGTCATCGGCTTCGTCGGGGCTCAGGTTAGCTATGTCGGTGATCGACTTGGGGTCTTTACAAGCGACTCCAGCAACACGGGACCCGGCCCGCGACAATACCTTCCCAGCTACACCAAGACCGATTTGCGCATGGGCGTTCGGTGGGACACTTGGACCGTCAGCGCGTATGTGAACAACGCGACCAACACACGGGGACTTCTCGATGGCGGAACCGGCTACAGCAACCCGGTTGCTTACCAGTACCTCGTACCACGCCTGATAGGGTTGAGCGCGTCGAGGACATTTTAATGACTTTCCGGAGTTGAGGGAGGCATGGGAGGTCACGGTGAATTTTTCGATCGCCATCTTGGGTTCAATTGATGGTAATGAGGCGCATTCGCTGCTGCGCTCACTTTGAGTCTTCTGCGCTGAGTACCGATCACACACTCGCAAACCCATGGTTGAATGGCGCCTGATCGCATCGCCGCTGGGTTGTTCGCGTTGGGCGCCGGCATCCTGGCGACCCTTGCGCGGTCGCCGGCGCGCAACCGAAGTCTACTCATTGGTTGACGCGCGAGCGGCGCAGAGAGTCCCCGAGGTGCTACGCAGGTAAGTGCCAGCGTGTTGTCCCGTGACCGCCTTAGAACCGTAAGCGAGAGGATTGGTGGAGCGGAAGGGGATCGAACCCTCGACCTTCGCATTGCGAACGCGACGCTCTCCCAACTGAGCTACCGCCCCACGACGAGGCCGGCGATTCTAGCCACCGCGACTCGGCTCGTCCAATGGAGATTTTTCAGGCCGAGACAGGCATGGGTGACAACTCCTGGGCGTTGGCGGCTATGATCCAGGCCAAAGATACATAGAACCCGGGGGGATAGGGCCATGCTGGAAATCGGCGGTCGAGCACCGGAGTTTACGCTGCCAGATCACACTGGCCAGGCTACGTCGTTAACGACCCTACTGCGCTCCGGGCCGTTAATCCTCTATTTTTATCCTGCTGATTTCACGCCGGGTTGCACGCGCGAGGCCTGCGCAATAAGGGATCTGCACGTATCGATTCATAGTGCCGGCCTCGATGTGGCGGGTGTGAGTCCGCAAGGTCCGGAAACCCACCGTAAGTTTCGTGAGAAGTACAACCTGCCGTTCACGCTGTTGTCCGACACGGAGAAGGTGGTAATCAAAATGTATGACGTTGTCGGTCCTCTGGGTTTCGGCGTGCGGCGCGCCACTTACCTCATCGACCAGTCGCGCCGTATTCGCTCCGCGATCTTGGCGGATTTCCGTATCGGGCTTCACGAGGAATTTGTGCGGAAGGCCGTGGCCTTGAGCGCGGCAACGTAGTCTAGTTCTGGGGAATCAAATAGTTACAGACTTATTCTCGATGTTGGAGTATTGTCTGAGTAGCGCCGCACGAGCGGCAGTGTTGCTGGAGGAGCGATATGAGTAAAGGGCTGGACAGGAAGAAAGAGGGTAAGAAGAAGCCGGCGAAGACCTTGGAAGAAAAGCGCGCGGCTAAGCGTGAGAAGCGGGCGGTTAGAGGAGGCTGATCGCACTAGCGGCCGGCCGCGGCTTGAGCCGTGGCCGCCGGGCCCTTACGGCACTACGGAACGAAGGCAAGAAATAAGAAAGCCGCAAAGATCACGATGTGGACCGCACCCAGTAGGACGTGGGTGCGTCCTGATACGAGGGTGATCGAAGCGACGACAAAGGTTAGAGCCAGCAGGACGAGCTCCTTGGGCTCAAGTCCTAGCACCAGCGGTAAGCCGATCAGCGCGGACGTCAGGGCCACCACCGGAATTGTCAGGCCGATACTCGAAAGCGCAGAGCCGAGCGCCAGGTTGAGGCTCGTTTGCAGCCGGTTCGCATGAGCTGCACGCGCCGCGGCCCACGTCTCGGGCAGCAACACTAACATTGCGATGATGATGCCCAGCACCGTTTTGGGCGCGCCCGCTGCGTGCAGGGCCGCCTCGAGGCCGTGTGAGATGACCTTCGATAGTCCTACGACCGACACCAGTGCTACAAACAACAAGGCGAAGCTTACCCACGCAAGCTGCGCGGAGGGGGGCGGTGCATGCGAGTCCTCATCCGCGACATTGTCGACGGGCAGAAAATAATCTCGATGCCGCACGGTCTGTATAAAGACGAAGGCGGCCCACAGGGTGAGAGAAGCCAACGCCGCGAAAGTCAGCTGGGCAGTGCTGTAGGTGAGCCCGGCCGAGCTGGTCGTGAAGGCCGGAAACACCAATGACAATGTGCTAAGGGCAATCAGAACCGCCAATGCTGCGTTGGATCCCAGCACATGGAACGATTGCTCATGATACCGCAATCCACCAATGACCAAGCACAAGCCAACTACTGCGTTACACGTGATCATGATCGCGGCGAAGATGGTGTCGCGCGGTAAGACGGCCTTGTCCGCGCCGCCTCCCAACATCAAGGTCACAATGAGTGCGACTTCGATGATTGTGATTGATACGGTCAGTACGAGCGTGCCGAAGGGTTCCCCGATGCGGTGAGCGACTACCTCGGCGTGATGTACAGCTGCGATGACAGTCCCAATAAGCGCCGCCGCACACAGCAGCGCTAGCACCGGCCTCACCGGGGCCAGCCATCCAACTACGAGCAAGGTGCTTGCGGCGACGGGAATCAACCATGACCACAGCGGCATACGCACGTGCAGACCTTCCGGTCCAGCGCCCCGGCGCGGGGCGCGCCATGGTACTACCGTAAGGATGTGAGAGCGGTCACGCTCTGATCACGGCCGCGGTAACGCTGCACCGCTACAATAAGGTCGGGCAGTCCCCATTCACTGGAAAAAAGTCAAATCGTGACCATAGAGTCTCAAGGCCATGGGGTGACCGCGTCCGAGGATAGTGCGTTGGAGCGTCGTCGCGGATCAGATCGCCGTAAGCAACCATTTCGGGCGTTACTGCATGGGAGTTTCAACCCACGACGCCGCGCTCCACGGCGTGAGGGCGAGCGAAGGATTAGCAGCGTTGATTGGCACGATCCACGCTGGCTGGCGGTTGCGATGCTGATCGTGCTGTTTTCATGCATCGACGCCTTTTTGACGCTAACGCTGATCGATCACGGTGCCTACGAGGTCAATCCAGTCATGGCGCCTCTGGTGGGCGGATCTGCACTCGCGTTCACGCTGGTCAAGATAGGCCTCACCGCCGGTGGCGTCGTACTCCTTACGCTGCTGGCGCAGATGCGAGCCTTCGGGCGCATCCCCGTCAGTGTGCTGCTTTATCTGGTGCTACTGGGCTACGGAGTGCTCTTGTTCTATGAATTCCACCTGCTGCAGGATGCAATTCCTTACTAAGAGCCGCGCTCAAGCGAGAGATCGGTCACGGAGTAGGGGACGGGCGCGTTTCCTCGTAGGCCCAGATTCCGTTAAACTAGCGCTTCGCAGTTTCCCCTGAAGCATGCTTGAACCGACACCTCTCTACGGCGGCAATGCCGACTTTCTCGACGCACTCTACGAGCAATATCTTCGTGATCCTGCCAGTGTAGAGCAGCGTTGGCGTACCTATTTCGAACGTCTCGCTCCGCCTAGCGCAGGTGAGCGCGCGCATGGTCCAGTGCAAGCGGAAATCGCAGCACGGGCCCAGCAACCGCGCGCCGCCGCAGCGCAAGCGCCGCCATCCGATGCCGGAACTACCGGGGCGGCGAGCTCCAAACAGGCTGCGGTTTCGCGCCTCATCCAGATTTGGACCAATCGCGGCCATCTGCTTGCCAAACTCGATCCGCTCGGATTGATGCGTCGGCCGCGCCCGCGTGTGCTCGACCTCGATTATTTCGGGCTCTCCCCAACGGATTTGGAGACTGAGTTCTTCACTGGGAGCCGCACTGAAGCGGTGCCGAAGCGGATGAAGCTGCGCGAGATCTTGGCGCAGCTTGAATTTATTTACGCAGGTCCGATTGGCGCGGAGTTCGCTCACGTTTCGGATTCCGAGGAGCGGCTGTGGCTGCAGGACCAGTTTCAGTCCGGCCGGCTGCTTCATCAGTTCACCGGCGCAGAGCGCCGTAACATTCTCTGGCAGCTCACCGCCGCCGAAGGCTTGGAACGCTACCTGCACACGAAGTATGTCGGGCAGAAGCGTTTCTCTCTAGAGGGCGGTGATTCGCTCGTGCCACTTCTGGACGACATGATCCAACAGTGTGGCGCTGCGCGGATCGAGGAAGTCGTCGTTGGAATGGCCCACCGCGGCCGGCTCAACGTTTTGGTGAATCTCCTCGGCAAGTCGCCCTCAGTGCTGTTCTCCGAGTTCGAGGGTAAATACGATCTAAGCCATTTGAAGGGCTCGGGCGATGTGAAGTATCACAAGGGATTCTCGGCCGATCTGCGCACTGCCAGCGGCAATGTTCACGCCGTGCTAGCGTTCAATCCGTCACATCTAGAAGTCGTTGATCCCGTGGTTGAAGGCTCAGTCCGTGCACGGCAAGAGCGGCGCGGCGACGAGCTGGGTGAGCGCGTGTTGCCATTGCTAGTTCATGGCGATGCTTCGTTCGCCGGTCAGGGTGTAGTCATGGAGACCTTGCAGCTCTCGCAGGCGCGCGGCTACTACACCGGTGGCACGGTACACATCATAGTCAACAATCAGGTTGGCTTTACCACTTCCGAGCCGCGCGACGCCCGCTCGACGATCTACTGCAGCGACGTGGCGAAGATGCTCGAAGCGCCGATATTCCACGTCAATGCCGACGATCCCGAGGCTGTTGTGTTTGTCACGCGCCTCGCGCTGAAGTACCGCATGCGTTTCCGCAAAGACGTGGTGATCGACCTTGTGTGCTATCGACGCCACGGTCACAACGAGGCTTACGAACCGGCCGCCACACAGCCTGGGATGTATCGGGTTATCCGACAACATCCTACGGCGCGGAAAATCTACGCTGACAAGCTGATTGCCGACGGGTTGCTGTCCGAGAGTGACGCCGCCGGCATGGTCGAGCAATATCGCAACGGTCTTGACGAGGGACGCCCGCAAGCTCGCGCTTCTCTCGGCATGATCGGCAACAAGTTCACGGTGGACTGGAGTACTTACTCCCAGGCCGACTGGACCGAGCGCGTACAGACGGGAGTTGACATGCGCCGCCTGCGAGCGCTGGGCGAGCGCATCGTCAGCTACCCTGCAGATATCGCGCTCCATCCTCGCGTGGCCCAGATCATAGCCAACCGGAAGAAGATGTTGGCCGGGGAGCAACCCTTAGATTGGGGTTGCGCTGAGACGCTTGCCTACGCGGCGTTGATCGAGAATGGCTTCTCGGTCCGTATCTCCGGACAGGACAGTGGGCGCGGCACCTTCTTCCATCGTCACGCCGTTCTGCACGACCAGAATACCGACGCTACTTACATCCCACTGCAACATATCGCCGATCACCAGCCGCGGGTGCAGGTGATCGATTCAGTGTTGTCGGAAGAAGCCGTCATGGGTTTCGAGTACGGCTACTCGACAACGGAGCCGAACTGCCTGGTGATCTGGGAAGGCCAGTACGGTGACTTCGCCAATGGCGCGCAAGTCATTATCGACCAGTTCATCAGCTCTGGCGAAGCGAAGTGGGAACGCTTCTGCGGCCTGGTACTGTTCCTCCCACATGGTTACGAAGGTGCCGGGCCGGAACATTCTTCCGCCAGGCTCGAGCGCTTTCTGCAACTGTGCGCGGAATCGAACATGCAGGTCTGCGTGCCGTCCACTCCGGCACAAATGTTCCACATGCTGCGGCGTCAGATGCTACAGCCTTTCCGTAAGCCACTCGTCGTCATGACGCCTAAGAGTCTTTTGCGAAACGACATGTCGGTGTCCTCGCTGGAGGATCTCACGCAAGGCAGCTTCGCTCGCGTCATCGACGAAGTGGACGATCTCGCGCCACAGCAAGTGCGCCGAGTCGTTTTCTGCAGCGGCAAGGTGTACTTCGATCTTCTGAAGGCTCGACGGAAGGACGGCTTGCGAGATGTAGCGCTTGTGCGCATTGAGCAGCTATACCCATTTCCGAGTGACGCTTATGAGGCGGCTCTCAACCGATACCCGAATGCTCGCGAGATCGTGTGGTGTCAGGAAGAGCCGCAGAACCAGGGAGCGTGGTATCAGATTCGGCACCGTCTGCAGGAGGTCTTAGGAGGACGCCGGCAGGTGCTCTACGCTGGCCGCGCCCCAGCTGCCGCGCCAGCGACGGGCATAAGCAAGATTCACGAGGCCGAGCAGCAGGCACTCATCGCCGCCGCTTTGCATGCCACTGCAACAGAAGATTCCGCGCGTGAGACCACGCGTTTGACGGGAGCTGGGACGGGTGCTGTCAGCGCCGGTGCCACCGGATCGGCGACCCCATTGAGAAAGAGCTCATGACGACTGAAATCCGGGTTCCCCAACTTCCCGAGTCCGTGGCGGATGCTACCCTCGTTGCCTGGCATAAAAAGCCGGGCGATGCCATCAAGCGCGATGAAAATCTTGCTGACCTGGAGACGGATAAGGTGGTTCTCGAGGTCCCGGCGCCGGCCAATGGCGTGGTGCGCGAGATCAAGATACAGAGCGGCACGGTCGTCACCAGTGGCCAGGTGTTGGCGATCATTGAGGAGGGCGCCGCCGCCAGCAGTGCTGCGAAGAGCGCCTCCGCCCCAAGCGTGTCACAGAACGTAACGAGCCCGGCTCCCGCCAATGGTCAAACCAGCAGCGCCGCCAACGCGGATGCGGTCGGCAAGCTGAGTCCGTCCGTACGCCGTCTCGTGGAGGAGAACAAGCTCGATCCGGGGATCATTCCCGCTTCCGGCAAGGATGGCCGTCTGACCAAGTCCGATGTGGTCGATTTCCTGGGCAAGAAGCAAACGCAGATTACCGATCGACCAGAGCCTCCTGCGCCAGCCTCGCAAGCTCCGGCCGCGCCCGTATCGACTCCGACTCCAGCCGCACGTCCGAGCGGAGCTCGTACCGAGCAGCGCGTACCCATGACCCGGTTGCGCCAGCGCATTGCGCAACGTTTGGTCGAAGCCCAGTCGACGCAGGCGCTCCTGACTTCATTCAACGAAGTTGACATGACCGCGGTGCAGGAGCTGCGCAATCGCTACAAGGACCGCTTCGAGAAAGAACACGGCGTGAAGCTGGGCTTTATGTCTTTCTTCGTAAAGGCGTCGATCGAGGCGCTGAAGAAGTTTCCAGCCGTAAACGCCTCTGTCGACGGCAGCGATGTCATCTATCACGAGTACTACGACATCGGTGTGGCCGTGTCGACCGATCGTGGTTTGATGGTGCCTATTGTGCGTGATGCGGACGTGAAGAACTTTGCGACGATCGAGAAAGAAATCACGAGCTACGCAAAAAAGGCGCGCGAGGGCACGATCGCGATCGAGGACCTTACCGGCGGCACGTTCACCATCACCAACGGTGGGGTGTTCGGCTCGCTCATGTCGACACCGATCGTCAATGCGCCGCAAAGTGCGATCCTGGGTATGCACAAGACCCAGGAGCGGCCGATGGTCGTTAATGGGCAGATTGTCGTCCGTCCGATGATGTATCTTGCCGTCACGTACGACCATCGGATCATCGACGGCCGCGAAGCGGTCCAGTTTCTCGTGACTATTAAAGAGTGTCTCGAGGATCCGGGTCGCATGCTGCTTGGCATTTAGGGGCTTTGGCTCCTTCGATGCCCGCGCCGCGTAGTTGCGGCGCGTGACTTCGCCCCCATAATCCAACCAAGAAACGGTCTTAAGCTGGAGTTCTCCATGTCCGACTCTTTCGATGTGGTCGTCATCGGCGGCGGTCCCGCCGGTTATCCGGCCGCCATTCGCGCCGCCCAGAACAAACTTAGCGTCGCCTGCATCGACGAGTGGAAGAACCGTGATGGTACTGCGGCATTCGGCGGCACCTGCCTAAACGCCGGTTGTATTCCGTCCAAGGCGCTACTGGAGTCTACCGAGCTATACCATCGGGCGAAGGAGGAGTTTGCGGCTCACGGTATCAAGGCGCCCGACGTTACCGTTGACGTCGCCCAGATGCAGAAGCGCAAAGGCTCGATCGTTAAGACAATGACGCAAGGGATTCTCGCACTCTTCAAGGCGGCTGGTGTGACTCCCCTACAGGGCCACGGCAAACTGCTGTCTGGCCACCGCGTCGAGTTCGTTGGCCATGATGGCACTCGTCGCGAGCTCACTGCCAAAAACATTATCCTCGCCTCCGGCTCGGCTCCTATTGAGCTGCGCTCGGCGCCGTTCCAAGCCCCCTACATTGTCGATTCATGGGGAGCGTTGGATTTCGATTCGGTACCGAAGCGTCTCGGTGTGATCGGCGCAGGTGTCATCGGCCTCGAGCTCGGCAGCGTCTGGCGCCGGCTCGGCAGCGAGGCGGTCGTGCTGGAGGCATTGCCTGACTTCCTCGCGATCGCCGATCAGCAGCTGGCGAAGGAAGCGTTGCGCGGCTTCAAGAAACAGGGGCTCGATGTCCGTCTCGGCGCCAAGGTGACCGGCGCTACCGTTGCCAACGGCGCTGTCGATGTTACCTACACCGACGGGAAGGGCGAGCAGAAGCTCACCGTCGATAGGTTGGTTGTTGCCATTGGCCGCCGACCGTACACCAAGGACCTGCTGGGTCCGGGTACCGGTGTTGAGCTCGACGAGCGCGGTTTCATTAAGGTCGACCATGAATGTCGCACGGGAGCTGAAGGTGTGTGGGCGGTCGGCGATTGCGTCCGCGGACCTATGCTGGCGCACAAGGGCAAGGAAGAGGGTGTTATGGTCGCCGATCTGATCGCCGACCGTTTCGCAGAGGTCAACTACAAGACCGTTCCGTCGGTCATCTACACTGCGCCGGAGATCGCCTGGGTGGGGCTGACTGAGGAGCAGGTAAAGGTAGGCGGCAAACCCTACAAAGTGGGTGTTTTTCCGTTCCTGGCCAGCGGCCGGGCGCGCGCCATGGAGCAGGCGCAAGGCTTTGCAAAGGTCATTGCGTCGAAGGATGACGACGAGATCCTCGGCGTACATGTCATTGGTCCAATGGCTGGCGAACTCATTGCTGAGGCGGTGTTGGCCATGGAGTACTCGGCCAGCAGCGAAGACCTGCAGCGAACGATTCATGCGCATCCGACGCTTGCGGAGGCGATTCACGAGGCGGCGCTGGCCGCTGACAAGCGGGCGATTGATTCGATCAACCGCTGAGCGCGAGTTACTTACGGGTCTCTTCGAGCGTTTTGCCACTGAAGGTGGCGATGGGCGCCGTGCGTGGCGCGGGGGTGGGCGCTCCGGTGGCCTTGTGTCGCGCGGGTTTTTTCGGCGTTATTCCGGGCGCGGGCAAATCGTCTAACACGATGGTCGCGCGCCGTCGCAGCTGCGATTCGAGGTGCGGTAGCTGCGGATGATCCGGTGCAAGCTGCTGCAGAGCCGCCACGTCAGTACGCGCGGTTTTGAAGTCCTCGCTTTGCAAAGCCGCTTCGGTATCTGAGACGAGCTTGATGACCTCAGGTGGGAAGCGAGGCGTTTGAACTGCCGATAGAGTATTGATCGCGTGTCGGTGTCTCTCGTCGCTGCTCGCAATTTTGAAGAGCAGGCCTAGAACACCAAGCATCAAGGTCACGCCCACGCCGACGAGAAACGCGCCTCGCCGTGATGGCGTCTCCACAGGAGGCGGCGGTGGGCTTTTCAGGCGAGGCTTGACCACGAAATGGGATACGGAAGCCTGAGCGGGGTCGTCATCCTCAAAAGAGGGTTCTTGCGCCGCAGCAAGGGGTCTTCTGCCTCGTTGGGCAGGTTCGCTGCTTTGTCTCGCTGTGTTCGCCTGCTGAGCAGCCTTGGGCTCCGCCTCCAGCGTCTCTGCTGCTACCTTGCCGGCCGCCGATAGCGCAGCCAGCAACTGGCGCGGCTCGATAGGATACGACAGTGTCCTGAACAGACCGAACGGTCCGAGCCGTCCTTTCAGTAACTTCAGCCGCTCGCGCTCGGCGGCGAAGATCCGTAACGTCTGCGGACGATTGCGGGCGAATTGACCCAGCAGTTCCAGCCCCGAGCCGTCCTCCAGGCGCTCCCCGGCGACTATGGCATCGAACTTATTGATGCGTACCAGGTCGAGGCAGTCTGCCTTCGTAGTGGCCACATCGATGCTGAAATAATCTCCCAGCGCCTCGTTGATCGCTGTGAGAAGCGCTGGATCCTGATCGGCGACAAGCACGTGCATAAAACCCAATGAGCTCCAATCCTGGGAGCCGGTTCCCTGGCCCCCTGTCTTAATACAGCGACAGGGGGCGGTAGACGCCGTGCTAGATCACGTTTCGGAAAAACCGAAGCGGGGGCGGAGGCTCAGCGGACGCGCCGCGCATGGATCACGTTCGGCACCGCAGCCAACCGCCTCAGCACGCGGCTCAGCTGCTCCAGGTCAGCGACCGCTACCGTGGCCGTTACATGAGCGGTTCCAGCAACGCGGTCGGTGGTCGTCGTCATGGCCTCGATGCTCAAGCGCTCAAACGCCAGTACATCGGTGATGTCGCGCACCAGACCCCTGCGGTCGTAGGCGCTAATCGATAGTCCCACGGTGAGATTACCCGCCTCCGCGCCCGTCCATTCGACCGTCAGAACACGCTCGGGTTTGGTGGCAAGCATTCGCAGCAGGCTCGGGCAATCCCGTCGGTGAATTGTCACGCCGCGCCCCACCGTGACATATCCAGCGATCGGCTGCGGTCGCAATGGAGCGCAGCAGCGGGCGAGGGTGACCGGCAAGTCACCCACACCTTCGACCTCAACAGGTGAACCGCCACGGCGAGTACTTGCGCGCGCCGGCCTGGCGATCGGGGGATGGTGCCGCGCTGGTGACGTAGGTTGGGAGCCGGGGAGTCGAGCGGCAGCCTGTAGGAGCTGAGTGACTGTGATCTCGCCTTCGCCTAACAGCTGGTACAGGTGATCTGCATCGTGCGCCTGTAGTTGCTGCAGCAGAGCGGGAAATTGCTCGGGTTTGAGTCCCATGCGGGGCAATTCGCGCTCGGCGACGGCGCGGCCGGCGCTACGGTTGTCACCGATGTCCTGTTTGCGGAACCAGGCCCGGACTTTCGACCGATTGCGGGCGGAGACGAGGTAACCCTGTTCGGGTGCCATCCAGTCGCGACTTGGGGTGTCTTGCTTCCCGGTGATGATCTCCACGATTTCGCCGTTGGAGAGGGTGTAGGTTAAAGGCACGATCCGGCCATTGACCTTGGCGCCGCGGCAGCGATGACCGAGAGAAGTGTGCACGGTGTAGGCGAAGTCCAGGGGTGTCGCGCCACGGGGCAGATCGATGACCTCGCCCTTAGGGGTCAGGGCGTAGATGCGATCTTCGAATAGCTCAGTGCGTACACGCTCGAGGAAGTCGCGCTCCGCATCCACCTCGTTAGCTGTGGTTGCGGCCTCGGTCGGTTCCAGAAGTCGCCGAACCCACTCGATCTTGCGCTGATA
>Ga0105240_10011639_pt1 | contig 12230 bp, 12 predicted proteins | sample KBSC54metaG_FD_80426 | JGI IMG/M metagenome (GOLD analysis project Ga0105240, IMG submission 80426) | Corn rhizosphere microbial communities from Kellogg Biological Station, Michigan, USA - KBS C5-4 metaG | ecosystem: Host-associated > Plants > Roots > Rhizosphere > Soil | place: Michigan, USA...
GGATCTACTCCGCGCTAAAACGCGTGGGAGGCCGCTGGATCATCACGGCTGATCACGGCAACGCCGAGACCATGATCGATCCGGTGACCAAGGGTCCGCACACGTATCACACGACGAATCCGGTCCCGTTCATCGTGGTGGATGAGGAGAAGCGTCCGCTTCGCTCCGGCGGCGCGCTCCAGGACATCGCTCCGACTGTTCTTGGAATGCTGCACGTCGCGCAACCCAAGGAAATGACGGGTCGCGATTTGCGGGTTAAGTAGCTATCCGAAGATATCCGTGGGTGTCAGATCGAAACTTAGCTCGGGTATCTGCAGAGCCGACACCTCGACCAGTCCCGCATTCCAGGTATACATGCGCTTGGAATGGGGATCCACCAGCCAGACGTGTGTAATGCCCCAGGCGCTATACTCAGCGAGCTTCTCGCGCACTTTGGTCATCTTGTCGTCGAGGGATAGGACTTCGACGGCAACTAGAGGCGGAGTGTCGGGTACGCGTCCCTGCGGCTCCGTCGGATAAAACACAGAGACGTCCGGGATTCGATACAGCCCTGGGCGAACGCGAAGCCGTAGCTCCGGACATACGAATACGGGAAACGCTTTCCGCAGCGCGATGAATAATGCAATCAGAAGGCCTTGAGTTTTCGAATGTAGGTAATCAGGCAACGAGCGCTCCACGAGCTCACCATCCTGATACTCCTTATCAAGATCCGGGAAGGAGGTCCGCAGGTATTCCTCGACGGGAAGCGCTGCCTTGGATTCCATGCCCAAAGGATAGCCTACTGCCTCTCGAGCTTCTGGATCACTTCGAGCACCACCGTACCCACGATCTCCAGGCTCTGCGCGCTCAGTTTGTCCATGGTGTCTTCGTCGGTGTGCCAGGGCTCGTAGTCGAAATCGATGAGGTCAATTGCCGGGATGCCAGCCTTGATGAAGGGGATGTGATCGTCTTCAGTAGCGCGGGTGTTTCGCGTGAAATATGCCGCATAGCCGAGCTCCGATGCGGTGGACCATACCATCCGGTTCAAGGCCGCGTTTCCGTTGGTCTCCTGATCGATATCCAAATGCTTGTCACCGATCATGTCGACGTTAATCAGCCCTTTGATCTTCAAAGCAGTACCGTCCTTGGACCAGCGTTGGGCCAGGTGCCGGCTGCCGTAAAGATTATCTTCGCCCGCCCACTCGGTTCGTACGGCTTCTTCGCCGTCGAGCCACACCAGGTAGACGTCGTCGGTCCTTGGCTGGCCTGCCAGCGCGCGGGCGAGCTCCAACAGAAGTCCCGTCGATGATCCGCCATCGCTCGCACCCACGAACTTCCGGCCCGGAAACAGCTTGGTGTCGAAGTGGCCGGTAACGACTACAGCCTTTCCTGTTTTGCCGGGGAACTTTGCAAGGATGTTCTTCATCGCGATGGGACCCTTGGGGGTCTGCGCCGTGAAGGCGTCTTCGGTGACCTGGCACTTGCACGCCTTGAGCTGCGCGAGAATGTAGGCCTGCAACTGGCGATTCGCCTCCGAGCCCGACGGCCGAGGCCCGAACGCGACCGCATGTCGAGTAAACTCCAATGCGGAGGCGCCGGAGATACCCGCTCCGAAACCGCTCGTTGAAAGAGCCCCGGCGGATAGAAGTGCGATCAAGAAGGCTTGCGCGCGGAACATATATATCCCAGTGTAAAAGACCTGTTCTTATCGAGTGGGTCGAGCAGCGGCAGGACCATGGCAGGCGGTGCGAAAAACACCGCCGCCACCAGCACTAGAGGTCCGGGAAAGAATTGCAAGGCGTTCAGCAGGCGGCGAGAGATCAGCCGGAAGATGCCGCCCACCGGCTGGATCGATATGTCTGTAAATCCGGCCTGCCGCAGCAGGCGATCGAGCGCGAAGCGAGTGAACCGGCCGTAATCGTGAGGCTGCTGGTGCTCCTCCCATTGCAGCGGCGCGACCAGCAGGAATCGGCCCCCGGGCGCGAGTACACGGCCGAGCTCGCAGATCACGCGATCGGGATGGAGCACGTGTTCCAGCGTGACGATGTTGATGGCGGCTTTAAACGTTTTGTCGGGGAAGGGAAGCGTCTCCAGATCGCCCAGGACGTCGAGTTTCGAATAATCCCAAGCTTTATCGCCGACGGCCAGATCCAGCCCGCAGTAGCGCTGCTCTGAGAAATAGTGTTTGTGGGCCGTCTCACCCGCGCCCGCGTCCAGCACGCGAATCCCACGCGGCGATGTTTTCGCGAAATTCGATACCGCGTCCTCAATGGACGCCTCGAAATGCATCACATATCGAGCCAGTGCACCGGGCAGCAGGGATCGAAGCTTGTCGTACATCACGGTAGCGAGATCACGATTTCTTGCGAGCTTCAACCATGATGGTCGATCCGGCGCGGCATACGGCTTCGAGCAGCGTGAACGGCGTCGATGCGGCCACCAACGCCGTATATAGCAAGTCCTTCCACAGCCGCTGGCGGGACGTTTCGGCGACCTTCCGGACCCGCCGGGCCATGGGATCGAGCTTGGGCGCGAGGCTGGTGGCTAATCCGGCGGGATTGTCGCGCAGCGAAAAATGCTTGTGCCGCAGGACCTCGAACCCGCAGCTTTCGAGCAACCGATCCAGATCGGAGGCGCGAAAATCGGTAAGGTGGCGCGGAACATCAATGCCCGCCCAGCGCTCGCCCAGCAACAGGAATTGCCAGCAGGCAGCGTTGGGGACTTGCACGATCAATCGGCCTTCGGGCGCGAGCAACTCATGCGCGGCGCGCAGATAACTTCCCGGATCGTAGAGGTGTTCCAGGACATGAAACATGGTGACCGCGGCGCAACTTCCAGCGGCAAAGGGAGCCTGAGCAAGGTTTCCGCACACTGCGGGAACGCCGGCGCGCCACCAGGCTGCGTGGGCCGCATCCATCGAAAAATCGAGGCCGGTCACTGGGCCGGTACGTTGTACAGCGCCGCGTTCCGCGAGCATTTGCAGGAACAGTCCACCGCCGCAGCCTGCGTCGGCGATGATCCCCTTGGCTTCGGATTCGCGCAAGGCTCTTTCGACGAACTGCAGGTGGTCGCGCAGCACAAACCGGCGATACCGCTGCTCCATCCGATCGACGGCGGCCGGCTCGGGAACGTACCAGTAGTCGAGTGGATAATACTGCTGGAGCTCGGCAGGCGCGGGCTTGGGGTGCAAACGAATCAAGCGGCAGGACGCGCACTCGACGACCTGGAAAACGCGGTCGGTGGTGCCATAGAGCCGGTCGGTGGCGGCAAACAGTTCGCGAATTTCCGTGTGTCCACAAGCGACGCACAGTTCTTCGGAGGGAGGGTTCAGTTGGCCGATTCGGAAAGTTCCCGCAGCCCGATCCGGTTCGCCATAAGCAGCCGGCGGATTTGCCGTCCGGTCAGCCTCCGCTTCTCGCGCAGCGCTCGGCGCTTGCGCAGCATGGCGGGTATCCGCGGGAATGCTTGCGCCATTCCGCGGAAGAGAGCCAGCCCCGCCGTGAACTTCCCGCCCATTCCCGGGTAATGGCGCATCTCGCCCCGATTGCGGACCGCTGCCCACATTCCCGCCCCGATCCTCGCTAATAGGAAGGCTCCGTTCGCCCACAGCAAACTCCAAGGAAACAGTTTCACCGCCAGCAGAATGCGATTGCGTTCAATCAGCGTCAGCCGGCGGGCGGATCCGAGCCCCAGAGTGGCGCCCCGGTGATGCCGCACCACGGCGTCGGGGGTATACAAACATCGCCAGCCCGCCCAGCGGGCCCGCAGGCCCAGTTCGGCGTCATCGGCATATGCGAAAAAATCCTCGTCAAAACCGCCAACGTCTTCTAGCATCGCACGCCGGTACATGGCGGCGCAGCCATCCGGCCACAGGACCTCTTCGGTACAATCGAACTGGCCGTGGTCGGTTTGCCCGGATCCTCGACCCCGATTTTGTCCGTCGGGAAATATGAGGTGGCCGCACTTATCAATCCGCGTAGGATCTTCCCAAACCAGGACTTTCGATGCGGCCATGCCGATGTCATCGCCCTCGCGGATCGCGCCTTCCAGAGCCGCCAGCCAGCCGGGCTCGGCTTCCGCATCGTTGTTAAGCAGAGCTACGAGGTCGGCATCTGTGGAAAACATTGCCTGGTTGTTGGCCGCACAGAAGCCTCTATTTATTGGGTTTTCGATGAGATTTAAGGGTACCGGATAATTCTTCGCCGTTTCTTCGATCAGCGCGGGGGAGCCATCCGTTGAGCCGTTATCCACCACAACCACTTCGAAAGAGCCGTGAGTCTGGCGAGCCAGTGAAGCCAGGCACGCTCGAAGCAATTCCTTCCGATTCCAATTCACGACAACCACGACCACGCCAATTTTTTTTGAGAACAAATTCACGGAATGCTGTATTATAGTACCTCCAGGCTAAAGTCCTAGCTTCTACAGCCGAAAGTAAATAGTACATGAACTCCGTAGGAAGAATTCTCCGGAGCGCACGCGAGCGCCAAGGCCGCGAGGTCGCAGACATCGCCGAAGAACTTTGTCTCACGCAGCAATATTTGCGAGCGATCGAAGAAGACGACGTCAAAAACCTTCCCGGCATTTTCTTCTACAAAAATTTCGTGCGCCAGTATGCCGCCATCGTTGGCGTGAAGGATTCCGAAATCCGGCCCAGCGTTGAAGCATTGACGGCGGCTGCCGAGGAGCCTGTACTTCCGGGAGCCATGGCGCAACCTCCGGTTCGTCCGATGGATCCCATTGTGGCCGATTCCAACCGCCGTTACTTTGCCAGCGCCCGGCTCGGCTTGTCCGTGGCCGGATTCTTGGGAGCATTGATGGCTTGCTCCGGCTTCTACGCCTGGTGGATGCGGCCGAAAGAAGTTGCTCCGGCGAAACCGGTGCCGGCCGCGATTGTGCAGCAAAATGTCGAGCAAAGTGTGCAGCAAAATGTCCAGCAGGTGGTCCCGCCCGCGTCTGAAATTGCTGCTCAGCCCAGTACCCAACCGGCGCCGATCGCGTTGGCAGTTTCTTCGCAGAATCCTCCACCCACTTCGGCTCCAACGGTTCAGGTGACCGCCGAGGCACAAACTCAGACTACTATCGACGGTATCAATCACGTCGTTTTGAACCTCGCAGCAACAGAAAAAACCTGGCTGTCCATCACCAGCGAAGGCAAGCGGCTTTTCGCTGGATTCCTCGAGCCTAGCCAGACGAAGACGCTTACAGGCGTCGATGCGGCTCGCATGACCGTCGGCAATGCCGGCGGCCTTGAAGTTCGCCTGAATGGCAAGCCCATCGGGCCGATCGGCAAGAGCGGCCAAGTCCGCGTGGTGGTCTTCACGCGGGACAACTTCGAAGTGCTTCCGCTGGATCTACCCGTCGCGACGCCCGCCGAAACCCTTTAGTTTACTTCCTCTCTGTAATTGTCACAGGCTGCTCTACACGGAAGCTGATCTTCGTCTCCGCGGGTAGCACCGCAGGTTTTCCGCGCGTCGCCGCCACTACGCCACCACCTGCCGCACCGCCCGATGCTGCTCCGATCGCCGCGCCTTTACCGCCACCAGCGATTGCTCCTATCGCAGCTCCGATCGCGGCGCCGATGCCGACCTTTTGCGTATCCTCGGTCTTAGACGACGGTCCTTCTTTCTCAAAACGATCCGTGCGAAGCTCCACTTTCTGACCATCCGAGAGCATCAGGCTGGTTAGCTCCAGCGAGAGATGAGAAGTTCCTTTGACGCGTCCGGCTTCCACCAGGTCCACGATACGTCCATTGGCACGGGCGCCCTTCTCTGCGATCACCAATCCATCGATTACCAGTGGCTCGTCCAGCGTGGCCATAAAGGAGTCGCCTTGTCTGCTCCGCTCGGTCGAAATCGTTTCGCCCAGCCGGATGTTAACAAGAGTTCCACGGGTGATCGTGACCGATCGGGGCTGGGCAGGCTCGGGGCTTGTCTCGGCTGGGGGTGGAGGAGGCGGCGGGGGCGTAGCCGGCTCGGGCGCGACAACTGGAGCTGGAATCGCGACTGGAGGCGGTTCGGGCACGGAAGCGGGAACAGTTTCCACCTTGGCTTGCTCTATCGGGGCGGCTGCGGGCTGTTCTACGGTGGCGCCGGTCTTGTTTTTGGACATCACCTTGGGTGCGGGACCGATGCGAGTTTCGGAAGCTTCGGGAACCGGATCGGTCGTCGGTTCCGGAGCGGCGGCGACAACAGGGAGCGGAGCTTCAACTTTCGCCACACTGCGGTTCGATTGGACGTAAAACACGCCAGTGGCTGCCAGCAGGCCTCCCAAGAATCCCAACAGAACTTTCGTGTTCACGCCTCGGCCTCCTTCTTATTGTTAAACGTGCCCGCTCGCCCTACCGTTTCAACACGCTAAAATAGATAAGAATGTTCCCCCGCGGCTTCCAAATTGGAGGCACCCAGATACAGCCGGCGACGGTACTTGCGCCCATGGTGGGCGTGACCGACACGGTATTCCGTCGTCTCATCCGATCGCAAGGCGGATGCGGTCTCATTATGACCGAGTTCACCAGTTCGCACGGCGTCGTCGCAACCTCCAAGTCAACCAGACCTACGCGCGCCTTTCGCTACCTGTACTTCGATCCCGACGAGCATCCCATTTCCGCGCAGCTCTTTGGCTCGGATCCGCAAGTTATGGCCGATGCGGCGCGCTACTGCCAGGATCTGGGTTTCGACCACGTCGATATCAACTTCGGCTGCCCGGTTAAGAAAGTAGTGCGGTGCAATGGCGGCTCGGGCCTGCTCCGCGATCTTCCGTTGGTCGAGCGGCTTTTGCGCTCGGTGAAGTCGGCTATCTCGATCCCGCTGACGATGAAATTCCGCGCCGGGTGGAACGACAAGGAGCTGGTCAACGTGCAGATGGCCAAGCTGGCCGAAGATTGCGGACTGGCGGCCATCGCGCTGCACCCTCGCACGCGCGAGCAGGGTTATAGCGGCCATGCCGATTGGACCCGCATCGCCGAAGTGAAGGCTGCGGTAAAGATCCCGGTGATCGGCAACGGCGATATTCTGACGCCTCAGGATGCCGTGCGCATGGTGCAGGAAACCGGATGCGACGCGGTGATGATCGGCCGCGCGGCGTCGTCAAATCCGTGGATCTTCCGCCAGATTTCGGATTACATCGCCACCGGCAGCTACGAAACACCTTCGGAAAACGCTCGCTATGAAATTATGCGGCGCTATTATTCCATGCTCCTGGAGCACCAGTCGCCGGACGCTGTCGGCAAAATGAAGCAGTTCGCCACTTATTTCACGCATGGCGTCCGGAACGGCTCCAAGCTTCGCGCCGACATCTATCATCTTCACGACGCACCGGGAATCCTCGACATGGTGGATGCGTTCTTCGAACGCGAGCTGGCGACCTTGGCTTGAAACACGTTCAGCTTATTACAGACGGGGCTTGCCTGGGTAATCCCGGCCCGGGAGGGTGGGCCTGTATCCTGCGCTATAACCACCACAAACGCGAGCTGGTGGGATCGGAGCCCCACACCACAAATAACCGCATGGAACTGACGGCTGTCATCGAAGGGCTGAAAGCCGTGCGTGAGCCATGTTCGGCTGAAATAGTCACGGATTCCCAATACGTTAAGAACGGAATCACCCAGTGGATCCACGGCTGGAAGAAAAACGGCTGGAAGACAAGCGCGAAAAAGCCGGTTCAGAACCAAGATCTTTGGGAACAGCTAGATGCGCAGGTGGAGCGGCACAAGCTCCACTGGACCTGGACCAAGGGCCATGCCGATCACGAGGACAATAATCGCGCCGACGAGCTGGCGACCGAGGCCGCCCGCGAGCAACTGTAGTCGTGCTTTCTTAGCTTTTAGGCTGTAGCTTTTAGGGCACAGCTGTGATTCGCTTTCGCCGCGCACGCCCGGCGAAACAACAAGTTAGCCTGGAAGGCGGCGTGCGTACCGATCTGCATGCGCAAAAACACGGTCGCCGGTTTTCTAGCTCTGTTGCTCGGTTTTCTGCTGGGCAGGGCGGCGCACCAGGTTCGGCACAAATCCCCCGCGATCATGCAGTTTGAGCCGACGGTACACAAGCTGCGACCGGGTACAAGATCGCCCTTCACTTACCCGGATCGGGTGGTTTAGCCGGACACGGTGTCTCACCAGGTGAAGGCTCGACGTGCGGGTTCAGAGCGATGACAGCACCGCTGGGGGACCGGTAGACGATGCTCAAGCCGTGAGTCGCGACGAAATCGTGATCCTGGGGTTCGAAGAGCACATACGCTCGTTTACCGGCCGGGAGCTCGTCAGCATGCGGAAATTTAGGAAAGTTTTCACGCCCGGAGGCGTTCCGGTAGTAATTCAGGGCGGCATCGTACCGCCAATTAGGAGCGATGTCGCTCAGGCCGCAGGCATGGTTATAGGAGGCCAGAACCGAGTAAAGTTTGTCCGTATCCGAATCCCACTTCCATTCCTTGAAGTAATTCAGGCGGAGGCAGAGCAGAAAATACGAGCCCAGGACGACCATTAGAACCGTCAGGCTGCGGCGGGATATTTCGCCCGCGCGTGTGGGAATCGGTATTGCCGTCAGTATGCCCAGGAACAGAGTGCCAAGAACCACGATCCAGATCCCGGTTCGATCCAGCGGCAGCGGGATTCTCTTGATGCGAAAGAGCAGCCAGTGCACGACCAGAGCAGCACCAGCGGCGACCGCTGGTACGGCGGCAAACGTGGGAGACAACGGGCTGCGCGCACTCGGTAGGGATCGCCAGTGGGTCAAGATCAGGATGACCTTCCAGGCCACCAAGATGCCGCCGATCATCGGAATGACGAGCGGAAGATCAATGAACAGAACCTCCTGCACCGATGGGTCCAATTCGTAGAAGGAGGCTCGGTGTAGACTCCCGAAAGTCTCTCTTAAGGACGCCGCCCCATAGGTTAACTCCCCTCGGTTCCATTGCAAGATGATCTGACCCGCAAGAGCGCCGGCCAGGAGCAGTCCAGGCAGAAAACAGGCAACCGCAAGCTTGGCCCTGGTTTTCCGCGAAGGTGCTCTTCGGGAGGCCCAAACGTACAGCATCACGATGGTCGTGGCATCGACGAATGCGAATGAGAAATTGCTCAGGAAGGATAGAGCGATGCATAGGGATGCTGCTACGCAGGCGCTCACGACTCGCCGAGACTTCGTAGCGGGCACGAGCGCGTATGCCACCATGCAAATCGCAGAGAGCAGAAGGCCTGACGCCAGACCATAGCCGCGTGCCGCGACCAGGAAATCGAAGATAAAAGGATTGAACACCAGGCAAATGAACAGAAACATTCGCAGAAGAAACCGCTCCGCAATGAGGCTGCAGAGAAAATACGACGCTACGATGTAAATTGCGGCCCCGATGAGAGCGCCGGATCGAGCCACAAGATTCGACGTACCGAAAGCCCTGGTGAAAGTCCATTCCAGGATCGAGTTCAGCAGATGATTGTTGGCGTGCGCCGTCCAAAAGGCTGGCTGGACGGGGCGAACAAAGTTCGTGTAGGTGACGGCTTCGTCGATCGTAATCGCCTGCACGTGCGCCCGCAGGACGGCCCAGACCATCGCAAAGGCTGCGAGGCCGATCAGAATTCCGTGCTGCGGCGCTCTTCTCATTCTGGTCCTGCCAGTCTCTCACGATTTCGAACAAGCTACATTGAAAGTAGGATGCTTTCTAAAACACTTCTCTACATTCTTGTAACTGCCGGATTTGCCACCGCGCAACCTTTTGGAGCGGGGTTGAAAGTTGGGGTGCCGGCGACCGATGCGTTCAAGGTTTTCCCGGTACCCTCGCCGTCCATTTTCACCGGCGAATCGCCGCGCTATACCGTTGGGCCCTACGTGGAGCTCAGGCTGCCGGCTGGGATGGGGGTAGAAGTCGACGCGCTGTATCGTAGTTATGATTTTCGAAGCTCCGGAATAGGTCTCTCGGCGAGCTCATGGGAATTTCCTGTTTTGGTCAAGCATCGTTTCGCCTCCGGCCCCGTGCGGCCATACTTTGAAGCGGGCCCGAGTTTCAGCCATCTCTCGGACATCAAGCTATCTTCGCTCAATCACCTGTCGAACTATGGAATCGTCGTGGGCGGAGGAGTCGAATTGCACTTGTTCCTGATCAGGATTTCGCCCGAGATCCGCTATACGGGCTGGGCCTTCCGGAATTTCGACGGGTCGGAGGTACAGTCGAAGCGCAACCAGCTTGCGGTCTTGGTCGGGTTTGGATTTTAGCGGCCGCGCAGGAGACGCATCGCTTCGGCCACCGCGGCAGCTTCGCGAGCCTGCCCGCCCCCGTTCTCTTCCGGAACCGTATCGCCCTCGCCGGGGGCAAGAAAGAGATTCGCTTCCAGGCCATGCTGGCGGGTATAGAGATCCCAATAGCGGCCTTGCTGGGCATAGAGCGACTCATGCGTTCCGTGCTCGACGATCCGTCCGTTTTCGACCACCAGAATCTGATCGGCGCGGCGGATCGTGGACAGCCGGTGGGCGATCACGAACGTAGTCCGCCCCTGCATCAGGTATCGCAGCCCTTCCTGGATGAGCGCCTCGGATTCCGAATCCAAACTGGATGTCGCTTCGTCCAGAATCAGAATGCGCGGGTCGGCCAGAATCGCGCGAGCGATCGATACACGCTGGCGCTGTCCACCGGACAGCTTGACGCCGCGTTCGCCGACCACCGTATCGTATTGTTTTTCGAACTTTTCGGCGAACTCGTCAACGCGTGCGATGCGGCAGGCCTCGAGGATCTGTTCCCTGGTCGCGCCCGGACGCGCGAACGCTATGTTTTCTTCAATGGTTCCGTCGAACAGGAACGTATCCTGCAACACGACGCCCAACTGCGTACGGTAAGTATCCAGGCGCACCGTGGCGAGGTCGATGCCGTCCACTGTGACGGTTCCCGACGTAGGCGTGTGAAACGCCGCGACCAGGCTAATGATGGTCGATTTACCCGATCCGGAGGAGCCGACCAGTGCGGTGACCTTGCCAGGTTCGGCATGAAAGCTGACATCAAACAGGACTGGCTTGCCGGCTTCATACGAAAAGTTCACATCCTTGAATTCGACTGTCCCTTGAATCGGACCGATGGAAACCGTGCGGTTCGGTTCACGATCCTCAGGCCGTTCACCCAGCACTTCGCGCGTGCGGTCGAGTCCGGCGAAAGCCTCGGTTAGCTGCGTGCCGATGCCGACCGCCTGGAACACTGGCGCAATCAGGAATGCGAGGAACGTGGTGAACATCACGAAATCGCCCAAGGAGATGTGGTTCGCAGCGATTTGGCGGGCGCCCACCCACATGATCGAAGCGCTGACGATTCCCATCAGCACGGTGGAGGAAAGCCCCATCACCGACATCATGGTCAATGACTTAAACACGTTATCGAGTAACTTCTGAACGCCTTTGCCGAAAACTTCCGCTTCTCGCTCCTCCGCGTGATAGCCCTTGACGACGCGCACCCCGCCGAGTGACTCTGTCAGCCGGCCGGTCACTTCCGCTGTAATCTTTCCACGTTCGCGGAACACCGGCCGGATTTGCGTGAATGCTTTGCTGAGGGCGAACGCGAATACGCCCACCGCGGCCGCCGTGACCACCGTCATGGTCGGACTGATTGTCAGCAGCACGACCAGAGAGATCACAGCCGTCATCAATCCGCCGACAAAGTCCACCAGTCCGGTGCCGATCAGGTTGCGCACGCCTTCCACATCGTTCATGATGCGCGAAACGAGGACGCCGCTCTTGTTGGTGTCGTAATATGCCACCGGAAGCAAACCGATGTGACGCTGAACTTTCTGGCGCAGTTCCGCGATTAGTCGCTGGCCGGCTTTAGAAAGGATTTGTGTAAGGGAAAACGAAGTGACGCCTTGAATGAGCGTCGCCGCCAGGATCCCCAGCACCAGCGGAGTTAGTAAATCCATCCGATGCTTGCCGATGACGGTATCGATCAGGGTTCTGGTAGATAACGGGAGGACCAAGCCGCACAGCCGGTTCACGATCATCAGCAGAAGACCGACTGCCAAAATCTTGCGCCGCGGCAGGACCAATTCGCGGAGCTGCGGCCAGACATCGCGCAGGGTGGGTTGACGCTTCTTGCCGCCTGGACCGGTGGTTGGGGCGGCGGATTCGCCTGATCGGCGAGTCGCCCGATCTCCGTGTCCCATCCCTGGCATTCCCATTCCTCGTGCTGCCATTCATTTCAGTGTAGCCTGCGATAGATGGCCACTTTATTCGCAGGCACTTCAGGATTCGCTTATCCCACTTGGAAACCGGACTTCTATCCGCCCAAAC
>Ga0105240_10011640_pt1 | contig 12230 bp, 8 predicted proteins | sample KBSC54metaG_FD_80426 | JGI IMG/M metagenome (GOLD analysis project Ga0105240, IMG submission 80426) | Corn rhizosphere microbial communities from Kellogg Biological Station, Michigan, USA - KBS C5-4 metaG | ecosystem: Host-associated > Plants > Roots > Rhizosphere > Soil | place: Michigan, USA...
CGGCCAGGAGAGTCAGGAGACCTCGAGCTCGGCGCACGGGCTCTGGGGAAAGAACCGCGGCGGGCAGCACTCGCGGCTGGTGGACGCCCAGCGCGACGAGACGCTGCAGCACCCACGCTGCGTCTATCAGATTCTGAAGCGCCACTTCGCGCGCTACACGCCGGAGTTCGTCGAGCAGGTGTGCGGCACGCCGAAGGATCTGTTCCTGCGGGTCGCCGACGTGTACTCGTCCGCGTCCGGACCGGAGAAGACCGCCGCCATCTGCTATGCCGTCGGCTGGACGCAGCATTCGACCGGCGTGCAGATCATCCGCGCGGCGTCCATTCTCCAGCAGCTCCTCGGCAACATCGGACGCCCCGGCGGCGGCATCATGGCGCTCCGCGGGCACGCGTCGATTCAGGGATCGACCGACATTCCGACGCTCTACGACATCATGCCGGGTTATCTGCCGATGCCGAACTTCGAGTCGGGCACGCACACGCTGCCCGATTACATCGAGCAGAACGGGACGAAGACCGGCTGGTGGCACAACATCGACAAGTACATCGTCAGCCTTCTCAAGTCCTGGTACGGCGACGCCGCGACTGCGGAGAACGAGTACGGCTACGCATGGCTGCCGCGCATCACCGGCGATCATTCACATCAGGGCTACTGGCTGGACATGAACGACGGCAAGATGGAAGGGCTGTTCGTGTTCGGCCAGAATCCGGCGGTCGGCGGCCCGAACTCGCGGCTCGAACGGCGCGCGATGGCGAATCTGGACTGGCTGGTCGTCCGCGATCTCGTGGAGATCGAAACCGCGAGCTTCTGGTACGACTCGCCGGAAGTCGCACGCGGCGAGCTGCGCACCGAAGACATCAAGACCGAAGTGTTCCTGATGCCGGCGGCGAGCCATGTCGAGAAGGAAGGCTGCTTCACGAACACGCAGCGGCTTCTCCAGTGGCGCGAGAAAGCGGTCGATCCGCCCGGCGACGCGCGCAGCGAGACGTGGTTCATGTATCACCTCGGACGACGTCTGAAAGAGAAGGCCGCGCGCGACCCGCGGCCGCGCAACGCCGGCCTGAACGCGCTCACGTGGGACTATCCCACCGAGAACCCGGACAACGAGCCGGTGGTCGAGCACGTCCTGCAGGAGATCAACGGCTGGAAAATCGCGGACCTGAAGCTCGTGTCTGGGTTCCGCGAGCTGAAAGCGGACGGGTCGACGGCGTGCGGCTGCTGGATCTATTCCGGCGTCTACCCCGAACCGGGACGCAATCGCGCGAACGAGCGCAACTCGCACGACTACCTGGGCCACGGCTGGGGATTCTCGTGGCCGGCCGATCGCCGCGTCATGTACAACCGCGCATCCGCGCGCCCGGACGGATCGCCGTGGAGCGAACGCAAGAAATTGATCTGGTGGGACGGCGCGAAGCGCGAATGGACCGGCCTCGACGTTCCCGATTTCACCACGACGAAGGCGCCCGACTATCGTCCGGCGAAAAACGCCGAAGGCGACGAGGCGCTGCGCGGCGACGCGCCGTTCATCATGCACGCGGACGGCGTCGGCTGGATCTGGGTGCCCATGGGACTTCGCGACGGTCCGCTGCCGACGTATTACGAGCCGCTCGAATCGCCGTTCACGAATGCCCTGTATCCGTCGCGCCCGACGAATCCGCCGGCCGACAAGAAAGAGCGAGCCGGCAACGCGTATGTGCCGATCGGCGATTCGCGCTTCCCGCACGTGTTGACCACGTACCGGCTCACCGAACACCACACGGCAGGCGGCATGAGTCGATACCTTTCCCATCTGTCCGAACTGCAGCCGCAGTTTTTTGCGGAGATATCACCCGAGCTCGCCCGCGAGATCGGAGTCGCCAGCCGCGACTGGGTCACGATCGCCTCTCCGCGCGGCGTGGTCGAAGCGCGGGCGCTCGTCACGTCGCGCATGCCGTCGCTGCGCGTCGACGGCCGTGTGATTCATCAAGTCGGTCTCCCGTATCATTGGGGCACGCGCGGCCTCGTCACCGGCGACTCCGCCAACGATCTCATCGCGATGTCCGAAGAACCGAACGTCCGGATCATGGAAACCAAGGGCCTCGTGTGCCACATCGCACCGGGCCGCCGCCCGCAGGGCGCCGCCGCCCTCGACTACCTCGAAAGCCTGATGCATGCCGACAACCGCGTTTCTCACTGACTCGACGCTCTGCATCGGCTGCAAAGCGTGCGAGGTCGCCTGCAAGGAGTGGAACGAGGTTCCCGCGGACGGCTTCGACTGGAGCGGCCACTCGTACGACAACACGATGCACCTCGGCCACTCGACGTGGCGCCACGTGAAGTTCGTCGAGATGACGACGGTGTTCGGCGTCGGCGGCAATTCCGGCAACCAGCTCTCGTGGGCATTTTCCTCGGACGTGTGCAAGCACTGCGAGCACGCCGGGTGCCTCGAAGCATGCCCCACCGGTTCGATCGTCCGCACGGAGTTCGGCTCCGTCTACGTGCAGCCCGACGTCTGCAACGGCTGCGGCTACTGCGTCGTCGGCTGCCCGTTCGGCGTCATCGATCGACGGCCCGACGATGGGCGCGCGTTCAAGTGCACGTTCTGCTACGACCGGCAGAAGGTCGGTTTGCAGCCCGCGTGCGCGACGGCGTGTCCGACGGAATCGATTCTTTTCGGCGACATCGACGAGCTGCGCGCGCGCGCCGAGCAGCGCGTTCAGACACTGCATGCGCGAGGCGTCGACGACGCGGCCCTCTACGATCCGCGCGAGACGAGCGTCGGGGGCATCCACGCGATGTTCATCGTGCGCGGCGATCCGGCTGCCTACAACCTGCCCGCGAATCCGCAGGTGCCGACCGTATACCTGCGCGACGGCTGGCGGTCCGCCGCCGCGGCGGCCTTTGCGATTGTCGCCGGCACGGCGCTGGCGTTCGTGGCCCGGCGATGACGGTCACCTATTACGACGTGCCGCTGCTGATCCGTCCGGTGTGGACGTGGGAGGTGCCGCTGTACTTCTTCGTCGGCGGCGCCGCCGGCGGCGCGGCGATCATCGGCAGCGTCGCGCAATGGAGTGGAGTCGACGGCACGCTCGCGCGCGACGCCAAGTGGATCGCAGCGGCGGGCGGACCGCTGTCGGCGGCGCTGCTCACGGCCGATCTCGGGCGCCCCGAACGGTTCATCAACATGCTCCGCGTGTTCAAGCCGCAGAGCGCGATGTCGGTCGGCTCGTGGACGCTCACCGCATTTTCGGGCAGCTCGACGGCGGCCCTCGTCCCCTTCGTCTCGACCGTTGCCGCGCCAGCGAGCGCCGCGCTGGGGGCCGCGATGATCACGTACACCGGCGTCCTCATCGGCGCAACGGCGATTCCCGTCTGGAATCAGAGCGTGAAGCTGCTGCCGGTGCATTTCGCGGCGTCGGGCATGGCATCGGCCGCGGCGATTCTCACGCTGATGGGCCACGACGACGAAGCGCTCAACGACATCGCGATTGGCGCCGCGGCGGTCGAAACGTTGATCGGCGCCGCGATTGAGATGCAGCGCAACCCCGCGCTGGCTCCGCTCAAGGAAGGCGCGAGCGGCTGGGTGATTCGCGCCGGCGGCGTGCTCTCCGGACCTGTGCCGCTTCTCTGCCGCGTGGCGGGGCGCTCGCCGGGATGGCGCCGCGTGGCGAGCGTCGCCGCGATCGCCGGATCGATCCTCACGCGCCTCGGCTGGATTGCCGCCGGCCGCGCGTCTGCAAAGGCGACGTGATGCTCGCGCTCGTCGTCGCCCTCACCATGCAGATATCCACCGGGCTGCCAAATCTCGCAGGCACCTGGACGCTGGACGCGGCGTTGAGCGATCCGCCGCAACAGGTCGCGCGCGAACTGCGCGAGGACACTGGAGGCGCGGCGGCCGATCAGTTGTTCGGCTTCGGAGGAGGCCAGGGCCAAGGCCAGGGGCAGGGCCGCGGTCGGCGCGGCGGACAGGCAGCGCGGACCTCGAAGCCGGAACCGCTCGCCGACGCCGATCGCAAACTCCTCGATAAGCTCACCGAGCTGGTGCAGTTCCCGCCGACGACGCTCACGATCTCGCAATCGAACAACGATGTGACGATCGCGGGCGAGGCCTTGCACGCGGATGGAAGATCCGACACCCGGCAAGTCGAAGGCGGAGCTGTCGAGCGGACCACGACGTGGGAAGGTCCGCTGCTCGTCGTGCGCGAGAAGGTCGGCCACGCCGGCACGCTGCGCACGACCTACTCGATCGTGACCGCGACGAGGCAGCTCCTCGTCCGCGTCAACTTCGAGCGCGACGGTCAGCTCGGCCCGTTCGAGATCCGCCTCGTTTACGATCCGGTGAAGACGTCCGACTAATCGGCCCCTGCCACATCGCGATAGACGGACTCGTACAGCGGCACGAGGCGATCGGTACAGAACCGAGTGCGCACGTCCTCGACGGCGGCGTGCGCGATACGCGCATGCAGCGCACGGTCGGTCAGCAGCGCGACCGCACGGTCGGCCATCGCGCCGACCTCGTCGGCGGCGTCAGGCGCGCAGAGGAATCCGGTGACGCCGTCTTCTATTACCTCCGGCAATCCGCCCACACGCGACGCGACGACGGGCACTTCGCACGCCATGGCTTCCAGCGCCGCGAGGCCGAAGCTCTCCTGCGCCGACGGCAGCAGAAACAGATCGGCGACCGACAGCCAGGCGACCAGGTCCCGCTGCTCGCCCGCGAACACCACATCGTCCGCAATCCCGTATTCGACGGCGAGCCGTTCGACCTGCGGGCGCACGGGCCCGTCGCCGACCAAAACGAATCGCGCGCGGACGCGCTGACGCACTCGGCGGAACACGTCGAGCGCCACATCGACGCGCTTCACGGGCCGGAAGTTCGACACGTGAAGAATCAGCGCCTCGCACGCCGCGTCGGGACACAGCTCCGTGCGCAGCTTCGCATCGGTTCGACGGCGGTACGTGGCGCAGTCGAGGAAGTTCGGGATCACCCGAATGTCCTGCCGGATGCCGAGCGCGGCGATCGTGTTCGCCCGCAGGCTCGCCGACACCGCGGTAACCGCGTCCGACCTCTCGATCGAGAAGGCGACCACGCGCTTGTACGACGGATCGCTGCCGACGAGCGTGATGTCCGTGCCGTGCAGCGTCGTCACCACTCTCGGCGCGGCGCCGCCGGCGGACGCGAGCATCTGGACAGCCAGGTAAGCTGCGGTCGCGTGCGGAACGGCGTAGTGCGCGTGCACGACATCCAGCCGGTGCGCTTCCGAAACGCGCGCGATCGTGTTCGACAGCGCGAGCAGGTACTGCGGTTCGTGGAACAGCGGGTACGGCGGAACGATGACCTGTTCGAACCGAACGCCCTCTTCGCCGTCGCGCCATCGAAACGGCGGCTCGCTGCTGATCAGGTGCACTTCGTGGCGACGCGCCGACAGCGCGTACGCGAGCTCCGTCGCCACGACGCCGCTGCCACCGACCGTTGCGTAACAGACGATCGCGATGTTCATTCGGCGTTCTTCAGCAGCCCCGCGCGGACGATCGGCTCGCGCACGACGATCCCTTCCGCGAATGCCACGCCGGCAAGCGCGCCGAACTGCGCGTCGCGGCTTTCCACGAGCTGACGAAACGTCGGTGCCGTCAGGCGCGTCGGCACGGCCGACGATTCACGCGGAGCGAACTGCGATCGGTATGCGTCGAGCGCCGCGCGTTTACGATCGTAGAACGCCGATACGTCGACTACGAACGAGGGCGTCGCGCCGTCGTTGATGAAGTAGTAGCAGAGCCAGTCGGCGCGCCAGGGATCGGCGTCGGCCGCGTAACGGCGCAGACCGCTGCGAAATGCGGCAACGCGCAGCACCCGGCTGGCGTCGACGTGGTCCGGATGGCGATCCTTCCAATACGGAATCGCGATCGTTCGGGGGCGCCACCGCCGAATCACGGCGACCGCGTCGCGAAGGCGATCGGCGGTGGGCTCGATGCCGCCGTCCGGCCAGCGGAGGTTCTCTCGCGCGCGCGCACCCAGAAGGCGGGCGGCGGCTTCGGCTTCCGCGCGCCGCTCTTCAACCGTTCCGTTGCTGGAGAGCTCGCCCTCGGTGAGATCGCAAAGCACGATGTCGCCGCCTTCCGACGCGTGCTTCGCGACAGTGCCGCCGAGACCGATTTCGATGTCGTCTGGATGGGGGCCGAACACGAGCAGATCGATCACAATTGCGCATCTCCACGAACGATGGAGCGTCCACCGCCCGCTACAGAATACGCAATGATCGGCGGCGCCGGCTCAGCCGACGATGCGGACGTTCTTCGGTGGGCTGGGCACCGCGGTCGCCGGATTGAAGCCGAGGGAGATCACTTCGAAGTCGTTCGCCGTCAGCGCGCGAAACGCCGGATTGAGCACGTCGCTGTTCCACCGATTGTCGTAGGTGCCGCTGATGAACATGTCCGATCCGTTGTCGGCGACGATCAGCCCGTAGTGCTGCATCGCGCGGAAGATCCGCTGCACTTCCGGCGTGAATGCGGACAGATCGCGCGTGCTCTTCAGGCGCAGCCGCGCACCCATCGGCAGCGCGCCGGTCGTCGAGCCGGCGCGGTGCGATGCCGGATAGACATAGCCGTTCGTCGCGCGCACGGTGACGCGAAACGCGTGGCGGATTTCAGCCGTGCCGAACGCCTCGTCGTAGCGCACGAGGCCGGGAAGAATCGCCAGCCCCGCGGCGTCCGCCGACGTCCAGCCCTCCGGCCGACGCGCGCTCTTGTTCAAATCGAAGAACGCGCCGGAGCCGGCCTGCCACTGCGTGCCGTCGTAGAAGACGTTATACAGCTCGTAGAGATACCGATGATCGCGGTCGACGATGAGCAGGTGCCGATCGCTCGAGCTCCGCAGGTCGACGTTGCCGGGCTCGCCGCTTTCGATCCAGTGGGCCTGCGCGATCGCCTCATCCGGAATCGGGTAGAACGGCACGCTGGTGTTCGTCGCGTGATTGACGCCGTCGCTCTCGTCGCCGTACTGAAACTGCACGGCGCGAAGCGGCGTGGTGCCATCGACGACGGCGTACGGGAAGCCGTACACCTGCGCGCTGCCGGTCGACACGTCGCCGCCGAAATCCGGATGCAGCGTGCGCGCCGCGCCGATGAAGTTGATGTAGCTCGTGGACGATGCATCGACAGGCGCGGCGGTGATATCGAGATTCCACCAGTTGTCCGCCGGGAAGAGCGGCAGCGGGCCGGGCAGCGCGCCGCCCTGAATGCTCGCGGCCGCGACGACCACCGTCAGCGCGGCGACAGCCGCCGCCGTCCATATCGTCCGTGCCCTCGCCACGTTTGCGCTGCAGTGCATACCCAAACGGCGAGCAAGAGATGCGCCGCGAAGGAATCAACGGCTTCGGCGCATTTCGGCGCTGTGGACGGACAAATATGTTGTGACCGTGTCACAGTTGGACAGCGTGGAGCGGCACGCAAGAAAGCCACAGAGGACACAGAGTCACAGAGAAATGCGCGCGAAGCGCGAAACGTTCGACGCGCTGGCCGGCGCAGCCGGCCGTATCGGCAGGCACCGAAAGTGGCACACGAACGAGGTCGGGTGCATGCTCGTCGTTCGTGTGCCACTTTCGGCGCCTGCTGCGCCGCCGCTTCGCGGCGGGCGCGTCGAACGCTCTGTGGCTCCGTGACTCAGTGGCTTAGCTATTTCGTTCTTGGACGCGCGACGGCGCAGAACATCATCGGATTAGGTGTCACTCGATATCCCATCGATTCGTACAACGTCCGCGCCTCGGCGCTGGTATTCAACCCGATCGTGCCGATGCCGTTGTCGAGGCACCACTCGTGGATCGCGTCCATGATCATTCGCGCGAGACCGCGGCGACGATGAGACGGGTCGGTGTAGACGTTGTAGACGAACGCGAGACGGTCGTGAAGGTAATGCGGCCCCGGCGGCCACGGGATGACGGTGATGCCTCCGCCCGCGACGATCGCCCCGCCGTCCGCCTCGACGAGCCACGCGCGGAAGCTGCCGTTCGGCATCGTTTCAGCGATCCACTTGCGGAACGCCGCCTCGAGCGCCGCGTGGTCGAGCGGCACGGCCATGTCGGTGAACATCGCGATCCGATGCGCGACCAGCGCATCCGCATCGTCGAGCGTCGCAGCACGGACGCGATACGACGACATCGCTAGAACGTCGACCCGGTGAGCTTCACGTCGGCCTTCGTCCACGCGGCGGCGAACTCGCGATCGATCGCCGCGGCCGCCACGTCTTTGTGCTGCGCGCGCAGCGCCTGGGCCAACCCGAAGAGCGCCCACCCGTTGTGCGGATGCTGAACGAGATCCTCCCGGTACGCCGCTTCGGCCTCGCGCGGCTGCCCTGCGCCGAGCAGCGCGGCGCCGAGCTGGTGGCGCACGGGGACGAACCAGTCGGCCGGCTCGTCGTATCCGAGCTGATCTTCTTTGGCGGCCGCCTCGCGCAGTTGCGCGACGGCGTCTTCCATTCGGCCCGACGCGCGCGCGATTTCGCCTTGCGCGACGAAGATCGCGACGGCGAGCACGTCCTTCGCGGAGTTGAAGCCCGCCGCCGCGTCGGCCGGCAGGTCGGCGGCCAGCGACTGCAGCTTGCCGAGCTCGGTCTTCGCCTCGTCCACCTTGCCCGTCCGCGCGAGTGCCAGCACGCGGCCGTACCGATACGCGCCGGTGAGCGACTTCAACCTCGCATCCGGCGCCGGCTCGGCGAGCACCGCCTGCCACTCGCCGAACCTGATCATCGTCGAGTACACCTCGGACAGGTACCAGTCCGTGCCGGGCGCCATCAGCAGCATGTCGACCGGCAGCGCGTCGCGCATTTTCTTCGCGGCGTCGAGCGCCTCCGCGCGACGCCCTTCCATCGCGGCCGAGTACGCGAGGAACTGGTAATTGTGCGCGAGATACATCGCGTAGTAATCGAGCGGCGGCGTCGCCGTGAGGTAGGCGACGTCGGCGACAACGCCGGCGCGGTTGGCCTGGGCGGCGTCTTCGTAGCGGCCGACGCGCTGCAGGATGTGCGCCGGCATGTGCTGAAGATGGCCGGCGTCGGGCATCATGCCGTCGAGCCGTTCGGCGGCGGCGAGCGCACGCTCGGGGTGCGGCGACGCCTCCATCGTGTGCACGTAATAGTGATTGGCGCCGGGATGTTTGGGATCGGCCGTTAGCACGCGTTCGAGCGTCGTCTCGATTTCAGCGGTGCCCGGCGCCGCTTGCCCATCGTTCGTCCAGAGGCGCCACGGGTTCGTGTTCATCATCGATTCGGCGAAGAGCACCTGGATATCGAGATCGCGCGGATGGCTCTTCGCAACCGAGCGCATCGCATCCGCGAACGCCGTCAGCACCGGCCCGCTGTTCGACGGATCGAGCGGCTGCGGCCCCGTGTATCGGCGGCCGAGCGCGCCGATGAGATCCTGCTCGACCGAAGATGCCGCGGGCGCGTGCTGCTGCGCCTGGCGCAGCGCCTCCCAGGCGACCTTCGCCCGTGGTTCGGCCATCACCGGGAGGTTGTAGTTGGGACCGACCGTGAGCGCGACGCCCCAGTAGCACATCGCGCACGACGGATCGAGGACCGCCGCCTTCGCGAACGAGCGCGTCGCCTCGTCGTGATTGAACGCCCAGAGCAGCCGCATCCCCTGATCGAAGTACCGCTGCGCTTCGGGCGACGAGGTCGTCACGGCGCGATGAAACGTGCCGAGGCGATCGAAGAGCTTCGCGCCGCGCGCCCATTCAGCGACCGTTTGCGGCGGTCCCGCGTGATCGGGCGGATGGCTCGCCGGAGTGGCGCTGTCGTGCGCCGCCGCCGGCGCGGCCGCTCCAGCTGAATCCGCGTGCCTGCCGCAGCCGGCCGACACGAGCGCGACGATCGCGGCCACGGTTACACATCGCATTGGTGAACTCTTCAAAGGTGGACGACCGCACGGAAGATAACGATCACGTTTCAGGCTGTCAACAACGACTATGGACATTGGGCGCTGGTCGTTGGTCTTAGACGTTAGTCGGAGTCGTTAGTCGTTAGTCATTGGTCGTTGCCAGAACTCACGACCAACGACCAACGTCTCTAACCAACTACCAAGAACCAACGACCCATGACCAACAACCATTTTGTCATTCCGGTGCCGAATATGTGATTCGGCGGCGGCGGATCCATCCCGCGCGCGGCCGGAACGGGTCGCGCTCGCCATCGGCCCGGGTATCGCGCTTGCACGCTGGCGCGTCATCCATGGAAGTCCCTGAGCTCGCCGGCCGCCCGGCGGCAACGCTCGAGCGCGCGTTGACCGGCACCGCAACCCGCGCGGTCCGTGAACCCGCGCGAAGTGCTGCGCAGTCCGCAGCGGTGGTCCCCCTCTTCGCCGCGGCGATGTTCCTGAGCGGTTTCCTGCTGTTCCTCGTCGAACCGATGGCCGCGAAGATGGTGCTGCCGATCCTTGGCGGCGTGCCGATGGTCTGGAACGGCTGCGTCGTGTTCTTTCAGATCGTGATGCTCGCCGGCTACGGCTACGCGTTCGGCGCCTCGCGGTGGCTCCGTGTCCGGCATCACGTGCTCCTGCACCTTGCGGTGCTCGCCTCGCCCGCTGCGGTGCTGCCGTTCGTGATCCAGGCGGAATCCTCGAGGCCGCCGGACGGCAATCCGCTCGGCTGGCTGCTGCTCCTCCTGGCCGGGACAATCGGCGTGCCGTTCTTCGTGCTGTCGACGAGCGCGTCGGTGTTTCAGCATTGGCTTTCGCGAACCGACCATCGATCGGCGCGCGACCCGTACTTCCTCTATTCGGCGAGCAACCTCGGATGCCTCCTCGCGCTCGCGTCCTATCCGATCGTCATCGAGCCGATGCTCACGCTGCGCGAGCAGTCGCGACTGTGGGCGACCGGCTACGCGGAGTTCGCGCTGGTTGCCGTCGCGTGCGCCGCGGTCGCCTGGCGCGGCAGCGGGCGCACTGCCGCGGCTCCGACAATCGACGGCGTGCCGGAGCCGGCCGCCGCGCCGCTCGCGTGGACGCGGCGCGCACGATGGGTGGCGCTGGCGTTCGTGCCGTCGAGCCTGATGCTGGCGGTGACGAGCTACATCTCCACCGACATCGGCGCGGTGCCGCTCCTGTGGATCGTGCCGCTCGCGCTTTATCTCGTCACGTTCGTGCTCGCCTTCGGCCGGCGGTCGGCGGCGGTTGCCGCGTTCGCCAGGCGCGCGCTGCCGCTCGCGGTCGTGCCGCTCGCGATCTTCATGATGGCCGGCGTGCAGGGTCCGCTCGTAACGATCGTCTCGCTGCATCTCGCCGCGTTCGCGGTGCTGGCGCTGAACTGCCACGCCGAGCTCGCGAACGACCGGCCTGACGCGTCGCACCTGACGGAGTTCTACTTCTGGCTGTCGTTCGGCGGCATGCTCGGCGGCCTGTTCAATGCGCTCGCCGCGCCGCTGCTGTTCAACGGCATTCTCGAGTACCCGCTCGTCGTCGTCGTGGGATGTTTGTTGTTTCGGCCAACCGGCGTCGCGGCCGGGTTGCCGCGTCGCGGCCGCGATGTCGCCATGCCGCTTGCCGTGTTCGGGGTCACGGCCGGACTCTTCGCGCTGCTGGTCGCGACGCGCGCGCCGCTCGGGGTTCAGCTCTCGGCGCTCGCCATACCGGCGCTCATCACCTTTGCCCAACGCCGGAGCACGCGATTTGGCTGGTGCATCGCGGCGATGATCGTTGCGCGGCTCGCCGTTGCCAATGCCGGCGAGCGGGTGCTCTACGCGACGCGCACGTTTTTTGGCGTCTACCGCGTGAGCGAAGATCTCGGCGGCCGCTACCACGAACTCGTTCACGGAACCACGCAGCACGGCCTGCAGGCGCTCGCGCCCGAGCGCCGGCGCGAAGCGCTCACCTACTATCACGAGAGCGGACCATTCGGCCAGGCCTGGCATGCGCTGCCGAGCGCCGCCAACGCCCACGAGATCGCCGTCGTCGGCCTCGGCGTCGGCACGCTTGCGAACTACGCTCGCGCCAATCAGCGATGGACGTTTTTCGAGATCGATCCCGCCGTCGAGCGGATCGCGCGCACGCGCGAGTATTTTTCATTCATGGACAGCTGCGGCGATCGCTGCCGCGTGATCATCGGCGACGCGCGCGTGTCGCTCAAGCGCGTGCCCGAGCGCACGTACGACCTTCTCGTGCTCGACGCGTTCAGCTCGGACGCGATCCCGACGCACCTGCTGACGCGCGAGGCGATCGCGTTGTACCTGTCGAAGCTCGCGCCGAACGGGATCCTCGTGGTGCACG
>Ga0105240_10011641_pt1 | contig 12229 bp, 9 predicted proteins | sample KBSC54metaG_FD_80426 | JGI IMG/M metagenome (GOLD analysis project Ga0105240, IMG submission 80426) | Corn rhizosphere microbial communities from Kellogg Biological Station, Michigan, USA - KBS C5-4 metaG | ecosystem: Host-associated > Plants > Roots > Rhizosphere > Soil | place: Michigan, USA...
GTGCCTTCGCCTTCATTGTACGCGCCCTTCAGGCCAGTGATGGCTTCAATTTTGGCTGTGTCGATTTGCGGAGCGGCACAAAGTGCGACCGTGCTCACCGCCCAGAGGACCAGATTTGGCAGCCAACATTTGGATGGGTTCATGGGGGAATCGTAAGTCGACGTTGGTCCATGGCAAGTTGCGATAAAGGAACGTGCGGCATTTTTCGCCTGAGCGTAATCGGGTGGCCGAGGAGACGCGGAGATGGGGGCGGAGTTTTCGTCACGAATAGGGTGACAAACTTCTGGCCGAACGAGGGGCGCGGGCTTACGGTTTAGGCATGGAACGGGTTTTGGCGCTGGCGCTTTGGGCGGTGATTGCGTTGGAGAACATCCTTGTGACTTTATTGCACCGAGCCGGAGGCCTGGAGGGCCGGCCGGAATGGATCCGGTTCCTGGCGGCGCCGACGGGATTTTGGCTGATGCTGGTGCCGCTGATCTATGCGGCGATTTACTCGATGGGGCGAGCACCTGCTTCCGCGACTTCCTTCAGTTCGGCACGGGCCCTGGGCGTTTTGCTGCTGGTGGGGGCGGTGCTGATGTACGGGTGGGTCATTCTCGGTTTTTGAGAGAAACGGATGGGGCGCTAGACGGAGCTTTCGTTCTTCGAGTCCGCTTCACTCCACTCAGAACGACGACGAAAGCCGGGCAGAAACTGCCTAGTTCAGGGGCGTGGAACAAATCTTGCGGCTTTAGGGCTCAAGTCCTATGTGTCCGCACCCGTTACACTTGAATATCCAACCGCTGATAGAGGGGGCGGGTAGAATTTGCCTCAAAATGCAAGGCGTTGATGAGGTGACAAGTGATGTCGATGCGGACATAATTGGCAGAAGGGATGCTTCCTAAGCCGTGATCATGAAGTCGAATGTGCTGATCGTTCATCCGGATATCGGGCTGGCCGCCCGGTTGAAGCAGTTGATCGTTTCCGGGGACGATGCGTCAGTGGGTTTTGCCGACACGCTGGAGTATGGGGTAGCGGAGTTGGAGTCGTTTCCGCACCTGGACTTGTGCGTGTGCGGGTTGCGGTACCGGGACGAGGCGGCGCAGTTGTTTGCGATCATCCGGGAAAAGTTTCCGCGCGCGCGGCTGTTGATCGTGAATGGGGAGCCGTACAAGCCGACGATACCCTTGGGGCCCGGCGTGGTCATGTTGACGATGCCGGAGGATGAGGGCCGGTTCGTGAAGATTTGCCAGGAGACGTTCGCGTCGCTGCATGGGAGTCTGCTGGGGCATTTCCGGCTGGGAGCGCGGTTCCGCTCGGACCGGTGGAGCGACTGGTACGAGGCCTACGACAATGTGTTGAAGCGAGAGAGCTACGTGACGGTGGTGCATCCGTGGGCGACGCCGGAGGAATCGGAGCGGTTCATGAGCACGGCGTCGCTGATGGCGCGGGCGGGGCATGAACACGTGCTGGCAGTTTTCCTGGGCGGGGAACACGAGGGGCGGTGTTATATCAGCCACGAGAAGTGGACGATGCCGGACCTGGCGCAGCTCGCGGAGCGGGGGGAGAAGATCGACGCGCGGATGGCGGTGCGGATTTTGCACACGGTGGCGGCGGTGTTGCGGTTCTGGGACTACAATGAGATTCCGCACCTGCCGCTGGATGCGTCGCATGTGTCGATTTCGCCGGCGGGAGTGGTGAAGGTGCGGAACTGTGTCGATCCCAATCTGCAATTCAAGCCACTGCAACTGGAGGACATGACGGCGGTGGCGAGCGCGGTGCTGGCATTGCTGCCGCCGCTGGGAGAGATTCCGCTGCGCGTGCGGGAATTGATCAACAAGATCCGGGCGCATCCGCAGGTGGTCTTTGAGACGAGCCTGGGGGACATGACGGTGGAGCTGTTTAACGACAAGGCGCCGCTGACGGTGGCGAATTTTCTGACGTACGTGGACCGGGGCGCTTACGATGCGACGGTGTTCCATCATGTGATCCGCGGGTTTGTGGCGCAGGGCGGGAAGTTCAACGAGGATTTGTCGGAGATGGCGAGAATCGAGCAGATTCCGATCGAGGGGGCGAATGGGTTGCGGAACCTGCGGGGGACGCTGGCGATGGCGCAGAACCCGGAAATGGGGAGCTCGGACACGCAGTTTATTTTCAACCTAGTGGACAATGCGTTGATCCAGGGCGGGCTGAACGATCACGGGTGCCTGGTCTTCGGGAAGATCGTGAACGGGATCGAGGTGCTGGACAAGATCGCGGAGACGAAGTTGATGACGTATGGGAAGTACAAATATTTCCCGGCGGGGCGGATCATCGTGCGGCGGTTGCGGCGCGAGGTGCCGATGACGGTGGGGGATGTGGAGGTCGCGGGACGGGAGCTGGACACGCAGATGGCGGCGGAGGCCCCGTTGCCGGACGGCGCAAATGCGACGATGTTTGGCCGCGGCTGGGCGAAGGCGATGACGTCGACGGACCGGGCGCTGTCGTCGGTGTCGAAGGCGATCCTGAAGATTTCGACGTCGATGATTTCGCGGAAGTAGGACGGTTAGCGATTGGCGGGAGAATCGACGAGGGACTTTTTCATGATGCGGAAATCACCGCGCATTTCATCGTCGACCCAGCCGCGTCTCTTGAAGAAGCCGTAACCGTTGACCTGGATATCGGCCAGGATGCCAAGCCAGGCCTCTTTCCAGCCGAGGGAGATGAGCCAGTCGATGACGAGGGTGTAGAGTTTGGAGCCGATGCCCCTGCCCTCGTACTCGGGCAGGACGACGAGGACCCAGAGCTCGCCAGTGTCCTTGTTGCCCATGACAAAACCGACCACCTTGCCGTCGACCTCGCAAAGCCAGCCCTGGTGGGAGTGGGCCACGTCGAGCATGGCGGTCACGGAATCCTCGGTGATGCCGGCGGCGGTCAGTCCCTCCTTGGTGTACGATTTTTCGCGGGAAGAGTAGGTGACATCGAAAATGACGGGGACATCCCCGGAGTTCATGGGGCGAAAATGCATGGAGGTCTTTTCCTTTCTTGGTCCGGGATGAAATGGTGACAAGGACCCGACGGAAAGCATATCCAAGAGCACTCCGGCGTCAACATAAGCGCCCTGGCGCGAAAGTGTTTTTACGGCTCAACAAGCGACGCGGGCTGGGATAGAGTCGGGGGCATGATCCGGGACCGAGCCGCAGGAGCCATCATTGGGGGGTTGATCGGAGATGCCCTGGGCGTGGGATGTCATTGGTATTATGACCTCGAGGAGATGAGGCGCCACCATGGCGAGTGGATCAGCGATTACACGACGGCACGGGCCGGATGGTACCATGCGGGGCTCAAGGCGGGGCAGTTATCCCAGACAGGGCTGATTACGGTGATGCTGTTGCGATCCGTCCTGGAGCACCGGGAATATGTGGAAAGCGATTTCATCCGGCGGCTGGAGGATGAATTGTTCCCGCAGCTCGATGGAACGGCGATGCAGGGACCGGGGGGATACACCAACCAGTCGATCCGGGAGGCGTACCTTCGCCGGGTGGTGGAAAAGAAATCGTGGAAAGAAACCGGGGGATCCGCGGACAACACGGAAGCGGCCGAACGGTCAATCGTACTGGCGGCGCGCTATGCGAAGAATCCCCGCCGGGCGGCGGCTACGGCGTCCTCGAATTGCCGGTTGACCCAATCGGACGAGGCGATCGTGGCGTTGAGCACGGCCTATGATTGTGTAGTATCGATGCTGGTTGCCGGGGAAAAACTGGATGCAGCCCTTTCGGGCAAGCTGATGGAGATGGTCACCAAGGGGAACCTTCCGTTCCAAGACCGTCCACTCCCGCCCGAGCCGGGTGAAATTGACCTGAATCTGCCGGGACTGTTTCCGGTTCCCGATCCCCTGCTAATTCCGTCGAGTGTGGCCGGGATCGTCGGAGACCCGGGCATTCGGATTGAGCCTGCGTGGAAAATCTCATTGGTCTATGGACTGCCCTGCGCGATTTACCATCAACTTCCCGCCGCCTATTACCTGGCGACGCGGTTTGTCGACGATTTTGAATCGGCCATCCTGCATGCCATCAATGGCGGAGGCCAGAACATGTCGCGCGCGTTCCTGACCGGGGCCATGGTCGGAGCGCAAGTCGGGCTGTCGAAGATTCCGCCGCGTTTTGTGGCGGGATTGGAAAACGCGGAAGAATTGGTCCGGCTGGCGCTGGAACTCGGCGAGCTGGCTGAAGCGGGCTAGAAATCAACGGCGGGCGCGCCATTGACTGGGCGTGACGTTCATGACTTTGCGGAAGGAGCGGTTGAAACTGGAGAGGGTGGCGAAGCCGGTGGCCTCGGCGATATCGATGATCTTTTCGTGGGTGGCCTGGAGGCGGCTTGCGGCCATGAGGACGCGGAGCTCGATGAGATAATGGTGAGGCGATTTACCGAGAGCGCGCAGGAAGAGCCGGCGGAAGTGGGTGACGCTGAGGTGACATTCTTTGGCCCAGAGACGGACATTGGCGGGCTGGGCGTACTTCCCGGCCATGAAGTCGAGGGCGGGGGCGACGCGGCGCATGGCGGGCTCGATGCCGGCAGCCATGGGGCCGGGGCGGAATTTGACGAGGCGCTGGAGGCGGACCATGAGACTGGAGACGAGTCCCCTCACAACTGTCTGGTGGCCGCGGGATTTTTCGGTGAGCTCGATGACGAGTTCGCGGACGACGGGGCCGAGGAAAGGATCGCGCTCCGCGGAAATGAGGTTGCGGAAACGAACACCGCTGAGGCCGCCGCTGGCGAGGAGGCTGGACTCGGGGCCGACCATGGGGACGAGGCGGGAGGGATCGAGGTAGATCCAGGCCCACCGGCTGGTGGTGCCGGGGACGCTCTGCGCAAGGTGGACCTCAGCGGGGGTGATGACGGAGACGTCGCCGGCGCGGAACGGGAGGACCTTACTGCCGATAACGAAGGTGCCGGCACCCTCGTAGCAGTAGCCGAGTTCGACGCAATCGTGGCCGTGGAGCCAGGTGATGGGGCGGTCGCCCTGCTGGTAATGGGGGGTGACGGCAATGGGAAAATCCCTGGGTAAATCAACCGGAGCGTGCTTGACGCGATACGGGCGCGATGGTCGTTTTTGCACAGTTTTTGCATCTTAATGCGAAGACATTCCCATTCACAACCCTAGAGTGAGGGCATGAGCAATATCCCTTACCTGGCCGGGTGGAATCCCGGTGCCTCCCTCCTTTTGGACGAGAAGACGCAGTTGATTGAAGAAGGCCGCGATCCGAAATGGCTGGAGCAGGAGATGAAAGGGATCGATGTGAAAACGGCGGATGATGCAACGCTGACGAAGTTGTGGTCACGCTGGCAGGAAGCGCCGGTGCGGGCGGACTTTACTTTTGTCGAGCCGAGCGACCTGGCGGGGATCCAAGCGGAGAGGACAGAGGCCAAGCGGCAGTATGCCATTTCTTATAATGAGGAGGAGCTATACCAGCGAATGCTGGGAGCGTGGACGGGGCGTTGCGTTGGATGCGCGCTGGGGAAGCCGGTGGAGTGTTACATGGGGACGCATAACGGGCTTTCGAGCAAGGAGCGACAGAAGGTCTATCTGCAGGGGATCGCGGCCACTGAGTATCCACTGAACAATTATTATCCGGGACATTCGCCGGCGGAGGAGAAGTCGGGGAAGTTGAATTGTCCGGCCTCGTGGCGGGAGAACATCCAGTTCATGGAGACGGACGATGACATCCGATACACGGTGATCGCGCACGATTTGCTCCTTAGGAAGGACCGGAATTTTACGACCAAGGACGTGATGGAGGCGTGGATGAGCCAGCTGCCCTATCGGCTGGTGTGCACCGCGGAGACGCAGGCGTACCGGAACTATGTCATGCGGTATCAATGGCACCATCATAACGAGAACGTGGAAGTGGACTGGCTGTGGGTGGCGATGCACCAGAATCCGTTCCGGGAGTGGATCGGGGCGCAGATCCGTGCGGATGCGTGGGGTTATGCGGCTCCCGGGAATCCGGAACTGGCGGCGGACTTCGCGTGGCGGGATGCGCGGATGAGCCACATCAAGAATGGGATTTACGGAGAGATGTTTGTGGCGGCGATGATCGCGGCGGGGTTTGCGCTGAGCGATCCCATCGCCGTGGTGCGGGCGGGGCTGGCGGAGATTCCAAAGAAGTCGCGACTGCATGGGGAGATGGAGCAAGTGATTGCAATCTGTGAGAAGCACGGGTGCGATTACGCGGCATTTGAGAAGGTGTTCGACGAGATTTATACGCTGCTGGGGCATTACAGCCCGGTGCACACGAACAACAACGCGGCGCTGGTCGTGGCGGCGCTTTTGCTCGGGAAGGATGACTTCGAAAAAGTGGTGACGCTGGCGGTGATGGGGGGCTGGGACACTGATTGCAACGGCGCGACGGCGGGATCGATTTACGGGGCGATGTTCGGGGCGGAGAAGATTCCGGCGAAGTGGAAGGATCCGCTGCGGGACACGATGTACTCGCAGATTTTCAAGTATCACCCGATTGCAATCAGCGAGTGTGCGAAGCAGAGTGTGGGGATTGCGAAGAAGATGAGAGGATGATCAAGTTGGGGAATAGGTCTTAGGGGGCTGATAGGTCGGATGAACGCATCAACTCTCGCGATGGAGGCGAGAGTGACGATAACGTTTGGTCCTTGGTAGTGGTACTGCCTCTGTTAGATTAAAGGCGTGAATGGTGATGAGAGAAAAGATGGGTGGGAAAAGCTCCGCTTGAGAGAGAAGATCGTTCTGGCCCCCTTTCTGCTAATTTTGGTGTTAATCGTTTTTATTGGGCCCGACATTATTATCCGCGTTATCATGCATCAGTTTGGCCAACGCTAATTCAAACTGTACCACTCCCCCTTTCCGTCAGGATTTGCCAAACGGCGTTTAAGTCGCCACTCTAGTCGGACTTATGACCCGTTCGCGTGTATTGGCTCTTCTTGGCGTACTTTTGATTCTTATTCTCGGTGGAGCAGCAGGGGCGTGGTGGTATCTTTTCGGGGCCGTGGCGGTGGATGCGGCGGAGCTGGTCCCGGCGGACACGGTCTTCTATGCGACCATCCCGAATGCGGCCAACATCGCCGCCGGCTACCAGGGCTCGCAGCTGAAGCAGCTGGTCGACTCGCCGAACGCGAAGCCTGCCATCGATTCGATCCTCAATGCCATCGGGCAGAAAAACATCGATGTCCTCAATGCCTTCCTGCCGAACCTGAGCGGGCAGTCGTTCTTCGCGATCACCCACTTTGACAGCGACAATCTCGCGCAGACCGGGATCATCGCCGGGCTCAAGCCCAAGGCGGGCATCGGCAGCTTTGACGCGTTTATCGCCAAGCTGAAGGAGACCTATCCCACGGTCCTGGGGACCAGCACCAACGGCACGGGGAATGTCGCGGGCGTCGATTATCAGTGGATCAAGGGCCCGAGCGCATCGGACAAGATCTGCGTGGCGAAAGTCAACGGCTGGATCATCACCTCGTGGGGCGAAGCCTCGTTGCAGGACTGGATCGAGCGCTTCCACAAGAAGTCGGTCACGCCGAGCTTGAAGTCGAATGCGGATTATCAAAAAGCGCTGGCGGGCGTCGGCAACGACTCGATGACGCTCGTCTATGTCAATTACCATACGGTGCTCGATCTCATCCAAAAACAGATCGCGAAAACCAATCCCAGCGGTGGCGATTACCTGGCGAAGCGGTTTGGAAGCGTGGGCGGAATGGCCCTGGGCACGCGGTTTGAGAACGGACAGATTGTGGACCGCTTTTCGTGCCTGCTTCCGAAGCAGGCGCAGATCGAATCCGGGATGGCGGCCACACCTTGTGCCTTCGAGACGCTGAAGTTCACCGGCCCGACCACCAAGATCTATTGGGCGTTCAATGCGAACTGGCAGCAGTACATCAAGAACCTGCAGGAGCAGCCGAGCATGTCGCCCACGCCGAACCCGATGATGGCCATGGTTGTCCCGCAACTGCAGGCCCTGGCCAAGGGAGTGGGGATCGACCTCCAGCACAACATCATTGACGCACTGGGCGACGAGGCCTCCCTGCAGGTGGAATGGCAGGACGACCAGACTTATCCCGAGGTCGGCTTCTTTATCAAAATCGCGAAGCCGGACGACTTCAAGCCCGCGCTGACCGCGTTCGTCGAAGGCGTGCGCCTGGCCTATCAGAACTCCGCCGTGATGACGGAGTTGGACGCCAAGGGCGAGAAGCTGGCCGCGCTGACGTTTATCCAGGCGGCCCCGGTCACCCCGACGGTGACCGAGACGGTCTCCGCCGCTCAGCCTTATTTCGGAATTTTCACCACCAAGGGCCTCGCGGCGCGGGCCTTTACCGAGGATGAAACGGTCACCCTGGTGCATAATCCCAATTTCAGCAGTCAGATCGGGGACAAACGGAACGGGGCCTCACAGATTATTTTCGTCGATACGCCCCACTTGCTCGACCACGCCTACAAGACGGCGGTGCCGTATTTGTCGCTGGCCTCGATGTTCAATAAGGACCTCGCGGCGCTGCTGCAAGGCAAACAACTGCCTCCCGACCTGACGTGGCTCTCACCCATCGGTACGTGGTCGTTTGTCATGACGCCCGATGCGGACAGCATCCGGGGTTATTCGATCTCGGGCGTTGGCAACCAGGGCATTCTCATGGCGTTCGCCGCCGGCGGTGCCGTGGGTGCGGCGCAGATGCTGGGGGTCATACCGAAGGCGACCGGAACATCGAAGGCGCCGGCCATTCCAACAACTCCCTCCCCTTCCCCCGCGCCAGCGCCGACTCCCGCGCCCACTAATACGGCTCCGGCCGATGCGTCGGGCACCACGACGACCACGGCTGCCCCGGCAGCGCCTGATGCCAATGCGACGACAGCCCCTACGGCGACACCCAATACAACTCCTGCCACCAACGCCGATCAGGCCACCCCTCCGACACCGGATGCGTCCAAGCCGCAGTAAGGCCATTTTAATTGCGGCGGTCCTGCTGGGATCGCTGACCTTACCCGGACTCCGGGCGGAGGAGCAAAAGCCGGTTTTTGAAGAATGGTCGATCCTGGTCATCGACGGAAAGCAATGCGGGTACGGCAGCACGATCACGACCAAGACGGACACCCCGACGGGACCGCAGTACCATACCGTTTTGGTGCAGGAACTGGTGGTGAAACGGATCGAGATCAGCATGAAGGTGACGGAGACCTCGAAGGTCACGGAGGATGCCGATGGCGGGGTGCTCAGCTTCGAGGAACAGACGTCGACCTTCGGGTCGAATATTGAGTCCAGCGGAGTCCGGGAAGGCGATGACTTGGTCGTCTCCGGCCGGGGACAGACGAAGCGATATCATGTCCCCCGGCTGACTGCGCTCGGGCCGGAAAAGATAAGGGAACTGACCAAGGCGGTGCCGCTCAAACCCGGACAACCGTTCGCGTTCACTATGTTTGAGAGCGAATATCCGCAGTCGGTCGTGACGCAAAAGGGAGTCATCGTGGGCCAGGAAACGAGGAATGTCCGCGGCGTCGACCGCAAGCTGTGGAAAATGACGAGTGAGTTGAGCATCCTGCCCGGAGTGACCTCGACGACGTGGGTCGACGACCAGGGCAACGACGTCGAGGGGCTCACGCCGTATGCGGGGCTCGGGGAGCTGCACCAGTTCGCCGCCACGCGCGCGGAATGCATGAAGGAACCGGAGGGCGTGGAGGTCTTTACCACGTCGGTGGTGCGACCGCAGCGCGCGATCCCCTCGCCCAGCGACCTGGCCCAGGCGGTCTACCGGTTAACGCAGGAAGGGCCGGACAAAAAGTTCCTGCTCTGGAACAAGGGCGAGCAGCGCATCCTTTCTTCCACACCGGGCTGTTGTGAAGTGTCGGTGAGTGCCCCGACGATTTCCACGAGCGATGTGACCTGGCAATTGCCCCATGCCGACACGCCGGAGTTACATCCGTTTCTCCAGACGACAAGCTATCTGGAGGTCAGTTCGCCGGAAATCCAGGCGTTGGCCAAGGAGGCAGTCGGGGGCGAGAAAAATCCGGTCAAGGCCGCCCACCGGATCGAGCAATTTGTGAGCGACTACATCATCCACAAGGACATGTCGGTGGGGTTTGCCTCGGCGCAGGAGACGGCGAAATCGCGCGAGGGGGACTGCACGGAGCACGCCGTTCTTTGCGCCGCGCTGGGCCGGGCCGCGGGATTGCCGACACGCTGCGTGGTTGGGTTCGGTTATCTTCCGCCCGGCGTGGGAGACCCGGCGCTGACGAACGAGGTCGACGACGAGACCGGCATGTTCGTCGGTCATATGTGGGCGGAAGCGTGGGTCGGGCCGGACCAATGGGTGCCGATGGATGCGGCATTACATGGATTCGATGTCGGCCATATCGCCGTCATGAAAACGGCGCTGGAGGAGGTCAATCCGCTCGTTGAATTGCTGGGACCGATGAACCAGGTGCTTCAGGACCTCAAGGTGGAGGTCCTGAAGACGACGCCGAAGCCGGGATTGAATACCGGGGCTGCGGCGAAGGGAACGGTGCCTTAGCTTCTCCGCCCTGATTACAGGAGAAGGAGCGCCGGCTTTTCGATCAGTTCGCGGAGTTCCTTGAGGTAGGCAGCACCGACGGCACCGTCGACGACGCGATGGTCGCAGGAGAGCGTGATGCTCTGGCGATGGCCGACGACGATCTCGTCGTTCGGGCCGACGACAGGCTTCTTGACGATGTTGCCGATGGCGAGGATCGCGGCCTGGGGCGGATTGATGATCGCGCTGAAGCTGTCAATACCAAGCATGCCGAGATTGGAGACGGTGAAGGTGCCTCCCTGGAATTCATCGGGCTTGAGCTTGCCTTCCTTGGCCTTCACGGCGAGCGACTTCGCCTCGCTGCTGATCTGGATGAGCGACTTGTTCTGGGCTTCCTTGATGATCGGGGTGATGAGGCCTTCCGCGATCGCGACGGCGAAGGACAATTGCACGTCGGGGAACTGGCGGATCGAATCGCCCTCGAAGGAAGCGTTGACGGCGGGGACGCGGCGGACGGCCTCGGCGGCGGCCTTGAGGACGAAGTCGTTCAGGCTCAGTTTCACAGGCGGGTTCAGCTTGCCGAGGGTGTCGTTGAGCTGGGCGCGGAGATCGAGCAGCGGCTTCGCGTCGACTTCGATCTCGAGGTAAAAATGGGGAATTGTGGTCTTGCTTTCGAGCAGGCGCTTCGCGATGACGGAACGCATGGTGGAGAGCTTGGTGCTGCCATCCTTCGCGATGGGACCCTTGGCGTAAATCGAGGAGCCGCCGCCAGAACCGCCAGCCGGAGCGCTGAGGACGTCCTTCTTGACGATGCGTCCGCCCGGGCCGGTGCCGGTCAATCCGGCCAAGGCGACACCTTTATCCGCGGCAACTTTCTTGGCGAGTGGCGAGGCCTTGACGCGGCTGCCGTTGGAGGCTGAAGCGGGGGCCGAAGAGACTGGAGCGGGAGCGGGCTTGGCATCTTCCTTTTTCGCGGGAGCTTCGCTGGTTGCAGGCGCGGCAGGTGCGGGGGCCGCGGCGGATTCATCGATCTTTTCGTCCTTGGTGCCGATGATGCCGATCTTCGACTGAACAGCGACCTTGGTACCATCGGGTACGAGAATCTTGCGCAGGATGCCGGTGTCGAAGGCCTCAAGGTCCATGGTCGCCTTGTCGGTCTCGACTTCGGCGAGAACCTCACCAGCTTTCACAGCGTCGCCCTCCTTCTTGAGCCATTTAACGAGGGTGCCTTCGGTCATGGAAGGGCTGAGCAGGGGCATGAGAATGTCTTTGGCCATAAGGATGTTTAAGTAAGGGATTCGCCGGGTTGCAGTTTGATAAGTTGCGTGGAAATCTTGTAGCGGGCCAGTTCTTTTTCAAGGGCGTCCGGGGTGCCGGGAGGCATGGCATCCCATGTGCCCCAGTGGCCGCCGATGGCGTACTTGGGCTTGAGCAGGTTCAGCGCATAGGCGGCCTGTTCGGCACCCATGGTGTAAAAGTCGCCGATCGGCAGGATGACGAGATCGGGATGGTAGAGGTCGTGGACGATTTTCATATCCATGGTCACAGCCGTGTCGCCCGTATTATAAACAGTGAAGCCGTTGGTGAAACGCAGCACGTAGCCGATGGGCGTGCCCATGGCGCGCGGGCCGCCCTTGGTCTGGACCACGGAACTCGTATGAACGGCGGTGACCATGGTGATGCGGACATCCATGAAGGTCACGGTCCCACCGGTGTTCATACCGATGATCTGAGCATCGGTGATGCCCTCACTCTTGAGCCA
>Ga0105240_10011643_pt1 | contig 12229 bp, 12 predicted proteins | sample KBSC54metaG_FD_80426 | JGI IMG/M metagenome (GOLD analysis project Ga0105240, IMG submission 80426) | Corn rhizosphere microbial communities from Kellogg Biological Station, Michigan, USA - KBS C5-4 metaG | ecosystem: Host-associated > Plants > Roots > Rhizosphere > Soil | place: Michigan, USA...
CCGTACAACCTGATCGCCGACCTGGCCAAGGTGTCCACGGCGCTGCCCGGTGGCGGGGGATCGAAAGACGTCGGCTTCACCTGGTCGGCCGACGCGTCCGCTATCGCCAGCGACCCTGCCGCGAACACTTTCAGCACTGTCGTCGGAAGCACCCCGGTGCGCTTCGACTATGACGCGAGCACGGCAAAGTACGTCCGTGTCATCGGCGGCGTCCCGCAGAAGCAGTCCGACGGGGCTCCGGTGGCTACGCCGAACGTCATCGTGCAGTTCTGCAGCGTCACCCCGTATCCCGCCGACATCGACGTGAACGGCAATCCGTCGCAGTACACCCACTCCGTCGGCACTGGCGCCGTTTCGGTCTTCCGGGGCGGCAAGCGGATCGACGGCGCCTGGTCGCGGCCGAGCGCCGACTCGCCTACCTCGTTCGTCGGCTCCGACGGCAAGCCGATCGCGCTCACACCGGGTGGGACATGGGTGGTGCTGGTCGCGACCGGCGCCACCCTGACCTCGAGTTGAGGGGAGATCCCGGTGGGGGCCGCGACGTAAGATGGATTCCATGTCAGAGCAGCACACATCGCCCGAAGGCCTCGTAAATCGCGTCACCGGGACCGCTCAGGTCAAGCGCGGAATGGCCGAGATGCTCAAGGGCGGCGTGATCATGGACGTCGTCACCGCCGAGCAAGCGAAGATTGCCGAAGACGCTGGCGCTGTGGCCGTCATGGCGCTCGAGCGGGTGCCGGCCGATATCCGCGCTCAGGGCGGCGTCTCGCGCATGAGCGATCCGGACATGATCGACTCGATCATCTCGGCCGTGACCATTCCGGTCATGGCGAAGGCGCGGATCGGTCATTTCGTCGAGGCGCAGGTGTTGCAGGCGCTCGGTGTCGACTACATCGACGAGTCCGAGGTGTTGACGCCGGCTGACTACGACAACCACATCGACAAGTGGAAGTTCACTGTCCCGTTCGTGTGCGGCGCCACCAACCTGGGCGAAGCGCTGCGCCGGATCACCGAAGGGGCGGCGATGATCCGGTCCAAGGGTGAAGCCGGCACCGGGGACGTGTCCAACGCGACCACCCACATGCGCAAGATCCGCGCCGAGATCAAGCGATTGACGTCGATGCCCGAGGACGAGCTCTACGTGGCGGCGAAGGAGCTGCAGGCTCCGTACGCGCTCGTGCGGGAGGTCGCCGAGCTCGGCAAGCTGCCCGTCGTGCTCTTCACGGCCGGCGGCATCGCCACGCCGGCCGACGCCGCGATGATGATGCAGCTGGGAGCCGAGGGCGTCTTCGTCGGCTCGGGCATCTTCAAGTCCGGCAATCCCGTCCAGCGCGCTGAGGCGATCGTCAAGGCCACTGCCTTCTACGACGATCCCGACGTCGTGGCCAAGGTGTCGCGGGGCCTCGGCGAGGCGATGGTCGGCATCAACGTCGAGGACATCGCCCAGCCGCACCGACTCGCCGAAAGAGGCTGGTGATGTGCCGGAACATCCACACTCTGCGGCCTCCGTTCGTCGAGCATGTGACGCCTGAGGACGTGCAGGCGGCCGCTCTGCAGTACGTCCGCAAGATCTCGGGCATGCGCGCCCCCTCGTCGGCCAACGTCGCGGCCTTCGACGAGGCCGTCGACGCGGTGACGGCGGCCACCGCCGCGCTGCTGGACAACCTCGTGCTGAGGCCGTCGACGTCGAAGCACGCCAAAGAGTTCGCGAACCACACCGCGCATGCGCGCGCGGCGGACACCGCGCATGCGCGGGCCGACCACGCGAAGGCGCACGCCGAGGGCAGAGCCCACACCCACTGACTAGGGTTGGCGATCGTGTCTGCCTCGTCCGCCGCGCCCCTGATCGGCGTCTTCGCACTGCAGGGTGACGTTCGCGAACATCTTCGTGCGATCGAGTCCGCCGGCTGTCGGGCGACCGCGGTCCGGCGCGAGACCGAACTGGCCGCCGTGGACGGCATCATCCTGCCGGGCGGCGAGTCGACGGCAATGATCAAGCTGGCCAAGGCGTTCGATCTGTTGGAACCTCTGCGCAAGCGGATCGCCGACGGCCTACCGACCTACGGCTCGTGCGCCGGAATGATCCTGTTGGCCGATCGACTGGCGTCCGGGGGAGATCCACTCGAGGACACCTTCGGCGGCCTGGACGTGACGGTCCGGCGCAACGCCTTCGGCCGCCAGGTCGACTCCTTCGAGGAGGACGTGTCGGTGGACGGCATCGCAGGTGACCCTGTCCACGCGGTCTTCATTCGCGCGCCCTGGGTCGAGGAAGTGGGCCCGGCGGCCACGGCGCTCGGCCGAATCGGTTCTGGATCGCTCGCCGGTACGATTGTGGTAGTTCGCCAGCGCCACCTGCTGGCCACGTCCTTCCACCCGGAGTTGACGGGGGACGGGCGGATCCACGGTTACTTCTGCGAGATGGTGAGGACGCGGGCATGAGCGGCCACTCTAAGTGGGCGACGACGAAGCACAAAAAGGCCGTCATCGACGCCAAACGGGGCAAGTTGTTCGCCAAGCTGATCAAGAACATCGAGGTCGCCGCCCGAACCGGGGGAGCCGACCCCGATGGCAACCCGACGCTGTACGACGCCATCCAGAAGGCGCGGAAAACGTCGGTGCCGATGGACAACATCGAGCGGGCGATCAAGCGCGGCTCGGGCGCCGAAGCGGGCGGCTCCGACTGGCAGACGATCATGTACGAGGGCTACGGCCCGAACGGCGTCGCCATGTTGATCGAGTGCCTCACGGACAACCGGAACCGGGCCGCCGGCGAGGTTCGCATCGCGATGACCCGCAACGGCGGCTCGATGGCCGATCCCGGCTCGGTCTCGTACATGTTCAGCCGCAAGGGGGTCGTCCTGGTCCCGAAGGCGGACACGTCTGAGGACGACATCCTGGCGGCTGTGCTCGATGCGGGGGCCGAGGAGGTCAACGACATGGGCGACGTGTTCGAGGTCGTCTCGCAGGCGGCGGACCTGGTCGCCGTGCGCACGGCGCTGCAGCACGCCGGCATTGACTACGACTCCGCCGAGTCCCCGTTCGTCCCGAGCGTGCACGTGGAACTGGACGAGGACGGGGCGCGGAAGGCGCTCCGGTTGGTGGACGCGCTCGAGGATTCCGACGACGTGCAGAACGTCTACGCCAACTTCGACATCAGCGACGAGATCTACGAAGCCATCGACGCCTAGCTGGCCCGCGCCAAGCCATCGACGCGTAGCTGGCCCGCGTTTGGCCCGCGCCCAACCGATCAGTGGCGCCAGAACTGGAACAAGCCGTAGCCGTTCGCCCGGAAGAAGGTCGACACGCCCGAAAGGCCGTAGAACCAGTCGATCAAGTCGAAGAACCGGTCGTTGATCGTCGATGACAGGCTCAGCAGCACGAACACCCCGAGCATGCCCCAGGGCTTGACCTTCTCCATGCTCTGGGCGGTCGCCGGGTCGAGGTACGGCTCGATGATCGAGTAACCGTCCAGGCCGGGGACCGGCAGCAGATTGAGCACGGCGGCGCTGATCTGCAGCCAGCCGAGGAACGACACGGCCGACCAGAACGCCAGATGCGCCCCGTCCTGGTGACCATGCGCGAGCGCGAGCAGAATCGCGGCGAAGACGACGTTGGCGAGCGGTCCCGCCGCGGCGGCGAAGCTGCGTTGGGCTCTCGTCCGGAACGTGTGAGGATGCAGGTAGACGGCGCCGCCCGGCAGGCCGATCCCGCCCTGGACGATGAAGATCAACGGCAACACGATCGATAGCAGCGGGTGCGCGTATTTCAGGGGATTCAAGGTGAGATAGCCGGCCGCTTCGACGCTCGTGTCGCCCGCTAGATGGGCGGCGTAGGCGTGCCCGAACTCGTGAAAGCAGATCGTGACCACCCACGCGGCCAAGACGAAGATGAAGACGCCCAGCCGGGCCGACGTCTTCGAGGCGGCAGTCCACGCCAGGTAGCCGCCCAATGCGGAGGCGGCGACGAACGCCAGGAAAACCGGGCTGGGCCGGACGGCTCGGCGTCGGCGTCGATCGGGCAGCGAGTACACGAGGTGCGAGCCTACGGCGGCGTGTCGGCGTAGGGCCGACTCGACCCGCTTGGTCTAATACGTCGAACGTTCGTTCGAGATCAGCGGAGGTCAACCGGTGCGTGTGCTCGGCGTCGACCCTGGCATGACGCGGTGCGGGGTCGGCGTCGTCGAAGGCGCCCCAGGTCGCTCCCTCGCCCTCATCGACGTCGAGGTCATCCGGACGCCCGCGGACGACGAGATCGGGCGTCGCCTGATGGCGGTTGCGGACGCGCTTGCGCTGGCAATAGCGGCGCACAAGCCTGACGTGGTCGCCGTCGAGCGCGTTTTCAGTCAGCACAACGTCCGCACCGCGATGGGCACCGCTCAGGTGGCGGGCCTCGCGATAGTGGCGGCGACGCGCGCCGGCGTCCCGGTGGCTTTGCATACGCCCACCGAGGTGAAGGCCGCGGTGACCGGGTCCGGGCGGGCGGAGAAGGCCCAGGTGGGCGCGATGGTCCGACGCCTTCTGGGCCTGGCCGAGGCCCCCAAACCCGCGGACGCCGCCGACGCGCTCGCGCTCGCGATTTGCCAGATCTGGCGCGGGCCTGCGCAGGCCCGGCTGGCCGGCGCGGCGGCGAGGGCTGTCCGGTGATCGCCTCGGTGAACGGCCGGGTCGCCGCCATCGGGCCGGACGGAGTCGTTATCGAGGTCGGCGGTGTCGGGCTTGCGGTGTCGTGCTCGCCCGCCACATTGGCGCGGCTGCGTCACGGCGAGCCGGCGCGGTTGGCCACCAGCCTGATCGTGCGTGAGGACTCCCTCACGCTGTACGGCTTCGCCGATGACGACGAGCGAGCGCTTTTCGAGCTGCTGCAGACCGCGAACGGGGTCGGACCCAAGCTAGCGCAGACCGTCCTGGCCGTGATGGCGCCGCGTGAGGTCCGCCGGGCGATCGCGACCGCCGACTATCCCGCTCTGGTGACGGTGCCCGGCATCGGCCGTAAGGGCGCTGAGCGAATCGTGATCGAGCTGCGCGATCGGATCGGCGCGATCGACGAGCCGGGTGGTCCGGGAATGGTTGCCGCTGTGGCGCCGTGGCGCGACCAGCTGACGCACGCGTTGGCAGGTCTCGGATTCACGGGCAAGGAAGCGGACGAGGCGATCGACGTGGCGGCCGGCGAGTCGTCCGAGGAGGTCCCCGACCTGTCGGCCCTGTTGCGGCGCACGATCCAGCTGCTCGGGCGGGCGCGATGACGGAGCCCGAGGACGTCGTCAGCCCGCTGCCTACTGTGGACGAACGTGATGTCGAGGCCAGCCTGCGGCCGAATCGGCTAGCCGAGTTCGTCGGCCAGCCGAAGGTGCGTGAGCAACTCGATCTGGTGATCGCAAGCGCGCTGCGGCGCAATCGCCCGCCCGATCACGTCTTGCTCTCAGGCCCGCCCGGCCTGGGTAAGACCAGTCTGGCCATGATCATCGCGGCCGAACTGGGCGCCTCGATCAGGGTGACCAGCGGTCCGGCGATCGAGCGGCCAGGCGACCTCGCGGCGCTGCTGACCAGCCTCGCCGAGGGCGAGGTGCTGTTCATCGACGAGATCCATCGGATCGCCAGGCCCGCTGAGGAGTTGCTGTACATGGCGATGGAGGATTTTCGGGTCGACGTCTTCGTCGGTAAGGGTCCGGGCGCCACCGCCATCCCGCTTGACCTCGCCCCGTTCACCTTGGTGGGCGCGACCACGCGCGCCGGGCTCTTGACCGGACCGTTGCGCGACCGGTTCGGCTTCACCGGCCACATGGACTTTTACGAGCCGGGCGAGCTCGAACAGGTCCTCGTGCGCTCCGCGGACCTCCTTGGCGTGGACCTGCGCGCCGACGGCGCGGGCGAGATCGCGAGCCGTTCCCGCGGCACGCCACGGATCGCGAACCGGTTGCTGCGTCGGGTCCGCGACTATGCCGAGGTGCGAGCCGACGGCACCGTTGACCGCGCGATCGCCAAGGCCGCCCTCGCCGTGTACGACGTGGACCAACTCGGCCTGGACCGGCTCGACCGCGCGGTTCTCGACGCCCTGGTCCGCCGCTTTTCCGGAGGCCCGGTGGGCGTCGGGACCCTCGCCGTCGCAGTCGGCGAGGAAGCAGAGACGGTCGAGGAGATGGCCGAACCATTCCTGGTGCGAGCCGGCCTGCTCGTCCGTACCGCCCGAGGCCGAGTGGCCACTGCGGCCGCTTGGAACCATCTTGGGCTGGTTCCGCCCGGATCGGCGGGCCCTACCCTCTTCGGCGAGTAGCCTCGGCCCGTGAACTACGGGCTGCTGGTCGTTGTCGTCGTGCTCCTGGCCGGGTCCTTGCTGTTTGCCCAGCGCAACCGCCAACGAGCGGCGACCCGCGATCGGGCGATCCGCGAGAGCATCGGCCTGGGCGCCGAAGTCATGACCACGTCCGGGTTGTACGGAACCGTGGTAGGTCTCAATGACGACGACACGGTCCAACTCGCGATCGCTCCCGGGGTGGAGGTCAAGTGGGCGACGGCCGCGCTGCGCGACGCGCAGTCGCTGCCCGAGCGTTACCGAGGGCCGCTGAACGGTGGATCCGACGGGGTTCCCGGTCCGGACCACCCCGACAACGATCCACCGCGACGCGAAACCTGAGGGGCCCGGCGCCGTCCCGGGCCGAAGTCTGCCCAACGTCGGTCATACTGGTCGGCGGCTGCGCCCGATGGCGCGGTAGATTCACGTCGGCCCAGCAGCAAAGCTGGGCAAAAGGGGCGTCAGGACCTCCGGGCGCACTAACCTTGTCGAGGAGATAACCCCCGTGGCACCACCGGCCGGAACGCTGCGCGTCGGGCGTTACTTCCTCACCCTGGTCGCCGTGCTGGCGATCCTGTACGGCATTGTGTACATCCCAGGTCATTCGCACACGCCGAAGCTCGGCCTCGACCTTGAGGGCGGGACTCAGGTCATCTTCAAGGCGCGCACCCCCACGGGCAAGTCCCCGTCACAAGCCTCGCTGAACGAGGCGCGCAACATCATGGAGAACCGTGTCAACGGCTACGGCGTCGCCAACGCCGAGGTGGTCGTGCAGGGCAACGACCGGATCCAGATCTCGGTCCCTGGCAAGAGCGCTAGTGACATCGCGAACATCGGAACCGCCGCCGTCCTGAACTTTCGCCCGCTGATCATGGCCCCGGTCCCGACAGCGGCCGAACTGGCCGCCGCGTCGGCTGCGTCGTCGACCCCATCGGCGAGCACGTCCGCCTCGGGGTCCGGCACTCCGACCTCCCCCGCCGCCTCGGCCAATCCCCAGGCGTCGTCGTCCGCGACGCATTCGACGTCCAACCTTGACGCCGCGCCGTTGAGCGCAGATTCGACCACCCCGACGCCGTCCGCGACTCCGACCGCTTCGGCGGCGCCGGCGGCAACCCCCACGAGCGGCGCCGCTGCGAGCCCCACGGCGCCCGGCGCGGGCAAAACATCGGCCAATCCGCTGGCGAACCTGGGCTTCGCCGTCCCGCAGACCGAGGACGACTACGCCAAGTTGACCGCCGCCCAGCAGACGAGTCTGCAAACCGCGGTCTCGAACTTTGACTGCGGCGCCAAACCGGTCGACGACACCAAAGCCAAGACCTACCTGTCGTGTGACAGCACCGATCCGAAGAAGGCCACGATGGTCTTCCTGCTCGGTCCGGTGATCGTCCCAGGCACCGAGATCAGCGGAGCCAGCGCCCTCGCCCCCGGCAGTCAGCAAGGTCAGACCCAGTGGGTGGTTTCGCTCCACCTGAAGAGCAGCGGCCAGGCCAGCTGGGCGAACTGGACGTCGAAGCACAACACTGGCAACCAGACGCCGACGACGGCTGTGACCTCATGCGGGACCACCAACTCCACCGGTTCGGCCGCCACGCCTTGTGCCGATTACGTGGCGTTCACGCTCGACGCGGCGGTGATCACGTACCCCTACACCGGTTCGACGATCAACGGCGACACCCAGATCTCTGGAAACTTCAACCAGAAATCGGCGACCGACCTGGCCAACCAGCTCAAGTACGGCGCGTTGCCGTTGAGCTTCGACACCGAGACCAACACGACCGTGTCGGCGACGCTGGGGAGCGGCCAGCTCAAGGCCGGCCTCCTCGCCGGCGGTATCGGCTTGATCCTGGTTGTGATCTACACGTTGATCTATTACCGCGCGCTCGGCTTCGTCACGATCGCCTCGCTGCTCGTCTCGGGCGGACTGACCTGGGCGATGCTGGTGATCCTCGGCCGCGAGATCGGCTTCACGCTCACCTTGGCCGGCATCGCCGGCTTCATCGTGGCCGTCGGTATCACGGCTGACTCGTTCGTCGTGTTCTTCGAACGAATCAAAGACGAGGTGCACGAGGGCCGATCTGTGCGCGTCGCCGTCCCTCGCGCCTGGATCCGCGCCCGTCGGACGATCCTCTCCGCAGACACCGTCTCGTTCTTGGCAGCCGCCATCCTGTACTACTTCGCCGCCGGAGACGTGCGCGGATTCGCCTTCACCCTCGGGCTGTCGACGATCCTCGACCTGGTCGTCGTCTTCCTGTTCACGCATCCGCTCGTCTCGATGTTGTCGAGAAGCGCGGCGTTCGGATCGGCCCGGTTCTCCGGGCTCGATTCCGCGCGCGAGGGCGGGGTCAACCGCGGCGAGGAGTCCGCTCCTCGCCGGCGTCCGCCTCGCCCGAGCGGGTCGTCGTCCCGCCCGTCGGCCACGGCGACCGCGGTGCTTGAGCGGGAAGCGGACGCCGAATCCGCCGACGAGCTCCTCGGCCTGCACTTCGCGCCGCCGTCCGCGCCGGACACCAAGCAAGCGGATCCTGCCGTTGGCGCCGAGGAGCCTGGTGTCGGCGACACCTGGGTCGAGCCTGCGGAGGCGGCCGAACCGGCGGTCTCCGCAGGGGAGCCGATCGAGGGGGAGACGGCTGCGGAGCGCGCCGCCGCACGTCGTGCGCGAATGCGTGGCAAGCCCTTGGCGCCGAAGCCACCGGCCGCCGACACCGATGGTCAAAGCTACACCGATGGTGAAAGCGACACCGATGGTGAAAGCTACACCGATGGTGAAGGCGACACCGAGACCGACGGGTCCAGCTCATGAGTTTCAAACAGACACGCCGGGCGCTCTACCGGGGCGAGGTCCGCTATCCGTTCATCGCCCGCCGCAAGTGGTGGTACCTGTTCTCGCTGTTGATCATCGTCGTGAGCGTCTTCAGCTTCATCTTCCGGGGCTTCAACTACGGCATCGAGTTCGCCGGCGGCACCCAGTTCCAGATCCAGGCCTCCGGCACCTCGCTGACCGTCGACAAGGTCAACTCGGCGTTCAACAACGCGGGCCTCGGCAGCGAGAACCTCCCGCAGGAGGTGGGCTCCGGCTCGACGCGCCAGTTCGTGGTGAAGACGAGGACCGTCACCACGGCCCAGGAGATCCAGGTCGAGAACAAGGTCGCTTCCGCGCTGGGCATCCCGACGAACAAGATCAGCGTGACCACCGTCAGCTCCGACTGGGGCCACGACATCACGGTGAAGGCGATCCAGGGCCTCGTGGTGTTTCTGATCGTCGTCACGATCTATATCGCGATCCGATATCAGTGGCGGATGGCGGCGGCCGGCATCGTCGCTCTCCTGCACGACTTGTTGGTGGCGGCCGGGATCTACTCGATCGTCGGCTTCGAGGTGACGCCGTCGACGGTTGTCGGGCTGCTCACGATTCTCGGCTTCTCCCTGTACGACACGGTCGTGGTGTTCGACAAGGTCGCCGAGAACTCGAAGGACATCCTGGCGGGTTCGCGGATGACGTATTCAGAGGCCGCGAACATCGCCGTGAACCAGACACTGATGCGCTCGGTGAACACCTCGCTGATCGCGCTGTTGCCGGTCGCCGGCCTGCTGTTCGTCGGAGCCGGCGTCCTTGGCGTCGGCACGATCAAGGACCTCGCCCTGATCCTGTTCGTCGGCATCGCTTCGGGCGCCTACTCTTCGTTGTTCCTGGCCACGCCGATCGTGTGCGACCTCACCGAACGCGAGCCCGCTTATCAGGCGCTCACTCGTCGCGTCACGGCCAAGCGTGCGAGCGACGCGGCCAAGGCGCAGGCGGCCGCAGTCTCCGCAACCGAGGTCGTGGCCGCCGCCTCCCGCCCTGCGCTCGGACCCGCTCCCGCTCCGCGGCCCGGTGCGCGGCCGCAGCGCCGGCGTAAGTGAGGGCCGGATGACTGATCCGGAAGGCGACGCGGGCGCGGATCTCGCGCAGTTCGTCGCCGCGCGACTGCGTAACGTTCCAGATTTCCCGGAGCCCGGCATCCAGTTCAAGGACATTTTCCCGCTTCTGGCCGACGGGGAGGCGTTCGCGCAGGCGATCGGCGCGCTGGCCGACTTCGCGCGGACCGAGTGGCCGATAGACCTGGTCGCCGGTATCGAAGCGCGAGGGTTCATCTTGGCGGCGGCTCTGGCGCGCGAGCTCGGCTGTGGGATGGCGCCGATCCGCAAAGCCGGAAAGCTGCCGCCGCCGACGTTGAGTCAGGCCTACACGCTCGAGTACGGCACCGCCGAGATCGAGGTGCCGGCTGGGCTGCTGGCGGGCCGCCGGGTCTTCCTGGTCGACGACGTTCTGGCGACTGGCGGAACTCTGGAAGCGGCCGCCTATCTCGTCGCGGCGGCAGGCGCGCAGATCACCGGAATCGCCACCCTGCTGGAGCTTGCGTTCCTCGGCGGGAGGGCCCGGATCACCGCCGCGCCGGTCTACACCCTGCTGAGGCTGTGAGCGCCTAGACTGGTCGTATACCGCACCGTGAGGGCGAGGCAGAGCTGACAACTGAGGCAGTCCACCCCAATCCTTCGCCGGAGGTCGTCGCCGAGGTCGCCGCCGCCGAAGAGCTCGTCGGCGTGCCCGAAGCGCCAGAGGGCGCCGCCAACGGCGCCGGCACGTCCTTGCAGCGCCGCCGGGTGCGCGATCGCCTGGCCCGGCGGATCACCACGTCGAATCGTCAGGCCTCAGGGGTTCGTCCGGTTCTCGAGCCGCTCCTGGCCATCCACCGCGGCGCTCATCCGAAGGTGGACGCTCGGCTGCTGCAGCGCGGTTACGACGTGGCTGAGACCGCGCATCGCGGCCAGCTCCGCAAGAGCGGCGATCCGTACATCACGCACCCGCTCGCCGTGGCGACCATCCTCGCCGAACTGGGTATGGACACCACGACGCTGGTCGCGGCGCTGCTGCATGACACGGTCGAGGACACCGGGGTCGGCCTGACCGAGATCGAGGCCGAGTTCGGCGCCGAGGTCGCCCATCTGGTCGACGGCGTGACCAAGCTCGACAAGGTGCGCTTCGGCGAGGCAGCCGAGGCGGAGACGATCCGCAAGATGGTCGTCGCCATGGCTCGGGACCCACGCGTGTTGGTGATCAAGCTCGCCGACCGGCTGCACAACATGCGCACGCTGCGTTTCCTGCCCCCGGCCAAACAAGAGCGAAAGGCCCGGGAGACGCTCGAGGTGCTGGCTCCGCTTGCCCATCGTCTCGGCATGAACACGATCAAGTGGGAGCTCGAGGACCTCGCCTTTGCGACGCTGTATCCGAAGCGGTACGACGAGATCGTGCGATTGGTCGCCGACCGGGCGCCGTCGCGCGACACGTACCTCACCGAGGTAATCGACCGAATCAACGCCGACCTCAAGGTCGGCGACATCAAGGCGGCCGTCACTGGTCGACCCAAGCACTACTACTCGATCTATCAGAAGATGATCGTCCGCGGTCGGGAGTTCACCGACATCCACGATCTGGTCGGCATCCGCATACTGGTCGACTCCGAACGTGACTGCTACGGCACGCTCGGCGTTATTCACGCGAACTGGCAGCCGGTGCCGGGCCGGTTCAAGGACTACATCGCGATGCCGAAGTTCAACATGTACCAGTCGCTGCACACGACGGTCATCGGCCCCGGCGGCAAGCCGGTCGAGATGCAGATCCGGACGCAGGCGATGCACCGCACGGCCGAATACGGCATCGCCGCGCACTGGAAATACAAGGAGGCCAAGAACGGCGCCGCCACGGACCTCTCCGCGGTGTCGGACGATATGGGATGGCTGCGTCAGTTGCTCGACTGGCAGCGCGAGACGCAGGAGCCCGACGAGTTCCTCGACTCGTTGCGCTTCGACCTGGGCGCCTCCGAGGTCTATGTCTTCACCCCGAAGGGCGACGTGATCGCCCTGCCCGTCGGGTCGACGCCGGTCGACTTCGCCTATGCCGTGC
>Ga0105240_10011648_pt1 | contig 12225 bp, 7 predicted proteins | sample KBSC54metaG_FD_80426 | JGI IMG/M metagenome (GOLD analysis project Ga0105240, IMG submission 80426) | Corn rhizosphere microbial communities from Kellogg Biological Station, Michigan, USA - KBS C5-4 metaG | ecosystem: Host-associated > Plants > Roots > Rhizosphere > Soil | place: Michigan, USA...
CCTGCTTCCTGCCCGTGATGAAAACGTAGGCGCCTTCCTCAACGAACCGCTTGGCGCTTGACAGCGCCATGCCGCTCGATCCACCCGTGATGACTGCAACCTTACCCTCAAGCTTTCCCATAAATACTCCCTTTCAGTAGATCTGAACATCCCGTACAGTAAAGTAGATGTCTTTGGCGGTGGACGCGAACCGCTTAGGAGTCCTGATTTGTTGTCTATTCGTCCAAAAAGAGGAGCCAAACGTGGACCCAATCACCGACATCTTCAGAACGATGCACGTAACGGCTTTCGGTCAGCACAGGCTCGAAGCCACAGCGCCGTGGGGCTTGATACAGGAGAAAGAGACCGAAGAAGAAGTCACCCCTTCCGGCAAAGAACCTTCACCCACAGATTTGGCGCACTTCGCCATGCTGTCGCGCGGTAACTGCTGGCTGAGTGTCGAAGGCATTCCGGACCTGATTCCCCTCACCGGTGGCGACTGCTTCTTGCTGGCCAGGGGGACTTCGATTGTCATGCGCGATAGCCCGCGAACACGTCCGAGGTGGAGTTTCCGCGAGATCGGGGCCAGGGCCAATAGCAATGTCGCTCATTGTGGAGGTGGCGGCGCACCGACGACAATTGTCTGTGGCTCCTTCAGTTTCGATCGCGCCAGCCTGAAGCCGATCACTCAGTTATTGCCGAGCTTCATTCTGATTAAGGCCGATCAGGCACGCATGCTTGCTCTTCACAACACAATGCAGGCGCTGGCGTCAGAAATGGCAGAACAGGCTCCGGGATCGGAAGTAGTCGCGACTCGACTAGCCGAGGTTCTGTTTATCCAAATACTCCGGGCCCATATCCCGTCGGGACCCGAACGCAATAAAGGATGGCTTCGTGCGATTTTCGATCCTCAAATGGGGACTGCCCTGAGTGCCATTCACGACAGAGTGAATACGCCCTGGACGGTCGAATCCCTGGCCGAAGCGGCGGGCATGTCTCGCTCTGCATTTGCAGCGCGTTTCAAAGAGCTACTCGGACAAACACCGCTGGAATATGTAACCGAGTGGCGGATGCAGAAGGCGATCCAGTTACTACAACAGCGCGACAAGAAGCTCACAGACGTCGCTCGATCGGTCGGTTACGAGTCCGGCGCCGCGTTCAGTAAGGCGTTCAAGCGAGTTGTCGGAGCCAATCCGAGTGATTATTTCAGTCCCGGTTAACGCGATCTCATCGTCGAAGCGCCGCACACAGCAAAGCGGCGGAGTGCGGGAAGACGGAACGTCGTCCTGCCGCGCAGCCGGCGAGTGGGGGGGCCGGAGCCAGGGACAAACGGGGCTGGACTTCAAAAGTGAGAGCGGAATGCCACAGTACGACTTCATCACGAAGAAGGTCTACGTCAATCTGTGACGCGTCAATGGAATTGCGGAGATCGATCCGGCGGCGGATACCGGATTCATCTCCGTCTTTCAGGAGCGCTAGGCCGATCTCTTTGAAAAGATCGAAGACTTTCCGGTCCGGAAGCTCGTACACAGTCTGGCCGTTAACCCCGCGAGGCACCGCGTCTATGCGCTCGAACAGGAGGACGACGGCAAACTCGTTGCCGAATCGTGATCTACGAACCGGTTGAACGGAAACCGTCGAAGCAGTCATCGCCGTCCAAGTTCGGCCGACATCCTGGGACCGGTGGAACAATCCCGTACCGGTGCACCCGATTCTCTCAGCGAAATTAGAGGCCGAGACAGACGACGAAAAGCGATCTTCTGTGCTTACGTCTTACTTGCCGACCCCGAAGTCCACGGTAGAACTGGCCGCGAACTTACGGAACGCCCGGAACTCGATGGCATTCCTGACCGCGAGATTCGGGCCTTCGAGTTCCGTCTCCGACCGGACCGGCACGATATAGGGGCTGCCCGCTATGTCGACCCGATCGAAGTCCACCGATGTGGCCGACCGGGTGAGGCCGACGCTGGCCGGTATGCTATCTGCCGTGTACTCGATGTGAAGTACGTCGCCGGTTTCGGTATCGATCTCGACCGTCCCATGAAAACCCACCACAGCCCGATGCTCCTCGCCGGTGCGCGAGCCGCGCTCGACGAAAAACCGCGAATGCTCGGCCGCGACGGCATAACCATAGACGGCAATGCGATGCTTGCGGGTGTTCTTCCCACTCTTCGAGTGAAAGGACGCTTGCGATGCGGGGTCGAAGATACGCTTCAGCATCCCTCCGTATTCGCCCGTGGCCGCGAGCCCGATGTCCCGGCTCACGTATTGGAGGGTAGTGGGCATGCCGTTTACCAGTTCGAGCTTATGGTCTTCCTTCTGCTGAAAAAAACTCAAACGTACTGTGAACCGGTCGGTCGGCGCCCAGGACGGAGTGCCGGAAGCCACGCCGGCTCCGGGCTGCGCGGGGAACGAAGCGCGGGGCTGGCTCAGCTTATAGCGTTGGATGATCTCGGTGCAGACGAAGTCCGGCAGCGATCTTGTATACGCCAGTGCCTTCTCGCGGCCTCGTTCCAGGATGGGATCCGCGTCGGCCGCGGCAGGTCTTTGGGCGAGCGCAGGAGGCGCTAGCGGCGGGGTGGGGGCGTCGATTCGAGTGACTGCCGGCGCCGGACTGATTTCCGTATCCACCGAGCTGTTTTGCGCGGTCATCATCCCGCCTTCGGAATCGCGCGCCACCAGGCGGATGCGATACGCGCCGGGTGCGACTCTGAAGCCGGCGCGCACTGGAACAATTCCGTTCTCGCGATTGAACACGACGTTGTCCACAAGACGAAGGGTAATGGTATTCGAGACGCCCTCGATGTAGCTGCCATTGCGGTCGAAGAGGCCGCAGACCACCTCAACGTCATCGCTATTCTTACCGTCGACATTGCGGTAATGCAATCCGGTGATATCGACGCTGGCTACGATCGTCAGCTTCGTTTCGGAGCTGCTGATCTTCGACAACTCCGTCGCCAAGCCGATTGGAATGTCGTGAAGTTCCTCCGGGCCGAACATCGCTTTGTGAATCTCCTCCGCGGCGTTTTCGCGCGCACTGACGAGACGATTGGGGGCGTAATACCCAATGCGGGCCTGCACGTCGAGGCCGCGCTCCTCCTTCACCTTGACTTTCAAGGAATGGAACTTGCCATCGGGAGCGAGGTTCCCGGGCGAGAAGCCGAGCAGGTATGTAACCTCGGGCGCTTCGGCAAGCTTCGCGAGCGCGCCCCCCAGATCGTTGGTGTTGTTGATGAATTTGCCTCCCGTGCTACTGGCCAGTTCCCACAAAATATCGGACTGCGCGGCCTCCTGCATGGGGTTCAACGGCTGCCCGCCCGGCGCTACCAGGCCGCGAGCGTCAAGGGTGTTGATAATTACGCCGGAGCGGATTGCCTGATCGATCAGAGTGTTGTCCCCCCGCATCGAGGAAGGGCGGATGAAGCCGGGCGACGCCAGAACCAGGATGCGCCGCCCAGGTTTTTCGCCCATAAGCCGAACCATGTAGCGCATATCGGTAAGCACGTTTCTCACGCTCAGGTTGACGGCCGCCATGATGATTACCGCTGCACGTATGGCTGCGCCCTTCCCCTGCTCGGCATCCCGCGCGCAAACTGGGACAGCTTGTATACCTTTCTTAGCGATCAGGTCGCTGTCGGCGTAGTTAGCAATGCGGTCGGCCTCCAGGATGGTCATCGGCGGGCAGGTGGGCGGAATAGGGGGCGGGTGCGGTGTGATCTTCAGGAGTGCCGCGTTGAGTTTGTCCCAGTCATCGGTGAAATCGAGAAGAGTCTGGCCCGAAGTAGTGATGATGGCCGCGCGATCGCCGGGCTTGAGGCGAGTCGAGATGAGTTTCTGTAACTTCGTGCGGACGCGGGATAAATCGCCGAACTGCAGGTGCACGTCGTCGATGTAGAAGCCGATAAAGCGATCGGGAGCGAGGGCGGAAGTTTCAGCGGGCGGCGCCGCCTTCTTGCCCACTGACGGATTCAGCGGGCTTGCTTTTGCGGCCAGGGTCTCGACGGAAAAACTGGAAATGACTTGCGGCTTTCCGCTGTCGAAAAGCTGGAAGTCTTCCCGATGCAGCGTGGCGATTGCATTGCCCTTCTTGTCCCGCACCACAACCGGCACCATGATGACATTCACTTTGGACTCGAAGACGAGGGGCTGGTCGTTCGAGTTTGGCGCGCCGGCCACCTGCGCGGCGGCGGCGAGGGTCGTCAGAAAGAATGCGATCCCTAGGGCAAGAACTCGGCGGAATACGAACATGGTCCCCCCCCGGTATTGTGGGAATTTGGCAGTAATTATAACAAGGTAGTGAGGTTGCGATGCGCGCAAAGTGGAAGTTGCGCTTACAGCCGAGTTATATTAGACGCTGGCGAGTTGCAAGCCAAGCCGGAGAATGATGCACCCAGCGCGGGGCATCGCCGGCGCCCGCGCGGTGAAGCGTTTTCGCCCCGCTCGTTGGCCGACTCGCGGTCGAACTTCCAACCGGCAGGAAATTTCCAGTTCTGCGGCAGGCGAATCGCAAGGCTATTGCCCCATTTCGAAGCTTGTATGGATATACTCGCTCACACAGTATATCGATCAACGTCAGTCCTACTTTTTGTCTGTTTCGAGCTTGTCCGCTTCCTTGGTATGGAGAGCGGCGGCGGCGGTGTCGCCCTTCTGCCGATAGAGTTCCGCCAGGCGGCGGTGGATGGCGGCGCGGCGCGGATCCAAATCGAGCGCGCGGAGATACTCGGCGATCGCGGGCGCGTACATTTTCTTGGCGGTGTAGGCGGCGCCGCGCTCCACCGCGAGATCCGCCTGCAGCCTGCGGAAGTATTCGGTGGCGGGGAAGTCTTTGCCCGGCGGCAGCGCGGCGTCCAGAACCTGCAGGGCCTTGTCACTCGCCTGCTGAGCGTTGTAGACTCGCGCCAGGTTGAGGTATGCGTCGGGACGCGAGGGGTCCATCGCGATCGCTTTCCGGCAGAGATCTTCCGCCGCGGCGAACTGCTGCTTTTTGATGTACAACGACGCCAGCGTGTTGTACGTCTCGGGCGTGACGTAGGGCGAGCGAATCGCTTTTTCCAACTCGGCGATCGCGGCCGGTTCCTCTTTCAGGTCCAGATAAGCAAGCGCCAGGAAATAATTAGCCGGGGTCATAGTGTCGCCCGCCGCCAGCGCCTTGCGGTTCAACTCCACAGACGCGGCAGGATCTCCGAGCTGGCGCCGGACTTCGCCGAGCAGTGAAAGAAAATGAGGCAGACCAGGGGATTGCTTCAAGCCGCGCTCCAGTTGGTCCTGTGCCTTTTCGGGCAAACCCTGGTCGAAATACAACCGGGCCAGGTAGAAGCGCGCCCACAGAAGTTCCGGATCGACATCGAGCGCCTGCTGCAATTCGGCTTTCGCATCGGCGATCATTTCCGTCGACCCCTTGGAGAGATACGCCAGCCCCAGAAGCATGTGTGCAGGCGCTGAGCGCGGATCCGCCGCCAGCGCTTCCTTGCACTCGCGGATCGTCAGGTCGGCTTTCCCCTGTTCGAGGTGCTGCTTGGCGGCGCTCAGTCGCGCGGCCTGCAGGTCGGCGCGAGGAGTCTGCGCTGCAGCCGCGACCGAAGCGAGGAGGACAAACGCAATCCTGACGCTCTCAGCGCTTGGCATTGGCCTCATCCAGCTGCAAAATTTGCCCGGCGGAAACGCTGTCGATCGCCTGTTTCTTCCCGCTGGGCCACTCGATCTCGACGCGAGCGAGGGTTGCGCTGCCCAGTCCGAAAGACAAGCGCGTGTCGCTGGTACTGAGGTAGCTTCCGTAAGGATTGATTTCCCGCAACTGGGTGCGGCCGCCGCTGGTCACACGGACCTTTGCGCCGATCCCGAAACGATTGCTCTCGCGGCCGCGCGCGCGGAACGCGATCCAGTGATTGCGATTGCCGCCGTCGTTGCGCAGCAGCAACGGCCGCCCGCCGCAATCGCTCACGACGATGTCCAGGTCGCCGTCATTGTCGAAATCCGCAACCGCCAGACCGCGGCCTACGTGCTGGATGCGAAACGCCGGACCGCTTTCCGCCGAGACTTTGCGAAAATGGCCGCCGCCCAGGTTGCGGTAAAGCAGGTCGGTCTGACGGTAGGAAAGCTGCGGGTCGTAGAGCGCGACATTGTCGATGACGTGTCCGTTGGTGACATAGATGTCCGGATAGCCGTCGTTGTCGTAGTCGAAGACCTTGGCGCCGAAGCCGAGTGTCTTGACGCTGGATGGCAATCCGGATTTCACCGTGCCGTCTTCAAAAACCAGCTTTCCCAGGTTGCGGTAGAACGGGTTGTATTGGTCCGAAAACGCCGTAAAGAAGATGTCGGGCAAGCCATCGCCGTCGAGATCCACGATCTCGGCGCCCATGCCGGCCAGAGCCTTGCCGTTCATGTCGTAACCTACGCCGGCGCCGTAAGTAATGTCGTCAAACGTGCCGTCGCCTTTGTTGTGGTAGAGGAAATTACGGACCCCATCGTTGGCCACGAAGATATCGGGCCAGCCATCGCCATCGATATCGCCGACGGCCACGCCCAAAGTCTTTCCCGCCGGATTCGCCACGCCGGCTTTGCGGGAGACGTCCGTGAACGTGCCATCTCCATTGTTGTGGTACAGCAATGCCGGCGTTCCGTCGAAGAGCTGCGGTTCACAATACATGCGGTAGCCCGGCTTTTGATACCCGCAGTAGGGCGGCTTGCGCAGGTCGGAATCCACGTAGCGTCCGACGAAGAGATCCAGGTAGCCGTCGCGATCATAGTCCACCCAGGCGGCGCTGCTGCTCCACCCGCTCGCGCCCACTCCCGCTTTGGCCGTAACTTCCGTGAAAGTGCCGTCGCCCTGGTTGCGAAAGAGCTGATTGCCGCCGTAGCCCGTGACGTAGATATCGAGGTAGCCGTCGTTGTCATAGTCGCCGACCGTCACGCCGGTAGCGAACATCCCATTGCCTGCGACACCTGCCTTGGCGGTGACGTCCTCGAATTTCCCGTTGCCCAGATTGCGATAGAGCGCATTGCCGGGCGACGGCTTGCCGTGGGCCAGGTCGGCTCCGTTGGCGAAAAACAGGTCGGGCCGGCCGTCGTTGTCGAAATCGATTACGCCCACTCCGGAGCCGAAGGTTTCGACCATGTGCTTCTCGGGCGAAGCCCCGTTTTCGTGGCGAAAGATAATGCCCGATGCGACCGCAATTTCGTTGAACTGCACCGGGCCAACTGCGCGGGGCGCCGGTCTGGCGGTCTGCTCGCTGAGGAGAGGCAAGGGAGCGGAAAGCAGCAAATTCGCACCGAAGATCAGGATAGCTTTGCGCAGGAGGAGCACCGGAGTCCCATTATATCTGGCGTTGTATTTCTCCCTCACCTGCCGACGCTACTCTCATACGGAGCCGCGCGCGTAAGCAAGCGAAAGAGAGCTCACTCGAAATCTAAACTGCAGCCGAAAACACCGTGCATCACTTCCCCCGCGTTTCCGAGTTAGGATGGGCATCGATCCACGCCTGTTCGCGGGACGCATTACCCGTATCGCCCACTGCGGTAAATGACCGCGCAAGAATCTCGTGAGCTGCCCGCTCATCGTTCAAATCGATTCCCGCGCTTTGCAGGACCAACCGCGCTGCCTCAGCCGCTTTATCAGGCTGCCCCTCCCGATCGAAGTATTTGGCGCGTTCCAGGCGCGCCGGCCCAAATCCGGGAACGCGATCGAGAATCTCCCCGACAATCGACTGAACCTCCGCATCCTTACCGAAGCGCACCAGGAATTGGACGTACTGAAATGCCGCATCCGGGGAGTAGGTCGTCTGGCGTAAATTGACTGCGTTGGCCCGTCGAAACGCGACCCGTGCTTCCGCCGCATCCTCGACCCGCCCGGCACAGATCCCCAACAGAGTATTCATCTGCAGCAGTTCGTCGTCCTCGAGACCGGGCAGCAGTAAAGCGGCCTTTTCCTGCGCCACGCAGACGCGTTCGCGCAAATTCACATGGGCCCACCGTGCGTAAGAATGCCTTGCATCCGCATCGCGCGGTGCGGTGCGAACCGAATGTTCGAGTAACTGCCCCGCCTCCAGGCTGTAGGGCTGTGCATCCATCAGTAACTCGCCCAGGGCCAACTCCAGGGCGGGATTCGCGCGATGGGCCGAAAGTCCCTTCCGCAGCGTCTGCTCGGCATCCGCCTGCCGATTCATCTGTGCCTCGCAATCGGACAGCAACAAATAGGGAGCAGCGGTTGGCGCGGGGGCGGTTGCCAAAGCCGAAGTCAGCGACTGAACGGCGCCAGCGCAATTACCGTCCTTCGCCAGTCGCACGCCGAGGTCCCAGGGGGAAGCAGATTGGGCGAAAGCCTGCAAGCCCGGCAGACTCACAAGGACCGCAAATCTGAGAACCGCCGCGTGCATTACTTTGGTTCCGTCACTCGCAGGACCTCGTTCGCGCGCAGATTTTGTGTAATCACCTGGTCGCGTCCGGAAGGCCAGTGAATCTCGACGCGGGAAATCGCATTTTCGTCACCAAGCCCGAAGTAGAGCGGCAGCGAACTTTGCGAAAGATATCCGGACTTGCCATCGTTGTACTTGAAATACTTTGCGCCGGCCGCGGTGACCACACGTACCGCGGCTCCCAAACCATCGCGGTTCGACACCGTTCCGGTCAGCAGCACTTTCAGCCAGTGGATCGGCCTGCGCGCCGCAAGATCGCTCACCAGAACCTGAGGCTCCGAATTGAAATCGTTGGTCACGAGATCCAGATCCCCGTCGTTATCCAGATCGAACAAAACGGAAGACCGGCTCCCGAGCGGGGCCATTACCGTGACCATGCCCTTATGGTTCGCGCAAATCTTGTGCATGATCTCCTGCGGATCCGGAGGCATGGCGGAGCAGTTCAACTGGAACCATGGCGTGTGAGTACGCCCCCCGCGGCGCGGCTCAATCCCTAACTGAAACTCGGCGCCCAGGAATTTCTTTCCATGGTCGTTCAGGAGCATGGAATTGATCCCGTATCGGAAAGGGAAGTTCATGGACGACGCAATGAAAATATCATCCCACCCATCCGCATTGATGTCTCCGACGCTTGGTCCCCACGGCCAATAGTTCTCGACTCCCATGGCGTCGGAAACTTCGTCAAACGGACCTTTTCCCGTATTGCGATACATCGAATTCCCGAACACGAAACTGGAGGCCGGACCCATGAGGAAGCTGTCGGGGCCATGCGACGGAGCCTTCTTTTGCTCCAGCTCCGGTCCCACATTTTCCACCATGTCCGAATGCATATCGGTGACAAACAAATCCAGGCGGCCATCGTTATCGTAATCGAAGAACTTAACCCCCATGGCGCCCCAGGAGGTTCTCGGAAAATAGGTCTTCGTCTTCTCGACAAAACCCTTCCCGCCCTGGTTCTCGTAGTAATGATTCGCGCCCATCATATTTAAGAAGTAGATGTCGGGCCAGCCATCGCCATTGACATCCGCAATGGCGGCATCGCCGCACCATCCATTCGGCTTGAGCCCCACCGCCGCGGTCACGTCCTTAAATTGCTTGTTGCCCAGATTGCGATAGAGGATGGGGTGCTCGAATCGCTCCGGATACATATGGCCGGAAAACGCATCCGGCAATCCTACAAACTGGCCCTGAGCGCCCTTCTTCTCCGACGTGTACTGCCCCACGTCGCATACCAGAAGGTCGAGCTTGCCATCGTGGTCGTAGTCGAAAAACACGCTGCCGGAGGAATGCGCTGAATGCAACAGGCCGGCTTCGCGCGTGATATCGCGGAAGTTCCCGTGACCGTCGTTCTCGAATAACAGATTGCCGCCCCGTACTGTGGTGACGTAGAGGTCTTGATCGCCATCGTTATCGATATCGGCGAACGATGCCGCCACTCCGATGCGCCCGGAGAGGGCAAGTGCAGGGCTATCGATTTTGCGGAATTTGCCGCCGCCCAGATTCTTCCATAGCTCGCTCGGCCCCGCCTGGTTCACGAAGTAGATGTCGTACAGGCCGTCGCCATCCACATCCGCCACGGCTATTCCGTTACCGTGATCGTAGTGAACCGGCTTGTAATTCAGCCCGGAGTCATCGACGATTCGCTGCCGGAACGTGATGCCGCTTTCAGGAAGTTTGTCCTCGAAATGGAAATCGTGGACCACGGGGTACTGGGTTGCGGCCTGCTTCTGTTCCTGCGCGCGGCGTGCCAGCGAATCGACGCCCACGTCCTGCGCAGGGTAGCGGACTTGAGGCGGCGATGCAGGCTGAAACGCGCGCACCGCGGGATACGTGAGCATCAGCGCAGCGACGATCAATCGAATGCGGGGCTGATTACTATGGAGCCTCTGGAGGAGCGGAGCAGTCATTGGCGGACGTCCACGTACCCCTTGCCGGAAAGAGATCTGAAGAGAAAAAATGCGGGTTTCCCCATGCACCACCTAGGCACCGGATCGTACCAAACGCTGTATAAACATGTCAAACTCGACCGGACGATGTACGGTCGGTGCCTTCGGTTTGGAAGTGGATCGTTCCGTGGAAGGGCGACAAGCTTCCGGCACGGTTCCTAAACGCTTAACGACCAAGGGAGGACCTATTGCTCATCGCAGGTTTCGGAGTGTCAGGGCGGGTTAAGGTCCGAGATGGCAACGACACGGGCGGGTGATCAGTCGGGTGCCGCCATTCCGGCAATTCGCAGGGCCTGTGTTCCTGCGGTATTCGCTGAGCACCATGGAACGCTCATTCTACTCCTTCTTGGCAGGGCGACTCTTTCTTTCGCCAGGCATGCGGACATAGCTGCGTTACCGGCTGGAGCGGCCGCCCGATACCGCGGCGGCGGGCCGGTAGCCGACCGTCGCATAGTCCGGCGCCTGTGGCACGAACTGCGCGTCGAAGCGCGGATCTGGCGGATCGAACGTGTTCGCTGCCCGATCGATCGTCCCCCGCAGATCGTTCGTCTCGCCGTGTATGAACGATTCCCGTACGCCGGCGCCGCTGGTGATGTCGATCTCGTAGCGCGCCCCGGTCGAGATTCCGCCCTTCAGGGTGTTGTTCCAGAAGATCGACTTCACGTAAATGCTGCCTGCGCCGTTGTCGTCGACGCCGGCCCAGTTCCCGGTGAAGGTGCAGCGGCTGACCTCGGCGCGGGAGCCCTCGAACACGGTCATGGCGCCCGACCCGTGTTCCGCGTGATACTCACCGCTGGTCAGCAGGCCGACGTAGTCCGCACCAAGATTCGCGATGTTGCCGACGAACAAGCAGTTGTCGAGGTTGGCGCGGCTGCCGTGCAGCAGGTCGAACGCCGCGCCGGTGATCTGCGTGCGGTTGTTGCGGAAAATGCAGTCGCGGAACACGGCGGCGTCGAGCGGCCGGCCGAGGTGCTCGACGGATACACCGGCGCCGCAGGGGCTGGTGTAATTGCCAACCACCTCGACGCGCTCGATGGTCGGATAGGCGCGCGCATAGATCTTGATGCCGCCGCCATCGAGATAGAAGAACGCCGTCTTGGGCACCGCGTCGGATTCGATGGGCGAGTGCTGGCCGGTGCCCGTCGTGTAGTTCTTCGCGCCGGTGATGCGGAAACCGCGCAGCACGGTCTTCGTCGATATGCCGTCGCCGAAATAGACGACGTGATTGACGACCGCCGGAAAACTGGGCGCCTCCTTATCGGCCACGGCCGGGTTCGCGGCAGTCAGCACCACCTCACCGACCGCTTCGAGCCTGATGCCGTCGTGCCGCTGGTTGAACCAGATCAGAGCCTGGCCGTGCGCCGCCGGGCGATAGGTGCCGGCGTGGACGTAGACGATCTTGTTGACCGGATCTCTAGCCGCCGCCTCGAGCGCCGCCTGGATGCTTTCGCCGGGCTGGACGTGATGGGCTCGCTGGGCGAGACCGCGCCCTGGCAGCACGGCCGCCGTAGCCGCCATTTGGAGGAAGGCACGTCTGCGCATGATTAAATCAGCCTATCACGTAAGACAGACGATCGTATTTCGTCGTCTGCCTGGGCCCCCCGCTTCTTCCATTTGACATTTCGCCGATTTATTTCATCAACGGACTCAATAACTTCCGCATTTGAGTTTCGGAGTCCAGCCCCCTCTATAGCTACTGTGGAGTTGTCTGAGGAAGACTCGGACCAAAAAACAATATGGCCTCACCCGCTCAAATCACCGCCAACCGCGCCAATGCGCTCCTGTCCACCGGACCTGCCACGCCCGAGACAAAATCCGCCGTTCGCCACAACGCCATCAAATACGGCATTCATGCCGAATCACTGATTATTCCCGGCGAAGATCCCGAG
>Ga0105240_10011653_pt1 | contig 12222 bp, 13 predicted proteins | sample KBSC54metaG_FD_80426 | JGI IMG/M metagenome (GOLD analysis project Ga0105240, IMG submission 80426) | Corn rhizosphere microbial communities from Kellogg Biological Station, Michigan, USA - KBS C5-4 metaG | ecosystem: Host-associated > Plants > Roots > Rhizosphere > Soil | place: Michigan, USA...
ACTCAGCATGCCCAACGGGTGTTGCAAAAGGATTGGCCTGGCCGGAAGCGGAAATCAAAGCATGATGGGACCAGAAGTATGCCAGCCAGCCGACGATCCAAACCATCAAACAGCGTTCGCGCAGGGTACGAAAAACCAGCAGGCTGGCGGCGAGAATCAGCAGCACAGCGGTTTCGCGAGTCACGAATTTGGGTGCGGCCAGTCCCCCGAGAATCTCCCAGGCCCGCCAGGCGATGGTGCTCATGTAGTTTGACCGTAGTTAGCCGTCTCAGTTTTAGCATGGGCAAGATAGTAACTATTCGGATTTCCGGTGACCTTTGGTTACTTTGGATACCTCACCCCTAAGGGTACAATTTGCAATACACTTAGCAGCCAAGGGCCCCTTTATGCCAGCAGAGCGAATCCTCATAGTCGATGACGAAGAACCGATCCGCGATCTTGTAGCGGCCATGCTCGCTTCTGCGAATTACGTTTGCACCCCAACGGAATCCGGAAAAGAAGCGCTGAGCTTGCTCAACTCTGGTGAACAATTCGAACTGATGCTTTCCGATCTGATGATGCCTGGCATGGACGGTATTGCTTTGCTTGAGGCCGCCAAGGAACGATTTCCGGATATGCCGGTCATCATGGTTACTGCGGTCACGGATGTTTCAGTTGCGCTCGGCGCAATACGGAATGGCGCCTATGATTATTTGCTCAAACCATTCGAGCGCGACCAACTGCTGGCAACGGTGCGGCGGGCCATGGAAAATCGCCGGCTTAAGATGGAAAACCGCGAATACCAAACCAACCTGGAAGCCTTGGTTACAGCGCGGACCGAGCAATTGCGTCAAGCGGTGTCGACCCTTGAGAAGTCCTATGACATTACGCTTGAGGCCCTGGGCAACGCGCTTGATTTAAAAGACGCGGAAACCGAGGGTCACTCGAAGCGCGTTACGGCATACACCATCGCGATTGCTCGCGCCATGGGCCTCAGCTCCGATCAGATCCGAATCATCGCGCGCGGCGCCTTCCTGCACGACATTGGCAAGATGGCTATTCCGGATCAGATCCTAAAAAAGCCTGGAAAGCTCGATCCCGAAGAAACCGCCATTATGCGCGAGCACTGCTATCGCGGTTACCAGATCGTGCGCCGAATTCCGTTTCTCTCGGAAGCGGCCGAAATTGTATACGCCCACCAGGAGAAGTACGACGGGACAGGCTACCCTCGTGGCCTAAAGGGCGACGAAATTCCGCTGGGAGCTCGCATATTCTCCATAGCTGACACTTTGGACGCTATGACATCAGACCGACCTTACCGTGCTCGGTTGCCGCATTCAGTAGCGCGCGACGAGATTGTTCAGTGGTCGGGCCGCCAGTTTGATCCGGAGATGGTGAAGGTGTTCGTCAGCATGCCGGAGAACATTTGGGCGGACCTGCGCAAAGACATCGATACGCAAATCTATCCCGTTTCGTATTCAACCGCGGCCAAGGTTTAAAGACTTGCAGCGTTTCCACCCATCCTGATAGCCTTCAGCCGAACCTTTGGAGTCCAGACATGCCGAAATATGTCATTGAGCGCGATCTTCCTGGAGCTGGAAAACTCACTCCCGATGAGCTTCGCGGCGTCTCCCAGAAGTCGTGCAACGTGCTAAGCAAATTAGGTCCCGAGATTCAATGGATTCACAGCTATGTCACGGCTGACAAGATCTACTGCATTTATCGAGCGCCTAATGAGGCGATGATCCGAGAACATGCCAAGCAGGGCGGGTTTCCGGCGAACCAGATTTCCGAAGTTTCAACGATCATCGAGCCAACTTCTGCGGAGTAGTTCACCAAGTTAAACGGGTGGCTTCGGAGTCGTCGCCCACAAAACACTTTCTCTTACTCTTCGCTTACGACCGTTCTTGCCCGCATCCTCGAAATGCGGGCCCCGTCAACCGGCACGTCGCGTTGTAAGACGACTTCGAGAGTTGTCCCAGGCATCATCTTCACTTCATTGCCGTGGCTGAAAGCGGCAATTGCAGTTCCAATGGCTCCGCCGATTCCAGCGCCGATCAAAGCGCCTTCGCCGCCGTGAATGACGGCGCCAGTTAGAGCGCCATCAGCCGCTGGTCCCGCGATAGTTGCCGCGGTTTTGCCTTTGTTGCTGTCGCCCTGAATTGTGCCCTCTTGGTCTTTGACCTTGGCATTGTCAACTCCGGGCGCATTTTCAATCGATCCTGGCAGCATCACGGTGTAGCCGCTCGGATAGATCAAGCTCGTAAAGTGAATGAGGACCTCGGCGCGGCCTTTAATGTGTCCCGCAGGTTTGATGGAAATGATTTTGCCTTGAACGTAGGTTCCGGCGGGGACAATGATGCGATCGTTGATCGCGACCGGAAACGTCGATTGTGCGTAGATAGGATCGCCTTCGTGATTGGCTTTAGTGGAAATCGTGTTCTTCAAGGCAATCGGAATGCGGGTGCCCGACGGAATGATGAGTTCGCTGGCACTGCGGTGCGGCCCCTGCGTGAGCGTCGGGACGGAAGAATTTTTCACTGGCGTCTGCGGCGTTATTTCGGGCTGAGCGCTCTCTTGCGCCAAAGCGAAGCTGGAAAGAAACATCAATGTGAGCAGAATGCGCACGGGGCACCTCCATCGGCAAACACTAAAAACCGCTATTAAAAGTACGATGCAACTTACCTCAGGAAAGTTATGCAGGCAAGGCAAATTTGAGTGGTCTGACGGGTGAATTCTCCCGTCAGACGGCCTTCGTAAGGTCCGGAGGACTCTTCCAACGAGACAGTTTTCAAAAAAAGCTTTTAACCGCAGAGATCGCAGAGAAGATCAAAGAGTTCGCAGAGAAGAACTTCTCTTGTGCCTTTGGGTTTCTCTGCGAACTCTGCGAATCCTCTGCGATCTCTGCGGTTAAAGGCTTTTAAGACACTGACAGCCAAAATGTCTTGTTTACCCGCTTCGAAACGTGTCAGCTCCCGCCCAGTGCACGGCATTGCTATATTGACTGAAGCAAAATCGCATGGGGCACTCATCCGATAAAACCCGATACCGAATGCCCGCCGAGTGGGAGCCTCACGCCGCCACTTGGCTGGCATGGCCGCACTACAAACTCGATTGGCCGGGAAAGTTTGAGCCCATTCCCTGGGTCTTCGCCGAGATCATTCGCTACCTGAGCCGGGATGAGCGGGTCGAACTGATTGTCAAGGATGTTGCTGCCGAGAAGTCGGCCCGCAAGACATTGCGGTTGGCACATGCCCTAAACGAAAACGTCCGCTTTCATCGCTGGCCTACAGACCGAATATGGACACGCGATTCCGGCTGTGCCTTCGTGTGGCCGTGTGGCGCGGGCGCCCGCGCTCGCGAAACATCGGCTATGGCCGCCGTCAAATGGCAATTCAATGCCTGGGCGAAATATCCCAATTGGAAGCGTGACGAAAAAGTCGGCAGCCTGATGGCTCAAGCTGCAGGCGCGAATGAAATCCAAGCTGTCTTCGGAAAAAAACGAGTAGTACTCGAAGGCGGTTCGATTGAGGTAAACGGCAATGGTACCCTCATCACCACCGAAGAATGCCTGATAAGCCGCGTGCAGCAGCGAAATCCGGGAATGAAGAAGCGCGACTACGAAAAAGTTTTTGCCGAATATCTGAGCGCTTCAAACATCATTTGGCTGGGTTCGGGCATTGTTGGCGATGACACCCACGGCCACGTGGATGACATCACCCGCTTCGTCTCACCAGACACAGTCGTGACCTGCGTCGACTCCGATCCCGCCAGCGAAAACTACGAAGGGTTGCGAGAAAATGTTCGACGGCTGCGCGATGCGACCGTGGAGGAGGGCAAACCGCTGGCCACAATCGATCTCCCGATGCCGGCCCCAGTTTATTTCGAAGGTCGCCGCTTGCCGGCGAGCTACGCGAACTTTTACATCGCCAACCGCACCGTGCTGGTTCCGGTATTCAACGATCCCAATGACCGGGTTGCGCTCGATATTCTGGCTGACATTTTTCCTGATCGCGAAGTTGTTGGGATTTATTGCGGGGATCTGGTTTGGGGATTCGGCGCGATCCACTGCATGACGCAACAGCAACCGGCGCAGGGAGACTAGCGCACAATTCCCCGGACGTGGACGCCGGGGCTACACGAGCTTACGCTACAGCTCCACTATCTGATGATCGAGGCAATCGGGGTGCATGGTATCCAGCAATCCATTCATCAGTTCCCTGCCATGCTTCGCGAGAAAATAAATCCCCGCGAAGCTGCGCTCCTGGAGCTCTTTGCCGGGATAAAGAGAATTGCTGATAAGTTCAGCATGCCGCTGAATCACTTCGCTATGTCGTAACTCGGCACGCGCCGCCCGGGCGCGAAGATTCTGGATCTGGTAAAGCATTTTCGATTCCGCGTTTTCCGCTGACTCGATCAGCGTCTTATCGAGTTCGGCAAGTGACTCGCGAACCGCCTTCATCGAACTCTCAACTCCGGCCGCGGCTTTCTCAAATGAATTCTGAAGATTCGGTGGGAGCCTGCGGGCGCCGATAGTTTCGCGCAGTACCTCAGGACCTTCGAATATCTCAGGAATCGTTAAACGGTATTTATCAAGTAAAGCTTTAACTTTGGGCTCGACCAAAGTGGCAGAAAAGCGCGAGAGGACGGGAGTTTTTCGGTCAGCTAAAGCTTCATAGACAGCCGCGGATTGCGCAAAGTAAGCCACTTCAGCCGACCCGCCGATGTAGGTCAAGGTGGGCAACAGATAATCCTGTACCACAGGTCGCAGCAGCACATTTGGGCTGAATGACTGCGGAGACTTTGCCGCGGTTTCCAGCAACTGCTGACGCGAAACCTTCTCTTCCCCAACCAGAAAATCTCCCGTCTTAGCCTGATGAATCGGAACGCGCGCACCATCGAGCATCGCGAATAACAGCGTCGATGAACCCGTGACTTTCACCTGCTGGTGATATCCAGCGGCATGCAACCTGGCATCACGATCGAGCAAAGCTTGTGTGATTTGTGGGGCACGCTCGATAGCCGCAGAGTAAAGCGGCGCCGCGATCCGATCGAGCTCGAGATCAGAGCCGTCGAGAAGGATGACCCCGAAGTCGGCAAAAAGACGGGTGAAGAGTTTGGCAAACGCAGACCCGAAGTTTTCCCCGGGCCGGTAACATTCTCCCAGTAATTTCGTGAACTCGGAGTCGCCCAGCAGCCCAGTTGCGTGAGCCACAGGTTGTTCGATCTCCGGTCCGAAGCTGATCGTTCCTACCGGCGCATCGGGCTTGGTTTGCGCGCCGCTGAAAAGCGTTTCTAATTTGCCGTCGGCGCCCGGCATCTGGACCTGGTTCACTTCTTCGAAGTCATGATCTTCGGTGGCCAGCCAGAATACCGGCACCGCATCGATTCCCAGCTTTTGGGCCTCTTGCGTCAGTTTTACCGCGCTCAATGCTTTGTAGACCGAAAAGACCGGCCCACCAAAGAGTCCGACTTGCTGGCCGGTGACAATCGCACATGCGCCCGAGCGCAGCCGGTTTATGTTTTCGAGAGTGGTCGCGGAAGCCCCGAAGTTGCGGTTCTGTCGTTCGAGAATCGCCGAGACCTGGCTTCTGCGATCCGCCGGATACTGAATGCCGTTGCTTTCTTCCTTCGCCCACTCGAGAAAGTGAGGCGACCGCGAATAGAACGGCTGCACCGAAGGAGAAAAATCCAGATAATCAAGGAACAGCTTGCTGCTGTGGGGAACCTGGCGGAATGGGAAACAATGGGAATTCATGAGCGGGCAACTGTCACGTGGCTATCTGTTGTCGGTATCAGCCTGCGGTGTAATTTCTCCTGTGCTCTTTCGATCAGATGACGAAACCGTCGACCGGATGCAAAGATACTGTTTCAAAGTATATAGACGTACGACTCGCGAGGGAGTTGCTGCTTGAACACACATTCTTTTATTGAGCCGTTTTCGCTCGAGGGAGCCCATGTTCGGCTGGAGCCGTTGCGGCCTGAGCACGCGCCCTTGCTCTGGGAGATCGTCAAAGACCATTTGGATGACATGTTTCGCTGGATTCCCTACCGGCTCGAATCATTGCAGGATTTTGAGGCATTCAATCGGCAAGTGGCCGACGAAGTGAAGCAAGGGTTGTCCATACCATTTGCGACGCTTGAGCGCGGCTCTGGCAAGGTCGTCGGAACCACCCGTTACATGAACATGGATCTGCAAAACCGCAAAGTCGAGATTGGATCGACCTGGATCGCCCCGCCATGGCAGCAGACTGTGATCAATACCGAGGCCAAATACTTGATGCTGCGCCACGCATTTGAAACCTGGAAGTGCCTTCGGGTAGAACTAAAAACAGACTCGATGAACCAGCGATCACGGAAGGCGATCCTTCGGCTCGGCGCGAAAGAAGAGGGCACGCTTCGCAAACACATGCTCACTTGGAACGGCCGCCAGCGCGACTCGGTTTACTTCAGCATCCTGGATACGGAGTGGGCTGGGGTAAAGGCGGAATTGGAGCGCAAACTTGGGTCGTAATCCAACCGAGGAAAAGCTTTTAACCGCAGAGATCGCAGAGAAGAGCCAGAGTTCGCAGAAAAACGAAGCCTATTGTCCTGAGTGAATTTCTCTGCGTCCTCATGCTTTTCTCTGCGATCTCTGCGGTTAAAAGCTTTTCGTAAGATTGCATTACATTCTCCAGCCCCGGTAAACGCTTCTCGATTGCACCATTCTTGCTACAATTCGAGAGATGCCGGAAAAGTCCCCATTCACCGACGTTCCCGCCGCAATCGAAGAAATTCGCGCCGGACGAATGATTGTGATTGTGGACGACGAAGACCGCGAGAACGAAGGCGACCTGATGCTGGCGGCGGAGAAAGTTACGCCGGAAGCAATAAACTTCATGGCGAAATTTGGCCGCGGCCTGGTCTGCCTCACCCTGACCGAAGAGCGCCTCGAGCATCTGCGCATCGGTCCAATGAGCGCAGAAAACACCTCGAACTATGGCACAGCCTTTTGCGAGGCTATCGACGCTCGCGAGGGCGTGACCACCGGCATTTCGGCTTACGATCGCGCCCGTACGATTCGCGTCGCGATTGATCCTGCGACGCGCCCTTCAGATCTGGCTCGGCCGGGACACGTCTTTCCGCTACGTGCGCGTAAGGGTGGTGTGCTGGTGCGCGCCGGGCAAACTGAAGCCTCTGTCGACTTGGCGCGAATGGCGGGCATGGTTCCGGCCGGCATTATCTGCGAGATCATGCGCGAAGACGGCACCATGGCACGCGTTCCTGACTTGATCGAATTCTGCAACGTGCACGGAATGAAAATGCTCACGGTCGCGGAACTGATCCGCTACCGCATGCAGCACGAGCGGTATGTGCATCGAGTCGGTGAAGCGCTGGTGAACACGCAGTACGGGGAGTTTCGCGTCATCGCCTACGAAAGCGAAGTCGATGGCGGCGACTCGCACCTGGCAATGGTGCGCGGCAACATTGAATCAGGCGAACCGGTGCTGGTGAGAATGCACTCTCATTGCCTGATCGGCGATGTTTTTGGTTCCGAGGGTTGCGACTGCCGTGACACCCTCGATGGTTCATTAGCAGCTATTGCTAAAGAAGGCCGTGGCGCCTTGATCTATCTTCACCAATCGTCGAAGGGATTTGCCGTTGAGCGCGTCGGTGATAAGACGGCAATTTCGTTTCACCACGAACGTTCTCCGCAGACGACCTCCGAAACTCAACGCAGAACCCAGCGCGAAATCGGTATCGGCGCGCAGATTTTGTCGGACTTGAACCTGCATCGGATACGTTTGCTCACCAACCATCCGCGGAAAGTGGCGGCGCTAGAGGGATTCGATATCGAGATTGTGGATCAGGTGCCGGTATCGCTGGAGCGCAAAATTCAATGAGCAATGGCTAGTAGACAGTGGTCAGTTTGTTCCCACGGACCACTGGCCACTGCTTCAAAATGGCTTGCGGATTTCGAGGTCGTTGTCCCGGATAAAGAATTGCGCAGAGCATTTTCCTGATCCGCAAATCACTGCGGTTAATCCAGCGATCTGCTTGCGCGTGATCAGGCCCAGAATGCCGCACTTAGGGCAGGAGAGCACCGCCCAATAAGGGTCTTCCTTTTCGCCGATTTTCCCGGCGTTTTCCAGCACAAAAATCGTGCCGGGCTGCATTTGCTCCGGGATCCATTCGTTGAGGACTTCGAGTTCTGCAACCATTTTCCCTCCTGAGGGCAATCTGCTACGAACCCAATTTCGCTTTGCGTATGGAACGAGATTTTTCCGGAGCACAGCGTCCGGGACGCTTGCGTCCGCTAACGATTGCTTTTACCTCGCGGACCGTGTCACTCAGGCATATAGCCAACATCGGCTGCCGGGAATTTTTCAGTATGTCCACGATCTGCTGGGGTGAGGTTTCGAGATATAACGAATGGCCGTCGGTCAGCAGGTGATAATCGGACGACCCGCCGACGGTCTCAGCCAGACGCTTGCTGAACTCTTTTTGCAGAAAGCGCACAACTTTGCGGACGCGCTGCAAGGAAAATCCTTTGCGGCGGAGCTCGCAGATCACGGCTACTTCAGTCACATCTTCGAACGAATACACACGCCGGTGCCCCTGCCGAGCGGGTACGACAATGCCGCGTTCGTCCCACCACTGCAACTGGCGAGCGGTGATGCCCGTCAGGCGAATCACATCGTGCGATGTAAATGAATCCTGCATATCAACCTGCAAATGTTTCAAACGTTCTACTTCGAAAATGTTTGAAACATTGTAGGCATGAATGCGCAAAAAGCAGTGTGGAAATAGTTGAAAAGAGAGTAACTAACGGAGTTACCTCAAACCTCGCAGAGACGCGGGGAGCGGCTACGTGCAGGCGATTGAGTAAGACTAAATCCCGCCGCCGACAAAATGCACAATCTCGAGCTTGTCGTCATCGGATAGTTGTGTTGTGGCCCAGCGTTCACGTGGCACCAGTTCGCGATTGACTTCGACGGCAACTCGGTCCGGCTTCATGTTGAGTCGCTCAAGGAGATCGGCAATAGTCAAGGCAGAATCGAATTGGCGATCTTCGCCGTTGATGATGAGGTTCATTTACGACGGGACAGAATTTCGGATTCTTGCGTCTTGGCCAACTGTTCCAACCACATTCGTTGTTCCATTGTCTCGGGTACTTCGAGCCCCCTGGCATCGCGTATGGACCTGAGGGCCTGATCGAGCTCTTCCCCCGCTAAAAGAAGCACGGCAGCTGACACCAGCGACGATCGGCCAATTCCCTGCCGGCAATGTACCGCAACATTCTTTCCTTGTCGGATCTCAGAACTCAGCCCAGCAGCCAATTCCTGCAGTTTGGCTGCCGACTTCGGAACCTTGCGATCTTCAATGGGAAAAGAAACGAAGCGCAAACCTTTAGCCTTCGAAAGAGGGCCTTCGGCTTTCAAACCCAGTTCCTGATTCTCGGCTGCAGTCAGCAGGGAGACAATAATATCCACCCCCTGTTCGCGCCATCCCTCGATTTCATCCTCAAGCCAATCGTCGCCTCGAGGGCGTGCCGAGATTGCCAAGCGTCCACGACCGCGAGTCTCGATCCAATACAGCTTGGGATTAAAGTGATTCACTCGACTATTCCTGCTCTTTCGTAATTATCTCACGCGGTAAAACGTCGACATCAAAACCCTTCAGCCGCAGAATTGCAATCCGATGATGGCCGTCGAGGATCGTTCCGTCAGGTCGGGCCTTGAGGCAATTCTTTTGTCCGGGCCGCAAAGAATCTTGGAGTTGGTGGATGGATTGGAGTTTGAAATATTCGAGCTTGGATTGAACTAACGAGCTATCAGGATGAAGCGCCTTGAGCGGTGGAAACTTCATGTTTACCGCAAGATTTCGGCGTAGCTACGACTGCGCTCGTCTTAGGTGGAATTTCCTGGTGGCAGTCCGGCCTTGCGCATTCATCTGCACCAGCACCGACGACTCAGATAGCGAGCCTTCCTCAACCTCCAGTACCAGCACCGCCTCACCGGCGCCATCGGTAACCATCTGCGCATAGAATGGCGCGGCGTTGGTGCGCGCGAATCGCACGGTCAGGCGCGCTCCCGAAACCGGTTGGCCCGACTCGGTGGCCCGCAACTTCATCGAAAGTTGTTCTTCGGCATGAATGGAGTGTGAATTTACCCACTGAATATCGAGTTCTTTGATTGCGCCCAGTGCGTCCGGATTTTCACGCTTGTCGAAGACTTCTTCGATCTTGCCTTCGCGGATAGCGTCCAACACCTGACGGTGCTGCTCGCGCAGCATTTGTTCTTTTTGCTGATCGGTGAAGCCCTGGCTCGAAGCCTGTTCCGCGTACGAGGTCGCGTGCTTGCCAATGCAGCGCCCTTTCACGAAGACCTGCGTTTGCAGCAGGGTCTCGCCTTCACGGGCTTCGCTCTGCACGTGATAAACCACGTCATCGTGCTTAATGTCGGTATTGAAGCCAAAGATCATAAGCGGGCTTGTGTAGTAGTGTCGTCGAAAATATGACGGCGCGCAATAATTACTGAAGTTCTGCTTCGAAGACAGTGGGCGGAAGTAACGAGCGACGCGCTCGGAACCAGTTATTGGCTTCCGGATCAAAATCGGCGTGTAACTCACCGGAACTACAATGCAAGAGTGAAGACTTGGGATGTTGTAATCATCGGCGGGGGCATTATTGGCCTGTCGCTTGCGATTTCACTACGCAGACAGGGCTTGCGGGTGCTGGTGGTGGAGCGCGGAGAACCCGGTCGTGAAGCCTCATCGGCGGCCGCAGGAATGCTGGTCGGGTCAGGCACCGAGCTTCCTCCGGCATTACGGACGCTGGCTGCCGAGAGCGCGCAAATGTATCCCGAGTTCGCGCATGAACTCGAAGACGAGTCGGGGCTGAAAGTTGATCTGCGGGATCGCGGAACGATTCTGATCTCCGCGAGCGGAGACTTCCCGTCCGGCGCGGAGGCGCTATCAGCGGACAAACTGCATTCGATCGAGCCGGATTTGGCGCCGTCATTAGAGTGTGGCTCTGACGGGCGAGGGCGCCCATCGCTCCAGAATCAAAAACCATTTCTGACAGCCTTCTTGCCTGAGCGTTCCGTCGATCCCAGGGCTTTGGCCGCAGCCGCCATAAAAGCCGCCCGGCACCGGGGAGTTGATATTTCGTCCGGAGCTGGAGTGAAGGGCTTAGTCAACTCAGGCGATCGCGTCAGCGGAGTGCGAACCGACAAGACTTCCTACTCGGCGGACATTGTCATCAACTGTGCGGGTGCATGGGCAGGAGGCATTGCGCCGCAGAATTTTCCGGTACGTCCGGTGAAGGGACAAATGGTTGCCGTTGTCGGCGGGCCTAAGATACAGCACGTCGTTCGAGGTGACGAAGTTTATTTAGTGCCGCGCAGCGATGGCCGCATTGTTATCGGCTCGACCCTCGAAGACGCCGGCTATAACAAGCAGACCGATGTCAACACGATACAGCGCCTGCTGCATGCGGCACGCGAATTGGTGCCAGCGCTTGCCAATGCCAGAGTGCACGAAGACTGGGCGGGCCTGCGGCCAGGAACTCCCGACTATCTTCCGCTATTGGGCGAGACTTCAGTCCGCGGATATTTCATCGCCAGTGGGCATTACCGCGATGGAATTCTGCTCGCTCCAATCACCGCGCGAGTCATGTCCGAAATAATTATGGGCAAGCCCGCGTCCTATGATCTTTCCGCATTCTCGCCCGCACGATTTGATTGACAACTTTCACCGCGTAGACACGGAGGATTCAGAAACAGAGGGCGGAATTCAATTCCAAGCAGTCGCCTCGTTAGAACTGTTCTGAATTCTGCCTTCTTATTTCTGAATTGAGATTCGCTGTCTCGTTCCTCCGTGTCTCCGTGGTGAAAGGCTTTTCGCTATACTGAAACGTTTTCGCGAAAGGATTTCTTCATGGCATCTCCAGCCGTAGCCTATGCTCGCCAGAACCAGCAAAGATTTTTGAATGAATTGAAAGCCCTGCTGCGTATTCCCAGCGTCAGCACCGCGCCCGAACACAAGTCCGACGTGCAGAAAGCCGCCGATTACGTGGGCAATGAACTGCGCCGTATCGGCATGGAAAATGTTGAAGTCATCCCGTCCAAGGGCCACCCTTTGATTTACGCCGACTGGCTGCACGCCGCGGGAAAACCGACTGCTCTCTGCTACGCGCACTATGATGTGCAGCCGCCGGACCCGTTGAATGAATGGATCTCTCCACCGTTTGAACCGGCCGAA
>Ga0105240_10011656_pt1 | contig 12221 bp, 11 predicted proteins | sample KBSC54metaG_FD_80426 | JGI IMG/M metagenome (GOLD analysis project Ga0105240, IMG submission 80426) | Corn rhizosphere microbial communities from Kellogg Biological Station, Michigan, USA - KBS C5-4 metaG | ecosystem: Host-associated > Plants > Roots > Rhizosphere > Soil | place: Michigan, USA...
TCAAGGGGAGAACACGATTGCGATTGAGAGCGTGCACTACATCGACAAGTACGGCGAGAAGGAGCGGAAAAATGCTCCGCCGATGGTTGCGACGGTGGTGGTGCTGTATGCGGATGGAACGTCGTCGACGGTGGCGAGTGATGGGCAATGGAAGAGTGCTCCGGAACCTGCTGCGGGTTGGGAGTCGAAGGCCTTTGATGATGCGGGATGGAAGAATGCGGTGGTGTGGGAACAGGCGAAGGATTCCGACAGTGCGCCAGTACTTCAGCCGTGGATTCCGGACAGCGTGAAGGAGTTGCGGAAGGATTTCGATGCGGGCAGTTCAGTGAAGTCGGCGCGGATTTATTCGACCGCGCTGGGGACGTATGAGCTGTTTCTGAACGGGAAGCGCGTTGGTCAAGATGTCATGGCTCCAGGGTGGACGGATTATCGAGAGCGCGTGCTGTATCAGACGTACGACGTCACGCAGTTGGTGAAGGGCGGGAGCAATGTGCTGTCGGCGCTGCTGGCGCCGGGATGGTACTCGACTTCGCTGGAGTGGTTGCAACAGCCGAACAATTACGGCGATACGCCTCCGGCGCTGAGGGCGCAGTTGCGGATTGAGCATGCGGATGGAAGCGTGGAGTGGGTGGCAACGGATGGGAGTTGGAAGGCGAGGCCGTCGTACATTCTGCACTCGGAGTTGTATGACGGGGAGACGCAGGATCTGAGGATACCTGCGCCCACTGATCACGATGCAACCGCGACGGATGGGACACAGTCATTGGAACCGATTGAAATTGTGAAGCCGAAGGAGATCATCATCAAGGCTCAGGATTTTGAGCCGATCCGGGTGGAGCGCTCGATCGATGATCCGAACATGACGCAGCCGAAACCGGGGGTGTTTATCTATGACTTTGGGCAGAATATGGCTGGCGTTGAAGCCCTGAAGATTTCGGGGCCGACGGGTGCGGACGTGCAGGTTCGGCTCGGCGAGATTCTGAATCCTGATGGGACTTTGTATACGGAGAATCTGCGCACGGCGAAAGTCACAGATCATTTCCTGCTGAGCGGGAACGGAACGGAAGATCTGGTTCCGCAATTTACGTTTCATGGGTTCCGGTATCTGGAAGTGACGGGATCGAAGACTGCTCCTGATGCGAAGGATGTGAAGGCGCTTGTGCTGCACACGGCCTTTCCGTTTACGGCGGAGCTGAAGACCGGCAATGCAATGGTGAACAAGCTGTGGAGCAACATTCTGTGGGGGCAGCGGTCGAACTTTGTGGGAGTGCCGACGGATTGTCCGCAGCGGGATGAGCGGTTGGGATGGTCAGCGGATGCGCAGGTGTTCTGGAGAGCGGCTTCTTTCAATGCGGACCTCGCGTCGTTCACACGGAAGTTTGCGGCTGATCTGCGCGGGACGCAGGTGGGCACGCCTTACTACGGGATATATGCGCCCGGAACGGCGAAGCCCCACATGGGTACGGGTGCGGCGTGGAGCGATGCGGGCGTGATCATTCCCTGGACGTCGTGGATTCAGACTGGCGACACGATGGTGATCGACCAAAACTGGCAGGCGATGCGGAAGTATGTGGATGCGATCGACGAGAGCAATCCGGAGGGGATCTGGCATAACAATTCGGGGACACCGTTCGGAGACTGGCTGTCCTTGGAGGGAAGAACGAAGGAGGACATTGTTGCGACGGCGTACTGGGCCTATGACGTGGAGATGATGCGGCAGATGGCGCACGCGACCGGACGCGCGGACGAGGAAGAGCACTACGCGAACCTGGAGAAAAAGATTCGCGATGCGTTTGAGAAGAAGTTTGTGGAGGCGGGTGGCTATGTTCCCGGTGCGGATAACAGTCCTTCCCCGTTTGGAGATATCAATAATCCAAATGCGAAATCGAAAGCAGGGGATACGCAGACGGGGTATGTGCTGGCGCTGCACATGAATCTGCTGCCGGAGAATCTGCGGAGCGCGGCAGCTGACCGGCTGGTGAAGAAGATTGAGGCGAATCACGGATTGTTGAATACGGGGTTCGTGGGGACTCCATATCTGCTGGAGGAGTTGACCAAGACAGGGCATCAGAAGCTGGCCTATGACGTGCTTCTGAATACCGGCATGCCGTCGTGGGGCTACGTCATCGAGCATGGCGGGACGACGACCTGGGAGCGATGGAATGGCGACCAGATGATTGGCGATCCGCAGATGAACTCGTATAACCACTATGCATATGGAGCGGTGGCGGATTGGATCTATCGCTACGCGGCGGGTGTCGATGCGTCGCCGCTGGATGCGGGTTTCCACACGGTGGTTTTGCATCCGGTGTTCGATGCGCGGTTGTCGCCACTCCAGTTCAGCTATGCGTCATCGTATGGGGAGATCAAGTCGAACTGGACTGTCAAAGGCACCACGGCGGAGTGGAACGTCACGCTGCCGGCGAATACGGCGGGGCGGCTGGAGTTGAAGGCAGCGGAAGCAGCGCGTTGGAAGCTGGAGGGTGTGGCGCTGGACAGCAGTCCGCATGCGAAGAAGGTGGATGGCGGATTTGAGTTGGCCGCGGGGAGCTACCGATTTGAAATCGAGGCAGTAGGGAGTAGGAAATAGGGAGTAGGGAACAGGGAGTAGAGCGGGCCTATGAGACGAGCTTTCGTATTTGCCATGATGCTGGGTTCGATCACATGCTCGGCGCAGGCGCGAAATCCCTGCGAAGAGGTGCTCGAACTGATCGCCGATGTCCCAGTGCCGGGGCCCGCGGTGCGGTTCGACTACCAGAGCATGGACGCTAAGCACGGGCGACTTTATATCGCGCATATGAACGCAGACCAGCTGGTTGTGTTCGATACGGCGAAGCGCCAGGTGATGGCGAATCTGGATGGATTCAAGCGCGTGCATGGCGTCATCGCTGTTCCGGAGATCGGAAAAGTGTTTGCTTCGGCAACTGGGGATCACCAGATGTTAGCGGTGGATATGCAGACGCTGAAGATAGTCGGGAAGGCGGGACCAATTGAATATCCAGATGGGCTGGCGTATTCGCCTGGTGCACAGAGGGTATTCGTATCGGACGAGCACGGTGCATTGGATGCGGTGGTGGACGCGAAAACGAACAAGCTGATTGAGAAGATTTCACTTGGCGGTTATGCGGGGAATACGGTGTACGATCCGGGATCGGGACGCATTCTGGTTGCGGTTCATGGCTTGAATCAGCTTGTTGAGATCGATCCGGTGGCGATGAAGATCATTGCTCGCCATCAGCTTTCCGGAGTCGAGAACCCCCACGGCATTGCGCTGGATGTTGAGATGCGTTTGGCGTTCGCTGCTGGGGAAGAGAATGCTTCGCTGGCAGTGTTTGACCTGAGGGCATCAAAGCAACTTGCTGTCCATCATGTAGGAGATGATCCGGATGTATTGGCATATGACGCGGGGTTAAAGCTGCTTTATGTATCCGCTGAATCGGGCACGGTTAGCTTGTTTCGCGAAAGAGGCCGAGAGCTTCAGCCTATAGGGCATTGCAATATGCCCCATGCGCATTCCGTGAGCGTAGATCCGAAAACGCACCTTGTGTATTTTCCGCTCGAGAATGTGGGCGGGAAGCCACTGCTGCGGATCATGCGGCCGAAGATGCATTGAGCAGAGATTAAGGCGCGGCTTGCCAGATTGCGGTGGGCCGCAGGCAATCTACTTTCCCTGGAAGCGCGGCGCCCGCTTCTCGAAGAATGCCCTGATCCCTTCCTGGTAGTCTTCGCTGTCGTAGACCTCGCGGCGCAAAGCCTGCACTCGCTCGAATGTCTCCGGCCCCAGGTTGTGAGAGGCGGACAGGAGCCGCAACTCTTCCTTGAGCAGGCTGATGACCAGGGGTGAGTTGTTGGCAATCTGCTCGGCGATTTTTCTTGTCAATGGTTCAAGCTGATCCCGAGGAACGGCATGGCTCACAATTCCCTGGACCAGTAGCCGTTGTAGCCCCATGGGCTGTGCGGTGAAGAGCATCTCCTTGCACAGCGGCATGCCTCCGGTGTTGAGAAAATTCTGCACGCCCGAGATGTTGTAGGGCATGCCCAGTTTCGCCGGAGTCACAGCAAAGGTGCTGTCGTCGCCGGCCACGATGATGTCGCAGCTCATCACCAGTTCGCAGGCACCGCCCCACACGCTGCCTTCCACCATGGCGATCACCGGAGCAGGGAAGAGCTCGATGATCCGAATCACCCGCCGAACCGGGTCGCCATAGGTCAGCGGATCGCGCCCGTTCGTTGGCAGCTCTTGCACATCGTGTCCCGCTGAGAAGACCTTTGCCCCGGCTGGAGCGCGCAGCACTACCACGCGCACCTGGCTGAGGAGCATCTCTTCAAGCGCGGCGCACAACTCGTCAATCAAGGCGGTACTCAGCGCATTATGTTTCTTGGGATTGTTCAGCGTGATCACGCCAATTTGATCCGTGATCTTTACGTCCAGAAGTGCACAGGTTGTCTGCACGTCACACCACCGGGCCGTCCATTCAGCCGCCGGAGAGTGTAGCCGAAACGCCGCCGCTCCGCTGTGACGCAGCAGAGCTTTCGTATGTCAAGTAATTACTTTAGAAAGCGAACTGCTGGTGACGGTTCGGAGACACAAGCTGCGTCCTGACCGGGTGTGCTGGGTGCCAACTGAGAAGTTGGAGCTGAGTTATTCGCCTACGATCGGCGGAGCCTGGATCAGCGAGAACATTCCGCCGAACACCTGCTTCAGTTCGCCGATGGTCATGGCGCCTTTGTGGCCGGGCGAGCACTGGAACTGGCTTACGGTTGCATCCTCGTCGAACTGCAGCACGTCGCCGTAGAAGTTCACGCTGGCATTGTTCTGGGTGGTGCCGGTAATGACCATCTTGCGGCCGGGAACCAGGCGCCGTACCACCGGGCTTTCCACCGCGTTCAGTCTGCAGCTTGGAGCTTTCTTGTCGATCTGCTCCCACGTGGTGATGGCGCCATTCTGCAGGTAAATTGTCCCCTGGTTTGCGGGCAGCAGGATGTCGGCATTTACGGCTACAGTTGAGCCGGCGCCAATGGTCGCGATGGGAGCAGTATCCGGAAGGTCAGCGCTCTGGGCGCTCAGATGCAGCGATGAACCAAACGCAAATGCCACAAAGGCAACCGCAACAGTAATTTGGCGAACAAGGCGCATCACCGGATGACTCCTTTTCAATGCAAATCAGAGGATCGATTTGGCCTGAATTCTAGCATTTCCATCCCCCAGCCAGAACAAAATTCCGACCTTCCTGGACCATCCGACGTTACCAATCGGTCCTGCATCACAGACGCAACGAGGAGAGTTTTTGATGCCAAAGTCCCCGAAGTCCGCTCCGGAGCCGAACACCACAGCCGCCAGTCTCACGGACCCCCGCGAACGCTTCCCAAAGCCGCCATTCCCAAAGCAGCAGCAAACACCTCCGGGCAATTCGCGCGACCTGAAGCCGCCTGCCGACTACGGCGAGAACACCTACACCGGATACGGACGCCTGCAGGGGCGAGTGGCCCTGATCACGGGTGCCGACAGCGGCATCGGCCGCGCTGTAGCCCTGTGCTACGCCAAGGAAGGGGCAGACATTCTGTTCACGCACCTGAAGGAGGAAAAAGAAGACGCTGATGAAACCGTTCGCCTGGTTGAGTCGGTCGGGCGCCGTGCCATCGCAATTCCCGGAGATATCCGTAAACGCGAGTTCTGCCAGAAGCTGGTTGACCAAACCTTCTCCCGCCTTGGGCGGCTGGATATCCTGGTGAACAACGCCGCTTACCAGCGCACCTACGCCAAGCTGGAAGACATTCCTGAAGAAGAGTTTGACACCACGTTCCGAACCAACGTATATGGAACGTTTTTCCTGACGCAGGCCGCGCTGCCGCGCATGCAGCCCGGCGGAGCGATCATCATCACTTGCTCCATCGAGACGTTCACGCCTGAGCCGTCGTTAGCGCCCTATGCGGCGACCAAAGCTGCACTTGCCAGCCTGACGAAAAGTTTTGCGAAGCTTGCCATGGAGCGGGGTGTCCGGGTAAACGGGGTAGCTCCAGGTCCGGTGTGGACGCCACTGATTCCATCCACAATGGAACCCGATCATGTGAAGGTATTCGGGCAGAACACCACGTTCAAGCGGCCCGCGATGCCGGTTGAACAGGCTGCGATCTTTGTCTTCCTGGCGACGGATGATGCCAGCTATGTGAACGGCGAGATCTACGGCGCGACGGGCGGCAGAATGCCGATTTAGGGGGAAGGGAATTCCGGGCCGAGGTGCTTTCCGGCCCGGAGATTAAGCGCTGGTGGTCTACTTCTTCTTCGAACTGCTCGACTTCGAGCTCTTTGACTTGGTTGCTGAACTCTGCCCCGAGTTGTGCGATGACGCCCCTCCTGACTTGGAGGATGATCCGCCAGACTGGTTGGACTTGTTCGATTTGCCTGACTTGGTTGACGAGCTACTTGCAGACTGTCGCGGCTCGCCGTTATCGTCCAGATCGTCAGCACCGGCGACCTCTTCCAAGTCGTCATCGAAGTCTTCGTCATCTTCCATATCGGTTTCATCGGTAGCGCTATGGCTGGTGCCGGAGGAATGTGAACCTGTTGATTGTGACTTGGAGCCGCGCGATCCACTCTTCGACCCGCTCGCGTCGTCGCTGTCGGATTTGTTGCTGCGCCCGCTGTGCGATGACGAACCGGACTTGCTCTTGGAAGAGTGTTCGTCGCTGGAGGGGTGCACCAGCTTGTTGAAGTTGCTCTTCTGGCCGTCGGCTGTCTTCTCCTGGTAGACCAGCTCGAGATCGTTTTCATCGAATTTTTCGAAGAAGTCGTCCCAGGGAATCTCCTTCAATTTCGAGTCGTTGTGGTTCGGTGCCTTGGGAAACTCGAAGCGCAGAATGCCAGGTTCTCCGGCTCTCTCGGTGCTCGCTACCTCGGCGGGAACTGCTCCGTGGTTCTCAGCCCATTTACGAATTTCATCGTGGTCCCTTGTGGTTTTCGATAGTGTCATCTTCACTGCTCCTACAGCCAAAAGATTGCAAACCCACTGCTCCGATCATGGATTCAGGGGCCGGGTTTAAGGTTGGCCGCCGGTCAAGGACGAGGGCGCGCAGACCAGATGTTTTCGATTGTTCAGAGTTCCTTTGGATTGTTAATTTCGTAGACGGAGGACTTCCCCAATGACAAAAACGCGCAAGTGGATTTCAGGCAGCCTTTTAGGCTTAAGCCTCGCCATCACCGGCATCACAATTGCCCAAGGCCCTGAGCACGACATCAGCGCCCGTCGACACCCGATTCTTGCGGATGCTCAGCGGCTTTGTGACCAGGCCTACAATCGCGTGAGTGACGCCCAACGTGCAAACCAGTGGGACATGAAAGGCCATGCGGCCAGGGCGAAAGCACTTCTTGAGCAGGCGAGCCACGAGTTGAAGGAAGCTGCTCTAGCCGACAATCGCAAAGGTCGATAACGTTCTGCGATTCTCGCGGAATTTGGCCGGGCCTAGGCCGTCGGAATTCCGGCGGCCCATCCGGTTGCCTGGCTCTCTCTTGTACACTCTTCCCAAGCCTATGCGGACTCATGCTTTGCTTGCCTCCCTGGTGGTCGCGGTATCAGCCACGTTGTGCGCACAAACTGCCGCCAAGCATTCACCGAAGATGACTACAAAACTATCTCCTGAACAGGTCGAGCGTTCTGCGATCGTGATCGACACCCACGCGGACACTCCGCAAAGGATCGCGGATGAGAACTATGACCTGGCTGACCCGCTGAATGGCGGGAACTGGAACCTCGAGTCCGCGCAAAAGGGCAATCTGGGCGCCGAGTTCTTTTCCATTTGGGTTGACCCCGGGCCGAACAAAGGCCAGTTCGCTCGTCGCACGCTCATCCTGATTGACGCGGTGAAGCAGCAGGTGGCCAAGCACCCAGACAAGATAATGTTCGTCACTTCGCCAGAGGGCATCGAACTCGCCCATCGCGAGCACAAAATCGCGGCGCTTATGGGGATCGAGGGTGGCCACTCGATCGAGGATTCGCTTGCACTGCTGCGGCAGTACTACGCTCTTGGCGTTCGGTATATGACGCTCACCTGGTCCAACTCCAATAGCTGGGCCGATTCTTCCGGCGACATCAATGATGCGAACATCCCGCACACGAAGGAAGGCCTCACGGAGTTCGGCAAAGACGTTGTCTACGAGATGAATCGCCTCGGCATGATGGTTGACGTCTCTCACGTGTCGGACCGCACGTTTTATCGCACGCTGGTCATCACGCGGGCTCCGATCATCGCCTCGCACTCGGCCGCCCGGGCGCTCTGCGATGCGCCACGCAACATGACCGACGATATGCTCCGTGCCATCGCGAATTCTGGCGGTCCGGGCTCCAAGGGCGGAGTTGTGCAGGTTAACTTCTACTCCGCGTTTATTTCGCAGCAGTATCGCGACGCTCAGAAGGCCATGCAGCCCGAGGTAGAAAAAGCGGTGCAGGCGCTTAAAGACAAGTACAAGGCTGAGGGGAAAGAAGCTCCGTCAAAGGAGATTGACGATTTGCAGCGGCAGTACGCCGATCGCATTCCGCGGCCGCCGCTCTCGGCTTTGATCGACCATATCGACCACATTGCGAAGGTTGCGGGCGTCGACCACGTCGGCATCGGCTCGGACTTCGATGGTGTCAACGGGCAGCTCCCCGAGGGTATGGACTCACCTGCCGATTTTCCAAAGATCACGGCTGCGTTGATGCAGCGCGGCTACTCCGCTGAGGACTGCCGTAAGATCCTGGGCGGCAATTTACTTCGTGTGTTTCATGAAGTTGAGCAGGTCTCGAAGCAGCTACAGGTTGAAAACCGACCCCGCATCACGAACAAGCAGCCCTGACAAACCGGCGGAATAGGACCACTACGGCAATCGGCAGGCGAATGGTCAACGCCCGAAGATTCTCGTCAGCAGCGCTCCTGCGCAAAACCAGATCGCCGCGTTTGCCACGATTTGACCAATGGTGAGCAGCAGCATTGTTGACGAGCCGTCGTTCACGCCCGAGAAGAATTGCGTCATGAGAAGATGCGCAGGGCACGCAATATTGATGGCCCAACCCCAGCGCGTTTCCAGGTCAGAGTAGTTTGCCATTGCTCCCTTGACCATGAGTGCAGCGCTGGCCAGGAAGCCGAACAGCGCAAGCACAATCGCGAGCCGCCATCGATCGAGCATAAGCACTCCACGAACAGAGGGGATTTGGGAAAGCTGCCCTATGATAGCCCCGGCATCGACGCCATCGGAATGAATTCCTACGCGCGTATTAGGCATGTATATTGACCAACATGAACAAACGTTTCGTTTTGGGGGTCACGTTGGGACTCCTGCTTGCCTCCAATTTTCTGCCTGCGCAGACTTTCTCTGTGACATTTCCGCAGAGTCTCAGTGGCCAGCCGCTCGATGGTCGATTGCTGCTTCTGCTGTCTACTGAATCCGGTGCAGAGCCGAGATTCCAGATCGACGACACTCCGCGTTCGCAAGTGGTCTTTGGAGTGACTGTGGATGGCTGGCGCGCAGGAGAACCCACGCTGGTTGATTCCGCGGCGCAGGGTTATCCCATACGCAGTCTGAAAGACCTTCCTCCCGGTGAATACACCGTTCAGGCGGTTCTCAACAAGTACGAGACTTTTCATCGCAGCGACGGAAAAACGGTTAAGCTGCACCCCGATATGGGAGAGGGCCAGCATTGGAACATCTCTCCCGGCAATCTCTACTCCAAGCCGAAGAAGATCACTATCGGTTCAGGGGGCGCTCCGATCACCGTCGAACTCACCGAAATCATTCCGCCGATCAAGCCGCCACAGGACACCAAATACATTCGCCACATCCGCATCCAGAGCGAGGTGCTCACGAAGTTCTGGGGCCGTCCCATGTTCATTGGCGCCGCGATCCTGGTCCCCGAGGGCTTCGACGAACACCCGAATGCACATTTCCCGCTGATTATTTTCCACGATCACTTCGTAGACGATTTCGACGGATTCCGCACCACTCCACCTGATCCGAATTTGAAGCCGGAGTACAGCGATCGTTTTCACCTCGCTGGCTACAACCGCATAGTGGAGGAGGAGGCGTACAAGTTCTACCAGCAGTGGACGTCCCCAAAGTTTCCGCGTGTTCTCATCATCAAAATCCAGCATGCCAATCCGTTTTACGACGACTCGTACGCGGTAAACTCCGCCAACGTCGGGCCGTATGGTGACGCAATCGAGAACGAACTGATTCCTGCGATCGAAAAGCAGTTTCGCGGGCTTGGCCAAGGGTGGGCGCGCTTTGTCTATGGCGGATCGACCGGTGGATGGGAGTCCCTCGCTGTCCAGATTTTCTATCCCGACCATTACAACGGCGCATTCGCGGCCTGCCCGGATCCCATTGACTTCCACGCATTCACCAACATCAATCTCTACGATCACAAGAACGCATTTTTCCTGGAGGGCGCACACAAGCGCGTTGCTCAGCCGGCCATGCGGGACTATCTTGGCCACACCTTTATTACTACGCAGGAGGTCAATGGCTACGAACTCGCGCTCGGCGATCACGGCCGCAGCGGCGAGCAGTTCGACATCTGGCAGGCGGTCTATTCACCCGTCGGGGACGACGGCTATCCCAAGCAGATTTTCGACAAGCAGACCGGTGACATCGACCATAGCGTGGCCGAGTATTGGCGGCAGCATTATGATCTGGAAGCCATCCTGGAACGCGATTGGGCAACACTCGGGCCGAAACTTGCCGGCAAGATTCACATCTACGTCGGGTCCGACGACACCTACTTCCTCAATGACGCCGTTTACCGCATGGAGGACTTTCTGAACTCGACGAAGAATCCAGCCTACGGTGGGGAAGTGACCTACGGCCCGCGTGCGGAACACTGCTGGAATGGCGACCCCAACCTGCCAAACGCATATTCCCGCCTGCACTACAACACGCAGTACCTGCCAAAGATCCTGGAGCGCATCAAGGAGACAGCTCCGGTGGGCGCAGACCTTTCAAGCTGGCGATATTAGGTCAAAATGAATGCGAAAGGCACGGCTTTCGCCGTGCCCTCTGTCGCTGATTCCGAGTCTGTGGTGTTTTGATGTAAGCGGTTACTTTGTGCCCAAGCTGCTGGCCGTGCGGCCCTGCGAATCGCCACCGTTTCTGACGGGCGAAGGAGAAGACTTTCTTGCAGTCTTCTTAACTTTGGTCTGGCTGTGGGGGTTTCCGGTGTTGACCCGAAACTTTGGCGTGACGGCTTCGAGTGCATGCGCTGGAGGCACAGCGGGCTGAGGCCTCTGGACCATCTCCGTCGACGTCAGCGAGGGATCGCGATGCTGCGTGGCATGGGAAGGTACTGCGGCGGCAAGGAAGAGAACCAAGGCAACTACAGCAGCGAAATAGAAGGCGATGCGAGCTTTCATCAAATCCAGCTCCACTTAACGAGTTTTCCAACCGGCAGGTTTAGTGTGAATCGTCCTGCTCCGTGGTAACCAGTACATCGCGTCCAAGAGTTACTGTACATACAACCCTGGCCGTGGTGCACTCCCACAAAAGTGGAAGATTGCAGAAGAAAGCCGGCCCTCGATCTCTGGCCGGCTCAAGCATAGTGAGCTACTTAGCAGCTTTGTGGTTCCCGGGGCGGGTGTGGGTCGTTCCATCCTCGCCGTCCTTGTATTCCACCACCGGTTTAGATCCATTGCCGCTGGTGGGCGGGGCGGCCGTCCTGTCTTTTCCCTGGTAAAGCGGATTTGTACCCTGGCTGCCACCGTCCTTGTACATCGGGTTTGATTGAGCCTGCGACATGTTGGCCGCTTCCTTCGATGCAGCGTCAAGCGACTCCGTGGCATGCGCGGAAATGCGCGCATTCTCGCTAACATGAGGATCGCCCGAAACCTGCCTGCCGCCTGGCAACGCGCTGCCGGACTCACGTGCATGACTCACAGATTCGCGATCCTGCAGAATCACGCTGTCAGACTTACGTCCGGTGGCCATCCCGCTGCTTGCTTCGCGTGCCGTGACCGTCACGGGCTGATGCTGCCGGCGACCTGATGCCATGCCAGAACTCATTTCCCGTTCGGAAACAGACGGGGTGCTGGACTGTGGTCCCTGGGATGCGCCTGTTTGCGAGGGTTTCGCTTTATCCTTCGGCGTCTGTGCCGCAGCCACTGCGGCGGCAAGCACTACAACGGCAGCAACATGAAAAACGATTCTTGCTTTCAAGATTTGTGACCTCCCTTTGCGTGCGCTTCGATCGAGCGTGTGA
>Ga0105240_10011657_pt1 | contig 12220 bp, 9 predicted proteins | sample KBSC54metaG_FD_80426 | JGI IMG/M metagenome (GOLD analysis project Ga0105240, IMG submission 80426) | Corn rhizosphere microbial communities from Kellogg Biological Station, Michigan, USA - KBS C5-4 metaG | ecosystem: Host-associated > Plants > Roots > Rhizosphere > Soil | place: Michigan, USA...
GGCGGCGGCGTCGGTGGCGGAGGCGGAAGAGAGTTTGCGGATCACGCAAAATCGGTACGCCAGCGGGATGAGCAATGTGACGGATCTGCTGCGCACGGAGACGGAGGTGCTGGAGGCGCGGACACGGCAGTTGACGGCGGTCCACGATCAGCGGATCGCGGCGGCGATGTTGGAGATGGCGGCGGGGAGTTTGGGCGCGGAGTCGGAGGTGTTGCGGTGAGAGAGAAAAGAATATTCACCGCCGAGACGCCGAGGCGCCGGGGAAGAAGCAATCGTGCCGCGGAGGCGCGGAGGCGCGGCGGAAGACGCGGAGAGGGAAAGACCTGGACTGTCGGTGGCGGAGGAGATCTTGTGAAGAACGCAGTAAAGACCGGGTGCGGGCTGTTGTGCCTGCTGTTGATCGGTTGTGGAGAAGCGCCAAAGAAACAGGCGGTAGTGGAGAGAGCGGCGGCGGCCGCGGTGCATACCGTTGCGGCGACGACCGAGAGTTGGCCGGCGACGTATGAGGCGACGGGGACGGTGCGGGCGCGGACGACGGCGGTAATTGCGTCGAAGTTGACGGGGTATGTGAGGGAGGTGCGGGCGCAGGCGGGGGAGCGGGTTAGGGAGGGCCAACTGCTGGTGACTCTGGACACGCGCGACCTGGACATCGCCACACGGCGGGCAGAGGCGGCGCGGGAGGAAGTGCGGACGGCGATGCCGGAGGCGGATAGCGCGGTGGCGGCGGCGAAGGCGAATCTGGATCTGGCGGAAGTGACGCTGGGGCGCATGAAGGACCTGCTGCAGAAGAAGTCAATTTCGAGCCAGGAGTTCGACGAAGCGACGGCGAGGTGGAAAGCGGCGCAATCGGGATTCGACATGGCCAACGCGCGGCGCACGCAGTTGAATTCGCGGCTGGCGCAGGCCGAGCAGGAAGTGCGGTCGAGCGAAGTGATGCGGAGCTACGCCGAGGTGACGGCGCCGTTCGCAGGGATGGTGGTGGCGCGGAGCATCGAGCCCGGCAGCCTGGCAATGCCGGGAGCGCCGCTGCTCACAATCGAACGCGAGGGCGCGTACCGGCTGGAAGCATCGGTCGAAGAAGGCCGGCCGGTGAAGGCAGGACAGGGCGTCTCGGTATTCCTGGGCGACGATTGCGTGGAAGCGCGGGTGTCGGAGATAGTCCCGTCGGTGGATGCGGCGTCGCGCGCGTACACGGTGAAGATCGACTTGCCGGCGAGTGCTGGGCTGCGGTCGGGCATGTTCGGGCGGGCCGTGTTCGCGACGAGTGCGCGGGCGGTGCTGGCGATTCCGGCGGCCGCGGTGACGGAGCGCGGACAGGTGCAGACGGTGCAGGTGGTGGAAGACGGCGCGACGCGGGCGCGGCTGGTGACGGTGGGGCAGAAGTCCGGCGATCGGGTGGAGGTGCTGTCGGGGCTCTCGGCCGGTGAAAAGGTGGTTTTGCAATGAAGGCGCTGGGACCGGCCGGGAAGTTTGCGCATGCGTGGATCGGGTCGAAGCTGACGCCGCTGGTGATTGTCGGATCGCTGCTGCTGGGCGGGTTCGCTGTGTGGAAACTGCCGCGCGAGGAAGAGCCGCAGATCATCGTGCCGATGGTGGACGTGTTCGTGCAGATGCCGGGGGCGCCAGCGCGCGAAGTGGAAGAGCGGGTCACCAAGCCGATGGAGAAACTGCTTTGGGAGATCCCGGGAGTGGAGTACATTTACTCGACGTCGAGTCCGGGGATGTCGATGGCGGTCGTGCGCTTTCTGGTGGGGCAGGACGAGGAGAAGGCGATCGTCCGGCTGAATCAGAAGCTGAGCGCGAATATGGATTTGATTCCGCCGGGGGCGTCGGCGCCGCTGGTGAAGCCGCGGTCGATCGACGATGTGCCGATTCTGGCGCTGACGTTCTGGAGCAAACGGTACGGCGATTTTGAATTGCGGCGGATCGCAGCACAGGTGGATGACACGATCAAGCAGACGCCTGACGTGTCGGCGGTGTCGCTGATCGGCGGGCAAAGGCGCGAGGTGCGGGTCAGCCTCGATCCGGCGCGCTTGAGCGCGTACAACCTTTCGCCGCTGCAGGTGGTGGGAGCGCTGGGGCTGGCGAATCGGCGGGCGCGGCCGGGGGATTTCGCGAGCGGGAACAGGCAGTATCTGCTGGAGACGGGCCAGTTCCTGCGGACCGCGGATGATGTGCGCGGCGTGGTGGCCGGGGTGTCGGGCGAGAAGGCCGTCTTCGTGCGCAATGTGGCCGATGTGGCGGACGGGGGCGAGGAGCCGTCGCAGTACGTGCGATTTTCAGATGGCCGCGGATTCTATCCGGCGGTGACGGTGGCGGTTTCGAAGCGCAAGGGCACCAACGCCGTGGCCCTAGGCGAGGACGTGCTGCGCCGGTTGGAGCCGCTGCGGGGCACGGTGATCCCAGCCGACGTCGAGATGACGATCACGCGCGACTACGGCGATACGGCAAAAGAGAAATCGAACGAGCTGCTGTGGCACATGCTGATCGCGGTGATCTCCGTCAGCGCGCTCATCGGCGTGACGCTGGGGCTGCGCGAATCGGCCATCGTGTTCATCGCGATCCCGGTGACGCTGGCGCTGACGCTGGCGGTGTTCTATCTGTACGGGTACACGTTGAACCGGATCACGCTCTTCGCGCTGATCTTTTCGATCGGCATCCTGGTGGACGACGCCATCGTCGTCGTGGAGAATATCGTCCGCCACTGGCGCATGCCGGGGAATGCGAACCGGCCGCCTTTCGACGTGGCGATCGAGGCCGTGGACGAGGTCGGGAATCCGACCATTCTGGCGACGCTGACGGTCGTGGCGGCAATTCTGCCGATGGCCTTCGTCGGCGGGCTGATGGGTCCGTACATGCGCCCGATTCCGATCGGGGCGAGCGCGGCGATCCTGTTCTCGCTGCTGGTGGCGTTCGTGGTGACGCCGTGGGCGGCGGTGCGGATTTTGAAGCCGGGCGCGCATCATGCGGGCGAGCGCGAGGATTTCTTCACACGGCTGTACCGGCGCTTCATGGGTTGGCTGCTACACGGCGCGGTGGCACGCTGGGGATTCCTGGCGGGCGTGGTGGTGCTGCTGGTGGGGTCGTGCTCGTTCTTCTACTTCGGGTGGACGAAGGTGAAGATGCTGCCGTTCGACAACAAGAGCGAGTTCCAGGTGATCGTCGACATGCCGACGGGCACGACGTTGGAAGACACGGCGCGGGTGACGCAACTGCTGGCCGAGGAGACGCAGAAGCAGAGAGAAGTGGTGAACGTCGAGACGTACGTCGGGACGGCGTCGCCATACAACTTCAACGGGCTGGTGCGGCATTACTATCTGCGGAGGGGTCCGAACGTGGCCGACATCCAGGTGAATCTGCTGCCGAAGGGCGAGCGGAAGTTGCACAGTCACGAGATCGCCAAGCTGGTGCGGCATCGGATTTTGCCGGTGGCGGAGCGGTTCGGGGCGCGGATCAAGGTGGCGGAGGTGCCGCCGGGTCCGCCGGTGCTGGAGACGCTGGTGGCGGAGGTGTACGGTCCAACGATGGACGGCCGGATCGCGCTGGCGCGGCAGATTCGGGATCGCTTCCGGCAGACGAAAGGCGTGGTGGACGTCGACTGGTACGTGGAAGACGATCAGGCGAAGTGCAGCCTGGCGGTGGACCAGGAGAAGGCGGCGCTGAACGGGATCTCGCAGGAGGATATCGAGCGGACGCTGCAGGTAGCGTCGGGCGGGTCGGCCGCGGGGTTGTTGCATCAGGAGGCGGAGAAAGAGGACGTGCTGCTGAATGTGCGGCTGGATCGCGCGACTCGGAGCGATTTGGAGCGAGTGCAGGGGCTGAAGGTTTCGGGCCGGAACGGGCGGCAGGTGGCGTTGAGTGAACTGGTGCATGCGACGCGGGCGGTGGAGGACAAGAGCATTTATCACAAGAATCTGATGCCGGTGACGTATGTGACGGCGGATATCGCGGGCGAGATCGAGAGTCCGGTGTACGCGATTTTGCAACTCGGGCCGAAGATCGGCGTGGAGCAGCACATGGCGGCCCTGCCCACGGACGCGGGGAAGTACTCGATGAAATGGGATGGCGAGTGGCACATCACCTACGAGGTATTCCGCGATCTGGGGATTGCGTTTGCGGCGGTGCTGATTCTGATTTACGGGCTGGTAGTGGGCTGGTTCCAATCGTTCCTGACGCCGGTGATTATTATGGCGGCGATTCCGTTTTCGCTGGTGGGAATTGTGCCGGCACACGGGATGATGCATGCGTTCTTCACCGCCACGTCGATGATCGGGTTCATCGCAGGGGCGGGGATCGTGGTGCGAAATTCGATCATCCTGGTGGATTTTATCGAGTTGCGGCTGAAGGAAGGAATGGCGCTGGATGAGGCGGTGATCGATGCGGGCGCGGTGCGGTTCCGGCCGATGATGTTGACCGCGGCCGCGGTGGTGGCGGGGTCTTCGGTGATTCTTTTTGACCCCATATTTCAGGGTCTGGCGATTGCGTTGATGGCGGGGGAGATTGCTTCCTTGCTGTTGTCCAGAATGACGGTGCCGGTGTTGTTTTATGTAATGCGCCGGCGAGGAGACAGAGTATGACAGTAGATCGGTATTTGAGAATGATCGCAGGGACGGTTATTATCACGACACTGGCGATGGGCCATTGGGTGAATCCCAATTGGTATTTCTTTACGGCGTTCGTGGGACTGAATCTATTTCAGTCGGCGTTTACGAACTGGTGTCCTATGATGACGGTGCTTAGGAAGCTTGGGGTACACGGTTAGAGCGCCTGCGGTCGTAGACCAGGACGTAGGCGGCGGGGACCAGAAAGACTGTGAGGAGCACAGAAATCGAGAGGCCGCCGAGGATGGAGCGGGCAAGGGGCGCGTAGGCTTCGCTGCCGGCGCCGAGTTTGAGGGCCATGGGAAGCAGGCCGATGATGGTGGCGAGCGAGGTCATCAGCACGGGGCGGAGACGGACGCGGCAGGCGAGTGCGACGGCTTCGCGAACGCCCATTCCGTCACTGCGGAGATGGCGGGTGAATTCGACGATCAGAATGCTGTTGGACACGGCGATTCCGACGAGCATGACGACGCCCATCAGCGACATCACATTGAGAGTCGTATTCGACAGCCACAGGATGAGCGCCACGCCAATGAGGCCGGGCGGCACGGCGAGCAGAATGATGAACGGGTCGATGAACGACTGGAATTGCGCGACAAGGATCAGGTAGAGCAGAACGACCGCGAGGATCAGACCGATCGAAAAACTGCTGAACGAGGCGCGCATGCCTTGGACCATGCCGCGCAGCGTGATCGCGAGGCCGGCCGGATGCTGGGTCCGGGCGATGATGGCATCGATGGAATTGGCGATCGTGCCGAGCCCTTCATTCAGCGGGCGGACGTAGATATCGATCGTGCGGCGGAGAGCATAATGATCGACCTCGGTGGGCGACTGCATACGCTTCACGTCGCTGATCATGTCGAGGCGGGTGGGCTGGGAGTAGCCGGCGGCGCGCAGGGGAATCGAGCGGAGATCCGAGAGTGATTTGACCTGGCCTTCGGGGTACTGGACGGTCAACATGTAATCGTTGCCGGTTTTGGGATCGATCCAGAAACTGGGCGCGATCATCTGGTTCGAAGTGAGCGCCGTGATGACGTTTTGCACGACTTCCTGCTGATCGAGACCCATCTGGCTGGCGCGGACACGATCGACGTCGAGCTGCAGCGCGGGGTAGTCGATGTCCTGCGGGATGAAGACGTCGGCCACGCCGTCGATCTTCTGAATATCCTTGGACAGCTTGAGGGCGGTGTCGTAAGCCGCGTGCATGTTGGAGCCGGCGACCTGCACGTCGATGGGGGCGGGAAGGCCGAGATTGAGGACGGCGTCGACGAGTCCGCCGGACTGGAAGTAGGCGTTCAGCTCGGGCAGTTCCTGGGCGAGGCGCTGCTTCACTCGGGCCATGTATTCGTAGCTACCCACCTTGTGGTCCTCCTTGAGACTCACCTGAACGAAGGCGGTGTGCTGCGCGGAGTTGGTGGTGTAGATGGCCGAGAAATCGGGGGTGGCGCCGATATTAGAGACGATCATACCGAGGTCTTCGGCAGACACGGTGTGGCGGATGAGGTCTTCGACCTTGGCCACTTCGTTTTCGGTCACGTTGAGGCGGGTTCCGGTGGGCGCCTTGAGATTGATGACGAACTGGCCGGCGTCGGTGCGCGGGAAAAAGGACAGGCCGATCAGCGGGAAGATCAGGAAACTGGCGGCAAAGACCGCGCCGAACGCAACCAGCGTAAGAGCAGGACGGCGGAGAACCACGCCGACGAGCCGGTCGTAGAACCTGAGGAAGCTCTCAAAGCGGTTGTTGAACCAGACATTGAAACGTTCGCCTAGGGAGCGGGTGCGCACGGCATGATCCACTGTGACGGGCTGCTCGGAAGAGGGCGTGCCGTGGTGGGCGGGCGCTTTGATGAAGAACGCGCAGAAGAGCGGGACGACGGTGAGGGCGACGGCGAAAGACGCGAAGAGCGAGAGTCCCACAGCAACGGCCAGAGCGGAGAACAGAAATTTGCTGACGCCGTAGAGGAAGGTGACGGGGAAGAAGACGACCACGGTGGTCAGGGTGGCGGAGAGCACCGGGAGGGCGACTTCCTTGCCTCCTTTTTCGGCAGCTTCGGCGGGCGATTCGCCGAGTTCCAGGTGGCGATAGATGTTCTCGAGCACGACGACGGAGTTATCGATGAGTCGCGAAAATGCCAGCGCCAGTCCGCCGAGCACCATGCTGTTGACCGATCCGCCGCCCATGGAAAGCGCGATGAACGCGGCGAGGGCGGAGAGCGGGATCGAGAAGAAGACGGCCACGGTGGCGCGCATGCTGCCGAGGAAGATCAGGATCATGATCGACGTAAGCAGCAGGCCGATGCCGCCTTCGTGAAGCAAGGTCTCGATGGCCGTTTTGACGAACACCGATTGATCGAAGACGACCTTGGTGACCAAATTTGAAGGGACGTCGAATAAGTGGGTGACGGCGTTCTTGATGCCGTCCACGACCGCGATGGTGTTGGTATCGCCGCCCTGTTTGAGAACGGGGACATAGACAGAGCGCTGTCCATCGACGCGCACGATGTTGGTCTGGATCTGGTGACCGTCTTCGGCATGGCCGATGTCGGAGATGCGGACGGGCGCTTCGTGAACGACTTTGAGGGGCAGTTGATCGATCTCGTTGACGGTGCGGAGCTGGCTGTTGGTGTAAATGTTGTAATCGAGCTGGCCGAGTTGCACGTCGCCGGCGGGGAGGATGAGGTTGGCTTTGTTGGCGGCGCGGACGACGTCCATGATGCTGAGCTGGTGGGCTTCGAGCTTGGCGGGGTCCGTATAGACCATGATCTGGCGGTACTTGCCGCCGAATGGCTGGGGCACGCTCGCGCCGGGGACGCCGCCGATCTGGTTGCGCACCTGGAACTGGGCGAGATCGCGGAGAGCGGTTTCGTTGAGGCCCTCGCCTTTGAAGGTGACCAGGCAGACGGGCAGGCTGGACGCGTCGAACTTGAGGACGACGGGAGGCAGGGTGCCCGGCGGCAGGCGTCGCAACTGCGCCATCGCGAGGTTAGAGATGGTGGTGACGGCGGAATCGGGATTGGTACCGGGCTGGAAATAGACCTTGATGATGCTCACGCCGGGCAGCGAGCGCGATTCGATGTGCTCGATGCCGCTGCCCAGAGTGAAGAAGCGTTCGAAACGGCTGGTGATGTCGGTTTCGATCTGTTCCGGCGGCATGCCGGAGTAGAACGTGGCGACGACGACGACAGGAATGTTCATGGCCGGGAACATGTCGACGGGCATGCGCGCGAGGCTGGTGACGCCGACAACGGCGATGAACAGGCAGACGACCACGATGAAGTAGGGGTTGCGTATGGCAAAGCCGGACATTAGAGAGCCTTTCGCGGTTCGATCAGTTCCAGCAACTTCTTCTGCGAGAAGCCGGGCGATGCGCAGAGATCCAGAATCCGCTTTTCGCGGGCGCGAATTTCGTCAGCTTTAGCCGGGAGATCGTCGACGACTTCGAGGGGAATGGAGAGGATGCCGTGGCAATCCGCATACAGCAGGTCGCCGGATGCGACCGTGAGTCCGAATATCTCGACGGGCTCGCCGAAGCCGACCATGTGCGTGTAAGCGTGGGATACGGAGACGGAGCCGGCGAAGAGCGGGAAGCCCAAACGCTGCACGCCCGGCAGATCGCGGACGGAGCCGTTGGTGATCGCGGCCACGCAATCGAAAGCCTTCAGGATGGCGGAGTGAACTTCCCCGACGACGCCACCGCCGGCGTCCGGTTCGAGGTCCTGTACGACGGCAATGCGGGGCGAGGGAACGGCGTCGATGGCGGTCCACCAATCGGTGCGGTCGCGGTACGAATCGCCGCTCATCGGGGGGTTGGCGGAGCGCACGGTGCAGGTGGCGGCGAAGCCGATGACGCGGGGACGGTCGCCAGTCATGCAGCGGAGACCCGGACGGGTGAAGCCCTCGTTCCGCAGGCGCAATCCGAACTCTTCGATCGCGTTGGCGATCATGCAGGTGTCGAACTGGCGGATAGCTTCGAGTGTTGCGGGTATGGGAAGAGGCATCCCTGAATTCGATGGTAAAAGACGGGCCGGGGACCAACCATACCCGGTTTGGGGTATTTTGACCGGGAGAGCGCTGTAGCCGAAACGGACTTGGCAGGCGAAAGCGGTTGCCCCACTCAGTACCGGCTTTGTGCCGTAGGTACTAGTAATACAACCACACAACTTACCTTGGGTACTGAGGTGATTACTGGGCTGCTAAGTAAAACCAAAAAGTGCGAAAATGAACGCATTGGTTACTGACATCTATGGGTCAGTACGATTGGTTCAAATTAGCCGAAAGATGTATGCTGCGCTACTCTTGTTCCCCTAGTAACATATATATTGGTCAGAGGCGTTAGTTGTGGCTGATCGTACTATTCAGTAAGTTCGCATGCTGCGGAATATAGTGTTCGCCATCGACGTAGAGCCTGATCCCATCCAGCATGGGCCGGGGGAGTCATGGGAAGGCACCGCGATCACGTTGCGGGAACTCTCAGCGCTGCGCAACCGCGTCCAGCAGCGGACCGGCATGCCCTTCCGCCTAAATTGGTTCGCCCGCTTCGATCGTAAGATGGAGCGCGCCTGGGGCCCGGATTGGGTGCCGCAGGCATGGCTGCTCAATACAGCGCACAGCAATGGCGATTTCATCGGCATTCAGATTCACCTTTGGAAATGGCAGGAAGGTAGAGGCTGGTACAACGATTCCAGCAATTCCGAATGGCGCACGGAATGTCTGAACAGCGCAATTGAAGGTTATCGTGGACTGCTGGGTGAGACACCCACGGCCTCGCGGTTTGGAGACCGGGCACTGTTACAGCGGGACATCCAAGCACTGAGAGACGCAGGCATTCACTACGACCTGACGCTGGAGCCCACGCATCCCGCGGCTAGGAACTCGTCGAACGCGGTAATTTCCGATGAGCATCGCGAGCTGCCGCGAAAACCGTACCGTCCGTCGCCGGTGGATTTTCTGCAGCCGCAGTACCCGCAATCGGTTGTTCCGCCGGATCAGGATCTCTGGCTGCTGCCCTTGACGTTGACCAAACGGCCGCAGTGGGTGCGGGTGAAGGGCGCGCCGTTTATCGTGCGGACCAGGCTGGCGCTGAACATGGTGTTGAGTCCGCGAGGAGTGTGGGCGCAGCTCTCGTCGGAGATCAATCGCGATGCGGCAGAACCCATCGTCATCGCTTTACGCAGCGGCGACTTGGCGGACCCGTTCCTGCTGAGCAACCTGCGGCTACTGCTCGAAAACCTGGCGCAAGCGCCGCGGCTGCCGAGCGTTCGATTTGCGGCTCCCGACCAGGCGGTGGAATCCTTCGCGCAATCGCAGGAAGGCGGCCACGGTTGAATGAAAACACGGCGGCCCGTGGTGGCCGTAAGACCTGAATCAGGCGTCGAGCCGGATAGTCACTTCGAGTCCGCTGGGCATCAGGTTCCGGCAAACAACAGTGCCCCGGCAAGCCTTCACACAGGTTTGGACGATGGCCAAGCCGAGTCCCACGCCCCCGGTTTCACGGGCACGCGCGGTTTCGGGCCGGTAGAAGGGCGCAAAGACGACCTGTAGTTCGGACTCGGGCAGACCGGCGCCGCGATCCGCCACCGCAATCGCCACCAGGTGACCGTCTCTCTTGCGGAAATGGAAATCGGACCGGCGGCAGAGGCATAACGGACGGCATTGTGAAGAACGTTGGCCAGGGCTCGCTGCAGGAGCGCCTCGGCGGCCATGCCGGTGAGTCCCGCGGCACATCCACTTCCGATCTGGCGATCCATCGCATGGGCCAGGCGTTGGACGACGGGATCGGTCAGGGCGTCGCGCGGCGACGATTTGGGGGACGGCTCCGCTGTGGGGATTGGGCGACCGGCTCGTTTTCCTGCACGATGGGCGGACTCGCGATTTGGCGCAGCATCACGCTGCACGACAGCAGGGGGCCGGAGGCGCATGGGGTGGTGCAGAATTATCAGGCGCTGTCGGCGGGATAGAAGCAGGATCTGCTGAATATTCTGCGGAGTCTGTAAGGAGATCGCTACTCCGGGAGGATGCCGAGGTGTACGTAGATGGGGCGGACGGTCTGGCGGAGGCGGGGAAGATGCGAGGCGAAGGCGGCTGCGCCGATCAGGCAGAATGCGCCGCCCATGATGAGAGTGGCGGGGGCGCCGATTTTGCCCGCGAGAGCGCCGGCGATAAGGCTGCCGAACGGCGCGATGCCCTGGAAGGCCATCGAGTAGTAAGCCATGACGCGGCCGCGTTTGTCCTCGTCCACGATGGTCTGCAGGATGGTGTTGCTCGAGGCCATGTGGCGCATCATGCCGAAGCCGGCGATGGCGACCGCGGCCAGGGACAACGGCAGCAGGCGGGATGAACCGAACGCGATGAGTCCGACGCCGAACGCGGAAGAGGACCAGACGATGATGCGTCCGAGTCCGAGGACGCTGGGCCGCATCGCCAGCGTGAGGGCGCCCGCGAGAGCCCCGACTCCCGCCGCGGCCATCAGGAATCCGAGCGTGTTGGCGTTGCCGTGCAGGACTGACCCGGCGAAGATCGGCATCAGCGCGGTGTATGGCATCCCGACGAGGCTGACCAGCGACAGCAGCAGCAGCACGGAGCGGATGGGCTGCGAGGTCTTGACGTAGTCCCAGCCTTCGGTGATTTCGGCGATGAGCGCGCGATGTTCGGTGCGCGGCAGCGGGGCGGTGACGCGCATCGCGAGCAACGAAACGATGACGGCGATGTAGCTGATGCCGTCGATGAGGAAGCAGTAGCCTTCGCCGACTTTGGCGATCAGGACGCCGGCGACCGCGGGTCCGATGAGGCGCGCGCCGTTCACCATGGAAGAGTTCAGGGCAATGGCGTTGGCCAGGTCTTCGCGCCTCTCCACCATCTCTACGACAAAGGACTGGCGGGCGGGCATGTCGAACGCGTTGATCGCGCCTTGAAACAGCATCAGGACGACGACCTCCCAGATGGTGAGCACCCCCATCAGCGCGAGCGCGGCCAGCGCGAACGATTGGACCATCGACAGGATCTGGGTGATGATGAGCAGGCGATGGCGATGCCAGCGGTCAACCCAGACGCCGGCAAACGGGGTCAGGAAGAAGATCGGGATCTGTCCCGCGAAACTCGTGAGGCCGAGCAGGAACGCCGAGTGGGTGAGCCGGTACACCAACCAACCGGTGGCGACCCGCGTCATCCAGGTGCCGATCAGCGAAACGATCTGGCCTTCAAAGAAGAGGCGGTAGTTGCGGGATTGCAGCGCCCGCATCAGGAGGCGCAAATGCACGGAAATGCGGGAGCAGGCAGTGGGCCGTTGTCAACGCTTGAACAGAGGGCGTCGTAAGGCGAATCCGGTGGCGATGAACCAGGTGGGCCTTCCGGAAGAAATGCGACGGCCGGCGTCGACATCGATCTGCAGGTTAGGACTGATGTTGCGGCTCAATCCGGCATCGCAAATCCGCTGATCGCGCCGGGTGGTCGAGCGACTGAAATCCCAGCATCCTCGATTGCCGCGCGGCGCCAGCATCCTGCTAACGGGCGATCTTCTACCCACCGGCTTCGGCTTGCTGCTGGTGGCGCGCATGGCGTATGGAGATCCGGCGTTGGAAGTGGACCGGATCAAGATGTTGCCGAATCCGCCGATCGGGGAC
>Ga0105240_10011662_pt1 | contig 12216 bp, 11 predicted proteins | sample KBSC54metaG_FD_80426 | JGI IMG/M metagenome (GOLD analysis project Ga0105240, IMG submission 80426) | Corn rhizosphere microbial communities from Kellogg Biological Station, Michigan, USA - KBS C5-4 metaG | ecosystem: Host-associated > Plants > Roots > Rhizosphere > Soil | place: Michigan, USA...
CGGCACCTCGAAGGACTCGATCGAGCGAACGAAGAGGATGAGGATGGTCGCGAAGACGGCGGGCCACGTGAGCTTCAACGTCACGCGCCACGCCACCTGCAGCACGCTCGCCCCGCTCATCATCGCGGACTCCTCGAGCGCCGGGTCCATCGCGCGGAACGCGGCGGACATGAGGAGGAAGGCCATCGGGGAGTAGTGCAGCCCGTCGACCCAGATCATGCCCCACAGCGAGTAGATGTCGAACACGTGGTGCTCGAGGCCGAGCAGGTCCTTCAGCACCAGGTTGATGATGCCGATCTTCGGGCTCGCGAGGAGGATCCACGAGACCGTGAAGAGCACGCTCGGGATGATGAGCGGGATCACCGAGAGCCCGTAGAAGAGCGTCTTGAAGGGGGTATTTGTCCGCTCGTTCATCCAGGCGAGGCCCGCGCCCACGACGAACGAGAAGAGCGAGGCGCCGACTGCGAAGCCCAGCGAGTTGCGAAGCAGCGTCCACGTCTCGCTGCTGCCGTAGGCCTCGAGGTAGTTCCCGAAGGTGAAGCGCGCGGCAGTGTCCGCCGTCTGCGGCGTGAAGAAGCTCTGCCAGAGGAGGAAGCCCAGCGGGATGATCGCGAGGTACACCGTGATCGCGACGCAGAGCCCGATCACGACCCAGGACCACTGGAACCGGCGGCCTCCTTCCGGCGGAGCCGACGCCATCAACGGTGTTCCTTTATGTAGAACGTCGGTCTGCATAGGAGTATGGTCGAATCTAGCACGAGGCGTCGCGGCCGTGGGTCCCGGCTTCGCGGGGACTTCGGGCTCGCGCGCTGTCTACGTCCTCAACTTGGCGTGGTGGTAGTCCCAGACCTTCCGCAGCAGGTGCGGCTTCCGGAGATTGGCGCCGATGGTCTCGACCTCCGCGGCGCTGAGCGCGTAGGGCGTCCCCAGGGCACGGGCGAGGTACTGCCGGCGCGCGGTCTCCTCGAGATAGATCGCGAGCACGAACGCCTCGACCACGTCCGCCCCGGCGATCACCGCGCCGTGCGACTTCAGCATCACCACGCGGTCCTCGCCCAGCGCGGCGGCGAGCTCCTGAGCCAGCGCCTTCTTGTTGATGGAGGCCGTCTTGTCGAAGAGACGCACCGGGCCCATGACCGCGGCCTGCATCGTCACGGGCTCCACGCGGTTGCCGGTCATGCTGAAGAGCGTGGACCAGAGAGGATGCGTGTGCGCGACGGCGTTCACGTCCGGGCGCCGCCGGTAGATCTCGGTATGGATGTGGAATTCCATCGGCGGCACGACGTCGCCGTCGACGGGCTTGCCGTCCATGTCGATCGCGATGATGTCGTCGGCGCCCAGGGCGCTCCGGACCGATTTGCCGGCGTTGATGAGCACGTGCTCCGTGCCCGGGAGCCGGCAGCTCATGTGGCCGTTGAAGTCGATCACCTCCGCCCGCTCCATCATCGAGAGGGCGTCGGCGAGCTCCTGGCGGAGCGCACGCGTCTCCGCGGCGGCGGCGCGGCGGGTGGGAATGGAAGCGCTCATGGGCGAGCCTCCCTGGAGGAAGAAGAAGGGTGATGGTGGTGGGTTCCGGGGCCGTGCTCGTGGCCGTGGCCTCCACCGTGGTGGTGATCGTGGCCCTGGCCCCGCATGCGCGGGCCGCGGGGGTCCTCGCTGAAGACGAGCGACTTGATCGTGACGGGAACGGTGTACGAGGGCATGCGCACGCGCCCGAGGTCCACGTAGTCGAAATCCCAGAGCGAGACGCCGTCGATCACGAGGAGCTCGGAAGCGATGCCCCATTCGTCCTTGAGGAGCGCGCCCAGCGAGTGCGCGATGTCGCCGTCCAGGACCAGGAAGACGGGCTTCGCCTCGAGGAGCGTCATGGGAAGCGCCTCGACGATGCCCTGCGCGAGGGCCGCGAGGCGCGCGTACGCCGGCGGTCCATGCCAGCGGAAGGCGAGCGCCACCTCCGCCTCGCCCTCCACGAGGTCGAAGGCCTCGAAGTGGCGGCGGATCGCCTGCGTCACGCGCGCGGCGTCGACCGCCCCCTCGAGCGAGACATCCGGCTGCAGGACCTGGAGGTTCTTCCGCGGGAGGAGCGCGCCCGGGTTCGAGACGTACACCGTGTTGCCCGAGAGCTGCACGCTGTACTCGGAGGCGCCGATGGCGGTGGCGCGGATGCATTCGCCCGCGGGGAGGAGCGGGTGCGGGATCTTCCCGGCATCCAGTCGCGCGCGGATCGCGAGGCCCAGGCGGCGGCCGAGGTCGCCGAAGTCGCGCGACTCGCGGCCGTAGACGTATTCGCCCACGCCGCCGGAGAACATGGCGCCCGCGAGACCTGCCAGCGGCTCGAGGGGCTCGGTGAGCCAGAGCGCCTCCACCTCCGCCGGCGCGGGGCTGCGGGTGAGCGCCGCCACGAGGGCGTCGGCCATCCACTCGGTCACGCGCGCGAGCTCGGCATCCGTCGCCTTCCCGCCGAGCGTCCAATCGACGCCGGCGTTCTTCGCGAGCTCCTTCCCGGCGGGGTCCAGGCGCGTGATGCGGCCGTCCTCGATCACCGCGAGCCTTCCCCCGATGTGGATCGCCGCGGTGTGCACGACGCGCCCGTTCTCGACCAGTGCCAGCTTCGTCGTCCCGCCGCCGATGTCGACGTTGAGCACGGGCTTCCCGAGGTCGTGGGAAGCGCGCGCGGCGCCCGAACCGTAGGCCGCGAGGAGCGATTCCATGTGGTGGCCCGCCGTCGCGCAGACGAACTCGCCGCCCATCTCCGCCAGCACGTCCGCGATCGCCTTCGCGTTGTCGCGCCGCAGCGCCTCGCCGGTGAGGATCACGGCGCCGGTGTCGATCTGGTCCGGGTGGATGCCCGCCTCCTCGTAGGCGCGGTCGATGATCTCGCCCACGGCGCGCTCGTCGATCCGCTCCTCGCTCTGGTAGGGCGTCAACGCCACGGGCGACTGGTGGAGCGTCTCCCGCTTCACCACGAAGTAGCGGCTGGTGAGGTCCTCCGCCAGGCGGCGCATGTAGACGCGGGAGAAGATCACCTGCGTGCCGGAGGAGCCGATGTCGATCCCCACGGACACCAGCTGGATATGGTCCTGCTGCCAGAGCGCGTCGCCTTCGACGTCGTAGTCGCCCACGTCGTCGTGGTCGTGATCGTGGTCGTAGTCGCCCCCGGCGTGCGCGTGCGCCCCGTCCACGCCCATCATGTGGTCGAGGAGGCTGTGCTTCTTCGCTCCGAGGGGCTCGGCCATCGCTAGATCACGAAGCTTTCCCGGGTTTCCGGCGCGAAAAGATCCTCCGGCGCGAGGAGCCGCTTCGAGAGCCCCTGCTCGTGGTGGTAGCGCAGGAAGGTCGCGAGCGCCTCCCGGTTCGGCGCGAAGCCGTAGGGCCAGTAGTCGTCGCCCATGAGCGCGCGCGCGTCCTCCACGTGCTTCGTGAGCCAGGGGAGCATCGCCTTCAGCGCCGCGGTCACGTAGAGGTCGTCGTAGGTCTCGCGCTGGGACTGCACGAACGCCTTGTAGAGCGACATCGCGATCCACGGGTGCTGCTCGTAGAGGCTCCTGCGGATGGCGACCGTGTGCATGATCGGAAAGATCCTCGTCTTCCGGTAGTACGCGCGCTCGACCTCCATGTAGTCCTCGAAGAGCCGCCTCACGCGGTCCGGCGCGCTGCGGTACGTCGAGGGCATCCGCGCGGTGTAGAGCGCGTCGATCGCGCCCTCGCGCAGCATCGCCGCGAGCGTGTCGCCCTCCCCGATGGGTTGGATGCGGATATTCGGCGGAAGATCCAGCTTGAGCTTCTCCGGCCGGCCCGGCGACTCCTCGCCCCCCGTGTGGTACGTGACCCCGTCCACCGGGACGCCGTACTCGTCCTGGAGGATGCCCCGGATCCACACCGGCGCCGTCATCTGGTACTCCGGGTTCCCGACCTTCTTCCCGACGAGGTCCTTCGGCTCGCGGATGCCGGCGGCGGCGTTCACGTAGATGCACGAGTGCCGGAAGAAGCGGGAAGGAAAGACCGGGATCGCGACGAAGGGCCTGTCCGGCTTGAAGAGCGAGACCGTGTACGAGGAGAGCGACATCTCCGCCACGTCGAATTCCTGGTGCCGGAGCATCCGGAAGAAGGTCTCCTCCACCGGCATGTCGAGGTACGTGAGGTCGATGCCGTCCGGCTGGATGCGCCCCTCGAGGAGCGCCCGCGTGCGGTCGTAGTTCCAGCACCCGAGGGAAAGGCGAAGCCTGGACATGGATCTGCCTCAATAAAAGCTGTCGAAGTGCACCTGCGGATACGGCACGCGCTTGTCCATCAGCATGCGCTGCACCGCCTCGGCCATGGGCGGCGGACCCGCGAAGTAGTACTCGAAGTCGTTCCACCGTCCGCCGCCGGGGCCCTCGATGAATTCGCGCGCATGCTCGTGCACGAAGCCTTTCGCCCCCTTCCATCCCTCCGGGTCCTGCGCCTCCGAGAGCACGGGGTGGAAGAAGAGCCGCTCGCCGTAGCCCGGGAGCGCGCAAAGCTCCGTCTCGCCGCAGAGGTCGCGGCCCGTGCGTGCGCCGTAGAAGACGTGGATCTTCCGGCCGTCCAGCCGGGGCTCGCGCACCGCGCCGCGGGCGATCGAGAGCATGGGCGCGAGGCCCGAGCCGCCCCCGATGCAGACGATGTCGCGCGGGCTCTCCGGACGCAGGTACGCGATGCCGTACGGGCCGTCCACGCCGACGTCGCTTCCCACCGGCACCTTCTCGAAGAGCGTATTGGTCCCCGTGCCCCCCGGGACGCGGCGCACGATGAACTGCCAGCGCCCGTCGCCCGCGTCGACGTTCGACATCGAGTACGTGCGCGGGACCGGAAGGCCCGGGAGGTACACGAGCGCGTATTGCCCGGGCTGGAAGCCGGGCGCGCCATCGGTGGCGAACGTGAACTCGCGGATGTCGTGGGTGAGGTCGCGGACGCCGGCCAGCTTCGCGCGGAAGCGCGCCGGGCGATGCGCCGGGATGTTCTCCTCGCGCAGCCGGACCTTGATCGCGCAATCGCTGCGCGGCTGCGCCTGGCAGGCGAGCACGCGGTTCTTCGCGCGATCGCGCTCGGCCAAGCCCGGCGCGTCCGGCCGCAGCGACGCGATCTCGCCTTCGGCGAGCTCCACCTTGCACGTGCCGCAGGAGCCGGAGTTGCATTCGTACGGGAAGCCCAGCCCGGCGCGCAGGCCCGCGCGAAGCAGCGTATCGTCCTCCGCGCAGCGATACGCGCTCCCGCCCGCGATCCGGACCTCGTGGTCCATCAGTCCGCCATCATCGCGTTGGAGAGGGACGGGATGAACCCGAGACGCCGCGAGATGTTCTCCGCCGCCGCGACCACGGACGGGATCGTCGCCTGCACCGTCTTCTTGCTCATGCGCTGCACCGGGGCGGCCACGCTGATCGCCGCGACGACGTGCCCGCTGTGGTCGCGGATCGGGGCGGCCACGCAGCGCAGGCCGACCTCGATCTCCTCGTCGTCGATCGCGTAGCCGCGCCCGCGGATGGAGGCGAGCTCCGCGCGGAGCGACTCCGGCTCCGTGATCGTGTTCACCGTGAACCGCTTGAGGCCGTTCTCCATCACCTGCTGCACGACCTCCGGCGGCTGGAAGGCCAGGAGCGCCTTGCCGACGCTCGTGCAGTGGGCGGGGGCGCGCGAGCCCAGGCCGGAGGACATGCGCACGGCCTGCCGGCTCTCGCGGATGCGGATGTAGAGCACCGTGAGGTGGTCCAGGATCGCGAGCTGCACGGTCTCGCCGGTCGAGTCGGCGAGCGCATGGATCTCGCCCTGCGCCTCCGTCGTCACGTCCATCTTCCGGCGGACCAGCGTCCCCAGCTCGAAGAAAGCGAGCCCCAGCCGGTATTTCCCGGTGTCCCGGTTCTGCTCGAGCATGTCGTACTCGACCAGCGTGGTCGCGAGGCGGTGCACCGTGCTCTTGGCGAGGCCAAGGCGCGCCGCGAGCGCGCTGATGCCCATCTCGTACTCCTGCTCCGAGAAGGCCTTCGTGAGCCGGATCGCGTTGGCGACCGACGAGAGGCGCATGCGGCGCGGTTTCGGTTTCTTCAGGCGTTCCACGCGGGCTCCCGGCTCACCCGGAGGGCGACGACGTAGGCGGCGGCGACGGCCGCCACCACCGCGATGCCGACGCCCATGCCCCACGAGGCCATGCGCTCGTCCAGGGCGGGCAGCAGGCGGCGGGCGGCGGCGAGTGCGGCGATCGCGAGGGCGAGGAGCGCCACCGCGAAGCTCATGACGCGCGAGGCGGCCGCGGCGCGGCGATCCGCCCGGCGCACGAGGTGGCTCACCCAGAGGCCGTTCAGCGCATCCGTCGCCATCATCCCGGCGGTGAAGACGAGGCCCAGGGCCGCGGCGAAGATCCATCCCGCGAGGTGCGATCCGGTGAGCGAGAAGAGGACCGCCTGGCTGATGGTGTCGAAGGAGAGCGCGAAGGCGGCGCCCACGGCCGCGATGAGCACGGGGTGCTCCGCACGCACGAGCCGCGCGAAGAGCCGGCTGCGCGGCCCCACCGGGCGCACCGTCTCGCCGCGCGGCGTGCGCAGCACCGCGGCGAGGTTGGCGACGCCCATCAGGGTGAGGAAGCCGATGGAGATCCAGACGCCCGCCTCCTCGAGCCACGCGGGCGCGCTCCAGCCGGCGGCGACGGTCGCCACCGCGATCGCGACGGCGGTCACGACCACGCCGTGGCCCGCGGAGAAGAGGAGGCCGGACCAGCGCGAAAGCGCGGGACGCCGCGCGGCGGCGTTGTAGCGGGTGAGCCCGTCGATCGCCGCGAGGTGGTCCGGATCGAGGCCGTGCTTCAGGCCCAGCAGGAAGACGACCGCGACCAGGGAAAGCCAGTGGGTGGGAAGCGGGTCCATGCTATCTCTGCAGGAAGAGCTCGTTCCAGATCTTCTCCCACTTCGCCGATTCCTCGAGCACCGTCGCGGGCTCGATCAGCGTGAACGGGAAGTTGTTGAGGTGGCTCTTCACCTTGGTGCTCGCGGGCACGCGGCCCATCGACTCGTAGAGCTTCTGGCCTTCCGGCGAGAGCACGAAATCCGCGAAGAGCACGGCGGCGGCCGGGTGCGGGGCGTCCTTCGCGACGCCGATGCCCTGCGGGCGCGCGGCCACGGGCTGCACCGGCACGAAGTCGATCGGCGCGCCCTTGCGCTTGAGCGACTCGATGTTGCTGTTGTACATCGTGAGCCCCACCGGGACCTCGCCCGCGGCCACGAGCTTCGCGAGGAGGATGTGGCCCTTGCGCATGTCCGGCTTCATCGCCGCGAGCTTGCGGAAGAAGTCCATGCCCTTCTGCTCGCCCCAGGTCTTCACGAGCGTCGCCATCCATTCCTGGTCCGTCGCCTCGATCCCGAGGCGGCCCTTCCATTTGGGATCGAGGAAGCCGTCGTAGGTCGCCGGGATCTCGGAGCGTTTCACCTTCTGGGTGTTGTAGCCCACCACGAAATAGTTCATGCGATCCGGGAGCCACAGCTTGTGCGCCGGCACGGCGGCGGCGGGAAGGTCCGCGAGATACTTCGAGCCGTAGTCGCGCAGCACCTTCTCCCGCGCGATCATCTCCATCTCGGGACCGTTGGTCTCGATCACGTCGACGCTGTTCTTGTGGGCCCGCGCCTCGGCCACCGTGCGCTGCACGACGTTGTCCGAGAGCGAGCGCCAGAGCTCCACCTTCACGCCGTACTTCTTCTCGAAGGCTTCCGCGAGCGGCTTCGATTCCGTGGGCGCGAGCGAGGTGTAGAGGACGACGGTGCCCTCCTTCTGCGCCTGCTGGACGAGCGAATCCGAGTCCGCGGCGATCGGCTTCAAGGCGCCGCCCGCCTGCCCGAAGGCGGCGGTCGCGGCGAGCGAAAAGGCGGCGGCGGCGAAGCGCAGGAATGAAGGCATGGGATCGGCCGGGGAATTGACGGGTGAAATTGACCCGCCCCGCCATTCTATGTTCAACTAGGCCGTCCGGCAAGAAATTGGAACGACGTTCCGCATCGAGGAATCGCGCGGAACGGTTCGACCCCTGTCCGCCCGCTGCGCCGCGTCCGCCCCCCGCGACGCCACCACCACACGCTTCCATGTCGACCAAGACCCAGACCACCACCACCCATTACCACATCCAGAAGAAACGCCGGAAGGAGTTCCTCGAGGAGTGGCGCAACTACCGGCAGAGCGTGATCCGCAAGGACGACGTGGTCCTGGTACCCACCGCGCGGGGGCTGCGCACCGGCGTCTACATGGGCTGGGACGGCGATCGGCCGACGCGCTGCCTGGACGCGCTCGTGCACGAGGTCGATCCCGGGAAGACCACCACCATCCACCGGCACTCGTGGGACGCGATCCTCTTCATGGTCGAGGGCAGCGGCTGGACGGAGGTGGACGGTGTCCGCTACGACTGGAAGGCGTGGGACGCGATCCACATCCCCGCGTGGAGCTGGCACCGGCACGGAAACGACGGCGCCCGGCCCGGCCGCTTCATGAGCTACTCCTCGGAGCCCACGCTCTGGACGCTCGGCATGAGCGTGATCGAGGACCGCGGGCACGAGCCCTTCGCGAAGCTTCCGCCGCGGCCCGCCTGCTCCCGCGGCATCGCGGGCGACGACCCGTACGCGCGCAGGCTTCGCCGGCTGGACACGGAGACGAAGAAGCGCCGCGGCGGCCGCATCCACACGCCCTACGACGAGCAGGAGATCCTCGCCACGCCGCGCGGCACGCGCACCAAGTTCCTGAACGACCGCGCGATCGGCAACGAGGCCTCGGGCTTGACCCAGGTGATGATCCAGTTCGCGCCCGGGAAGACCCAGTCGCTCCACCGCCATCCGGGCGAGGCGTGGCTCTACGTGGTCGAGGGCCACGGGCACAGCTTCATGGGCACCGCGCCGGACAAGGGCGAGCACCACAAGTGGAAGAAGGGCGACCTCATCATCGTCGACCATTTCCTGTGGCACCAGCACTTCAACGACGATCCGACGAACCAGTGCCGGCTCGTGCGCATCCACATGTTCGACTCGATCCTGGAGACGATGAGGGCGCTCATGGACCCGATGGTGCTCTTCGAGGAAGCGGAGGACACGCTGGTCTCCATGCAGGAGCTCTCGCAGATCCGGTGGCCGGACGACAAGCGGCCGGGCGAGTAGGCGGGCTTTCCTCCCGGGAACCGGAGAATGGACAGAGCGAGAACCGCATTACCGCCGGGCGTGCTCTCGCTGCACGTCCTCCCCGCCGAGCACCACGACCGCGACTGGGACGCGATCGTGGTCCCGCGCGAGGTGAAGGAGCGGCTCCTCGCGCAGGCGCTCCTGGTGCTCAAGCACGGCCGCAAGCTCTCGATGCTCTCGGGCCTGCCGCACGGCCTCATCGTCCTCGCGGGCCCGCCCGGCACGGGCAAGACCACCCTGGCGCGGGGCCTGGCCCAGGTGGCCGCCCTCGCCCTCGCCCGCGAAGGCGCGACGACGCTCCTCGAGATCAACCCGCACGCCTTCCCGAGCGACATGCTGGGCGAGAGCCAGCGCAACGTGACGCGCCTCCTCGCCGAGACCGTGCCCGAGATCGCCGCCCGCCGGCCTTTCACCGTGGTCCTCATCGACGAGGTGGAGAGCTTCGCCGTGCGCCGCTCGGCGGCCTCCTTCGGGGCGAACCCCGTCGACGTGCACCGTGCGACGGACGCGGTCCTCCTCGGGATCGACGAGATCGCGCGGAAGCTGCCCTCGGTGCTCTTCGTCACCACGACCAACTTCATCGCCGCGGTCGACGAGGCGTTCCTTTCCCGCGCGGACCTCGTCATGACCTTCGCGCTGCCGGACGTGCCCACGATCGCGAAGATCCTCGAGAGCGCGCTCACGGAGCTCGCGGTGCAGTGGCCGGCGCTGGAGCCGCTCGCCCGCGACACGGCGCGCATCGAAGAGCTGGCGCGCCTTTGCGAAGGCTGGGACGGCCGCCGCATCCGGAAGCTCGTGCTCGCGGCCCTCGCGCAGCGGCTCGAGGTGGCCCGCGACCCGGCGGCGCTGCGCTGGGACGATTTCCTGTCCGCCGCGAGGAAGAAAGGCGGCGTCGAGTGGGTGGGTGGCATCGCCCCCGCGGCGCGCGAGATGTTCCCGGACGTGCCCAAGGCGCTGATGCATGACCATGACCATGGCCATGTCCATCCCACCCACACCCACCACCATGACGACGACGATGGCCACTCCCGCTCGTAAGCTCTTCACCGCCGCCTTCGCGGCGCTGGCACTCACCGCCTCCACGCTCGCCGGCGCCGAGTACCCGGACAAGCCGATCAGGATCATCGTGCCCTACGCGCCGGGCGGAGGGGCGGACATCCTCGCGCGCCTGGTCGGGCAGAAGCTCTCGGAACGCGTGAAGCAGCCGGTCGTGGTGGAGAACCAGGGCGGCGGCAGCAACACGATCGGCATGGGGACCGTGAAGCGCTCGGAGCCGGACGGCTACACGCTGGGCCTCGCCACGCCCGTGTTCGTGATGGCGCCCCTCGGCATGAAGGCGAAGCCGTACGACCCGGTGGCGGACTTCACGCCCGTGGCGATGATCGGCTTCACGCCCTTGATCCTCGTCGTGCACCCGAGCGTCCCGGCGAAGACGCTCAAGGAATTCATCGCGCTCGGGAAGTCGAAGCCGGGCTCGCTCAACTTCGCCTCGCTGGGGGCGGTCACGACCCAGGGCCTCGCCGCGACGCTCTTCAACCAGCTGACCGGCATCGACGCGGTGCAGGTGCCCTACAAGGGAAGCGCGCCCGGGGTGGCGGACCTCCTCGGCGGCAACGTGCAGTACATGTTCAACGCCCTCCCCTCCATGCTGGGCCACGTGCGCGCCGGGAAGCTCCGCGCCCTCGGCGTCTCGAGCGCCAGGCCCTCGCCGGAGATCCCGGACCTGCCGGCGATCCAGGACACGGTGCCCGGCTACGTCGTGACGACGTGGTACTCGTTCGTGGCGCCGAAGGCCACGCCCAGGGAGGTGGTGGAGCTCCTCAACCGCGAGATCAACGCGGTGCTGAAGGACCCGGACATCGCGGAGAAGCTCCACAAGCGCGGCGTCGAGCCGGACGCCATGACGCCCGCGCAGCTCGAAAGCCACTTCCAGTCGGAGGCGGCGAAATGGGGCAAGGTGGCCCGGGACGCGAAGATCAAGCCGGAGTGATCCGGGCGCCGGCCGTGCCCACGATCGACACCCACACCCACTGGTACCCGCGCGAGTGGCTGGACCTCCTCGCGCGCGAGGGGCCGGCGCACGGGGCGAAGGTCGAGCGAAGCGATGCCGGCTACCGGATCACGGTGCCGGGCCTCGCGAACGCCTTCACGGAGGCGTTCGTCGACCTGGAAGCGCGCATCCCGGAAATGGACCGCCGGCGCGTGGACGTCCACGTGCTCTCCCTCACCATGCCCATGGTGCACTGGGCGCCGCCCGCCTTCGGCCTCGCGCTCTCGCAGGCCTTCAACGACGCCGCGAGCGCGGCGCACCTGCGCCATCCGCGGCGCTTCCTCGCCTTCGCGATGCTGCCCATGCAGGATCCGGCGCTGGCGTTGCGCGAGCTCGAGCGATGCGCGAAGCTTCCGGGCCTGCGCGGCGTCTACCTCGCCACGAGCTTCGAGCGCTCCGAGATCGACGATCGCCGCTACTGGGACGTGTACGCCCGGTGCGAGGAGATGGGGTGGCCGATCTTCCTCCATCCCGTCTACACGATCGGCGCCGAGCGCCTGCAGCGCTTCTACCTGCGGAACCTGCTCGGCAACCCGTACGACACGGGGGTCGCGGCGGCCCACCTCATCTTCGGCGGCGTGCTGGACGCCTTCCCGCGGCTCGAGGTGAACCTCCCGCACGCGGGCGGGACGCTTCCGGGCCTCGTCGGCCGGCTGGACCACGGAGCCCGCGTGCGCCCGGAGCTCGCGCACCTGAAGCAGGCGCCCCGCGCCTACCTGCGCCGCTTCACCTACGACACCATCGGCCACGACGACCGCATCAACGAGAACCTCGTGCGGCAGGTGGGCGCGGACCGCGTGCTGCTGGGAAGCGACTACTGCTTCGACATGGGCCTCGACCGCCCGGTGGAGGCCGTGGAGCGCCTGGGCGGCCTCTCGGCCGCGGAGCGCGGGTTGATCCTCGGCGGCACCGCGGCGCGCCTCCTCGGGATGGGGTGAGGCGGCGCGGGGCGGATTGATTATTTGGCGGATCGTGGCAAGCTACGCCTCGCCCGCCCGGAAAGGAAAG
>Ga0105240_10011663_pt1 | contig 12215 bp, 11 predicted proteins | sample KBSC54metaG_FD_80426 | JGI IMG/M metagenome (GOLD analysis project Ga0105240, IMG submission 80426) | Corn rhizosphere microbial communities from Kellogg Biological Station, Michigan, USA - KBS C5-4 metaG | ecosystem: Host-associated > Plants > Roots > Rhizosphere > Soil | place: Michigan, USA...
GGAGAAACCCCTGGTCTATGAGGATGTATTAGACATGGACCTCGATGACGTGCTGACACTCGAGGCAGAAGTATCGGGGGCAGCCGAGGGCAATGTAAATTTTCCGAACACCGCGGCTCGGCAGAAAGAAGCGACGGACCTCCCTCAGCCGCGGCAGTCATCAGACTTATCAACTTCGGATTCTCTCTCACAGAATTGCGCCTAATGCCTTTACCGGAAATGGCATATTGGGCAACAACCATTACTGACTATGTGTCCACGACGCATGAGCGACACGATTGAATCAGACCAAGTGTCCCAACCAGGTACGGAGCAGAACTATGAGCCGGCGCTTATACGTAGGTAATTTACATTTTGACATGTCAGATACCGCACTACGAGAGACCTTTGCGCGGGTGGGTGGAGTGGAAACCGCGGAGGTCGTTAAGGACAGGTGGACGGGAACCTCGCGGGGCTTCGGGTTCGTTGAGATGATGACCGGGGAAGACGCAGAGGCTGCGATTGGAGAGCTGGACGGCGTCGCAATAATGGGTCGATTGCTGCGCGTCGCATTGGCTAAGCCGCGCGGGACCGAGCGCATCAGCGACGCGATGGTCGAGCGCTAGGGTGCGACTAATGGCACGAATGGATGGCCGGTCGCAATTCGCCAGATGGCTCAGTCCGAAAAGACTTGCCGTGAATGCGCCGAGGATCGAGCGACTCGACAGGATGGTCGCGGACACTGGACGATTCGGACGAATACAGACATGGATGCGCTTATTAGTCGATCGCCGACCCTTGATAAGTAGTAATGCAGCTATCAGGAACGCCACCGAAGAATCGGTTAGCGGTCCAGTAAGCGATCAGGCTCGATTCCAGCGGGTGGCGACCGGTGCGTCCAGTGTAACGTTCCACAATGCAGACGCATATCTCATCGCAATCAGAGCCGTGCTGAGACGGTTCTCAGGTCTCACAGATCAACTGAACCGCCTCGATGTTATTCGTGCGCCATATGCTCATATCTCGACAATCGATTACGGCGAGCGTGAGGTTGCCCAGAACAAAAAGGCGACGCCAACCGCACTGAATGACGCACGCGCGCATGGCTTGACGATATCTCGAAGCACCTTTCCCTCGTATCAGCCAGCGCGACAACCGGTGTCTTCGACAAAAACACTTGAGCGTGCGCGGCCGGTGATGTTCAGGCACCAGAGTTCGAGCGCAGCGCAATCGGCGATCCAGTTCGAGAAACGCGTGACCCCACTCTTCATCGGCACTTTCGTGGTCAGGAATCGTTCGACGTCACGCCACTGGACAATGGCCGACGCACAATTCATTGAGAAAGGAACGAATGGCTCCGGCACGTCACGTCAAGGCGTCACATCGAACTTCATGCGGCAGATCTCATACTCACAAGCAACACGGCCACAGGGCGCAAAAGGCAACGCGCCGTCTGTAGGTGGTATAGGCGCCCGCAGAACCAATGCTTTGTACAAGCGCGCCGTGCAATTAAGTTCTATACGCTTCGAATCACAAGAGAGCCGGGAACCATCGATGACCTCCAATAGCGGAACAGCCGGACGGTTGCGCGGGCAGCAAGGCACTGTCGAATCGGCGGCACAGCGTGGGGACAAGTCGTCCAGCGGAGAACGACGCGGGACGAGTGCGACCGGCCTCGCCGCATCCGTGGTAGTCAACTTCTCCCCGAGCGTAACGATCGCCGGCGGTGCACGTCCGATCGATCTTGAGAACAGCGTGCTTCAGGCCATCGCACGACATAGTCACGAACTAGTTCGAATAGTGGCGCAGGAACTTCGTTCGCAGCATCGAGCCGGGTTCTAGCGATCTTCAGATAGCAATAACACCATGATGGCTGGCAACAGGTATTCGCTATTCAATGAGTAAACGATGTTTGCACTTTTTGGTGAAATAGTATTTGAAGTGCTTGGCTCTCCCGACGCTTTTGAGTCGTCCCGAAGCTGGCGATACGCAGAACATCAAGTAGTCGAAGACCGGCCTAAATTACAGTGGCTGGCGGCCGGTCTGGAGACGATAGAACTCAATTTTCACTTTCATGTTTCATTCACCGATCCGTCAGCCCAAGCAGCCGCGCTGGTGGCGGCGGCCGACGATCACAGCGCACGGGCGTTAGTGTTCGGGAATGGCGTGCATCGCGGCTATTTCATCGTGACGTCGATTCGCACCACTGCGCGGCAGATGAATGCGAACGGCAATCTAATCGCGCTAACACTACAGGCCGAGTTGAAAGAATGGGCGTTTGAGTCGGAAATCGATGGGTTGCCGACGGCATCGTTTCCGCCAGTAGGAATCGTCCCTGCACCGTCGGGAAGCGCGACCAGTTCAATTCCATACGTGAGCGGCAGTGGCGTGGCCGCGACGATTGCGGCGCCCGGAAACACCTTCGTAGCCTCGTCCATATCGGCGCCCGGTGTATCGCCAATCCTTAATCTGCCTGGAGTCGCCGGACTAACCGCACCACATTTGAACGTCAATGATATACCTCCAAGCATTATCGTGAGGGCCGGTACATAGGCAACTTCGTAAGGCCAACGATGACACACCTTATCGATATTCCAGTGACTATCATTCAAGCGTAGATGCCATCAGCACAGTATATTTCACACCTTACCACGGCGGGTGAACGCTGGGACTTGCTGGCCTGGAAGTACTATGGTGACGCAAGTTTATATTCGCCGATAATCATGGCGAATCCACTTATACCAATCGAGCCGGCTTTTGAGGCCGGCATGAGTATCGCGATACCGTTACTTCAGGTCAGTCAGAACGCCGCAGTTAATTTACCTCCGTGGAAGGCAGGTCAATGAACGTCACGGCTGATCTCCTCAAGGATTATCACTGAATGGCGGGCGCACTCGCATTCCCAGTTCGCGCTCCGCAATGGGTACTTACCTATGCTGGAGTGAACATCACTGCGGACATCTCGCGGATGGTGATAGCGATCACGTACCAGGATCGTCTCGATGGCGCCGCGGGAGCGTTGGAAGTCGAGCTTGAAGATCACGAGAAGCGTTGGCAGGGAACCTGGGCGCCAACTGAAGGAGATTTGGTAAATCTGTTAATCGGCTACGCGGGAGAGCCTCTGTTGCCATGCGGGGATTTTCAAGTTGACGACCTTGCGTTGAGCGGACCACCAGATGTGCTCCACCTACGCTGCCTGACGGCATACATAACGCCGGCAATGCGAACGCGCAACAGCGTCGGCTATGAAAGCCAGACCCTGACACAAATCGCTATGGCGATAGCGGCAAAGTATGGGCTCACGCTGGTCTCAGCAGACGACGTTTCGAAGCTGACCTTCGGGCGAGTGACGCAGCGCCAGGAGACCGACCTGGCGTTTCTGCGGAGGTTGGCGCGCGCCAACAACTATGACTTTACAATTCGAGGCAAGCAACTTGTCTTTTACTCGCGCACTTCACTGGAGGCCACCACACCGGTAACGACAATCGCGCGAAAAGACGTGATGCGTTTTGCGTTTCGCCTGAAGACCCATCGCGTGTACAAAGCCGCCCAGGTTTCATATCAATTAGCAGAAGGCAAACAACTGTTGACCCAGCGGATATTGGCTGCGCCGGCGATACCGACCGGCGACACACTGAAGCTTACGATGCGCTGCGAGAACGGGCAACAAGCATCGCTGAAAGCAACCAGCGCTCTGCATGAAGCAAACATGACTCGCATGAGCGCCAGTTTCACGGCGGGCGGCGAGACCGTATACACGGCGGGAAACAATATTGTGGTTACCGGGTTTGGCTTCAACGACGGGAAGTACCTAATCGAGAGCGCGCGTCATCGATTAGACCGGCCCACTGGCTATACCACCGAGTTCGACGCTTGTCGCGTAGATCAACAGTAATCGTCAAGAGTGCATATTCATCGCGCTAAGCAGCGTCGGCAGAGCGTGATTGACTAATCGGACAGGGCGTAGCGGTCGGACTCGCCAACCGAGCGCATAGCTGCAAAAGGAAAACCGAGAAGATGTACCGAGTGGGAATCGTCAAGATCCAAGACACAGCACACGCCCGCGTGCGCGTGGTGTTTCCCGATCGCGACCAAATGGAGAGCTGGTGGCTGCCGGTGATCTTCGCGAAGACGCAAAACGACAAGATGTACTGGATGCCGGATATCGGCGAGCAAGTAATTTGCATGATGGATGAGTATGACGAAGATGGCGCGGTAGTAGGGGCAATTTACTCGAGTGCCGATACACCACCGGTTACGAGCGCGGACAAACTGCATTGGACGTCGAAAGATGGAGCGGCGTTCGAGTACGACCGTTCTTCCCACGCGCTGCAAATGACTATTCCTGACGGCGGCACGTTCACGATTACGGCAAGTGGTGCGTCGATAGCTATCGATGGCGCAGGAAATGTCGAGATTACGACGTCGGGGCAGATTCAACTGGCCGGCGGAGGGCCCGGAATCGCGCGGATTGGCGACGCAACAATCTGTCCGGCGGGAGCAGGCCACATAGCTAGTGGCAGCACTAAGGTAACCGCAGGATGAATAGTGGACAAAACGATCGAGGCACGGACAAGCGAATCGTGAGCGCCGAGGACACGGAGGGATCGAAGCTCATCATCGAGCAATTTGGGGAGCTATGCCTGTAGGCTCGATAACTCTGGCGGATATCGTGTCCGCCGACTGGTCCTTGAGGCTCGATTCACCCGGAGCACCGGGATCGGGAATCGGCGGCGTCGTACAAGGTATTAACGACGTAAATCAGTGCATTCAGATAATTTTGGCAACGCCAAAAGGCAGCGACCCATTAAGGCCGACGTTCGGTGCCGACGTATGGCGTTACATCGATGTTCCAATCAACACGGCTACACCGGCGATAGTGCGGGAAGTGACGGAGGCAATCACACGGTGGGAACCGCGAGTGACGGTAATATCGATCGTCGCAAGCCCGATACTGGACGGAGATACGCAAGCAGGGGCGCACCTGGAGATTGCGGTGACGTGGCGGCTGAAGCTGTCGGTGCTTGGACCGGGGACGTCGCCGTTCGCGCCAGCCCAATCGATCGTTATAGCAATCCCCACGCCGTGAAAGACGCGCAGCCAATACTACGATGAAGCCAACTGTACACGCGACTGACATAGTGAGAGAACGCTGATGGCAGCCGGACTTCCAACTCTTCCACCGCCGATTTTCGTCAACGACAGCGACGGCCTGGATCCGAATTTGATCCTGGCTGACATGGTCGCGGCATTTCAGACGGCGGCCGGCAGAACCCTGCTACCCGCCCAGGTGGAACGGCTGCTGATTAACCTTTACGCCTATCGCGAATCGCTGATGCGCAATGCGATCCAGTATGCAGGTCAGCAGAATCTGCTGGCGTTCGCGTCGTTTCCGATGCTGGATTACCTCGGACAACTACTCAGCGTAACACGCTTACCGGCACAGGCCGCCAGCGCAACCCTGCAATTTACCCTCGCGAACGTGCTGAGTGTCTCATACACGATTTCGGCCGGTACCCCGGTCGGCACCAGCGACGGACAATTCGTCTTCGCGACCAATGCTGACCTGGAGCTTCCGGCGGGAGCAACGGCCGGCACGGTAGTGGCTAGTGCGACCTCGCCTGGCGAAGCTGCCGATGGCTATTTGGCGGGCCAAATAAATGTCCAGTTGAATCCGAGCGTGTTGATAGCGGGCGTCGTCAATACGACGGTGAGCGCAGGGGGTTCGTCGCCCGAAACCGACGAGCATTTGCGAACGCGAATTCAAGCGGCGCCAAACCAATTCAGCGTTGCGGGACCGGAGGGCTCGTATAGGTACTTCAGCCTGAGCGCGGATCCGACGGTCGTCGATGCGCAGATCGTATCGCCCGCACCTGGCCAGGTTAATGTGTATGTACTGACGGGGCCGATAGTGGCGCAACCGGGCGCTTCGCCGAATACGAGTGGAATTGCGAGCGGCGCATTGATCGCGAAGGTTGCGGCAGAACTCAACGCCGATAATGTACGGCCGTTGACCGATACCGTAAATGTGCTTGCCGCGACAGAAGTTGACTACCAAATCGCCGGCACCATTACCCTGTATGCGGACGCTGATCCGGCGAGCGCGATGGCGGCCGTAAATGTCGCGGCGCAGGACTATGCGATTGCGCTGGCGTCGCGAATTCAGCGCGACATTGTGCCCAGCCAGATAATCGAAGCGCTCTCGATCCCGGGCGTATATGAAGTATCTCTGACAGCACCGACCTATGCGCAACTGCAGGCGGGACAGTGGGCGAACTGCATTGCGATTACCCTGAGCCAGGCGACGAGCTCATTAAAAAGTTAGCTCATGCAACACACGCCCTATACCATTTTTAATTATCAACTGAATATCACATGGCGCAACTGACAATTCAGCCATCGATAGACGACGTGCGAAGCCGCGCACTACTCGATCTGATCGAGCGCATGGACGCCATCGATCTCACATCGATTTTAGTTTATCGGCTGGATTCGGTGCCGGACAGCGCGCTGCTGTTTCTGGCGTGGCAGTTCGATTTAGTCGCGCCGCAATGGCAGCTCGGCGCGCAGATCTCGGAATCAATAGATACCCTTCGTGATATCGACACGCTGACCGACACGGACACTCTGAGCTCGACGGGTGGGGTGTCCGGACCCTCGGATTTCGAATCCTTGCGCGCTCTGCTGAAAGTCGCCATTCCACTGCATCGAACGCGGGGAACCGCATACGCAATAAAGGCGGCGCTGAAACCATTGGGCTGGCCCGACGTGACTTTGCTCGAAGGTCAGGCAAGCTGGGGCGGAACGAGCTATCCGGAAAGCGAAGGTTGGGCGGTATTTCAGGCGCGGCTCAACCTGGCGAGCGGGCAAACGGTCGCTACGATCGATGCGGCACGGGCAATAGCGGCGATCAACTTTTTCAAACCAGTGCGCGCGTGGCTCGATTCACTGTGGTTCGTAGGCGCGCCAATCATCGAGGTGAACGCGACTCCGCAGGACATGGTGGTGTCGATCTTTTCGCGCGACGACGTGGCGCCGGCACCAATCGACTCGATCAGCGCACCGGCGTGGCCGGAGTCGGATACGAAGGTGATCGTACCAATTTACAACGCCCATTTCGTCCACACCGGAGTGACATACGGGGCCAACGAACCCGCGCTTGCCGACTCAGGCGTAACAGTCAACGGCATCGCGATCGCTTCCGCAGAATAATTCAGTGGGCCGGCAGATTTTCGAGAGGTAACCATGCGACCACAGGGACTAGTCACACTTTATACACGCGGCCGCCTGATCTGGAAAGGCCAGAACTTATTCGTAAACACTGGTCTGCCAGCACTGGCGAACCTGATCGCAGGTGTGACCGCGGGCCAATCTGTGACGACGATCGGTTTTGGATCAGGCGGGTCTGCACCGACGGCCAGCGATACTGCACTGAGTACAATCCCTGCGTATTACAATGCGATAGGAGCCTACAGCTTCCCGTCGTCCGGAAGCGTGCAGTTCAACTACTCACTTCAGGCGACGGACTACGCGGCTGCCGGTATGACTATTCAGGAACTGGGGCTCTTCGCGAATACAAGTGCGATAGGACTGCCGGCAGCCGTCGGCACCGCGACGCCATTGTGGAGCGCGAGCGTGGTTTTTACGCCAGGCGCGATGATTGTGGACGGGAACGGGAATATCCAACGGTGCACGACCGCAGGCACCAGCGGCGTCAGTGCGCCGACGTGGGCAACGGCGATCAACGCGACGACAACGGACGCCTCGGTGGTATGGACCCTGGTGGCATTGCACACCGCCCCCGGTCCGTTGATCGCGCATGTTTCGGTTCCGGCTTTTGCATACACCGGCGCCGGTAATTATGCGGGCACCTGGACCCTGACATTTTAGGTTAGCCCGAAGAATTCACGGGTCCGCGACAGGCATGATGCAGTCCGCGATCATGGTGAGATAAATGACAACATTGATCGACACTCCGAGTTACAGCGCCAACGAGATATACGAACTTCAGCAGAGCGACGCGGTGGAGGGGGCAGCGAGTGGGGCAAGCTTCGGCGGCCTCGGAGTCAGCAATCAACCACATCAGCAACTCGCCAATCGGACCGCTCTGCTGAAGCAGCGCCAGGACGTGAATATCGGAAGCATCGCGGTGTTGCAGGCCTTCATGGCAGGATTCGCTGGCTCACTGCAAGCGAATGGTTATATCCAGATACCGGTTGCCGATGTATCACGCGGCTCGATCGCCGCGATTATCCAGTGGGGCTACTACGCATTGCCACAAGTGGGAATACCACAAGACACCGAATATCCAGTGACCTGGCCGATGAGGTTTCCCAACGCGATCCTAACGCCGCCGCTCGCAACCAATGTGTATTTTCAGACCGGCGGCCGCAACACGGCAGCGTCGGCGGTGAGCTGGAATGCAGTGGGAGGGATATTCGTGCTCGATGTACCGAACAGTTCCTATGGAGCGTTCGTGGGAAACGAAAAGAGCAATGGATTTTCGTGGTTGGCGATCGGATTCTAGCGGGCCGTCGACCATAGAATAGCGCGCGCGCCGTGAGGAGCCGGCGAGCCGCAGGGATCGATCGATCATCTCCGCTGAAAAAAGGCATATCTGCATGAAACTGCAATCGTCGTTGAGAAGTTTACGGAAGATCGCAAGCATGATCCGCATCACCGGCGTATTGGGCGCGGTGGGGATCCTCCTGAGCGGGACGCCGGCAGCACATGCGCAGTTTCGGCCGATTCCGAATTACGTAGGTATCGGAGCCGGAGCACAGTTTCGCAACGACATAAACAATCATCTGTCGGGCGCGGCGTCGGTAGCGCCGCGAATTGTGAGTTTGCCACTGGGACAGTTACCGACAGAGCAGGACGGTCAGGAGTACTGGTGCTCCGACTGCAAGCAGACCAACCCGTGCGTCGGGAGTGGTTTGGGAGCGCTCGCGCTTGGTTCGCAGGGACAATGGTCATGTACCAGCGGAGCGACACTACCTAATGGATTCCCGCTGAGTATTGACGCGTCGGCGGCGGCACATCGAATACAGGGACTGGCTCCAAATACCATTACCGGCGATGCGCTGTCGCAGGGCCAGAGTCATTTGAACGACCTGACAACGGCGACTGCCAATTACAACATGGGGGCAAACCGGCTGCAGAACCTGAGTGCGGGGGCGGTAGCGGGTGACGCGATCAGCTACGGGCAGAGCGGTGCCAAGCTGAACGGACTGAACCTGAACAGCAACAAGCTGGCCGGGCTGACGCCCGGCTCGACGAGCGGCGACGCGGTCGCGTATGCGCAGACAGGAGCGCAATTCACCGTTGGCGCGACGCCCGCCGGCACGATCACCGCGAGTGTCAGCTTCAGCCTCGGCGGACATTCAACCTCGGTCTCGCCGCCGGCGGGAATCGTCAATGGAAATGTCCTGCTGGCGGAGATGACCGGGGGTGCGGGAAACTCCGTTACCTATCCGCCCGGCTTCGTGCAGATTCGGCAGGACTCCGATGGCACGGCGCAACTGAGTATCGCGTGCAAAATTGCTGCGAGCGAGTCGGGAAGCTACGCGTTCGACGCGGGCGCCGGCGGCTTTGGCCAAGTCTCCGCTGCGATCATAAACATCCCGGGTGCAAACTCCTGCATGCCCGACGCGTCCAATTCAACCAATTCGGGCAGTGCGAATCTGTTGTCGCTCGCGCCCTTCGCGCTCGCATCAAACAACGATGCGGTGATCACGATGGCCGAGGCGGGAAATGGTGCGGCCGGGATCGCCCCGCTGTCGGGAACTGCACTGTGGAATATCGGTTCGAGCTATTTTCAAGCCGCGGGGTATTTGACCGCGACGGGGAATGCAACGCCATCACTCTCTGCGCAGATCAGCGGCGCAGCCGCGCACATGGTATTCACTGCGCTTGCGTTCAGGTCGGCCGGGACAAGTATAGGCGGTGCGCTTGTGGGCAATCAGCAAGGAGCCACGGTCACTTCGATCATCGGCTCCGTCAACAACGTACTGAACGTGATGGCGCCGCCGTACGGCGCGCAGGGCGACGGCAATAGCGACGACCTCGGTGCGATTCAACAGGCGGTCTATGATGCGTGCGGAGCGACGCCGCCGGCGAGTTTTCCGACCGCGACCCGCAAGACAGTTTACCTGCCGCGGGCGCCGGTCTGCTATATGCATTCGAAGCCGATCAGGCTGCCCTGCACGAATCTTGAATTCAAGGGCGATACCGGAACCTCACTATGTCAAAACTATTACGGCAACGCGGTAATCCAGAACGGATGGGGCACCAGCAATTTGCCGTATGCGTCGGCGCTAGTCGGCTCGGGCAATTCGCTGGTCTCAGCGGCCGGCATCCTGAACAAGTCGATCGACCTGGGGCGTTTCCTCAATGGCACCGGAACCAACAATCTCAACACGCGCTTCGCGACCGGATTCAACATCGCGTTTTTTATGAAGGCGACGGCGGCGGGCGGCCAGATTCTCGGCTCCGCGGCAGCGTATCCCGGCACTGGCAACGGCGCGTTCCTGTTTAACTACAACGGCACGAATCAAGTAATCGCGAGCGTCAACCTTATAACTAGCGGCCTGCACACGTTCGCGACGTGCCCCGCCCAGACACTCGGCAACGTCTATGAAGACGAGATTGATTGGGACGGGGCAACCTATCGCGTCTGGCAAGGCACGCCGGCCGGTACGGCTGTGCTCTGCGATTCGTTCGCGTCCACCAATCGGATAACACAAGGAGTATTCGAGGAGGTGATGTTGCCGGACGGCGGGCCGCATGAGTTCTGGCCGGATGGCAGTAGTAATCAGAGCAATGCATTTGCGGGTGACATCGATTCGGTACGGTTCGAGGATGCGAGTGTACATACCACGGCCTATACCGTGCCGAGTGCCAAGTTCGCCAACGACGGTAATACCAACCTGCTGGTAAACTTCGATACCAGTCTCGATAGCACGCAGCTCGCCTATACCGGGATCGGCGGTCCCCACAATGTATATCTGCCGGTTTTCGATCTGACGGGGAACATCGGTTCTACCGGCTTCGAGAACGTGCACGACATGGAGTTGTGCGGCAGCGCGAACGGTACTGTTACGCCGGATGGCCTGTTTGCGGGATATGGGAATGGATCGCGGTGGACAAACCTTTCGTGCAGCAGCGCGTACTACTCACAGGCTGACTTCTTCGGCAATGACTACCTGGCGCATGTGGAAAACTGGAACGGCTTCGGCGGCCACGTGGGCCTGAATTTTGGGGGGGCGTGGAACGACTCGATCAATTCGAACGCGCAAATCGATGGCACCGATGTGGCGTGCGAAGTCTATCACGGCGGTGGTGGTGGCGACCACGAGGATTATCATTCGCGTTGCGTCGATCGCGGCAGCTTGCGCTACGGGTGGATCGAGAATCAGTCGCAGGCGAATTACTACTATCCGTTCGTCGATCAGGAGTTCGCGAATAGTAATTTCATTGCGACGTTCCTGCTGAATAGCCCGGCGCAGCCCTATGTCTTCGTCAGCGGCAATATCGATACGCGTAATTCTGCGCCCTATATCCAGCAGGACAACGGCGGCTATGGCTCGACTGTCCTCGGGATGGCGTTCGGCACTTTCGGGGCGTCCACCTCGGCGGCCGAGATTCTGAATTATACTAATGGCACGCCCCTCTCGCCGACGCAGTTGATAGATACATGGAATCCGGTGGGCGTGGCGCTTTCCAACCAGGCGGGTAATCCGAACATATTGACGCTCGGCAACGGGTCGTCCTCAATGATGCAATCGCTGGAACTGCAGCAGGCACCCAAGTTCGATGCGGGGTTGAATCATCTCATAGTCAATGCGATCGCGGACCCCGCCGCAGCTACGATCGCCGTGGTCGGCGGCACCGCCAGCGCTGCATACGGGCCGTACTTTGTAGTCTGCCACGACGCCAACGGCGGTGTCACGCTACCTTCGGCGTCGTCGAACACGGTAGCGAACGGACCGGCGACACTGAGCAGTAGTAACTACATCAACATAACATGGAGCGCGGTCATCGGCTGCGCTAGCTTTGACATTCTCAAAGGGAGTACCGGTACAGCGCTGGCTATTGGAGTAACCGGGACCTCCTACCACGATGTCGGCGGATCGACGAGTGCGTACACCGCGCCGATTCGCAACACCACAGGTGATCTTTCGGGACTTGCGCAAATCAGTACTGGAACGACCTTCGCGAAGCTGCCGGGCACGGTA
>Ga0105240_10011667_pt1 | contig 12212 bp, 10 predicted proteins | sample KBSC54metaG_FD_80426 | JGI IMG/M metagenome (GOLD analysis project Ga0105240, IMG submission 80426) | Corn rhizosphere microbial communities from Kellogg Biological Station, Michigan, USA - KBS C5-4 metaG | ecosystem: Host-associated > Plants > Roots > Rhizosphere > Soil | place: Michigan, USA...
CGCGTCGCCTCGACGAAATCGGTGCCGTCGACATTCGACACGAAACGGAACGTCATGTCGCGCTGGCTGAAATTCTTCAACGCCTCGTACGCCATCACTGGTCCGAGGTCGGAACCGCCGATGCCGATGCTGATGACGTTGCGAATGCGATGGCCGGTATGGCCTTTCCACGCACCGCTGCGCACCTGGTCGGAGAACGCGGCCATCTTCTGTAGCACCGCATGCACTTCGGGAACCACGTTGCGACCATCGACATCGAAGCGTGCGTGCGAAGGCGCCCGCAACGCCATGTGCATCACCGCGCGGTTCTCGGTGGCATTGATCTTCTCGCCGCGGAACATCGCGTCGCGACGTTCGGTCACACCGCAAGCGGTCGCGAGCTTGAGCAGCAATGCGATGGTTTCATCGGTGACGCGATTCTTTGAGTAGTCCAGGTACAGGCCGGCAGCCTCGACGCACATCTTTCCGCCGCGTCGTTCGTCGGCCGCGAACAGATCGCGCAAATGCGCCGTCCCGGCCTTGGCAGCGTGTTGTTTCAGGGCCTGCCATTCCGGCCGCGCGCTTGTCCTGGGCTGTTTCGTAGCGGCGCGCGTGGGTGTGGTTGGAGCGGCCATCATGCAACTCCTGCGTTGGCTGCCAGTGCACTGCTCTTGCCGGCGATGCGTTGCATGAGTTCCTGCCACGACTTCACGAAGGATGCGGCGCCTTCGCGCTGCAATTGCAAGGCGAGCGCGTCGATATCGATGCCGGCCTGTGCGAATCGCGCAAGCGTCGCTTCCGCATCGCCGCCATCGGCGGCCATCGGATCGCCGACGACGCCATGGTCGGCGAATGCGCGCAAGGTTTTTTCGGGCATGGTGTTGATCGTATCCGGCGCGGCGAACGCCTGGATGTACAACGTATCCGAAGCATTCGGATCCTTGGTGCCAGTACTCGCCCACAACAGGCGTTGCGCATGCGCGCCCTGCGCCGCGAGATTTTTCCAGCGATCCGATGCAAGCAGTTCGCGATAGGCACGATACGTGCGCTGGCCGATCGCGATGCCCAGTTTGTTGCGCAGTTCGGCAGGCACTTTGTCGGCCACGGCCTTGTCCCAGCGGCTAATGAACAAAGATGCCACCGATTCGACCTTCGGATCGAGCCCCGCCGCGATGCGCCGCTCGATGCCGCGCAAATAGGCATCCGCAGAAGCCAGATATTGTTCGCGCGAGAACAGCAACGTCACGTTGATCGGCACGCCGGCGAAGATCGCTTCCTCGATCGCGGGAAGGCCTTCGGGCGTGCCGGGTATCTTCACGAACAGGTTCGGGCGATCGGCTTGTTCGTGGATCTGTTTCGCCGCCGCGATGGTGCCGGCCGTGTCGGCTGCCAGCAGCGGCGAGACTTCCATCGACACCCAGCCATCCACGTGATCGGTCGATTCAAACGCGGGCCGGAACAGATCGGCCGCGCGCCGCAAATCTTCCAGCGCGAGTTCGATGAACAAGGCTTCGCCCGACTTGCCGGCTTTGGCCTTCGCGCGGATGCCATCGTCGTAGGCATTCGTGCCGCCGATGGCTTCGTCGAAGATCGTCGGATTCGAGGTCAGCCCGGTGACCGAGAAACTCTCGATGTAATCGCGCAAGGTTCCGTTGTCGAGGATTTCGCGGGTGATGTTGTCGAGCCAGAGGCTCTGTCCAAGATCGTGCAGTTGCTGGGTCGGTTTCATGTGCGCTCCATTCTTCCTTGTTGGATGATCATGACACTGCAGCTGTTACCGTTATCTACGCAATGGAAGCCGTGCGCGGACATTCGCGTCGGCAAGAAACCATGCGAGATCGAGTTCGCAAAGATCGCCAATGCGCTCGATCGTGCGATCCGGCGGCGGGTCGATCGTCGTGTTCGCCGATTCGGCCGCGTAATGCCCCTGCCGCACGAACACCGTGGTCAGAGTGTCGCCCATCGCCTGCTTCATCGCCGCCAGCAGTTGCGGCTTGTCGTCCACCATCACGTAATGGGCTGCCGGGAAGCGCGCCTGCATCATCGGCAGGCTGCGCTCCTTGTGCATGCACACGATCACCCGGCCATCGAGCGCATCCCAGATGCCGGAGCGCTGGATTTTTCTCGGCTGGAACACGATGTCGCCATCCGACAACACGACCGGCAGGCCGAGCTTGCGCAGGTGCGCGATCGCTTCGAGCGTGCGTGGATAGAATCGCTGCGCGAACGGATAGTCGAGCAGGAAATCGGACATCAGCAACAGTTTCGGATCGTCGCTGCATTCGCCGCGGAATTGCTGGAGCGCAGCCAGATAGTCGGCGTAACCGAGTTGCTTGCGCAGGTCGTTGTAGATCGCCCAATAACGCTCGCATTCGACCGCACCGAAATCATCGGTGAGCCGTGCGCGCAGATCCGCAGCAAATCGGTCGTTGTCGAGCAAGGTGTTGTCGACGTCGAGGAGGAACACCACATCTCCAACGTTTGCCGAACCAGCGGTCAGCACGGATGGCTCTCCTCGGGCTTCGGGTCGTGCCAGCCTTCCCTGCTTGCGACGATTTTCGCCGCCGCAGCCGGCCCCCAACTACCGGGTTCGTAAACCACGGGTGGCTCGATGTGCACGCCGCGCGCGCCGCCGAGCATTGGATCGACCACGCGCCATGCGGCCTCGACGGAATCATCGCGAGTGAACAACGACGCATCGCCGCGGATCGCGTCGCTGAGCAAACGCTCGTAAGGCGATTTCTCGCGTTGCGGACGGCTGCGCGCGACCAGCTCCACGTTTTCGCCCTGCATTTCCTCGCCGGGTTTCTTCACGCGCGTGCCGGCCGAAATCACGACTTCAGGACTGAGGCGGAATCGGAAATAATTCGATTCGCGTGCGGTGATTTCGTCGAAGATGGCGAGCGGCGGGCGCTTGAGGTCGACCACGACTTGTGTCGTCGTGATCGGCAGGTTCTTGCCGGCGCGAATGTAGAACGGCACGCCGGCCCAGCGCCAGGTGTCGATGTGCAGGCGCAGCGCGGCGAAGGTCTCGACCTGCGAATCCTTGGCGACGCCCTTCTCATCGAGATAGCCACGGAATTGCCCGCGCACGACCTCTTTCGGATCCAGCGGTCGCATCGCGCGAAACAACCGCAACTTTTCCGCGCGCATCGCTTCGGCATCGCGCCCGACCGGCGCATCCATCGCGAGCAGCGCGATCACCTGCAGCAAGTGGTTCTGCACGACATCGCGGATGGCGCCGACTTCCTCGTAGAAACTGCCGCGCCCTTCCACGCCGAAATTCTCGGCCATCGTGATCTGTACGCTGTCGACGTAGTTGCGGTTCCAGATGGGTTCGAGGAAGGTGTTCGCGAAACGGAAATACAGCAGGTTCTGCACCGCTTCCTTGCCGAGGTAATGATCGATGCGGAAGATCGCTTCTTCCGGGAATACCGCGTGCAGCGTCGCATTCAGGTCGCGCGCGGATGCGAGGTCGCGCCCGAAGGGCTTCTCCACGATTACCCGCGCATCCTTGGCGCAACCCGAGTTCGCAAGGTGCTGCACGACGACCGGGAACATACTAGGAGGGATCGCGAAATAATGGATCGGCCGCGAGCGCCCGCTCAATGCCTGCCTGAGTTTTTCGTAGGTCGCCAGGTCGTTGTAATCGCCGTCGATGTATTGCAGCAGCGACGAGAGCTTCGCGAACGCAGCGGGATCGAGCTTGTCGTTCTTCTCGATGCTGTCGCGCGCGCGTTCGCGCAATTGCTCGAGCGTCCATCCGGCGCGCGCCACGCCAACGATCGGTAGGTCGAAACCATCGCGCTGGATCATTGCCTGCAACGCGGGAAAAATTTTCTTGTAGGCAAGATCGCCGGTCGCGCCGAAGAAAACGAAAGCATCCGAACAAGGTATCGCCATCTCGATTCACCTCTCCATGGTCGTCGTCGGCGCCACGGCCTGATTGGCTGGCGCGATGGACACTGTTCCAAGACTAGCAAGATCGTTCGAGGAAGGCTGGAGCGCGGCTGAAGAAGGTGCTCCCGAGGCGCGTGAAACGAAAAACCCGGCGCAAGGCCGGGCTTCGTTGACTGCTTGTTCTGTTACCAGGAGCAAGCTGGCGTCCCCACGGGGATTCGAACCCCGGTCGCGTCCGTGAAAGGGACGTGTCCTAGGCCTCTAGACGATGGGGACAGAGGCAGTTGTTTCAGAAACCGACGCCCAATCCTGCGGGCGATGCTTCATTTTGAAAGTCCGCGCAAGGATGTGCGGTGTTGCAACTTGCAAACGGACGATATGGTGAACTCGCCACGCCCTTGAATAAAACACTGCACAGGAAGTGCAGACGAACCAGTTGGTGGAGCTAATCGGGATCGAACCGATGACCTCTACAATGCCATTGTAGCGCTCTCCCAGCTGAGCTATAGCCCCACGTGCTGGCGAACGCGAAGGATACTGGCGCGTGCTGTGTGCGTCAAGCTGGACGCGGCTGCGCGTTTAGCTCAGGCGGGGTTCTCGGCCGACTCGAGCTGTTGCAGGTTGTGCCACGAATGACCCTGTTCGCCGAGGTATTCCAGCCATTTGCTGAAAAACACGTTCATGCGCATGCGGTGGTCGATGATCGTCGCCAACGGCGGATGCAGGCCGAGCACGTCCTGCCATTGCCGGCCGACGTAGCAATGGGTGACTTCGGCCTGCTGCGCGTCGCGATAGTGGCGCACGTAGGCCGACGGGTCGGGTTGGCCGGTGACGCCATCGCGCAATTGCGCGTAAGCAAGCCGCAATTCGATTGTGTAGGGGTGGCGTTCGACGACTTCCAGGCGCAGATCAAGCCCATCGTTTCCGCGCGAGACATGGCTGCCGACGGCCAGGTTTTCCGGTTCGAAAAGGCGCTGCAAGCGGCCATGATTTTCTGCATACAACGCCATCATCCACGCGAAACGACTCAGTCGCGGAATGCGCAACGACTCGGTGGACGACGATTGGACAATGGCTGACATGGCCCGATCCTAGCACGCGATTTCATGCGTTCCGCAAGCTTGTCAGAACGCGAAATGCGTCGCACACTCAACGACTCCGGCATCGCAGACTGAACGGTCAGAACATGTGCCGCTGGATGCCCAGCGCCGTGAGCACCTTGCTCGCGATTTCCTCGATCGACGTATGCGTCGTGCTGAGCATCGGGATGCGCTCGGCGCGAAACAGCGCTTCGGCTTCGGCTACCTCCATGCGGCATTGTTCGATGGTGGCGTAACGGCTGTCCGGTTTGCGTTCCTGACGGATCTGCCGCAATCGCACGGGATCGATCGTCAGTCCGTAAAGCTTGTTGCGGTACGCGCGCAACCGCTTCGGCAATTCCTTGCCTTCGAGGTCGTCCTCGGTCAATGGGTAGTTTGCCGCGCGCACGCCGTAATGCAGCGCGAGGTACAGGCAGGTCGGCGTCTTGCCCGAGCGCGACACGCCGACCAGGATCAGGTCGGCCTCGCTGTAATTCACGTTGCCGCCGTCGTCGTGGGTCAGCGCGTAATTGGTTGCGTTGATGCGCTGCTCGTACGCGGCGAAATCGACCATGCCGTGCGCGTGGCCGACGTGGCGCTGGCGCTGCATGCCGAGTTCGGCCTCGATCCGCCCGATGAAGGGCCCGAACACGTCCAGCACCATCGCCCCACTCTCCTCAAGTGTCGACGTGAGCGATTCATCGACCATCGAACTGATGATGATCGGGCGTACGCCGCGCGCCTCGCCCGCCACGCGCACCTGGCGCGCTGCCTCGCGCGCCTTGTCGGTGCTGTCGATGAACGAGAGCCGCTGGGTGTCGAAACGCAGGCCCTCGAACTGGGTCAGCAGGCTGTGGCCGATGGTTTCGGCGGTGATGCCGGTGCCGTCGGAAATATAGAAAACCAGCCGATCGCTCATGCGTCGCGTCCTTGGTTGTTGCGTGGTTGCGAGGCCATCGCGTCGAAAAACAGCGCCCAAGCTTGTACGAAAACACCCCGGCCCGCAAAATATGCAATCTTTGCGCATTCCTCACGCGCCGCCACCCGATGGGAGTCCGACGTTGACCCAGCATGTGCTTTGGTTGGACCAGTTGCGCCTGACCGACCTTGCCCAGGTCGGCGGCAAGAATTCCTCGCTCGGCGAGATGATCGGCAGCCTGAGCAATCTGGGCGTTTCGGTGCCGGGCGGCTTCGCGACCACCGCCGATGCGTTCCGCGATTTCATCGCCGAAAACAATCTTGCCCAGCGCATGCAGGATCGGCTGGCGACGCTGGATGTCGAGGATGTCGCCGGACTCACCCGTGCAGGTTCCGAGATCCGCGGCTGGATTTCCGACGCGCCGCTGCCTGCTGCACTCGATACCGCGATTCGCGATGCCTACGCGAAATTGTGCAAGGACGCGGGTGCATCCGACATCGCGGTCGCTGTGCGTTCGTCAGCCACGGCGGAAGACTTGCCCGACGCGAGCTTCGCCGGCCAGCAGGAAACCTATCTCAACGTCACCGGCGTCGACGATGTCGTGCGCAAGGTCAAGGACGTGTTCGCGTCGCTCTACAACGACCGCGCGATCGCCTACCGCGTGCACCACGGCTACAAGCACGAGGACGTGTTCCTGTCCGCCGGCGTGCAGTTGATGGTGCGCTCGGACATCGGCGCATCCGGCGTGTTGTTCACGCTCGACACCGAATCGGGCTTCCGCGACGTAGTGTTCATCACCGCGAGTTACGGCCTTGGCGAGAACGTCGTGCAGGGCGCGGTAAATCCCGATGAATTCTACGTCTACAAGCCGACACTCCGCGAAGGCAGGCACGCGATCCTGCGCCGCACGCTCGGTTCCAAGGCGATCCGCATGGTGTATTCGGATGTGCCCGGCGAACGCGTTCGCAACGAAGACACGCCAACGAACTTGCGCAATCGTTTCGCGATCGACGATGCGGATGTCGAGGAACTCGCGCGGCAGGCATTGAAGATCGAGGAACACTACGGCCGCCCGATGGACATCGAGTGGGCGAAGGACGGCAACAGCGGGCGCATCTATATCGTGCAGGCGCGTCCGGAAACGGTGAAATCGCGCACGCGCGCAACCCAGATCGAACGCTACAACCTGTCCGAACGCGGCCCGGTGCTGTGCGAAGGCCGCGCGATCGGCCAGAAGATCGGCAGCGGCAAGGCGCGCATCGTGCGCACGCTCGCCGAAATGGAAAAAGTGCAGCCAGGCGACGTGCTCGTCGCCGACATGACCGATCCCGACTGGGAGCCGATCATGAAGCGCGCTGCGGCGATCGTGACCAATCGTGGTGGCCGGACCTGCCACGCGGCGATCATCGCGCGCGAACTCGGCGTGCCGGCCGTCGTCGGTTGCGGCAACGCGCTCGATACGATTCCTGACGGCAGCGATGTCACCGTGTCTTGCGCCGAAGGCGATACCGGCACGATCTACAGCGGCCTGCTGCCGTTCGAGCGCATCACCGCCGACCTCGACAAGATGCCGCCTGCCCCGCTCAAGATCATGATGAATGTGGGCAACCCCGAGCGTGCGTTCGACTTCGCCCAACTGCCGAACCAGGGCGTCGGTCTCGCACGGCTCGAATTCATCATCGCGCGGCAGATCGGCGTGCATCCGAAAGCCTTGCTCGAATACGACCGCCAGCCGCGCGACATCAAGGAACAGATCGATACCCTGATTGCCGGCTACGCCGACCCGGTCAGCTATTACGTCGAGCGCCTTGTCGAAGGCATCGCGACCTTGACCGCCGCATTCGCGCCGAATCCGGTGATCGTGCGCTTGTCGGATTTCAAGTCGAACGAATACGCCAACCTCGTCGGCGGCAAGCAGTACGAACCCCACGAGGAGAATCCGATGATCGGGTTCCGCGGCGCGTCGCGCTACGTCGATCCGAGTTTCAGCGACTGCTTCGCGCTCGAATGCCGCGCGGTGAAGAAAGTGCGCGAGGAGATGGGCCTGACGAATTGCTGGGTGATGATCCCGTTCGTGCGCACGCTCGACGAAGGCCGCAAGGTCATAGAAACGCTGGGAAAGAACGGCCTCAAGCGCGGCGACAATGGCTTGAAGCTGATCATGATGTGCGAGCTGCCGTCGAATGCCTTGCTCGCCGACGAATTCCTCGAATTGTTCGACGGCTTCTCGATCGGCTCGAACGATCTGACCCAGCTCACGCTCGGGCTCGATCGCGATTCGGGCATAGTCGCGCATCTGTTCGACGAACGCGATGCGGCGGTGAAGAAGTTGCTGTCGATGGCGATCAAGTCAGCGCGCGCGAAAGGCAAGTACATCGGCATCTGCGGGCAAGGCCCGTCGGATCATCCGGATCTTGCCGAATGGCTGATGCAGCAAGGCATCGAATCGGTATCGCTGAATCCCGATACCGTCGTCGATACCTGGCTGCGGCTGGCGAAGCTCAAGAACGCCTGAGTGAATCGCGTCGTGTCCCGCGCGGCGTGATCAGAAGTAAGACCATCGCCAATTCACGCCGTCAAGTCTCCAATGAATCCATTGAATCGCAGAATTGGACGTCTTGGCTTTGCCCTTGGCTATCTTCCGATTCTCATACTTGTGATCAGCCTCGGTCACAACCAGGCGTATACGGTTGGGCACATCGATGGTGATCCGAAGAAATATGCCCTGCTCGGCGCTGTTCTACTCTGGGCTACATGCCTTACAGCGTGGCGCTGCCATGACTATAACGAGTCAGCTTGGTCGAATTTCTGGACCGAACAAGCTCCATTTATTGGTCCGATAGTTGGGCTATGGGATCTCTTGTCCAAGCCGGGTGATCAGGGTTTTAACTCTTATGGCGCTCCGCCAAGATTTTAGAGACAGCTCCATCTATTTGTTCAAGCGATCTCGCCGCCGAGCCTTCCCATGAATTGCCGGTAGTAGCGCAACTCCGCCACCGAATCGCGGATGTCGCTGAGCGCCGTGTGCGCGGAATTCTTGACGAACCCCTTTGGCACGTCCGGCGCCCAGCGCCGTGCGAGTTCCTTGAGCGTGCTCACGTCGAGGTTGCGGTAGTGGAAATAGCGCTCCAGTCGCGGCATGCCGCGAACCAGGAAACGCCGATCCTGGCAGATCGAATTGCCGCAGATCGGCGACTTGTTCGCGGGAATCCACTTCGCAAGGAACTCCACGGTCAGCGCTTCGGCGGTCGCGAGCGAGGTCGTCGAATCCAGCACGCGTTGCCACAAGCCCGACTTCGTGTGCTGGTTGCGGTTCCAATCGTCCATCGCTTCGAGCCGCGCAAGCGGATGCTGGATCGCGAGCTCCGGCCCTTCGGCAAGGATGTTGAGTTCCTTGTCGGTTACCAGCGTCGCGATTTCGATGATCGCATCGGTATCCGGATCGAGCCCGGTCATTTCGAGGTCGATCCAGATCAGGTTGTCGTCGTTGGGATGGGTCTGGCTGGGAATGGTCGGCATGGATTCGCACGGATGTGAACTGCGTGCATCATAGCGTTCCCAACCTGCAGAGCGCGCCCATGCCCTTTCCGATCGGCACCGACAGCAGCCACTACGCCGTGGTCTCGGCGATGATCACGCCGGCATTCTTCCTGACTGCCACCAGTTCGTTGTTGGCGACATCGAATGCGCGGCTGTCGCGCGTCGTGGATCGGATGCGCCTGGATATCGTCGAACTGCAGCGCTCCGCCGTGGAAGCGCAGGGCGAACTGCGCCGACGTGTCGACCTGCACCGCAAGCGTTCGCGGCTCGTGCTGGCCGCGCTGCGGCTGTTGTACGGGGCGGTGACCGCGTTCGTCGGCACCAGCATGGCGATCGCGGCCGACAGCGTGCTTGGATGGCACATCGATTTCTTGCCGATGCTGTTCGCGATCCTTGGCGTGCTGCTGATGTTCATCGCGTCGCTATGCCTAGGACATGAAGCGAGCATGGCGCTGTCGATGCTGGAAGCCGATCTGGATCGGCAACTCGCGCGCGATAACACGGATCGCCAAAACGATTAGTCGCGCCGCGTTCTCAGCCAGTCGGCTTGCCACGCTTGCGCCGGAAATACGCAGTCAACTTCGATCCGGCTTCATCGGCGAGCAACCCGCCCTGCACTTCGACGTGGTGGTTGTGGCGAGGATCGCCGAGCAGGTCGAACACGCTGCCGGCGGCACCGGTCTTGGGATCGGAAGCTGCGTACACGACGCGCGCGATCCGCGCATGCACGATCGCCATCGCGCACATCGCGCACGGCTCCAGCGTCACGTAGAGCGTGCAGCCGACCAGGCGATGGTTGCCGATGGTCTTTCCGGCTGCGCGCATCGCGACGATTTCGGCGTGCGCGCTGGGATCGTGGTCGCTGATGTTGCGGTTCGAACCTTCGCCAAGGATTTCTCCTCCCGCAGATATCAGCACGGCGCCGACTGGAATTTCGTCGTCCTCGCGCTCCCCGCGTTCGGCCAGCGCGAGCGCATGGCGCATCCAGCGTTCGTCATCAGTCATAACCTCGGCCACTTCACTCCCATTCGATCGTCGCGGGAGGCTTGCCACTGATGTCATAAACCACGCGAGATATACCCTTCAACTCATTGATAATTCTGCGTGAAACAGTATCAAGGAAGTCGTACGGAAGATGCGCCCAGTGCGCGGTCATGAAGTCGATGGTCTCGACGGCGCGTAGCGCAATTACCCATTCGTAAGCACGCGCGTCGCCGACCACGCCGACCGATTTGATCGGCAGGAAGACTGCGAACGCTTGGTTGGTCTTGTCGTACAGATCGGCCTTGCGCAGCTCCTCGATGAAGATCGCGTCGGCCTGCGCAAGCAGTTCGGCGTATTCGGGTTTCACTTCGCCGAGGATGCGCACGCCCAGCCCTGGCCCGGGGAAGGGATGGCGATAGACCATCGTGCGCGGCAGGCCGAGTTCGACGCCGATGCGCCGCACTTCGTCCTTGAACAATTCGCGCAGCGGTTCGACGAGGCCGAGCTTCATGTGCGCCGGCAGGCCGCCGACGTTGTGGTGCGACTTGATGACGTGCGCCTTGCCGGTCTTGCTGCCGGCCGATTCGATCACGTCCGGATAAATCGTGCCCTGCGCGAGCCACTTCACATTGGTGAGCTTCGCGGATTCTTCCTCGAAGATCTCGACGAACAATTTGCCGATGATCTTGCGCTTGGCTTCCGGATCGCTGACGCCAGCCAGCGCCGCGAAATAACGGTCGGCGGCGTTGACGCGGATGATCTTGATGCCGAGTCCATTGCCGCTGGACGCATCGGCGAACGCCGCCATTACCTGGTCGCCTTCCTTCCAGCGCAGCAGTCCGGTATCGACGAAGACGCAGGTCAGCTTGTCGCCGAGCGCGCGATGCAGCAGCGCCGCGACTACCGACGAATCGACGCCGCCGGATAAACCCAGCAACACATGATCGTCGCCGACTTGCGCACGCACGCGCGCGATCTGGTCATCGACGATGTTGGCGGCAGTCCACAGCGTCTTGCAACCGCAAATGTCGACGACGAAACGTTCCAGCATCGCCGCGCCGGATTTCGTGTGTGTCACTTCCGGGTGGAATTGCACGCCGTACCAGCGTCGGTTCTCATCGGCCATTGCTGCAATCGCGACGCTTTCGGTGCGCGCAGTGGCATGGAAACCGGGCGGCGTGGCGGTGACGCGATCGCCGTGGCTCATCCACACGCCGAGGCGCGGCGGCGAACCGGGGAAATCCTTCATGTCGTCGAGCAATGCGCAGGCGCGCAGCACTTCGACTTCCGCGTAGCCGTATTCGCGGTGATGGTCGCCTTCGACCTTGCCGCCGAGCTGCGCGGCCATCGTCTGCATGCCATAGCAGATGCCGAGCAATGGAATGCCAGCATCGAACGCCTGTTGCGGCGCGCGCGGCGAATCCGCCTCAAGCGTCGATTCCGGGCCGCCCGACAGGATGATGCCCTTCGGCGCGAACGCCGCGATCTGCGCCGGATCGTGGTCCCAGGCCCAGATCTCGCAATACACGCCCAGCTCGCGGATGCGCCGCGCGATCAGCTGCGTGTACTGCGCGCCGAAGTCTAGGATCAGGATCTTGTCGCTATGGATATCGGTCATTGCTGTCCAGACCAAGTAAAAATCTTGCTCGCATCTTTGCTAATCAAGGTCGATCCACGCAGTCGCCAACCACCGCCACTCCCTCGACTTCCATAGAATTCGATTCGATCGAGAAAAACACTTTCGAGGAAATTCATCACGTTGTTAACGACGCGCTGCTGTTTTTCTTCGCCAGACAATTCATCTTCATAGC
>Ga0105240_10011669_pt1 | contig 12211 bp, 8 predicted proteins | sample KBSC54metaG_FD_80426 | JGI IMG/M metagenome (GOLD analysis project Ga0105240, IMG submission 80426) | Corn rhizosphere microbial communities from Kellogg Biological Station, Michigan, USA - KBS C5-4 metaG | ecosystem: Host-associated > Plants > Roots > Rhizosphere > Soil | place: Michigan, USA...
AGGCAATGGCATTGTCGCGAACTTTTATAAGCTTTCTAGCCAGAACCGAGCCTTCAAGGACCACGGGAGCCTGATCGCCTCGGAATTCGGTGGCAAGGAACCGGGAACTATCCGGAAACCATCGGAATATCCAATCTACGTGATTCTGGCCAGGCTCTGACCGCCACTCAATGTCACGCATGTCCCCGGTCTGCAACAGCGTAATGTGGACCCCCACCTGATCGGCGAAGAGAAGATATTTGCCGTCTGGAGAGATCGCAACCTCGGAGAGAGGGTTGTCGGAAGAATGCCGGGTGAGTTGCGACTCTCTGGACTCGATCTGGGACGCATTTCTTCGGGACCATAAAACGAAACCGGCAGTGACCAGCAAAAGGAGAGCCGCAAGCACCGGCAACAACCGGCGAGATAAATGATGAGCGGAGGGCAATGGCGGCGAAGAGGAGCGAGAAGCATCGGAGGGAGCGGGCTGGGGTGGTTGAGGGGGGCCGACATTGTCGTCCGAAGTTTCGACAGAGGGGATAAATCGATATCCGACCGTCGGTACAGTCGCGATGAATCGCGGCTCGGCAGGATCGTCTCCAAGAACCCGTCTTAAGATCGCGATACTTCGCGTGAGCGAGTTGTCGGTGACCGCTGCATCACTCCATATCTCTTTCAGGAGTTCGTCTTTGGTGATGAGCCGGCCGGGGTTGTGAAGGAAAAATAGCAGGACACGAAACGCCTTCGGCTCGACGGGGAACGCCTCCTCGTTCCGCACTATGGAGAACTCGCGTTCTCGAATTTCCACTCCATCGAACCTGAAAACACTGTACTTGCGGTCCATCACAAACGCATCACCCCTTCCTCGCGAAAGCATCACGTTCCGATCACGACCACGCCGAAGGATGCGAAGAGAGTCCTCTTCAGCCGATCTGGCTGAGGTGATCTTCGATGTTCAAGCGCAGTCTGCTCTCTATCATTTTGCTCACCATTGCTTTATTGCACGCGCTAGCGCAGTGCCCGGGGAAGGTGACCAGTCTACACTTCCGCATGATTCAGCAGTCACTGGTCGTCGTTCCTGTGATGATCAATCATAGCGGCCCCTATGACATGATGGTGGATACCGGCGCCCAGGTAACGGCCATCGATCCGGCATTGGCGACGGAGCTCAATCTCTCAACCACGGCCACCGCTGGGGTGACAGGAGCAGGAACCTTTGAACGGGACGCATTGGTTCGGATAGAACTGATACAGACAGGTTCTCAGGAAGTTCAGGGAGCGTTGGCCGTAGTTGAAAACCTACGACAACTTCAGGCCGCCGACAGGAACATTCGAGGAATTCTCGGCTCCAGCTTTTTGGGAAATTTCGACCTCTTGCTGGACTACGAGCGTGGCGTTCTTTGCCTTGACGGCGAAGAGCGTTTGCAACCGAAGATGAAGGGAGAGCACATTGCGCTCATAAACAGCGCAGAGTCGGATGGGAGTCTCCCCTCTAACGGCCGGTTCGTAATTGCGATGAAACTGTCCGGCGGGAAATCCCGCGATCTCCACATGATTCTTGACTCGGGTAGCAATGCCGCGCTGGTGTTTGATCGCGCCGCGATACCAGCCGATTTTTCGTCGGCGAAGGCGGTTCTGAAAAGAACGAGCGCGAACGGGGTGGAACAGAGGTTCGCTGTGCTGACAACACCGGACATTCAGATTGGAAAGCATCTATTTCGTCGAATCCAATTTGTCACACCAATGGACAGGGCAAAAGAGACGCGAAAATTACAAGAGGACGGCCTGCTGCCAACAGTTCTTTTCCGGTCGATTTATCTTAACCACAAGCATGCCTACGCAGTGATTGAGCCGTGGTATTGATGTTGCCGTACGGATTTCGGAGACACGCCAGCTTCTTTTCCAGTTAGCCCGGAGTGCGACTGCATCTGAAAAAGAGCAGAATCCCACATCTCAAAAGCGAGATGTGGGGCACCCAGTCTTGCGCTGAGCCGATGAGCGAAGAGGCTCAGCGCCAGCTGACTGCAAGGTGCCATCGGAGGTTGTACTTCTGCGTCTTTGCGAGGACCGTTTCGTACTCGCGGAGTTCCATCAGCACCGGCTGCGTTTCTGATCCTAAGGAAAAGGGTGTTTCTGAGAGGAAACGAATCAGAGCGCGGACAGTCAGCAGCCCTTGCGCCGGATCGAACCATTGCGGTTCGGGCAGATGGCGCGACCACTCGGGGTCGCCTGCACCCTGCTCAAGCAGCAGACACATCGAATTCTCATCGGCAGAGAAGAACTGGAGCAGCGGCGCTACCCCCAGGGACTCTGTGAGCCGCTCCAGAGCATCCTCGTTGCGCGCAAGGGCATGGCCATTGACGAAGATGTCAAAGCCGGGGTCTTCCCCTTCCACGACGATGTATAGGCTGGCTGCCATAGCTGTTTCGATGTCGCAAATACGGTGCGAGTTCCCAGTTTCCCTCAGGTTATCCAAAGGATCAACGATTTCTTGTGGAGCGCAAGATTACGCAAGTTTGATAGGAACCCTGTTTGCCATACAACAAAAGGGTGACCCCTCAGACTCAAAATCAGAAACGCAACTAAAATTAGATACACCATAGAGTGCGTTGAGGGTGTCAGCGGTGGATTGGAGCAAACTTCCGGACTTGGCCGCAGTCGCCGCACTCACGTGCGCATTCGCATCCGTTGCACGACGGGGCCAGACCTCTACCTCTCAGCACTGGCTGACCGGCTGGGTCCTGATTGCGATCCACTTCGCCGCTTTTATCTTTCTGCCTGCCCCGGGCTTGTGGGGGATTCTGGCCGCGGACATCGGATTTGCCAGCCTCATAGCTGCCGGCGTTCTTTTCATGTGGGCTTCTGTGCCGTACCGCGTGGAGCGTTCAAGCCAGTGGATGCTGGTTTCGCTTCTCGCCTCAAACACGCTTTACGTAATCCTGCTCAACCTGGACCAGCCGGCGCCCTGGATGCTGAATAGCGCTGCGATCCTCATTGGCGCGGTGCCGCTGGCAATTGCGCTGGGTGCACGGGCCGGTTTCACTCACGTGCTGCGATGGATGGTGGTTGGGCTTTATTGCCTGCTCTCAGTCTTCTTGCTCGCCTTTCAGAACCGGCCCGGTAACGGCGTGGTTCTCGCCGTAAATGCGGTTCTTTTTACTGTCTACTTCGGGTGCTGCATCCACGTTTGGTATAGCTACCGCGGACGGCGCACCGCCGGTTCTCTGATCAGCATCGTCGGATTTCTTGGATGGGCGGCCGTGTTTGTAATTGGCCCGATCCTTGGCTCATTTATGCCTGCCGCGCGGATCGAGAGCGAAGTGTGGAATCTTCCCAAGTACGTGGTCGCGGTGGGAATGATCCTCCTGTTGCTCGAAGATCAAATCGAGCACAACAAGTACCTGGCTTTGCACGATGAGCTGACGGGTCTGCCCAATCGCAGGCTGTTTCTCGATCGCCTGTCACTCTCACTGGAGAGGGCACGGCGCATGGAGTCAAAGGCGGCCCTGCTGGTGATCGACCTGAACCACTTCAAGCAGGTGAATGACAGCCTGGGCCATCATGCGGGCGATCTTCTTCTTAAGAAAGTCAGCGAGATTTTCTCGAGCCGCGTTCGTCGGTCGGACACGGTTGCGCGGACCGGGGGAGACGAGTTTTCGCTGATCCTTGAAGAGCCGACTAACCGGTCCAATGCCAAACACGTGGCCAATTCGCTGAAGGAGATGCTTGAACAGCCTCTGCAGGTGGGCGAGCACACGGTGCAAGTGGGCGCCAGTATCGGAGTTGCCGTGTATCCCGATGACGCTGCGGATATCGAGTCGCTTTGCATCGCGGCTGATCTTCGTATGTACGACACCAAGCATGAATCGCGTGAGGCACCCGGGGATCGCATTCCCGTCAAATCAGAAGTTCCCGAACCGCATGGTGGGGAGAACTCCGGATTCAAGGTGGCTGCTCAAGCACCCAAGGCCTGAAAGCTCAAGTAAATTGATACAAAACAAATGCCCGGAGTTGATCCCGGGCATTTGTCGTTATCGCTCCTGATCGCTGAGCTTGAATTTAGCTTCTGCCGCCGCCACCACCGCCGGGGCCACTGCGTCCACCGCGACGACGCCGGCGCCGACGATTGTTGTCTGCCGGGCCACCCGCACGAGGTGCCGCTCCCTGTCCTGCGGTCACAGGAACATGATCCGCACGATTGAAGTTCGGCTCGTTGGCCTCGTCGATTTCCTCTGGCCCATCCTCATCGAAGTCTTCTCCGCCCTCGATCAGAATCGTGCTCTGGTTTGAACGCGGCTGCTTTTCGTCAAACTCATGCCGTGGACGAGGTGGGCGAACGGGAGCGTCCTGACGAATTGGTGCGTCCTCAGGAGCGCCGCCAATGCCTTCGCCCGGTTCTGCCGGCGCACCCGAAGCTGCTGCGAGCTTGGCTTTCTGTTCCCGGATGAGAGCCTTGCGGCTTAGCTTGATGCGGTTGCCTTCGATGGCCAGCACCTTCACCATCACCTGGTCGCCTTCGCGCAACTCGTCCTTCACTTCCTTCACGCGATGTTCCGCGATTTCGGAGATGTGGAGCAGACCATCCGTGCCAGGGAATAGTTCGACGAATGCGCCAAACTCTGCCAGTCGAACAACCTTGCCCAGATAAATCTTGCCAATCTCCGGGACAGCCGCGATGTTGCCGATGATTTCGAGCGCGCGCTTCAGACCGTCAGCATCGGAAGATGCCACGCTCACCTTGCCGGTATCGTCGACATCGATCTTCGCCCCGGTCTGCTCGACGATGCCGCGAATCGTTGCACCGCCCTTGCCGATGAGATCGCGAATCTTGTCGGTGGGAATCATGATGGTTTCGATCCGCGGAGCATACTGCGAGCGTTCCGTGCGCGGACCGCTGAGTTCCGCATCCATCTTGTCGAGCAGGAAGAGACGGCCGCGCTTTGCCTGCTCCATCGCCTGCTGCAGGATTTCGCGGGTCAGTCCGCCGATCTTGATGTCCATCTGAAGGGCGGTAATTCCCTTCCGGGTTCCGGCAACCTTGAAGTCCATGTCGCCGTAGTGGTCCTCGGCTCCGGCAATGTCGGTGAGGATGGCGTAGTCGTCGCCTTCTTTCACAAGACCCATTGCCACTCCAGCAACTGCCCCATGCAGCTTGATGCCGGCGTCAAAGAGTGCGAGACTGGCGCCGCAAACTGAGGCCATCGAGGAAGACCCGTTCGACTCCAGAATGTCTGAGACGATGCGGATCGTGTAAGGCTGATCCTCGGCGCTGGGAAGCACCGCTGAGATGGCACGCTCCGCAAGCGCTCCGTGGCCCACTTCGCGACGACCTACGCCGGTCATACGTCCTGTTTCACCAACGCTGAACGGCGGAAAGTTGTAGTGAAGCATGAAGTTCTTCTTCTTCTCGCCTTCGAACGACTCGAGCCGCTGTCCTTCATCGGCGGTGCCCAGAGTGGCCGTAACCAGTGCCTGTGTCTCGCCGCGGGTAAACAGTGCTGATCCGTGTGTGCGCGGAAGAACGCTGGTTTCGATCGTGATCTCACGGATCTCGTCGAATGCGCGCCGGTCAGGACGGATGCGATCCTTGGTCACCTGCTCGCGGAAGATCCGCTCGCGCAAGGCTTCGTAGTATGTGGCGAGCTTCTTTTTCCCATCGGGCTCATCGGCAGGAAGTGCGGCGGTCAACTCGTCCTTGATCTGCTTGATGAGCGCATAGCTCTCGGTCTTGCCGTGCGTCTTGGTGTCGAGTGCATCCTTCAGCCGCTCGCCGACCTTCGCGTTCAGCGAGTTGTAATACTCTTCGTTGAACGCCGGGGGCGTGAAGGTACGCTTTGGCTTCCCTGCCTTCGAAACCAATTCTTCGATGGCGGCGACGATCTTCTTGATCTCTTCATGCGCGAATTCGATAGCGGCGAGAATGACTTCTTCCGTCTCCTCCTTCGCGCCCGACTCGATCATGACGATGCCGTCCTTGTGGCCGACCACCATGATGTTCACTGTTGTGTTGGCGCGCTCTTCGTAAGTGGGGTTGATCACGAACTCGCCATTCACGCGGCCCACGCGCACAGCGCCAACCGTCGCGCTAAAGGGTATATCTGACAGGGCCAAGGCTGCGGCTGCGGCATTGATGCCGATGACATCGGGGTCGTTCTGCTTGTCGGCTGAGAAGACAAGCGCGATGACCTGGGTCTCGTTCCTGAAACCATCCGGGAACAAAGGACGAATCGGGCGATCGATCTGCCTCGCCGTGAGAATCTCTTTTTCGCTGGGCCGTCCTTCACGCTTGATGAATCCGCCGGGAATGCGGCCGCCGGCGTAGGTGTACTCGCGGTAGTCGACCGTGAGAGGGAAAAAATCGATGCCCTCCCGCTGGTCAGGGGATGCAACCGCGGTGGCCAACACCACGGTCTCGCCCGTGGTGACCAGTGCTGCGCCGGAAGCTTGCTTGGCCATGCGCCCGGTCTCAAAGACCAGCCGCTTGCCGCCGGCAAGCTCGACAGTCACTTCATGCTTAGACATATTGTCCTCGTTTCGTATTTTCGCTTGGGAAACTTTTCGGGTGGGCTGTACCGGATGGGCGTGAATCGAAACCATGCACAAACGCCGTCTCGAGCGATTGCTCAGAGCCGGCGTTGGGTGAGAGCCAGAGCGAGGAGACAACTCCCCGCATGCCCCGGCTTGGTTTGCGATTTGCCAGGTACACCATCGCCCCGGTTTGAAAATGTGGCGGGGCCATGACCAGGTTCCGGTCTGGACGCTTCCGGTTCAACGTTTGCTTTCTGATCTACTTGCGGATACCTAGCTTGGTGATCACGTCGCGATAGCGATCGGAATCATGGGTCTTCAGGTAGTCCAGCAGGCGGCGGCGCTTGCTCACGAGCATCAACAGTCCACGGCGAGAAGCGTGATCCTTCTTGTGTGTTTTGAAGTGCTCCGTAAGCTCGCCAATCCGCTCACTCAGAATAGCGATCTGGACTTCGGGGGAACCGGTGTCCGTCTCGTGGGTGCGGAAGCGTTCAATTAATGAGGTTTTCTTTGTAGTCGCCAGCACGGCGTGGGTTACTCCTCTTGCGTTCTCAGTCCACTCTCAAGTGTCTCAATAGAGATTATCATGAACGACTTGCAGCACGAAACGCGGGGCCTCTTTCCCCTGAATTAAATGCCGCTGTTTACGCTCCTGCCCTGAACACCTTCATAATATTGATAATGCCCTTTACCCTCTCCCATGCGGCAGCCGCACTGCCTTTTCGCCGGACCCGGCTGATCATGTCCGCGGTGGTTTTTGGTTGTTTTGCGCCGGATTTTGAATACTTTCTGTGGCTGCGGCCCCACGGGCATTTCGGCCATACATTTGCGGGGTTGTTCCTCTTCGATATTCCTTCTGCTCTGATTTTGCTGTTTCTGTTTCACCGCTATGTGAGAGAGCCCCTCACCGCCTGCCTGCCCGCACACCTGCGCGAACGTCTTCGGTCAGGTCCACGATTTTCAATTGACTCTGTGTCGACTTTCATCCTCGTGTGCGTATCGATCCTGGTGGGATCTATCACGCATATTCTGTGGGACTTTTTTACTCACTCGGATTACTGGGTTGGCCAGCACTGGGACTTTCTAAGAACAAAAGTCGATGTGTCAGTTTTCGGCCCACGCGAGTGGTCGGAAGTGTTTCAGTACATCAGTTCCGCCGCGGGTCTTCTAATTATCCTGCTATGGTTTGTCCACTGGTATCGGGAAACCCCAGCCGTCCATGTACAGAAGGATAGGCGCATCTCGCATCGGGATCGCATTGTTGTTGCATGTACGTTTCTGGTTGCCGTGGTTGCGGGCCTGGTGCGCGCGGCTGTGCCGGGACTGCCGAACGGAGTGCATGGCTTGCAGCATTTCATGACCGATGGATTCATTACGGGGATGACCGTCTTCTGTTTCGGAATTCTCTTCTACGGGTTTGTCCGCAATCGCATCAGCAGCGAAACGAGATGATCTTGAACCCACTCGTTTTGCGAGCGAATCCCCAGGCTCGAATCAACGGAGCGACCTGCGATACCATGCGAGCAGGCTAGCCTCTTACCCTGGGAATGAAACGGTTCACAATCACAAACGGCGCTCGCATCAGCATCACACTCTCGGTTCTTCTTGGAATCGCGATTCCTACCTTCTCGCAGAAACCGCAGGGCGCGCCGCCGATTCGGTTTCGCAACATCTCTCGCGAAGCCGGTCTCACCACTGCGCCTCCGTCGCCTCTTCAGAAGAAGTATCTGGTCGAAATGATGGGCGGCGGCATTGCATTATTCGATTGCGATAACGACGGCAAACTCGACATTGTCACTGTGAACGACTCGAGCGTCGACCGTTTTCAAAAAGGTGGCGACCTCATGGTGACGCTGTACCGTCAGGATTCTCCGCTGCACTTCTCCGATGTCACCATGAAATCCGGCCTCACAATCAAGGGCTGGGGCATGGGCCTCGCCATCGGCGACTTCGATAATCATGGCCTCTCTGACATCTACGTCACTGGTTACGGACACAATGTTCTCTATCGCAACCTTGGAGGATGCAAATTCCAGGACGTGACGGAGCAGGCCCATGTTGCCGGCGGCGGATTCAGCGTCGGCGCTGCCTGGGCCGACTACGATGGTGACGGCCGGCTCGATCTGTTCGTCTCCCGGTACGTATACACCGACCTGCAACACCTGCCCGGGCCGGGCCAAAAGGGTTTCGGCTACAGAGGCATTGACATTGAACAACCCGTGGCGCACGATGGCTATCCCGACCTGCTCTATCGCAACCGTGGTGACGGAACGTTTGAAGAAGTAGCCGCAAGAGCGGGCGTCGGCAACCCCGATCATCGCCTTGGCATGGGCGTGGTCTGGGCCGACTATGACAACGACGGATGGCCCGACCTCTTCGTGACCAATGACATGAGCCCAAATTATGTGTTCCACAATAAACGCGATGGTACGTTTGAAGACCTTGGCGTCTCATCGGCCGTGGCGGTCGGAGAGCAGGGCCAGTACCTCGGCAACATGGCAGCCGATTTCGGGGACATCTCGCACGATGGCACTCTCGGTGTGTTGATTACGCGCTACGCACACCAACCCCTCAGCCTGTATCACTACGATCCGTCGGTGGGGTTTGTGGACGACACTTACCTCGCCGGTCTCGCCCACGTCGATCGCAACATCACGCGCTGGGGCTGCGGATTTGCGGACTTCGACAATGATGGCTGGAACGACTTTCTCGTCGCTGATGGCAACTTTACCCCGCTGATCGATGCGATTGCCACAGATCCCCGCTACGTCGAGCCTCTGCTGCTTTTCCGCAGTAATGGAAATGGAAAGTACAGCGATGTGTCTGAGAGCTCCGGCCTGAACGATGGCCCCATGCAATCGCGCCGCGGCACCGCTTTCGGCGACGTGGACAATGACGGCAATATCGATGTGGTGACTTACAACGTCGGTGCCCCGCCCTCACTCTTTCTCAACGTGACAAAGTCACCGAATCACCGCGTCCTCTTTCGCCTGATCGGGACTAAAAGCAACAAGGCCGGTATCGGCGCGCGCGTAACGGTGAGCACGGCTTCTCCGTCAGGAACGATCAAGCGCATCGACGAGGTGCGGGCCGGGGGCAGCTATCTCTCCAGCAACGACCGGCGCATCCACTTCGGGTTAGCCGATGCAACGGTGATGACGCGCGTTCAGGTTCGCTGGCCGAGCGGGGAGCTGGAAGAACTGAAAGATGTGCCCGCAGACGCCATCTACACCATCCTCGAGGGACAAGGGATCAAGGAAACCATCAGGCTCCCCGCTCCAGCAAAGTGAGGACGGGCTGCGCGCGCGTTTTCGGCAGCTTCGGCGAACTACTTGAATAACTGTGGCGCAAAAATCTTCAGGTAATCCCTCCAATTGTTCCACGCGTGAAATCCTTCGCTCTCGTGGAATACCGGCTTGATGCCGGCCTTCTCGATCAGCGTTTCGGATGCGTGTGAGTTTGCAAATGCGATGTCCTGTTTCCCCACGCCCATCCAGAAAAGCTTGAACGGCTTGCCTGAGGCCCGATATCCGGCTATGGTCGTCTGCTCCTCATTCTGAAGCGCTGTTGGAAACCATCCCGAACTGAAAATGCCTGAATAGGCAAACAGATCCGAGCGCGTCAAAGAGATGGTGAGCACCTGGAGACCGCCCATCGATAAGCCCGCAATCGCGCGATGATCACGATCCGCGATCGTCCGATAATGCGCCTCGATGTATGGAACCACTGTGCCGGTCAGGTCCTCATTGAACTGGTCGTGCCCCATGGCGTTGGGACTGGTGAGCCGGAAGGTTCGAGACACATGTCCGGCCGGCATGACGACGATCATCGGCACAGCCTTTTGCGCTGCGATGAGATTGTCCAGGATCGCTCCCGCCCGCCCCACTGTGGGCCACGAGTCATCGGAATCTCCACCTCCATGCAGCAGGTACAGGACGGGAAGATTCGTATTTCCCTTTTCGTATCCGGGCGGAGTGTAGACATGCATGCATCTCATCCCGTTTGTCGCATTGGAAAAATACATGATGCTCGCCATGGCGCCGTGCGGAACGTCCCTGGTGTATTCCATCCAATCCGCGCCCGGCACTTCGTACATGCTCTTCACCTGGGTCAATGATTCGCTTGAATCAGGATTGCGCGGATCCGTCGTCGAGACGCCATCCACCACGAAGGTGTAGCGATAGACACCCGGCTGAATTGGGCCAATTTGCGCCGTCCAGACGCCATCTGCTCCCTTGGTCAACGGCACACCCGCATAACCCGCCGTTACGTCTTTCGTGGTCGCGCCGGGGGTCGCTTCGGGGCCTTCCGATTGCACTTTCACGGTCGTTGCATCGGGTGCGTAGAGCCTGAAGGTGACATGCCGGTCGGCCGAAACTTCGGGCGAGACAAGCGTGTCATTCGGAGTCGGTGGCGGCATCCTGAAAGTGGGCGCCGGCTGCTGGGGAGGGTTCTTCACTTCGTTCTGCGAGCCCTGCGAATACGCACTACACGCCCCGATGACGACGCACGCCGCGGCAAGCACGCTCGCGACGCTCGAACACAATTCTGAATTCCCTCTCATCATTTCTCCTCAGATTCCGAATTTCTGCACGGCAGCTATGATAAGCGCGGCGCGCGGTGAGTGAGAATTGATGCAGAACGTGTACGCAACAGGAGCCAGGGAGCTGAGAATGCGTCAGTCTTCGGCGCGCCAGTAGTTCGCTCGCGCAATGATCCTGGCGCCGTAATCCTCCACTGTGTGCACGCGGATGGTATGTAGTCCGGGCGTCGGATCGGTCGGGCTGAACGTAATCAGATAGCGGTTGCGAACTTCTTTGGCCGCATCCATAACGCGCTCTTCGAAGCGGTGATCGCCGACAAACGTCATGTACTCTCCGCCGCTCATGATCGCAATCTGCTTGGCGACGTTTTTCTTGAAGGCCTGCACCGCCATCACGAGCGTGGAAACCATGCTCATCATGCGGTCCTCGCCTGAGTCCTTGATGTCGTGTGCGAATTCCGCCTTGGAGGGCGAATACGAAACGCTGACAACCAGCACATCGGAACGCCCGATCTTGGCTACAAGTTGCGCCGGCTTGGTGTGCTTGCTTCCGTGGTCGCGCTGTTCGCTGATGAGGAGCAGAACCCGTCGATATTGCTTCGGCTGATCTTCGAGCAGATCGACGCCGTAGCTGATGGTGTCGAGGATGGCCGCTCCACCATCGCCAGGCTCGAGCTGCTGCAGGCTCTCGGAGAGTTCTTCTTCGGAGTGCGTGTAGTCATGGATCAACCGCGGTTTCGAACTGAAGCCCACCAGTGCCGCCTGGCTCCGCGGATCGGAAAGAAACATGTCGAGCAGCGGTCCCATCTTGCCTAACTTCTTAAACTCAAGCCAGCCCGACCTTCCTTCCTCCAAGGCAATTACCAGCGCAATGGGCGCTGTGTCCAACTCTTCCTGAACGTGAATCTTCTGGGGAACGCCGTTGTCTTCTACGACAAAGTCTGACTGCTTCAACCCGTATACGATGCCGCCACCATGCGGCTTTTCAACGAGCGTGGGAACCAGCACTTCATTCGTGGTTACGCGGATGGTGGGGCCGCCGGCCTGGGAGCCGGGCATAGGCTTTGGCGGTTCAACTGGGGGCAACTGGGGCTGCTGCGCTCCTGCGTTGGCTATGCACAACAGCAATGCCGCAGTCGCGATCTGCACCCACTGTCCCAA
>Ga0105240_10011672_pt1 | contig 12209 bp, 6 predicted proteins | sample KBSC54metaG_FD_80426 | JGI IMG/M metagenome (GOLD analysis project Ga0105240, IMG submission 80426) | Corn rhizosphere microbial communities from Kellogg Biological Station, Michigan, USA - KBS C5-4 metaG | ecosystem: Host-associated > Plants > Roots > Rhizosphere > Soil | place: Michigan, USA...
CGGCAGTTGGGATATGGCCTCGCGGCGCCGGGCGAGACGACACCGCAGGCGTCTCATTCTGCAGCGCCCGCATCCGGGGTTTTTCGGTTCTTTGCGAGCGAGCCGCAGCAGCGATTGGCGCTGACTGCAGGTGCCGCGTGCCTCATCGCCGCCGCCGTATCGTACCTGTCACCTGCCGCTCCGACGGGCTCACTGCAGCAGCTGGTTCAGATCGCTACGGTAGTCCTGGTCGGGATGCCGATCTTCATGAAAGGTGCGCGCGCCCTCCTCTTCAGTCGGCGTATCAACATCGATCTGCTCATGACGCTCGCCGCCATCGGCGCGCTCTTCATCGGGGCCGCCAGCGAGGGGGCTGCGGTGGTGGTGCTGTTCACGCTGGGCGAAGGACTGGAGAGATTCAGCGCGGCGCGCGCAAGGGACTCGTTGCGCAGCCTGCTGGCGCTACAGCCACAAACCGCGACGTTGTTGGAGCGTCATGGCCAGGCACATGGCGCGGAGGCAACCAGAAGCGCTCATATCCATGGGGGTGAGAAGCATGACCACGATCATGATCATCACGACCATGACCACGATGCCGTTCGGGACGACGATCACAACCACGAGCTTGCGGGGTGCGGCCAGGGTGCCGGTGAGCACGTCCACTCGCGGCAAGTTCCTGCGGTCGACCTCGTTCGGGGCAACGTCATCCTGGTCAGACCGGGCGAGCGGATCGCCGCAGACGGCGTCGTAAAAGGCGGCCGCTCGAGCGTCAATCAGGCTGCTGTTACCGGAGAGAGTATTCCGGTCGAGAAGGGCATCGGCGACACGGTGCTGAGCGGCACCGTCAATGCCGAAGGCGCCCTGGAAGTGGAAGTGACCCGCGAAGCCTCGGACTCTACCGTCGCCCGGATCGCCCGCCTGGTCGAAGAGGCGCAGGCACGACGCTCCCCCGCCGAGCGTCTCGTGGACCGCTTCGCGCGCTGGTACACACCTGCGGTCGTCGCACTCGCAATCCTGCTCGTTGCCATACCCGTACTCGGTTTCGGTCAGCCCCTGCTCACGGCGCCTGGCGCTGCTGAGGGCTGGCTCTATCGAGCCCTCGCGTTGCTCATCGTCGCGTGTCCCTGCGCGCTCGTCATCAGCATCCCGGTTACCGTAGTGAGCTCGCTGACCCGGCTGGCGCATCTTGGGGTGTTGGTCAAGGGCGGAGAGCAGCTCGACAGGCTGGCAACGATCCGTACGGTGGCATTCGACAAGACCGGCACGCTGACCCGGGGACGCCCGAGTGTCACCGCCATCCAGGCGAGCGACTGCGAGCATGAGCCGCAGCCGGAAGCGGCGTGCGCAAGCTGCGATGATGTGATTGCGCTCGCAGCGTCCGTCGAGCGCAGCTCGGAGCATCCCATCGCCCATGCCATCGTCGAATCGGCGCGGGAGCGAGGCCTGCAGCACCGCTATCCTCCAGCAAGCGGCGTTGTTGCCGCGACAGGCCGGGGAGTCATTGGCGAGATCGCAGGCGCCCGAGTCGCGGTCGGCACCGCAGCGCTGATGGAGGATCACGGCGCAAGCGCCAGCGAGCAGCGCTTTGGCGCCTTTGATTCCGAGAGACAGACGGTGATGATGGTGGCGCGCGACTCCCGCATCGTGGGGGCGATCGGCGTGCAGGACTCGCTGCGGCCCGAGAGCCGGGAGGTGCTCGCGGAGTTGCGGCAGACGATCCCGGGCCTGCGTACGGCCATGCTGACGGGCGACAGCGAGCGGACGGCCTTGAGTGTGGCGGCGAGTCTGGGCACGGTGGATGATGTTCGGGCGGGACTACTCCCCGCCGACAAGCTGGCCGCAGTCAGCGAGCTGCAAAGCACTCACGGTCCGGTAGCAATGGTGGGCGATGGCATCAACGATGCGCCGGCATTGGCGCGTGCCGATGTCGGAATCGCAATGGGTGCCGGCACGGGGCAGGCGATGGAGACCGCCGACGTCGTCCTCATGCAGGACGATCTGGCGCGGCTGCCCTCAGCATTGCGCGTCGCGCGGCGCAACCGGGCGGTAGTCCGACAGAACATTGCCCTCAGCCTGGGCTTGAAGCTCGCCTTCCTTGCGCTCACCATTCCGGGTCTGGCGACACTGTGGCTGGCGGTAGTCGCGGACGTCGGCGCAACCCTGCTCGTGACGCTAAACGGAATGCGCATGCTGCGGGCGAGATAGCTCTCGAGCAGCGCTGCAGTCCCGACCCCAGCGGGAGGCTGGCACCTTGGCGGATGAGAAGGCGAACCCGGAAAAGGCTCTTGCGGCCCTGGAAGAATCCCGCCGTGAGCTCGAGTCTCTGACCTATACCATCGCTCACGACCTGCGCGCGCCGCTGCGGACCATCGACGGGTTCGCCCGGGCCCTGAGCGAGGACTGCGGCGAGAAGCTCGATGCGGACGGTCGCCGCTACCTGCAGCACGTGCTCGATTCCGCTCAGCGCATGTCGGGCATGCTCGAGGGACTGCTGGCGCTCGGGCGCATTCAGCGCGCCGAGCTCCATCCGATACGCATCGATCTTTCCACAATCGCCCGCGGTATTCTCCAGCGGCTGCAGGCAGCGAATCCCTCACGCACGGTTGAAGTTGTGATTCCCGACGGCATCGCTGCCGAGGGCGATGCCACTTTGTTGACCACCGCACTCGATGTGCTGCTGCAAAACGCTTGGAAGTTCACGCGCGGCCGCGAGGCGGGACGGATCGAGGTTGGCGTAGAGCCGACGACGCCGGCAGCCTACTTCGTGCGCGACAACGGCACCGGCTTCGATATGACCCATGCCGGCAAGCTCTTCGGTCCCTTCCAGCGTGTGCATTCGGAGAAGGAATTCGAAGGCGTAGGTATCGGGCTGGCCTGTGCCCACCGAATTCTCCGCCGGCATGGCGGTCGAATATGGGCAGACGCCGCCCCTGATCAAGGCGCCACTTTCTACTTCACCTTACAAGCGAGTCCCGAAGCATGAGTCTCACGAGACCTCCCCATCCCCTTCGCCGCCGCCTGCTGACACGCCTCTTCCTGGGAGCCGCGTTGGCTCCGATCGGTTTCCTCAGCTCACGACGTGCGCGAGCCGCGGACCTCCCGCTGGTCGACCCCTCGAGTGCGGCCGCGAAAGAGCTCGGCTACGTTCCCGATGGCTCACAGGCGAAGGCCGCGACAAAGGGTAGCCATTGCGGGAGTTGCGCCATGTATCAGGGCGCCTACGGGTCGAAGCAGGGGGGCTGTCACCTCTTTCCCGGAAAAGATGTGCTGGCAACCGGGTGGTGCACGTCCTGGGAGCCGCAGATGTAGCGCGATCGTCGCCTGTGCCCGGCACGAGCGTCGCAAACGGCCCGCATGCTAGTGCGGAGTGGTGTGTGCCAGCCACCAGAATTTGGCGAAGAGATCGGGTCTCAATGCCACGAAAAGGGAGATGAGTACGAAAAAGAATACTCGCCTCAACGGTCGCCAGTCATGACACGGGCCCGCCCTCGCTGACTCACAACCGTCGACAAAACTCGCGCCTCGCCTACCCTGCCTCCCTCACTTCCCAAGCTGCTCGAGAGCCTTGCCAATTCGAACCAATTCGACACCACGCGCCGAGAACTCAGTGCCGCATCTACGCGCCGCCTTCGCGAAGTCCGAAGTGGTCATCTTCTTCGCTTCTCGCTCGATCATCTTTTCCAGATCGGCATTCGGAGACCGACCGTCGATGCGCCCCAAAAAATAGGTCACGAGCATCACTCCGGATAGCCTCTGCTTCTGATCGGCGGAGTCCGAAAGCCGCGCGCCTACTACAATGCATTGAACATCCCCGACTGTCCGTGCATTCGCGGCACCAGCTCTACCCGAGGCCGCAAGCACACAAGTCAGGATCAACATCGCCCCCAAGAGCGCATCCAGCTCACCAGATCGATTAAAGCCGCGAAATGCCATCAGCGAATCCGCCTCATAAAACCTCTGAAGAAAAAGAACGCTCCGACGCCCAAGATCAGCAACGAAGGCCCAACCGCAACCGCATTACCCGCGGGAGTGTCACTCGTTACGCTACCCGCGAGACCAACCCACAAGATTGCGGCAATGAAACAGATCAGTGATTTCGCGAGATCAGGAATTTTTATTCCTATGCCGACCCTCTGCTGATCGCTCTGACCATCAGGCAGCAATGTCCTCCGCCTCACCATAAGAACTACGATGAAGACGTAGCCTAACGGAAGCACCACATCAACAGCCGTCGGAAACGCTCCGCGCAGTTCAAAGTATGCAATCGCTACGCCGACGCATACCAGCAGCCCGTACACAGCAAAAGCTAACGGCTTTCTTCCCAATTTCTCTAGGGACATGTTTCACCTCCGCCTAGACGGTCACTCGCCCTGTCCGCTGCAACATCAACTGGGTTGTATGGGCCCAATACATCTGGCAGCTTCGGGAAGAAATGACCAACCAATGCGTCTACGCCAGCAGCGGCCGTATGTATCCCCGCGCTCACTAGCGATCCAAGATTCCCTCTCGATGCATTCAGCGCGCCACCGATGGCTTGCATACCCAATCCTATGTACGTAACCGTTCCTCCCGCGTCCGCTACCACAGCCCCCGTGCCCATAGCGGCAATCCCTTCCGGAGCGAAGGCAACAGTTGCAGTCGCAACAGCACCCCCAGCGATAATCCCGCCGCCCACCGCGGCTGTCGCGCCTCCAACTGTTGCAGTATCCCTTCCATATCGGATTAGTGCGTTACCTAATCTTGTACCCTGACGACATTGCTTCGGATTACTTTGCCGCCCCCTCTGTCTCCCCTCTCCTGTCGAGCCATCACCGATAGGGGTAAGGTCGAAGTTGATGCTGAAGGTGGGGAGCGAAGGGAGCAATCGTGAAGCATTGATTCCTATCTGCTGAAGGTTAGGGACGGTCGGCGGCTGAGCTGGTTGACTCGGTGCCGGATTCGTCGGATTCGCCGGACCTGTAGGGTTTCCCACACCCTTGGCTGCGTGAGCCGCAGCATGGGCAGCGATTCGGTCTGCGTTCCTTACATCGTTGGCATCCGCCGCACTATAGGTAGGCTCGACGTCACCACCGTCCCCACCAGCAGCGGCCGGACTGTCGTCAGGTCCGTCGCCGGTCCCAGTCACAAGGACGGTTCCACAGGAAGGGCACGACACAGTATCGAAGAACCCCGACGGATCGATATAGGTGAGCGGATTGTTTCTGACGTAGCTGTATCGGTTGTAGCTCTGTGGATCCTCTGGGTCAGGTATGTTTGGATCCGCCGATAGCCAGCGTCCGGTGACTGCGTCCTGCACTCTGCCGACCATATAGTTGAGCCCCATCAGAGAGCCCAACGCGGTCTGGAACGTGTAGCCGTGCCGCGTGATTCCAGCCATCGTGGCGAGGTCCGTACTGCTCGGTGCTCCAGACCAAGTTGTAGCGTTCCTTCGGCCCCCGTAAGCGGCAAAACTTTCTCCGACTACTATGCCCCCGGTGCTGTTCGTGATGGCGGCAATGCCGCCCTGCTGGTCAGTGAGTAGATAGTAGGTCGCATTGACCCCGCTGCTCTTGCGAGACGCTATCGCGACCGGCTCGCTACCGGCATAGATGTAGTGCCTATACTCGTTGCCCGCACTCGTAGCGACGACATCGAATAGACCATCAGCCACGTGGTAGATCGTTTCGAGCCCCAGCGAGCCCTTGGTCTGTACGCGATAAGCCCGCCTCCGGTCGTCGTACCCGAGGGTGACAGTTTCCCCGTTCGCATCGGCATAGAACACCGTGGGATAATTATAACTTGACCATCCGATGGTGACCCCCTGGCGGGTCTTTACGTTCCCGTTTGCATCATACGCGTATTGATATGCAGCGCTTCCCGCTTGGGTTGCCTCATGCACATGAGTTGGGTCATAGGTCCAGGTCGCCCCATTCGCCAAATCGCTTCGCGAGGTTATGTTACCCATCGGGTCATAGGTGAGAGACAGGTTCTGCGTTCCGTTGAGAGTTGAATGACTCAAACGGTAATCGTTGTCATAGTAAAAATTCTCCGTCAGACCAAGGTTGTTGTCCTGGCGCTGCGTGACGTTACCGACCTCATCGTAGAGGAAACTCTGGTTTTGCGAGGACGCTCCGCCCCCAGGCCCGGACTGAATGGAAGCGAGCCATCCGGTTACGGCGTCATAGGCGCGGCTCGTAACTAGTCCATTTCCAAGCGTTTCCTGCGTGAGCTGGCCAGCCGCATTCTCCGTATTGGCGGTCCAGATGGTGACGTTTGGCGAATCGAGAACGTCGGTTATCGATTGAAGGATGCCATTCTGATAACCGTACTTCAGCTCGAACTGGCCGCCGATGCTGCGCGGATAAGTCAGCGTGTCCAGGAAACCAGTCGTCGCATCGTACTGCCAGGTAGTCGTAAACGTGCCCCACGCCGGATAGTCCGTTATCTCCTGGGAGAGTCTTCCGTTACTGTCGTACGTATAGGTATCGGAATTGGAAGAAGCAGTACAGCTGGTTCCTGCTCCCGAGCATACACTCTGGAGCTTACCGACATTGTAGCTCGTCGCACTCGATCCCCAGGTCCACTGCGTGAAGAGATCGGGCTCGGTACGAGTGAGCGGACGGGAGAGTGCATCGTAGGTCTCGGAGAAACTCTGCGCCTTGGGATCCGTCCAGGCCGTGCGCTCTCCGAGCGCATCGACCGTATAGCCCCAGGTACCCCGGTCAATATCGGTCTCGCCTGTCAGGTATGGAGCAAGGCCATAGGCGTAGCTACCGGTCCAGAGGATGTGTCCAAGGCTATCGGTCACGGAAGTCTTCGCTCCGGCCGCATCATAGCCAAGGACGACGGAGTACCCAAGGGCATCTTGGCTCTGCCGCAGCCAGCCATTGACGTCATGGATCAGCGTCCTGGCGTGACCCTGCGGGTCCGTGATACTTGTAGTGCGCCCCTCGTACGCGTAGCTCGTGGTCTGAAGCGTGCTATCGCTTTGATTGATCGGGCGCTGAATCTTCGTTATCCGGTTCAAGCCGTCGTAGGAATAAGTGACAGCACCCACCGGAGAACCCTCAAAGGGCACTTGATCTGAGGTCACGCGCCCCAGGGAGTCATACGTACGTAACACCACAGTGGCCAGGCTTCCATCGAGCTGGGTATTGTATTCGGTGTAAAGCCGGTCTGCCATGTCGAGAAATTTCGCCGTCTCGGAAATCACATTACCGGCGGAGTCATGTGGTGCTTCGATGATGTGCAATCGCGGTTTTGGATCCGACCCTGAATAGAGACTATAGGACCATGTCGTGTACGTGTTATCGGGTCGCGTTTCCTGAGTCACACGACCAAACCCGTCCCCATACTGCCAGGTCGTGGGGAGCCCATTTGGATCCGTCTGACTGCTAATGGTACCGTACCGAAAGTCATAATTAAGTTGGATCTTCGCGCTCGTAGCGTCTGTAACGGACATGGGAAATTGGCCAGTTGCACCCCAATTTGATGTGGTCTGTCGCGCAGTCATACCAACGCCAGTGATGGTATCGCTGTCGACATTGCCGAAACTGTCGAAGCCGAGCCCCTCGGTGACCTTATAGCTGGTGCTCGATGGCTCGGTAACGACTTGTGTGTATCGGCAATTAGTGAGATCCGGGGTGTAGTCCTGAGTGCGCGTTACTGCGCTCCCATTTGAAGCGGTGTAAGACGTCTGCGATTCAGTAAGGAGCCCGAGACACCAGGTACTGACATCCACATCCGTCGTGTTGGTGACCGTCGCGGTCCAGGAATCGCCGACGTAAGGTGATCCCGGATCATTGTCGGTCACGGTCGTGACGATTTCCGTGGCGTTGCCGTAGTTGTCGAAGCTGTAGTTCGTCGATACGGTGTCGATCTGATCGCCATTCTCAACTCCACCGAGCTCCTTTCGCTTTGTGGTTGTGTTCGAGAAATATGGGAAGTAGCGCTCATTGTTAGTGGCGGAGTCGAGCTCCTTAACAGCCAGGGTATTCTCGACATTACGCGTGGTGACTGTCGGAAAGTTGTAAAATTCTTGGGTTTCCATGCCCGTATAAGGGAAAGCCGGCTGGTAGAAAAAGTAGTCATAGACACCGGTGCGACTGTCGTACGTCCGGGTTTCTTCGAAGCCCTCGAACCCGCGACCCTGCAAATTCATCCACGCTCGGTAGTAGTTGTAGCTCTTCTGGTACGTGCCACCCGGTGGCGAGGAAGGATCGCTGAAGGTAGTCTGATTGACCAGGTAAATTGGTCCTATGTAGCCCTGGTCAGGAAAATGTGCATCCGTCGCCTTGGAGTAGCCGCTACTCTGTATCATCGAGACATACGTCGGCTTAGCGCTGTTCCCGTAGCCGTCCGTGATAGAGCTTAGAAGATCGGGCGGCTGGCCGGTGCCCTTGTGCAGATTGTAAGTGATGGTACCCGAGCCAAAAACCCAGGTCAGAAGATCGTCCAAGCCATCGCCGGTAATATCGGCTCCCATGTAGGTTGCCGAGGAATTGTAAGCAAAACCCGTAGCTATCCCGCTGCCGAGTCCCTGCCCGGTGGACGGCTCCACGTACAAAAGTCCGCCGGACTGATAGAGGAAGTCCTCCCGTCCATCACCGTTCCAATCAATCGTGGCAATCGGAGTTACGGGCAGGTTGACCGTGGATCCAGCAGTGCCGTTGCAAGCGGAGAGATACAGGGAGGTTCCGGCGATGTAATCCGTGCAACGATCGTCGTTCCAATTGAGAAAGTATGCACCGACGGCGTCTCCAGCAAACGAGGCGCTAAAAGTGGTTCCATTGGCGATCAGGTAATACCCCTGCGAATAGTGAATTTTGTCGACAGCATCGAACCAGGTGAGGTGCAGTACCAGATCGTCCCGTCCGTCACCGTTGAAATCCACCCTCTGGATCGGCACGGCGTGCTGAATGTCTGCACCTCGAAGGCCCCCGTTGCTTGTCGCGTCCTGAAGGTTATCGGTGTTCGTGTAGGCGGTATTAGATGCTCCAAAGCCCACCACCCCTCCAGAGCTGGCATTGAGGCGGATATAAACCACAGCGGAAGTATTGGCCACGGTAAGGTTCAGGGTTACGAGATCGGGCAGACCGTCTCCATTCGTGTCCGCGAGCGCGAACGCCGTGGCCGTGGTGTCATATGGAACTCGGGTGCTGACCGCGGTGAAAGATGAGCCGTTCCATGTCCAGTAATACCAGGTGCCCCCATTGTTCGCGAGGAGACCGGCGTCACCGGTCCCCAGCAGGTCTCCAACCAGCAACTCTCCCTTGCTGGCACTGTACGCCGCCGTCGTGATTCCTGTACTAACCGGCGCACCGTACCCGCTTGCCGACCCGAAGGCCACATACCAGCTGGTGCCGATCTGGTAGATCAAATCCTTATACCCGTCTCCATTCACGTCATATCCGGCCATGTACCATTGAGAGGTGCCGCCGAGATTCAACGAGGATGCTGTCGCGGACACCCCCGCACTGCCACTCTGATACGTGATGCTCGTTGGAGATAGGCAGTTCGTATGCGCGGTGTCGGCGCATTCCTGCACCTTTGCAAGCTCATCGCGGCCCGTCGTCGGCGACTGCTGATAGGTCAGGGCGTACTGCTTCACTACCGCGCCGGCGTAATTCACCGTGATCGAGGAGAGAAGACTCGAATTGGAAAAGGAGGTGCCACCGACATATCCGTACGTTGAGCTCTGCGGTACGTTAGTACCGTACGCAAACTGCATCGTGTAGTTGTACGTGCTGCCGCCGTGACTGCTCGGTGTCCAGGAAATGGTGGCGGGAGATGCCGTGCCGGTCGAATTATTGTACGAAATCTTCATCGTGTTACCGGCGCGGTCTGTCACCTTGTCCAGCCACCACTGCCAGGCAGTAGTTGTTCCGCTCGCGAGCACCTGGGAGCCGCCACCATTCCCGTACTCGTAGATACGGCCGTCCTTACCCTGCACTTCGAAGTATGCCGGCCCATTGCCCGCTGACCCGTTCGCAGTTACATTCGAGAAATTGGCCACCTCGGTCTGGTACGTCGAACCGGCCACACCGTAGCTGCCAGCTGTCAGCCGCAACCGCCGCCCATCCATGCAGTACCCGTCACTCGTACTGAGGGAGATCGCCGCTGGAGCAGAATCCTGGGCATATGTCCGATTGCATCGATAGACCGAGCTCAGACCAGTGAGGCTCCAGCCCACCCCGATCGGACCGTCCCCGGTCTGGCTGCTGTAAGTGAGAGTCAGGGAGGGTTCCAGCCCGTTTGGACCATTCGGTGCCCAGATCGGGATGGCGTAGATGGCCGCTCCAGACTGAGAAACCGCGTAGGCACCTACTGTCCGCCCCACTGCAGCCTCGGCTTTTGACGGTACGCCGAAAGCCACCAGCACAAGGATGCCGGCCGCAACGCGGCCAATGCTGACCCAGCTCTTCATGAGACCTCCCCGATGCAACTACATCGAATTTTTATTGGTGTTCCGGCTCGACCTCTGCCTTCGAGCCTTCGATCCGAAGTTCCAAGACCTTGTGTGAGTGCGGCGCTCTCGCGGCTTCGCGGAGCGCTTCGATTGCGTTCTCGGATTGTTCCCCACTCTCTTCCTGCCGCGCATCCGCGACCTGGACAGCGGTGGGCTCATAGAGATCTGCCGACGCACCTGCCGAGTACGCCATTGCGCGAAACTGCAGAACGAGGTGGCGCGCGAAGACCGCCGGGGTGGCGGGTGCTGGCAGGGGCGAGGCCATCTCGACGGCTTGCACCAGAGAAAGCTTCCAGCGGGTATCGCCATTGCATTGCAGCAAGGTGACATCGCCGACCCGACCGACCTCGTCCTGGTCTATCTGAATCTGGCACTGAAAGAGCGGCGCGCCGATTGCGCTCCGCGGGCGTCGCCAGGCGCGCTCGATCCGGGCTTGGATCTGCCCGACATATCGCCCGTACATCACGCCGAGGCTCGAGTGGTCCTCAGGCTCCCCCGATTTGTCTTTTGGGGTATCGGCGGCCGGAGTCGCAGCCGGAAGCGGCGGCACGATGTCCGAGAGGCTGATTGCGGCCAATACCGGGGTGCTGAGTGAGGCCGGCGCCGGGGCAGAGGGGGCTAAAGAGTCATCGAGTACGATCCACTGCAGCGCCGTGTCGCCTGCATCTTTTTTGTCGAGGAAGCGCTCCTGCGGCGTACCGCTTCCCCACAACGCCGGAGCGACAAACAGAGCGTGCAACGCGAGGGACGCCACAGCCGCCAGGCAGCTCGTGAGCGTTCGGGGTAGTCGGAGTCGGGCCCGGAATCCCTCGGATTCAGAGGCGTGAATCGCCAGGTCCGCGCCCTCAGTGAACTGACGCGGCTCAAACTCGATGACCTCGAGTGCCCCCCTCTGCACGGAATTCTATCCGGCAACCCTGTTGTAGTCATGATAGGCCGTCAGTAATTGACATGCAACAGATTCCTACAACACCAATGTCACCCTGTTACATGTCGAGGAACAGCCGGACGAGTGGCCCACTGGACCATTGGACGACGGCTGGACCAGTCGAGTTCGGTGACTGGCAGCTGGCGCGGGTGCGTCAAAGCGTTCCTCTGGAGCGATGAGCCGTTTCCGTCAATGCAATGCCCGGAGCTGAGAAAGGTACCGACTCTGTCTTTCAGTGTCCGTCGAAGTAAGATTTGACTGCAAACAGACAAAACGGCGGCACCAGCCCGGCGTGGTAGTCCGTCAGCACGGCGGCGTGGCCCCCGTCGGTGGCGCCGCCAGCTATTGCCGCAGCGGCGACGGCCGCCTTGGCGGCGGCGAAGGCGTCCTTGAGGGCGGCATAGGGGTCATTCGAGCCTACCGCGGAGTCGACATCGAGCACGGACAGTTGTGCCGTCGGGGCGTGTGACGCCCAGTAGTCCTGCATGAGAAGCGTGTTGAAGTAGAAGACCGTGGGGTCATTGTCACCACCGCAGAGCAGGACGGGGACCGAGGGATCGAAGCTCCGCAGATCGTTCTTCGCCAGATCCTGTCGCAGGCCGTTGGTGGCGCCCGAGGGCGGTACGTCCGTGGTCGTGGTGGGGAAACCGCCGTCAGGATGGGCCTGGGCGTCCTGCAGATAGTTCAGCCGATAGGCGTTGGTCACCAGCGGATTGGGGCCGAAGCCCAGCGCGAAAACCACCGCGAGATTGGCCGGCTGTGTCGCAGGCGTTATTGAGGCGTACTGCGGTGCGGGCGGCGTACTGTCGAATATCGTGTTCTGCGGGAGCAGTCCTTGGGCATAGAGGTTGGACG
>Ga0105240_10011677_pt1 | contig 12206 bp, 9 predicted proteins | sample KBSC54metaG_FD_80426 | JGI IMG/M metagenome (GOLD analysis project Ga0105240, IMG submission 80426) | Corn rhizosphere microbial communities from Kellogg Biological Station, Michigan, USA - KBS C5-4 metaG | ecosystem: Host-associated > Plants > Roots > Rhizosphere > Soil | place: Michigan, USA...
ACGCGAGCGGATTGGTGCAGGTGATGAATTTATCGGCGCCGTCCCCCGTACCTCCAGCGGCGTCCGGCGGATCCGGCGCCCGGTCCGCGCCGGTGCAGACCACAGGAACGCTGCTTCCGATACGTAGCTCCTTGCATCTGTCAGCGCCTTCCGTTCTGCCTCGTGAACAGCAAAGTCTCCCAGCGTCCCAAAAACCAATAGCCAGCTCATCCTTAGCGGAAGCGGACTATCCAACTCCGGCACGCATCGAACCGGTTTCCACTGAGCCTGTCGAGAAGGAGAAAACTCCGCCGCCGGCATTAAAGGTCCCAGATCGAACCGAGGCCAAGCCGTTTGACAGAAGCAGCCTTGTCTCTACCGTGACGCTCGAAAAGTCCCGGCCGACATCGCCCATTGCGGAAGCTCCCGCGAATCCTACTCATCGAGAGCCCTCTGTCAGCATCGTCACCGAGCCGGTCCCAGGTTCCCGATTGGGACAACTGGCCGGAAAGCTGCCCCTGGTCCGCCGATTTAGAAAACCAGAGCGGACTGCGGTGCCTGTACCTGTGTACCGGGCGCAGCCAACCTTGAAAATTCCTGACAAGCAAACTTTGATCCATCCGGTTGCCGTGGATGTGAAGGTTTTTGTGGCGGAATCCGGCACTGTGAAAAACGCCGAAGTCGTCGAATACGGCGATCCCCCCAATTGGAGTCTCGCGAATGCAGCGCTCGTTGCCGCCAGGAAGTGGACCTTCGAACCGGCCCGGGTAGAGGAAATGCCGGTATCCAGTGAAGTACTCTTACACTTCCGTTTTACCCCGTAAGGCGAGGCCTTCTGTTCCGGAACATTTTTAGCTGGTTGCTGCACCTCGGCGCCGTGGGCCTTGTAGTTCTGGGCGTTTTGGACTCTTCCTTTCTATTCTTTCCCCTCGGTAACGATCTCCTCCTGATTCGGCTGGTTGCCGGCAACCGCGGAGGGTTCGCAGTGTACGTGCTAGCGGCTGCCGCCGGATCCACCTTGGGTGTTGTGCTGCTGGATCTGGTAAGCCGGCGCTTGGGCCAGGAGGGTTTAACGCATGTGATGCGCCCGGAACGGCTTGAGTATGTCATGAAGAAGATGAAACGGCGCGCAGCCATCATGCTCTGCGTGGCTTGTCTGTCGCCGCCGCCTTTTCCCTTTACGATGGTCATCGCGGCGGCCAGCGCCGTGCAATACCCGCGCCTTCGCCTGCTCGCTCTTGTTTTCGCGGCTCGCACCTTGCGATTCTCCCTCATCGGTCTGGCCGCGCTCCGCTACGGCCGGGGAATTCTCCGGATCGCCGGTTCTTCGGGATTCGAGCGGTTCATGATCGGTTTCACAATCGTCTGCGTGGTCGGCAGCGCGATTTCGGTGAGCCGCTGGGTGCGCAGATCCAAGAGCGCGCGGCGATCGAAGACGAACCGCCTTCGGCCTTGACGTCCCAAAACCCGACTGTCATACTATTCCCAGATTTTCAACTGCTTAGGGGGGCGTATGAAGCGTCGTATAACCGCGTTTGTTGTGTTTCTTCTCGTTTGTTCGGCGGGAGTATGGGCACAGTCGGCCGCGACTTCCCAGATATCCGGCTCGGTGCTCGATCCCACCGGCGCGACCGTTCCGGAAGCGCAAATTAAGCTGACGCAAACCGACACCGGACTGGTACGAACCGCCACCAGTGGAAGCGACGGCAGGTACGTGGTGGTGAGCCTACCCACCGGCCCCTATCGCATGGAGATCAGCAAGCCGGGTTTTACGACTTTCGTGCAAACCGGCATCGTGCTGCAGGTGAACACAAACCCTGCGATAGACGCGATCCTGAAGGTCGGTTCGGTTTCCGACCAGGTCGTCGTCGAGGCTGCCACGACCATGGTGGAGGTGCACACCACCAGTGTTGGACAGGTGATCGACAGCCAGCGCGTGGTGGATTTGCCACTGAATGGACGCAACCCTACCGAGCTTATTTTCCTGACCGGCGCGTCAGCCCAAGCCCCTCCGGCGGATCTGGTGTCCGCGAAAAACTATCCCAATGAGACTCCCATCAGTATCGCGGGCGGCATGGCCACCGGCGCGACGTACACTCTGGACGGCGGAACGCACAACGATCCCTTCAATAACCTGGCGTTGCCACTCCCATTTCCCGACGCCCTGCAGGAGTTCAAGGTGGAAACCAGTTCTTTGCCTGCGCAGTATGGGCAGCACTCGGCGGGCGCAATCAATGCGATCACAAAATCCGGCACCAACGAGATTCATGGAGACCTCTTCGAGTTTGTACGGAACTACAAGTTCAACGCGCGAAATTTCTTCCAGCCCGTTCGAGATTCGCTGAAGCGCAATCAATTCGGCGGCACCGTGGGAGGACCGATCAAGAAAGATAAACTGTTCTTCTTTGCTGGATATCAGGGCACCCTCATTCGATCGAATCCGACGTCGGCAAACGGCACCGTGCCCACGCCGCAGATGCTGGCGGGCGACTTCAGCACCATCGCATCGGCCACCTGCCAGTCCAGGCCGATCCAGTTGTACGATCCTGCCAGTTCTCCTGTCGCGGCCAGCAGAACTCCCTTTGTCGGAAACAAGCTACCGGTTTCATCGTTCAGCACACCTGCGGTTAATATGGTGAAGTTCTATCCGGTACCCGCCGATGGGGCCTGCGGGAAAGAATCCTTTTCCACCAAGTCCGCCCAGGACGAGCACGTAGGAGTCGCAAAGGGCGATTACCAGATCAACTCCCAGCAGTCTGTGTTTCTGCGTTATTTCGTAACCCATTCGCTGCAGCCGACTCCTTACGACGGCGTGAACCCGTTATCCATGACGTCATCCGGCGCCGACGACTTGGTGAACTCGGGCGTTTTCGGGCACACCTGGGTAGTGAGCCCGACCATGATCAACGCTTTCAGGGCGACCTTCAACCGGTCGGCCGTAACCAAGACCCAAACGCCCACTTTCGATGGGCCGAGCCTGGGAATCAAGATGCACACCCTGGTGCCTGGACACATTGTGCTGTCCGTCACGGGCGGGCCTTCTAGCGCCGCGATCACTTCGTATCCGGCTTTCGATCCCACCACGGCTTTCCAGCTCGCCAACGACTTTACTCTCATCAGGGGAAAGCATCAGTTTGCATTCGGCGGGAGTTGGATCCGCCAGTTCCAGTATGTGTACGGGCCGCTGAATGGCGATGGCGTGATCAACTTCAACGGGCAGCAGACCGGCGGCGCTCTCAACGCGACCGGCTTGGGAATGGCGGATTTCTTGCTAGGCCGAACCAATACGTTTCAGCAAGGCGGAATTCAATACGCGTATGAGCGTTATCACAACCTGGGTATCTACGCGCAGGATAACTGGAAGCTCACCCCGCACCTGACGCTGAACTACGGGCTGCGGTGGGAACCTTACATCGGCGGATCCATGCCGCTCGGGTATGTGATGCACTTCGATCGCGGGCTGTTCGATCAAAACGTCCACTCCAGCGTGTATCCCAATGCTCCGGCGGGAGTGCAGTTCCCGGGAGATAAGGGATTCGATACCAACGGGCGTCCGTCGCACACCAAGATGAACGATTTTGCTCCGCGCCTGGGACTGGTCTGGGATCCCAAAGGAAACGGGCGGATGACGGTGCGGCTTTCCTGGGGAATCCTCTACGACATGCCGCACACGCTATTTGCTTATGGTTTCTCGCAGGCTCCGCCATGGGCGGCCGTAATTGGATTGACCAACGTGTCTCTCGCGGATCCCTGGGCGAACTACGCCGGCGGGGATCCTTTCCCTCTCAACCTGGGCAAGAACGCAACCTTCCCGACCTTCAGCAACTACGCGTCGTACCCGCTGGATCTCAAAGTTCCTTACCTGCAACAGTGGAACCTGAGCGTGCAGAAACAAATTGGCGCCAACTGGTTATTTTCCGCCAGCTATCTGGGGAACAGCACCATCCACCTGTGGGCTGAACAGGCCATCAACGCCGCCGTCAACGGACCTGGCGCCACGGTCGCCAACCAGAATCAGAGGCGCGTGCTGTACCTGGCGAATCCCTCACAGGGCCAGTATTTCGGCTTGATCCACCAACTCGACGACGGATCCACGGCAAGCTATAACGCCATGCTGCTCTCGGTACAGCATCGCGTGGCGCATCACTTCAGCGTGCTCGCCAATTACACGCTTTCGCACTGCATTTCTGGACCGTTCAGTTCAGAGCTGGATGGAGGCGGATATACCAATCCGACCAACCGGAACTCTGACCGGGGCAACTGCATAGGTATCGATCACCGGCACAATTTTAATATCTCCGCCCTGCAGGATGCGCCCCGGTTCTCGGACAAGTGGCTGCGTGCTGTCGCTTCCGACTGGAAGCTCTCAGAGATCATTCGAATTCAGTCCGGAAGCTTTATCACCGTGGCGTCGGGCGTGGACACTGCATTAAACGGAATAGGCGGCCAGCGCGCCAATTTTGTCGGTGGGGATCCGCGGGCCAATGCCACCTGTACGGCCTCAGCGGTTTTCTGTGTCCCATGGCTTAGCTCGGCGTCGTTCGCAACTCCCGCTTTGGGAACATTCGGCAACCTGGGCTCGGCCAATATCGAGGGCCCGGGAGCGTTCCAGTTCGATATGAGCCTGGTGAGATCGTTCGCAGTACGCGAAAGGCAGAAGGTAGAGATTCGCGCGGAGGCGTTTAACCTGTTGAATCACTACCGGCCCGGTGCCCCGGCTGCGAGCATCGCTTCGTTGGCCAGCTTCGGCCAGATTACTGCGGGCGGCGACCCGCGCATCATGCAGTTCGCGTTCAAATATATTTTCTGATCGCAGTCGAGCAGTCTACTTCTTGATGTGTTTTTCGAGCATCTGGCGCCGCACCACGGCCCCGTAGACGTTCCCGTCCGCGTCCACGCCGACGCCTTCCGCGCCGCTGTGCTCGATGGTAGTCGACTCCATATCTTCAATGAAGTAGTCGATTTTGCCGGTCTTGGCGCTGCCGATCCGGATGCCCTTCTTCCAGCCGGGCTGATCCGGGCCGTAGGATTCCGAGTCGGCCACGTACATGGTGTCGTCCTTCATGATAAGAATTCCGCTGGGCCGTCCCCATTGCGTCCATGTGTCCAGATACTTGCCATCCTGATCGAAAATCTGGATGCGGTTATTCCCGCGGTCGCCCACGAATAAACGCCCGCGTGAATCAATCGCGATAGTGTGCGGATTGAAGAACTCGCCTGGGCCCGAACCGTGCTTTCCCCAGGACTTGAGAAACTTTCCGTTCTTGTCGAATTTCGAAACGCGGTCGTTTCCGGTGGTCCCGCCGCTATGACCTTCCGTGACGAAGATATCGCCGTTGGGAGCGACAATGACATCGGTCGGTTCGTCGAACTCGCCGGGCGCCGCGGATACCACGCCCGCTTTGCCCAGCGTCAGCAGCACCTTCCCTTCAGGGCTGAACTTGAACACGTGGTGACCTTTCCCGTCCTTGACCTGCGAATCCGTGACCCACAGGTTTCCCTGGGCATCGACGGCCGCGCCGTGCGGAAAGACGAACATGTTTTCGCCCCAGGCCTTGAGAAGCTTGCCGGACTTGTCGAACTTGAGAATCGGCGGCTCGGGCCGGCCAGCGCAGGAATTGTCCTTGCAGCGGTGGATCACATAGATGCTGCCATCGGGCGAGACCTCGACTGCGGTGACCGCCGCCCATGGCACCCCGCCCGGAGGCTTGCCCCAATCGCGCACTGTGCGGTACGGATTCGGCAGATCGGTAAAGGGTTTCGGATCGGTCTGGGCGTAGACCGTCGCGATTACGGCCAGAAGCATCCATGGCTTTTGAAGTGGCGTCATAGGCACCTTCCTGGTGGATTGTACTACGTCGCGCCGTGAGAAACTGGCCTTGTGACCCGCGGGTTTGTTGTCTGGCTTGCCATCCTCGCGCTCGGAGTGATCCCTGCTGCGGGTCAGGTTTTGCTGTACTCACACAGCAACGGGGATCTCACGCTACCCCCGCGCATCGCCAAGACGGAAATCTTTGCAGTGGACATCCAAACTGGGCAACAGCGACTGGCGTTTTCCGACCAAGGCCTGGATTGGTTATTGCAGCCTGCCTATCCGGGCGGCAGGGAGCGTCACGTCATTGTCACGGCCGGTGGCAGAGTTTTCGCTCGTGGGCTGCCACGGAATCCTTTCCGCGGTGGATGGCCCACGTTTCCCGCGGGGCTTTACGAACTGACGATCGACGGCTTAAACCGGGGGCGAAAGATCTTCGATATCGAAGGAAACCTAGAGACGGGCAGCAACTTCCGTAATCTCTTCGCAGATCCATCCGGGGCGCGGATTGGTTATCTTAACTACGAAAACAATAAGCTCTATCTGTACCTTCGCGAGACCAACGGAGGGACTCTGCTGCGCCGCGTCGATTTGAGCCGCACAGCGCTGGATTGCCAAGTGAGCACCATCGGCTTCGCTTCTGACAGCCGGCAAATTTTCTTCACCCTCGATACTGTCGACGATGATGCGACCTCCAAGGCTTCTTACGGCCGCGTGGGCAGCTACGTAATGAAGACTGATCGCTCTACGCCGGTGCGGACCACGCGTCTCCCGAATCTAATCAGCCCTCTGGGCGGCCGTCGAGATTTGTATGCCGGCAGCCCGCCCTCTGCATTCTTGTACCTAATCGACTCCGCGACCAAGCTGCGCCGCAATTATGCAACCTCCGCGACGGGTGTGCTGGATTTCTTTCATCCGTCAGCCGATTCCCGCAGCGTAGCCTTCATCGAGGAACAGCGCGCGTACCAGCCCATCGCGACCATTTCGCTGATAATCCGGTGGATCGATTTAGAATCGGGCCGCGAAGGACATTTAGAACCTATCGCGACGAAACCGGTTGAGCTCCCCTGGGTGAACCTGATCGGCTGGCTCCAGGCTGAATAGATGGCTTCTTACCTTCGGCTCGCTACGCCTCAAGACGCCCCGGGAATTGCGGAAATCTACCGCCCGATCGTTGAGAGCACTCCGACATCGTTTGAAATCGAGCCGCCGGACGAGCACGAATTCCGGCGTCGCATTCAGAACACACTGCCGGCCTACCCGTACCTGGTTTGCGAGTCCGACGGGCGCATTGCTGGCTATGCGTATGCTGGCCGCTATAGGGCGCGCGCCGCGTATCGATGGTCGGTCGAGACATCGGTTTACGTACACTCCGATTTCCGGCGGCGAGGAATCGGCCGAGGTTTGTATGTGTCGCTGATCCGAATCCTGGCGGCGCAAGGCTACTGCAGCGCCTACGCCGGCATCACCTTACCCAATGCAGGCAGCGTGGGCTTGCATGAATCCGTCGGTTTTGAGGCGATTGGGGTCTACCGCAAGGTCGGCTATAAGCTGGATGCCTGGCATGACGTGGGTTGGTGGCAGTTGGCGCTGCAGCCGTCGGTGGCGCCGCCGCGCTCGCCGCTGACGGTTACCGAGATCCAGGTAGAAACGTCCTGGCAGACATTGCTGGCAGCAGGTTTGGGTCTTATTCCGGAAGCAACGTAAAGCGATACAATCGACGGTCGGAGGACTGCTCATGCGCACCGTCCTGATCGTACTGCTCGCGGCTCCGGCCTTCGCCGCCGACCTTTCTGCCATTACCGTCATCGGAGGCCTGGTTCGCGGCGTCAGTCTGGAGAAGGGCGGGGCGGTCTTTAAGGGCATTCCTTTCGCCCAGGCTCCTGTCGGCGATCTCCGATGGCGCGAGCCGGCTCCCGTCAAGGCCTGGTCTGGCGTGCGCGAGACCAACTCCTTCGGTGCGCCTTGCGCCCAAAATTCCGGCGGCAAGATGCAGGAAAACAGCAGCGAAGACTGTCTGTTCCTGAACGTGTGGAGCCCTGAATGGCCTGCACGCGGTCGCAAGCCGGTGATGGTGTGGTTTCATGGCGGCGGAAATTACGCCGGCACCGCATCGGGGAATAATTTCGACGGCGAAAAGCTTGCGCGCCGCGGCGTCGTGCTGGTAACCGCCAACTACCGGCTCACCGTATTCGGCTTCTTCGCGCATCCTGAATTGACGAAGGAGTCGCCCCGTCATGCGTCTGGCAACTACGGCCTGATGGACCAGATCGCGGCGCTGAAGTGGGTGCGGGACAACATCGCGCAGTTCGGCGGCGATCCCGCCAACGTCACCATCTTCGGGCAATCGGCTGGGGCGGTGGACGTGAATGTTTTGATGACATCGCCGCAAGCCCAGGGGCTGTTTCATAAAGTCATCGCGGAGAGCGGCACCGTTACCAGAGTTCCGGACGATGCCACCATGCGGATGACCGGCTTGGGCGCCGTGATGAGCCCACGCACTGGAGACACGTATTCGGATGCGCTTACGCTGGCAGAGGCCGAGAAGGCTGGGCAACAGCTCATGCCGGGTTCGCTCAAGCAGTTGCGAGCGCTGCCTGCCGCTGACCTGCTCAAAGCGACGGCTGCGCCGCGCATGAGTATCGGCCCCGCGAACGGCATCATCGTCGATGGCTGGATCTTCCCTAAGCCGCCGGCGCAAGTATTCGCCCAGGGCGCACAGCAGCGGATTCCTCTGCTCCTCGGGAACAACTCCCGCGAGCGTACTCCGCCGCAGGTCACACCGGAGGATTTGACCGCCGCGATGCAGGCCATGTATGGGCCGCTGGCGTCCCGGGCTTTCTCGCTTTATAGCATCACGGCGCCGGCCGATCCTCTGTATGGCGGCATGCCCGCGCAGTGGGTGGTGGATACGATGTACCGCTGTCCCGTGGTGGTTCAATTGAACTGGCACGTCGCTGCCGGAAATCCGGCGTATGAGTATCAATTCGATCGGGCCTCACCAGGCCGGGAGGCGGCCGGAGCAACGCACGGAGCCGAGGTTGGCTACGTTTTCGGAAACCTGGGAGCGAATTACGCTCAAGCGGATCGTGACCTTTCGGATGCCATCCAGCAGTATTGGACCAATTTCGCCAAGACCGGCGATCCCAACGGCGGCGGTCTTCCGAAGTGGCCGAAATTCGACACGACCGCGCGAGGCTACATCGAGTTCACCGACAGCGGAGCAGCTTCGCATGAGGGCTTGCGTCGGCCGTTCTGCGATCTATACGTGGACAATATCAAGCGGCTGATGTCGCGCTAGTCACCGTGGATCCAGCGGTGTATACTGGCTCACACTCGAAAAAGGAGACTGCATACCATGAAGTATTCCCGCAGAGATTTAGGTCTTTTGCTTCCGGCCCTGGCCGCGGCGGCAACTGCGTCCGCGCAGTCGAAGGGCGCACCTGCTGCTGCCGCTGAGACTCCGGGCGTCGAAAAGCTTCCGGTCATGAAGACCCAGGCTTTCCTGTACAAGGACATTCCAGACACGATCAACGGAAAAAACAAATCGAAGCGGATGTTCACCGCCAAGACCCATACCGGATTCAAGATCGAATCCCACATGAGCGACATCGCTCCGGGCGAAGTGAATCATCCGCCGCATCAGCACCTGCGCGAAGAGATGATGTTCATCCGCCTCGGGACCATGGAGCTGACGATTAATGGCAAGCCCTACCGGCTGGGTCCGGGAGATGTGGGCGTGATCGGCTCCAATGAAATGCACAACGCCAAGAACGTCGGAACCACGCGCGCCGAATACTTTATCTGCAACATCGGCCGGGACGACATTTAGCTGCGTTTCAGGCGTATTCGGAAGTACGCGCTGACCCCCCACGGATGCTGGCCATAGGCCGGCTGGACCGCCGTAGGGATCCAATAGTTCGTGATATTCGCTCCAACACCGGTCTCGACAGTCGACTTGATCGCAAGGTCGCGCGTGTAACCTCCAGTGAAGGCTTTCACCTGGAAACGTCCCGGCAAAATTTCGTCTTTATCCGCCACTTCGAAGCGCCCAGTCAGAAAGTCCTTCGCCGTCGCGGGGAAAACCGTTTCGAGCAGCCAGGCGTTGGTGTCTCGCTCGCTCGCGGTATTGTGATTCCGGCCCCAGATGGCGCTGCTGGACCAAGCTTCTCCGCTGCCTCTGACTCGCGTGTAATGGATCGACGCGGTAGTCCGAACTACGTCGCCCGGCTCCTGCGGTTCAGGCTTGGCCAGCCGGCCCGCGGAGAATTGTGCCGACCATTGTTTCGTTGGAAACAAGGAAATACGGCCAGAATAAGAATCCATCCGGCCCCAATCGATGTTCCAGCGAGCTTCATTCGGCTCACCGCCGTGAAATCCGCTGGCTTCCAGGCGGATCCAGCGATACTTGACACCCACGGTCGCCACGTTGGCTGCGATGTGCGTCGAGTCTTCCCAGTGGTGGCCCAAAGTCGCCTGCGGTAACTCGATTGCCGAGGCGCGGTGCGGGAAAGCTACCGGCCCCAGTGCCGGATCGCCTACGCCAGCGTAATAGAAATGCAGCAAGGTATGTTCTCCCACGGGGAGCACATAATGCACGCCCAACCCCATGACGAAATCGTGCGGATGTTGAGCGTCCACCAGCGGGTTTCCATAAGCCGTCTCGCCCGTCTGGAAAAGTAGCGGGTAGCGCCGATTGGTCACCGTGGCGGGCTCCAGACTCAGCATTGCTTCGAACATGATGTTTCCCGGGCCGAGTGAATGCTGTGCCGAGGCCATGCCCCAGTTCGTGGAGTACAGCTTGTCCGCGCCGCGTGGGCCGCTTTGCTGCGTGTCCACCACGAAGGCCTGTCCCATATACATCAGGGTCCACGAAAGTTTTCGCTGCATCAGCATCGGCATGGTCCAGGCCATGGGATTCAGGCTAGTCCCCGAATCGAGACTCATCAGGTACATCGACGGGGACAGCTCCGGCGTTGGCTTTGCTTCTTGGCCGCGTAAAAGGACGGCCGCGCACACCAAGCCTGAGAAAAGAAAAAGACGTTTCACGACACCTCTCCTAAAAAGCTTTTGATTGAACGGGAAAAGCTGGAGAAGTCAGAGTCGAAGTACGCTAAAGGACCATGGGGGGTTGTCAGGCGACGTTGTCTCGTGTGCGAAAAACTCAAAGGTAATTTCGGCGGGCGCCGGAGTTTCCGCCACTGGCGGGCACACTGCATGCGCATCCGCCGCTGGTTGCGCATGCTTGCAGGGTTCTGGACCGGAGTCTTTGTCCTTGGAATGCTGGTGGCAAGGCGGAGCCTTCTGCTGCGTGAAGCAGTCCGCGACGCACTGGGTGCTGGCTCCAATCACCGCCAACACGAAGATGACCGCCGCAAGCTTCCTCACCTTTTCAGTGTAGCCGGTTAAGATGAAAGATTAATGATTACGCTCCGGCACGATTGGTCTATTCAGGAAATCGAAGCTCTTTATACCTTGCCGCTCACCGACCTGGTGTTTCGCGCGGCGGAGGTGCATCGTGCGCACCACCGCGCTGATGAAGTGCAGGGGTGCATGCTGCTCAGCATCAAAACGGGTGGATGTCCCGAGGACTGCGCATATTGTCCGCAATCGGCGCGATATGACACCGAGGTCGATCGCCAGGACCTGATGGACGTCGCAGAGACGCTGATGGCAGCGCGCCGCGCGCGCGAACAAGGGGCTACGCGATTCTGCATGGGAGCTGCCTGGCGCGATGTGCCCACAGGTGCTCGCTTCGATCGCGTTCTGGAAATGGTTCAAGGGGTTCGGGCGCTGGGTATGGAGGCCTGCTGCACTCTGGGTATGCTTACCGACGATCAGGCTGCCGCGCTGGCCGGGGCGGGTCTGAGCGCATACAATCACAACCTGGACACGTCGCCCGAATTCTACGGGCAGATTATCACCACGCGCAATTATCAGGATCGCCTGGATACACTTGCGCGCGTTCGTAAGGCCGGGATCTCAGTCTGTTCGGGCGGCATCATCGGCATGGGAGAAGATCGCGCGGCCCGCTACGGATTGCTGCGGCAACTGGCGCTGCTCAATCCGCATCCGGAAAGCGTTCCGATCAACATGCTGGTTCCGGTGGAGGGCACGCCCCTCGGAAGCTGTCCTCCCGAAGATCCACTGGAGCTGGTCCGGATGATCGCCACTGCGCGCATCCTGATGCCGAAATCCATGGTTCGTTTGAGCGCCGGGCGTCTGACACTGTCCGAGGAAGCCCAGGCTTTGTGTTTTCTGGCTGGAGCCAATTCCGTATTCTTGGGCGACAAACTTCTGACCACGCCCAATCTGGAAGCGGACGCGGATCATCGCCTGTTTGAAAAGCTTGGAGTAAAGCTGGTGGGAGAACTGCCGCGTGCGACAGCTTGAGCAGCGCCTGCGCGCTCACCTG
>Ga0105240_10011678_pt1 | contig 12205 bp, 10 predicted proteins | sample KBSC54metaG_FD_80426 | JGI IMG/M metagenome (GOLD analysis project Ga0105240, IMG submission 80426) | Corn rhizosphere microbial communities from Kellogg Biological Station, Michigan, USA - KBS C5-4 metaG | ecosystem: Host-associated > Plants > Roots > Rhizosphere > Soil | place: Michigan, USA...
CGGCCGCCAGCCGCCCGCCCAAACGTGTGCGCAGTGACTCGGACTCACGCGCGGTCTTGCCCACACGAACCGCTAGCCGCCGACGCATCGCATGGCACGCCACCGAACTGCGCTACCCAGCGGATCCTTCTTAAACCAGTGCGAAGCCGTAAGAAATGCCTTTAAAACCACAGACCAACCGCACCCTTATTTGACCAACCGCACCCCCATTTGGGCGTGAGGCGGAGCGTGCGTGAGGCGGAGCAGGCGTGAGATGAGGCAGAGCGCCCCCTCACCCCCGAGCCTCCGCATCCAGCACCGTCCGAATCAGCGCCGCCCGGCTCGACACCCCAAGCTTGCGATAAATCTGACCAAGATGCGCATCAACGGTCCGCCGGCTCAAAAACAGCCTCTCAGCGATCTGAATACTCGTGACACCAGTGCTCGCCAAAGCCGCGATCTCGCGTTCGCGCGTAGTCAGCGCCGCGAGCGCGTCGCTGACCGGTGGCTCGGCCTTCTTCTCAGCGAGCTGACTGCGCTGCTTCGCGATCTCCTCGACCAGCAGCGTCGCCTCGCACTGCTCAGCGACGCTCATCGCCCGGTCAAGCGAATCCTGAGCCTGCTTGTGGTTTCCAAGCGTCGCCGACAGCGCCGCTGCGGCTATCAGCGTCCGGCACACTTCAATGCGTTCGCCGCTCGCCGTAAAGGCTTCGATCGCCAGCTGCGCGCTGGACAGCGCCGCCTTCAAGTCGTCATGCAGCGTCTGCGCCCGCATCCGTGCCCGTAGCGCGAAAGCGCGGTTGCTATGCGAAGGGATCTGTTCCAGCGATGCCTCCGCCAGCTCCGCCCAGTAGTCGGCAGCCGTCCGGTCACGTTCGCGCATGGCGATCTCGGTAAAAGTATCGCAGGACCTTGTCTTGCGCGCGGCGATCAAGTTGGGCATGTCCGGGCCGCCCACCGCCTCCATCAGCAGCTTCCCCGCGCGTGCCGAGTCACCGGCCAGCAGGTAGATCTCCGCTCGGCGGCAGCGCACCACGACCGCCCACACCGTCGTGCTGTCGCCGGCCCAGGCCGCGGACCGGTCGGCCCAGTGCAGAGCCTGCTCTGGAGCTTCGGCGGGGCTCGTCCACAGCAAGGCGGCGGCGCGGATGACCGCGAGGATGGCCTTGGTCGCCGGGTTCTCGGCGCTCTCGACGTACAGGTCGGCCTCGTTGAGGGTGACCAGCGTCCGCTTCATGCTGCCGGCGCGCGACTGGGTGTCGGCCAGCGACTTCAGAATCATCGGCAGGACGTAGTTCTGCCCGCTTCGCCGCGAGAGCGTCGCGCCGCGGATGAGGTGACGTTCGGCGTCGGGCAGCCGCGCCATCATCGACTCGCTCAGCCCGAGCTGGTACACCGCCTCAAGGTTCTTCAGCAGCGCCGCGTCCGAGGCGGCGTCCACGAGTTCCGCAGCCTGCGTCAGGGCCGTCTCGGCAGCCGTCAGATCGTCGGAGGACAGGTACGCGAGCGCCGCCTGGGCCTTCGCCAGCGCCTCGCCGACCGGGTCCAGGCTGACGTGCGCCAAAGCGGCGGCGGTATCGGCGTGCTGCTGCGCCCGCACGTAGTCGCCCTGGTCGAGCGCGTTGTCGGCCTGCATGCTGTGCAGCGCGGCGGCCGAGGAGTCGTTGTCGGGCACGGACGCCAGGCCCGACCGGACGATCGCCGAGGACTCGGACAGCCGCCCGAGCTGGCGTTCGAGACGTCCGGCGACCGCGACCGCCGTCAGATCGCCGGTCGGCTGGTCCACGATCGCGGGCAGCGTGTGCAGAAGGCTGCGACCCTCGGAAGCCTGCCCGGTCAGCAGACGCGCACGGGCCAGCAACACCTGCACCTCCCGCCACGCCGGCGATTCCTCCTGCAACTGCGGCAGTGCGGCCTGGAGATACCTCGCGGCGTCGGCGGGAGCCGTGTGGATCGTGAGCCGCGCGGCTGCGATCAGCGTGGCCGTGTGTTCCGGTCGGCTGGGATCGGCGGCGCGGGTCAGATGGTAGGCGCGCCGCGCGATCGGCGCGGCCTGCTCCGACAGAACACTCTCGGCGCGCAGATGGATCGCGATCCGCAACCCGGGCTCGATCCGCCGGTAGACCACCTCGGCGACGGCCGGATGGCGCACGGCGAAGCGCGCGCTGGTGCCCGTCGGCCGCACGATGTCCAGCCTCGTGAGCGAGTCCAGGGCGTCCAGGGCCTGCTCCGTGCTGAGGCCGGCGACGGCCGCGATCAGCTGCGGGTGGGACGGCTCGGCGAGGACGGCCAGGGCCTGCAGCGTCGACAGGGCTATCGGGTCCAGATCCGCCAGCTCGCCGACGACCGCGCGCGCGGCGTCCGCGTGCGGGTCGCTGTCCATGCTCAGGATCCTGAGGTACTGCGGATTGCCGCCGGCCGCGGTGTAGACGGCGTCGAGGTTCGGCAGCTCGCCGACGAGCTGTTCGGCCTCGTCCCGGGACAGCGGTCCCAGCTCCCACACGTCGAGCAGGTCGGCGGCCACCGCGCGGGAGACGGTGGCGGCGACCGCGGGGGCGAGCTGGCGCTGGCGGTAGGCCAGGAGCAGCAGGATCGGGGCGTCGGCCGCCGCCCGGATGAGGCGTTCCAGGGCCGGCAGGTGGTCCGGGTCGATCAGGTGCAGCTCGTCGGCGACGGCCACCACCGTGTCGCCGGCGCCCGACGCGGCGTGTTCCGGTTCCGGCCCCGACGGCGGTCTGAGCGATTTCAGCGCGGCCTCGGGGATGCCGGCCGCGACGATGTCGCCGAACGCCGGGCCGACGACGCGGATCCCGGCCGCGCGGGCGTGGGCCGCCAGATGCGTGACCAGGGTGCTCTTGCCGATCCCCGGCTCCCCGGCCAGGGCGATCGCCCGTCCGCGGCCCGTCCGCAGCTGTGTCAGGGCACCGGCCAGCGCGCTGACTTCCGCGGCCCGGCCGATCACCTGCCGTGGGCGGTCGGCGGCGCCGCGGTCTCGGGCTGTCGGCATGGGGCCTCCTGGAGCGATCTACAGCGAATGTAGTCCACTGATTCGCGGTCACCATATGTCAGAAGTCTTAGTAAAACGGCTGGCGGGGGAAGCGGGTTCACCAGCTGAGAGCCCGTGTCGGGCAAATCGCGCCAACGGCCACCCTGGGGCCCTTCGCACAACTACCTAGGGAGGATCCGTGGCGAGGTCCAGTAGTTGTACCGATGCGCCGCCGATCGATCCGGCCTTCACTGGGTGTGCGCAGCCGCCACGCCAGGCGTCGGCCCCACCGACCACCCGCAACCAGCGACTGGATGTGATGTACCGCCCCGCCCCCCGTTCCCGTCCGTCCGGCGGCCGCACGGCACCGTGAGACGACGTCTCGGCACCCCACCGAGGCCGCCGTTCGAGCGGGCCCGGTCCGGCCTGCCCGCCAGGCCGTTGATGCCGCTGACGTTGATGCGCTGTATTCGAGAGTTTCCCCATACCCCCGCCACGTTCGGTGCCCTGAAGTCCGCCGCCGGCGCCCGCCTGATCGGCCCGAGGAGTCTGACATGCCCGTTCACGAAGGCGACGACCCATTGTTGCGCAACGCCTGTATGGGCTGCGTTAACCACGCCGACCGGGTGTGGGCGGACGCGTGGCAGGTGGGGTCGCGAGGGGTCCGCGGGCCCCGGGCGGCCCGATGACCATGACTGCGGCCATGGCCGCCACGGATGCTGACATGGATGGCGCGGGCGGTGTTGCTATGGACGTCGATGTCGATGCCGATGCCGATGCCGAACGAGCCCGGTGGCTCCGGGACCAGAACCCGCCGACCCAGCTGACCGGCGGAATCAGGTTGTTCTGCTTCGCGCACGCCGGAGCCGGCGCCTCGACGTTCCACGGCTGGCCGGAGTTGGTGGGGCCGGGCGTGCAGGTGACCGCGGTTCAGCTTCCGGGACGTGAGGACCGGATTCGCGAGCGCGCGCACGAAGATTTGGAAGCGCTGCTCGGCGAACTGGTGCCCGTACTGGCCGGTGCGGTGGACGGGCCGTACGCGCTTTTCGGGCACAGCATGGGGGCGCTGGTCGCGTACGAGGCGGCCCGGCGCTTGGTCGTACAGGGCGTTCCGGCGCCGGTGCACATGTTCGCGTCGGCCCTCGGCGCGCCGCACGCGCCATACCGGACGAGATATGTCAGCACGCTGCCGGAGAAGGAGTTCAAGCGCGCAATGGTGACCATGAGCGGGCTGCCGAAAGAAGCGGTGCAGGAGCCGGCGTTCCTCAGTCTTCTGTTGCCGACGCTTCGCGCGGACTTCCGGCTGTGCGAGTCGTACGAGCACGTCGACAGCGCGCCGCTGCCCTGCCGCTTAACCGTCCTGACCGGCGCGGACGACGACGTCGCCCCACTCGACCTCGCCTTGTGGCGCGAGCTGAACACCGGCCGGTTCCGGATCCGCGTGATCGACGGGGACCACCACTTCGTGGTGACGCACCGGCGGCAGGTCGCGGAGGTTGTGCGGGCCGGGCTCGCGGGGGAGTACTGAGAGCAGGGCTGGGCTATTGGCCGAGTGGACCGCATCAGCCCTGAGCGTCACAGATGGCTGAGAGCCACGCGCCTACTCCACCTCAGCCAGAATCCCCGCCAGCGTCTTGACCGCCTCATCGGCATCCGCGCCCTCGGCGTGCACGGTCACCGTGCCGCCGGCCTTCGCGCCGAGGCTCATCACGGCCAGGACGCCGGTGGGGCTCACCGACTTGCCCGCGTGTTCGATGCGGATGGTGCTCGTGAACTTCGCCGCCTCCTGGGCCAGACGCCCGGCGGGGCGGGCGTGGAGGGTTGCCGGGAGGGTGATGTCGGCGGACACCGGATGGGCTTCGACCGGTTCCGGTTCTGGTGCGGCCGGGGGTTCCGGCGCGTCGAACTTCGCGACGGCGCGGGCTTGGCGCGCCGCTTCGGCCACTGCTGCGAGGTCTGCGCCGGCCGCGGCGGTGACCGCGGCCGCTACCGCTCCCTCGACGAAGGGGGCGTCGACGAGCAGGACGTCGGCGCGGGGGTAGTCCTCCAGGACGGTCAGCGCTGTCAGGACCGAGCTGCCCAGGTCCGGCAGGACGACCACGCCCGCGCCCTGGTCCGCCTCGGCTATCGCCTCCACGATGCGGTCGTAGCTGGTGCCCAGGCCGCCGTCGGCGGTGCCGCCGGCGACGGCCACCGGGACCCGGTCCGAGCCGATCTGGGCCAGGAGTTCGCGCAGGCCCGCTGCCAGCTGGGCGCTGTGGGAGACGAGTACGATGCCGGTGGGCTGGTTCATGAACAGTGATACTAAAACTCGGAACGTTGTTCAGCAATACCGAATGTGAGGGTCTTCGGATGGTGCAGTCGGTGCAGCGTGCCGTGCGCGTTCTGCGGGAGCTCGCCGCCGGGGGTCCGCGGTTGGGCGTGACCGAGCTCGCCGAGCGTGTCGGTGTCGCCAAGCCCACGGTGCACGCCCTGCTGCGCACGCTAGAGGGCGAAGGACTGGTGGTCCAGGACTCCGAGACCGGCCGGTACCAGCTGGGTCCGGGCCTGTTGCTGCTCGGCAACGCCTACCTGGACACCCAGGAGCTGCGCGCACGCTCGCTGAGCTGGGCCGACACCCTCGCCACCCGGGCCGACGAGGCCGTATGGGTGACCGTCCTGACCGGCGACCACGTCTTCGTCGTGCACCACGCGTTCCGCCCCGAGGGCGTCGTGCAGATCCTCGAAGTCGGCGCCAGCATCCCCTGGAGCACGTGCGCGCTGGGCAAGGCCATCGTCGCCTTCCTGCCGCCGGACCAGCGCGAGGCCCTGCTCGGCGGCGATCTGCCGGCCCTCACCGGCTCCAGCATCACCGACCGGGACGTGCTGACCCGGCAGCTTGAGGAGGTCGGGCGGACCGGCCACGCGCTGGAGAACCAGGAGTCGGCGCTCGGGGACGCCGGGATCGCCGCGCCGGTCTTCGACCGCAACGGGGTCGCCGGCGCGATCGGCATCATCGGTCCGGTCGAGCGAGTCCTGGACGACAGCGCACGTCAGGAGCACATCGTGGCCGTGCGCGAGGTGGCGCGGCAGATCTCGCGGGAGCTCGGCGCCGGCCGGGGGAGCGCCCGGGTCGCGCGGCCGTAGGCCGTTTCGGCATGCCGTAAGCCATTCGGCGTAATCCGCACTGCTTCGCCCGGCTGCGAGCCGCCCCAAAACGTCCCGACCGGCCATGACGTCTTGACACGGCCGCGCGCCCGGTTTAGCTTCCGAACATCGTTCAGTGATGACGAACACAAGTCAGTCGCGTAAACCCTTGGCCGCGGGAACCCTCGTCGACGCCGCGCCACCCACCACGTCCCGTTCTCCTGTCGCTCCCTGGAGGAGTCATGGCAGACAACACGTACCCCCAAAAGCTCCTTGCCGAGCTCATAGGCACCGCCGTCCTGGTCTTCATCGGCGTCGGCTCCGTCCCCGCCACGCTCATCCTCGGCGGCAAGGCCCCGTTCACCATGGCCGAACTCGGCATGATCTCCTTCGCGTTCGCCATGGCTGTGGTCGCGATGGTCTACACGATCGGCCACATCTCCGGCTGCCAGATCAACCCCGCGGTCACCCTGGCCCTGGCCGCCACCGGCAAGATGGCCTGGCGCGACGTGCCCGGCTATATCGCCGCACAGGCCGCCGGGGCGACACTCGGTGCATGGGCGATCGTCGGCGTGCTCGGTCACAAGGCGGTCGACGCCGGCCTGGGCATCGCGTCCTACGGCCCCGGCGTCGGCACCGGCAGGGCGTTCCTCGCCGAGGCCGTCGGCACGGCCATCCTGGTCTTCGTGGTGTTCGGCGCGGCTGTGGACGCCCGGGCCCAGGGCCCCTTCGCGGGCCTGGCGATCGGCCTGGCCGTGTTCGCGATCATCATCCCCGTCGCCCCGGCGACCGGCGCGTCCATCAACCCGGCCCGCACCGTCGGGCCGATGCTCATCGGTCAGTTCTATGGCGGCACAGTGCACTGGAACCAGATGTGGGTCTACCTCAGTGCGGAGATACTCGCTGGTATGGCCGCAGGGTTCGTCTACATCGCGCTCAACGCCCGGCGCGCCGCCCCGGCCGCCCCGACCGCTTCGTCCGTCGCAGTGCCCTCTGAAGGAGTCCCGGCATGAAGAAGCTGATCAACGCCCCCGAATCCGTCCTGAGCGATGCCCTCGCCGGGGTCGCGGCGGCCCATCCCGAGCTGCATGTGGACACCCAGGCCCGCGTCATCACCCGCGCGGGCGGGCCCTCGATCGGGCGCGTCGCCCTGATCTCCGGCGGCGGTTCCGGGCACGAGCCCCTGCACGGCGGCTTCGTCGGCACCGGCATGCTGCACGCGGCCTGTCCCGGGGAGGTCTTCACCTCGCCGGTCCCGGACCAGATGCTCGCCGCGGCCCAGGCCGTGAACGGCGGCGCCGGCGTGGTGTTCATCGTGAAGAACTACACCGGCGACGTCATGAACTTCGAGATGGCCGCCGACCTCGCCGGGGACGAAGGCATCGAGGTCGCGACCGTCCTGGTCGACGACGACGTCGCGGTCAAGGACTCCACCTGGACCGCCGGACGCCGTGGCACCGGAGCGACGGTGTTCGTGGAGAAGATCGCCGGAGCCCTCGCCGAGCAGGGCGCCCCGCTGAGCGAGGTCGCCGAGACGGGCCGCCGGGTGAACGCCGCCTCCCGCAGCTTCGCCGTCGCGCTGACCCCGTGCACCACCCCGGCGGCCGGCAAGCCCGGCTTCGAGCTGGCCGAGGACGAGATGGAGGTCGGCGTCGGCATCCACGGCGAGCCCGGCCGCAGCCGCGAGAAGCTCGAACCGGCCTCGGCGATCGTCGCCCGCTCGCTCGACGCGATCTTCGCCGACCAGCCGCTGGCCGAAGGCGACGAGGCCATCGTCATGGTCAACGGCCTCGGCGGCACCCCGCTGATCGAGCTCTACATCGCCTACGCCGACGTCGCCGAGTACTTCGCAGAGCGCGGTGTGCGCATCGCGCGCAATCTGGTGGGCAACTACATCACCAGCCTGGAAATGGCCGGCGTATCGCTGACGGTGTGCAAGGCGGACGAGCAGATGCTTGCCTTGTGGGACGCGCCGGTGAACACCCCGGCGCTGCGCTGGGGCGTGTGAGCAGTACTTCGAGGATCGGATAAAGGAGTCGACCGGTGGACATCCACCTGACCCGGGCCTGGGTGCAGGCCACAGCCACGGCGATGGACCAGCACAAGGACCACCTGACGCAGCTGGACTCGGCCATCGGCGACGCCGACCACGGCGTGAACATGCAGCGCGGCTTCACCGCCGTCGTGGCGGCCCTGGACGGCTACGAGGCCGCCGGCGTCGGCGACGTCCTGGTCAAGACCGGGACCACGCTGATCTCCACCGTCGGCGGCGCCGCCGGACCGTTGTACGGGACGTTCTTCCGCACCACCGGCAAGCAGCTGTCCGGGCCGACCGCCGACGCCGAGCAGCTCGCCGCGGCCTTCGACGCGGGCCTGGCCGGCGTGCAGAAGCTGGGCGCCGCGGTGACCGGCGACAAGACGATGGTCGACGCGCTCGTCCCGGCGCTGCACGCGTTCGGTGCCGCAGCCCGTGCCGGGGAAAGCGAGGCCGAGGCGGCGGAGAAGGCGGCTGCGGCGGCCGAGACCGGCATGCAGGACACCGTCCCCTTGCAGGCCCGCAAAGGACGCGCGTCCTACCTGGGCGCGCGCAGCATCGGGCACCAGGACCCCGGCGCCACCTCCACCGCGCTGATCTTCCGGGCGCTGGCCGAGGTGCTGAAGTCGTGACGCAGTCGACGTTCGTCGGGCAGCTGGCCTCCGCCGGGACGGCGCTGGGCCTGCTGCACCACACGGATCTGCCGGTCGCGGCCGCCGAGCCGCGCGCTCCCGGCCAGGACCCGGTCGCAGCGGTCACCGAGGCCTTCGACGCGGTGGCCGAGCAGCTGGCCGGGCTGTCGGAGACGCTGCGCGCCTCGGGGCAGGCCGACATGGCCGACATCGTCGAGGTCAACGGCTACATCGCGCAGGACCAGGAGTTGCGCGGCGCGGCGGTGCGGCATGTCGACGCCGGGCAGTCCGCGGCGCAGGCCGTCGTCGAAGCCGTTCAGGAGTACGCCACGCTGCTGGCGACGCTGGACGATCCGATGCTGGCCGAGCGCGCCGCCGACGTGCGCCAAGTCGGCCGGCGCGTCCTCGCGCACCTGGCCGGCGCGGAGTCGGCGGCCCCTGACGGTCCCGTGGTGTTGATCGCGCAGGAGATCGGCGCCGCCGACCTGCTGGAGTATGGCGACCTGGTGGTCGCCGCCGCTTCGGTGATCGGCGGTCCCAGCTCCCACGCCTCGATCATCGCGCGCTCGCTGGGGATTCCGCTGATCCTCGGCATCAGCCCCGAAGTGCTGGACTATCCGGACGGCACCGAAGTCCTCATCGACGCCGACGCCTCCTCGATCACCATGGATCCCGAGCCGGGGGAGCGGCAGGTGGCGATCGCGGTGATCGAGGCGGCGCGGCGACGGCGCGAGGTGTTGGCCGCCGAGCGCGATCTGCCGTCCCAGACTGTTGACGGACGCCTGGTCGCCCTGCGCGCCAACGTCGCCACAGCGATCGAAGCCAAGGCCTCCAACGCTGCGAACGCCGACGGCGTGGGCCTGCTGCGTACCGAGCTGCCGTTCCTTGACGCGCGGAAGTGGCCGACCGCGGATCAGCATGTCGCGGTCCTCGCGCCGATCCTCGGCAAGCTGGCCGGGCAGCCGGTGACGGTGCGCACGCTGGACTTCGCCGACGACAAGTTCCCGCCGTTCCTCGCCGGCCAGGCTGTCGACGGGCATCTGGGGCGGGGGCTGCCGTTCATGCTCGCCGATCCGCAGGCCTTCACGCAGCAATTTCGGGCGGTCCTCTCCGCCGGGGCGGCCTGCGACCTGCGCATCATGATCCCGATGGTGGCCACCGTCGAGGAGCTGGCGCGGTGCGCACGGGTTCTCGGCGGTGTCGCCAAGGAGCTCGGGGTCGCCACGCCGCCGATCGGCGCGATGATCGAGCTGCCCGAGGCGGTCGACATCGCCGACAAGCTGGCCGAGGTGGCGGCGTTCTTCTCGATCGGCAGCAACGATCTGACGAGCCAGATTCTGCGGCTGGACCGGCGGGATCCGTCGGTGTCTCCGGCGCTCGGCGCGCATCCGAAGGTGCTGGCGGCCATCGCGCGGACTGTGCAGGCGGCGCACCGGCACGGTATCCGGGTGTCGGTGTGCGGTGATGCCGCCGCGCATCCGCTCGTCATCCCGTTGTTGATCGGCTTGGGATGCGACGTGCTGTCGGTGGCGCCGTCCGCGTTGGACGAGACACGCGTGCGCATTCGCCGGTTGGACACGCGGATCTGCGCCGATGTCGCCGCCGAGGCGCTGAGCTGCGAGACGCTGGAGAGCGTTCAGCGGATCGTGCGTCAGCGGTGCTGGCCGGAGATGCCCTGACGGCCGCGAACGGCAAGCAGCACGTCTAGCAGCACATCGAGCAGCACGGAGGATAGTCATGGCCTTCGGCCTTGGTCTGGCCGCGGTGGGACGTCCCGGGTACATCAACCTGGGGCGTGATGAGGACCTGCCCGCGGATCGTTCGGTCGAGGCCATGAGATCGCGCGCGCATGCCTTGCTGGATGCGGCTTACGCGGCCGGGGTTCGGTACTTCGATGCCGCACGCTCCTACGGCCGCGCCGAGGAGTTCTTGGGCGAGTGGCTGCGTTCGCATCCTGATATCGACGATGTCGCCGTCGGCAGCAAGTGGGGCTATACGTATACGGCCGACTGGCGGGTCGACGCGGACGTGCACGAGGTCAAGGACCACAGCATCGGCGTGTTCACGCGGCAGATCGGCGAGACGCGGTCCTTGTTGGGCGACCGGTTGAATCTGTACCAGATCCATTCGGTGACACCCGAGAGCCCGGCTCTGACCGATCAAGGGCTGCATCGTCGGCTGGCCGCCTTGGCGGCGCAGGGCGTGCGGATCGGGCTGTCGACGAGCGGTCCGCAGCAGGGCGAGGCGATTCGCGCCGCGCTGGGGATCACGGTGGGCGGTGGCCGGCTGTTCGAGTGCGTGCAGGCGACGTACAACCTGCTGGAGACGTCGGCCGGGCCCGCGTTGGCCGAGGCCCACGCGGCCGGCTGGACGGTCATCATCAAGGAAGGGCTGGCGAACGGCCGGCTCACGGAGGCTCATCTGGCCGAGCAGGGCCGGGACGACTCGGTGGTGTCCGAGGTCGCGTTGAAGACGGCGGCGAGCGTCGACGCCGTGGCGCTGGCGGCGATCGCGGCTCAGCCGTGGGTCGATGTCGTGTTGTCGGGGGCCGCGACTGTGCCGCAGTTGGAGAGCAATCTGACCGCTGCGCAGCTCGATGTCGGGCCGGACCAGCTTGACCAGCTCGCAGCACTGGCCATGCCTCCACAGGAGTACTGGACGCAGCGGTCGCAGATGGCTTGGCGCTAGCGCCAGGAGCTCAACCGGTTGAACGCCGCCGCAGCCTCGGCAGCTTCACCACGGTTGCGGACGTAATGGCCGTCGAAGCTCATCGAGCCGTCCGTGCCCTCGATGCGGGTCGTGCCGGGCAGCGGCTTGCTCCCCCTCCACCTCTGGTGCTGGGGACGTTACAGGGCTTTGCGCTCCGCAGCCGAGCGGCGGGCCAGTTCGAGGACGTCGAGCGCCGCCAGCGCGTCGCGCGGATCGACCGGAGCCCGGCCGCCGTCGCGCAACGCTGCGACGACACCCGCGTAGAACGCCGGGTAGTCGCCGGGCAGCGACGGATACCGGTGCGCCTCCTCGGTCGTCCCGAGCAGTCCCCACTCGCTCTCGGCCGGTTCGCCCCAGCCGGGGCCGGGACGCTCGCCGGCGCGCAGCGCGGCCTCCTGCGGGTCCAGACCCTGGACCGTGTACGCGTTCTGATTGCCCAGGATCCGCAGACGCGGTCCCGGCTGTGCGGTCACCGCGCTCATCCACAGATGCGAATGAACCCCGGACGTGTGCGTCAGTGCGATGAACGCGTCGTCGTCGACGGCCGCGCCGGGCCGGACCGTCTTGACTTCCGCGTAGACGTGGGCTGCCGGGCCGAACAGGTGCAGAGCCTGGTCGACCAGGTGGCTCCCGAGGTCGTTGAGGACGCCGCCGGCCTTCGCCGGATCCGCCGACTCCCGCCAGCCGGTCGCGACCTGAGGACGCCAGCGCTCGAAGCGCGACTCGTAGCGGTGCACG
>Ga0105240_10011682_pt1 | contig 12202 bp, 10 predicted proteins | sample KBSC54metaG_FD_80426 | JGI IMG/M metagenome (GOLD analysis project Ga0105240, IMG submission 80426) | Corn rhizosphere microbial communities from Kellogg Biological Station, Michigan, USA - KBS C5-4 metaG | ecosystem: Host-associated > Plants > Roots > Rhizosphere > Soil | place: Michigan, USA...
AGCACGCCGGCGGGGCAGGTGTACTGCGTCGTCGACGGCGCGATCACGGCGGTTTGCGCAAAGGCAGGCTCGGCCAACGCGGCCAGCAACAGCAGCGACAGGGGATGCAGCGGCAAGTGCCGGAGCCGGCGGTCGTTCAGCGAGAGTGGCAGCACGGGGACGTCGCAAGGCTAACGTGAGACCGGCAAGCTTGCCCGAAACGCGGAGCACGGGCAATTCGCGCGCAAGCGTTCCGTTCATTTTCAATGTCTTGCAGGTGTAAGGTTTGCCCTGATATCGCGTCTACTTGAGCAGATCAGGAATGGAACGGAGAAAATCATGAGCGACAAGATCGAAAAGACCGACACGCAGTGGCGCGACGAATTGAGCCCCGAGCAGTACGCCGTGTGCCGCTGCTCGGCGACCGAGCCGCCGTTCACCGGCAAGTATTACGACCATCACCAGACCGGCACGTATCTGTGCGCGGCCTGCGGCGCCGAACTGTTTTCCTCGCAGGCCAAGTACGAATCAGGCAGCGGCTGGCCGAGCTACTGGCAACCGCTCGACGCCGGCGCGGTCAGCGAGCACGCGGACGAAAGCCACGGCATGCGCCGCGTCGAAGTCAAATGCGCGCGCTGCGATTCGCACCTCGGCCACGTCTTTCCGGATGGGCCCAAGCCCACCGGCCTGCGCTACTGCATCAACTCTGCCGCGCTCGGGTTCGACGCGAAGGAATGATCTCCCCCGCCAGCATGGGAGATGAACGTTCTCAATCAGTGCCGATTCGTTGCGCGACTTCCCAGCTGTGCCCCGCGGGATCGACGAAGTTGGCCGTGCGCATGCCCCAGGGGCGATCCTTGGGGCCGGCGAGCAGGACCACGCCGCGCTCGCGCAGGCGCGCGCAGACGGCGTCGACGTCGTCGACCCAGACGCTGAGCTGAAAACGCGGGCCCGCGTCGCGCCTGCCCGGCGCATCCGGCTCGATGATCTCGCCGGCACTGCCGACGTGAAGCAGGTTGAGTATGAGATTGTCGAATTTGAGCGCGGCAGAGACCTCGTCCTCGAAGATCGTCTCGACCTCGAACACGTTGCGATAAAACGCCTTCGCCGTTTGTACATCGTCGACAAACAGGCTGACCGCGCTGATGTGTTGCATGTCGGCTGTCATGGCGGCGATTCCTCGGCTCGGTATGGACGCGTCATGTGCGCTTGCGCAGATACATGTGCGTCGCGCGCTCGCCGGCGACGGACTTCTCGCATTCGTAGCCGAGCGCGTGCAGGTCGAGGCCGGCGAACAGGCTCTCGCCGCGGCCAAGCAGGACTGGGCGCACGGCGAGATGCAGATCGTCGATCAGGCCGGCACGCAGATACTCGCGCACCGTGGCCGCGCCGCCGCCAAGGCGGATGTCGAGATTGCCAGCAACTGCGCGCGCCTGCGCGAGCGCGGATTCGATGCCGTCGGTGACGAAGTGGAATACCGTGCCGCCCTTCATCGCCAGCGGCGCGCGGGCGTGATGGGTGAGCACGAACACCGGCACGTGATAGGGCGGTTCGTCTCCCCACCAGCCTTTCCAACTGTCGTCCGGCCATGGTCCGCGCACGGGGCCGAACATGTTGCGGCCGAGAATCCACGCGCCGAGGCCGCTCATGCCCGTCGCTGCGATGCCATTGTCGATGCCGGTTTCGCCGCCGTCGAGGCCGTGCATCTCGCGCCAGGTGCGCAATGCGAAGAACCATTCCATCAATTCGGTGCCGCGCAGGCCGAGCGGGTGATCGAGGCTCTGATCGGGGCCGGCAGCGTAGCCGTCAAGAGATATGGCGAAGCTTCGCACACGTAGTTTGGACATAATGATTCTCGCGAAAAGTGACGGATCTCGTTGTGGTGACGATCGAGCGTTGCCGAAATCGACAAATGAGCCGGCTTGGCCAAATCGGGGGGCGATTCTGCCTCAGCGCTCGCTGCCGTTGGCGTCCACGGCCAGCGGACGTACGTATTGAATGAGGCTCATTAGCGTCTTGCCGGGCTCCTCCCACGGGATCATGTGTGCGGAATGCTCGAACCAGACCCCACGCTTGTACGGCGCTTTCACTTGTTCGAGCCATTTCGCGGTCGGCTCGGCGGGTGTCGTGTAGTCGTGTCGGCCCATGAACATCACGACGGGAATTGGAAAGCTGCGCACGCCGGTGTAATCGACCGCGAGGAATTCCGGCATGATGTGCGCCAGCGTGAAGATGTTGCCTTTGTCGATCGCCTGGCGGTCGTTGAAATCGTACTCGGGCGAGAGCAGCGGTGCATCGAAGAAGTACGCTGAATTGTCACGGAACGCACTCAGTCCACCGTAGAACTGCGGCCATTTGCGCGCGATGATGATGCGCTCACGCGTGACCGGCTGATTGCCGGGGTAGGGCGCGATCGATTCCATTTCCTTGATCGCGTCCGCGTTGCCGTGTGTCTTCGCTTGCGCCAGACCGTAGTCGAAGCTGATGCGCTCGTTCTCCATCGTGTTGACGTTCTGGCCGATGCCGACGTAGGCGTAGAACAGATCCGGCCGCTTCAGCGCTGCGCCCATGGCGACCACCGAGCCCCAGCTATGCGCCATCAGGATCAGCTTGCGCTTGCCATATTTCTTGCGGATGTGTTCGGCAATTTCGATGGTGTCGTCGACGTAACTCGAGATGTGGATGCTGGCGCGGATCGATTCCGGATCGACCTCGCCGAACGTCTTGCCGGCGCCGCGTTGGTCCCAGTTGACGATGGTGAAGTACTCCTCGATCGGGCGCTGGAATTCCCAGATCGTCGGCATCAGCGGCGAGGCGGGGCCGCCGTGGATGAACAGGATGATCGGATTGGCCTTGTCCTGGCCGCGCACGTTGATCCACTGGCCGATGCCGCCGATCTTGGTCTTGTAGGTTTCCTGAATTCCCGATGGCGCGACGATGTGCTCCAGGTCCTGCACAACGTCGCGCGCGAGTTTGTAGCGCTCGGCATCGGTGGCCGCGTGACCTGCCGAGGAGAACAGCGCAGCAAGAACGAGGGAGAATGACCAGATTGACTTCATCTACAAGATCCTGGATTGAAAAAGATTTGATCGGCGTGGACCGCCGTGCGCAAAAAGGGCGCCAGATTGGTTGCGTCGGGACGGATTGGCAAGTGCCTTTTGTCATCGTGGAAACGGAGCCGCGCAATCGTGCCGCTCGGCAGAGAACGCTAAGGGAGAGGGCTTTTTCGCTTCGCATAGCCCGTGCGCTGACGATTTGCGATGATTGCAGATCGGTTTCAAGGAGATGACGTGAACGGAAACCCCGAAATGCTCACCTCGGTGGACTCATGCGCCGCACGCATCTTCGAGCACGCGGGCGCGGAATTGCGCGTCGCCGCGCCGCTTGGGCTAGGCAAGCCGAACGTGCTGCTCAACGCGCTGTATCGCCGCGTGGCCGCGGATGCCTCCTTGCGTTTGGACGTCTTTACGGCTCTTTCGCTGGCACGTCCGCAACCGAAATCTGATCTCGAACGGCGCTTCGTCGAGCCGTTCCTCGCGCGCCATTTCGGTGCGAACTATCCGGACCTGCTGTATGTCGCCGCACAGAAGAGCGGCGCGCTGCCGGCGAACGTGCGTATCCACGAGTTCTACCTGCAGTCGGGCGCGATGCTCGGCGTCGAGTCGGCGCAGCGCGATTACGCGAGCATGAATTACACCCATGTTGCACGCGACCTGGTCGATCGCGACATCAACGTTATCGTGCAACTGATCGCCGCGCGCGAGGAAGCGGGGCGCATCCGCTACAGCCTCGCCTGCAATCCCGACGTTACCGCCGATCTGCTCGAGCGCATGCGTGATGCCGGCCAGGCGCGACCATATGTCGTCGGCGTCGTCCATCCCGACCTGCCGTTCGTCGGCAACGAGGCCGAAGTCGAGACGGAGTTCTTCGACGCGCTGCTGTTCGATCAGGCCAACCGGCACGAGTTGTTCGCGCTGCCGCGTGCGCCGATCGATGCGGTCGAATACGCGATCGGCCTGCATGCCTCGACGCTGGTGCGCGATGGCGGCACGTTGCAGATCGGTATCGGCGCGCTGTCGGATGCGATCGTGCACGCGCTGCTGCTGCGCCAGCGCGACAACGCCGCGTACCGCGCCGCGCTCGACGCCGTCGGTGCGCAGGCGGGCGAGGGCTCGCTCGCCGCGCGTATCGGCGGCCTCGGCGGTTTCGCTGCCGGCTTGTACGGCGCCAGCGAGATGGTCATGGACGGCTTCATGCATCTAGCCGAAGCGGGCATCCTCAAGCGCCGCGTCTACGACGACTACGGCATTGAACAAGCGCTCGAGGACGGCAGCATCGAGGACACGCTGCACGCGCATGCGGCGGACGCGTTGTACGCCTGCGGCGCGCTCGGCCCCTACATCGACAAGAGCGAGTTCGCGCGCCTGCTCCGCTTCGGCCTGCTGCCCGAAGGTACGCAGATGGGATTCACTGCGTTGCAACTGGCCGACGGATCGAGCCTGCCGCTCGAGCTGGGCAACGCCGATGCGCGCGCGCAATGGAACCGTGTCCTCGCTGGTCGCACGCTGCGCGAAGGGCGTTATTTGCGCGGCGCGTTCTACCTCGGATCGAAGGCGTTCTACGCCTGGCTGCGCGGCCTTGAAGGTGCGGCCTTCGACGGTCTGTCGATGACGCGCGTCTCCGACATCAACCAGCTCTACGGCGGGCGCGAATCGCTCGACGCGCTGCAGCGCCGCGACGCACGCTTCTTCAACACCTGCATGATGGCCACGCTGCTCGGCGCGGCCACCTCGGACGCGCTGGACAACGGCCAGGTCGTCAGCGGTGTCGGCGGCCAGTACAACTTCGTCGCGATGGCGCATGCACTGACCGGCGGCCGCTCGGCCCTGCTGCTGCGCTCGACGCGCGAAAGTCACGGCAAAGTCGAGTCGAATATCCTCTGGAACTACGGTTACACGACCATTCCGCGTCACCTGCGCGACATTTACGTCACTGAGTATGGCATCGCCGACCTGCGCGGCAAGTCGGACGAGGACTGCATCGTCGCCATGCTCGCGATCGCCGATGCGCGCTTCCAGGACGGCCTCGCCGCGCAGGCCAAGGCCGCCGGCAAGCTGCGCCGAGATTTTGTGATACCTATCGCATGTCGCGGAAATACAAAGGAAAATCTCGCCACGGCGTTGAAGCGCCGCGAGCTGGCGGCGCACTTCCCGGAGTTTCCGTTCGGCAGCGATTTCGACGAGACCGAGTTGCGCCTGTTGCCGGCGCTGACTCGGCTCAAGACCTTGTCGACCAGCAAGCTCAAAATGGCATCTTTCTTGCTCTTGTCCTTTTTGTCGCCATCTCACGTATCCGATAGTGAACCGCTCATGGCGAGGTTGGGCTTGCAGTACCCGACGACCTTCGCCGAGAAATTGACACGGCGACTGCTGGTCCGCGCTCTCGCTCGGCATGACCGGGGCGATGCCGGGTAATCGTCGCGCATGAATTCCGTATGGATTCCTTTGTCGGGACACGGCGCCCGGAAAGGGCTATGGTGAATGCCATGGCAATGACCTGAAACACCGCAGCCTTACGGAAGACCTCCCGAATATTCGCAGCTGACCAGGAAGGATCGCACTAGATATCGCACAGCAGCCGCATTCATCGGCTTTTGGGGGAGCTCATGAATCTGGTCTTGGATCGTCTCGAAGCGATGTTGCCGGCGCAATCCGCGCCGCAGCCGGGTTCGTCGGTCGCCGAGCCGACTGTCCTGCGCGGCTGGCTGGACGGCCTGAAACTCGCCGAACGGCATTTTGCGCTGATGCGCCTGCGCAACGCGCTGCATGAATTCAATACCCTGCTCATGGCGCCGCGCCAGCGCCTTGCCATGCTCGAGATGTTCGAGTTGGCCGCCGCCGCTCTCGTCGACGACGTGAAGAACGAAGTGCGCGAGTTTTTTCCGATGTCCTCTCAGCGCGTCGACGAAATACTTCTGGCCGACGAGATCGAGAGCGAACTGGGGCTGGGCTACATCGGTGTCGTCTGCGGTCTCGCCGAGCGGTCCGGCTCGGTGTCTTTCCTGCGGCGCGGCTGCGTAGCCAAGGCTTTGGTGCGCGCGAGCGCGTGCCAGAAGGGGCGTCTGTGGCTGGCCTGCCGCCGGCTCGCCGCACCGGCGGCAGGAGTGTGGCAGGGCTTGCACGACCTATTCGGCTTCGCCGTCGGCTGCGGTTGCGCCGACAGGGAGAGCAGGCTGGTGCAGGGTGGCGCGAGGGCGAGTACACGCTCGATCTACACCCAGGCACTGCTGCTCGCCTTCGCCAAGCCGAATCAGTTCACCCAGGCACAAAACCGGCAACTGCATACGAGCCTGCCGGTGCTGGCATCGTGGTGCGAAGTACGCCGCGGGCGCGCGGTGAGTGGCGCGATCGCGGTGTGCAGCACGAGCGACATGTCGCCGCCGGCCATGCCGGCCGAGGGATGGATGGATGCAGGCGCGGATTGGACGCTCGACATCCGCGCCTTGTTTGCGCAACTGGACACGCTCGTCACCGGCAGTCATGGACAAGACGAGATCGTCGTGCATGCGTTGTATGGCGAGGGCGTGGCGACTCTCGCCGTGGATCTCGTCGAGGCGCTCAGGCGCGTCTGGTCGGGCCACACGGAGCGCGAGTCCGCGCGCAGCGCGGATCAGGCCTGGCTCGAAACCGAAGTCGGGTTGTCGCGAGTGCATTCCCATTTGACCGGTTGCCAGGATATGGAATCCACCTCACCGCTTGCCGGCGAAACAAGCCTGCCGGTCGCGAGTTGGGCGTTGCGCATGCCGACTCGCGCGGAGGCGAAGCACGCGCGTGCGCAGGTGATCGACAGCAGTCGGCACGGCTATCGCCTGCGCTGGAAGCCCGGCGAGGATGCGCGCGCGCGCGTCGGCGAACTGATCGCGTTGGCAGCCGTGACCCGCGGCGAGCGGCAATGGCGCTACGGCGCCTTGCGCTGGTTGCGCACGCAAGCCGACGCGGCGGTCGAGGCCGGCGTCGAATTGCTGCCCTCGCCGATCCCGGTCGCAGTCTATGCGCTCGATGCGAACGGCGTGTTGCTGGCGCCGGTTCGCGGCATCCTGGTCGGCGCACCGAGCGAGGGCCGGCAGGCCAACGCACAATGCATACTGGTGCCGCGCCCGTTCGCGCGCGATGCGGTCGGGGTCGAGGTGGTACGCATTGATGAGAGCGACGCCGGCACGATGCCGCGATCGGTCCGCGTTGCCCAGTTCATTGCGCACGATGCCGGGTTGTACCAGAAAATCATTCTGTCCAACGATGCCATCGAACGCATCGTCGGCGGGGGCAGCGACGAAAGCGACGCGCGTGCGTAGGCATTCGCGGCGGCAGCGGCGGCGCGCGCGCGTATCCGCTAAAATTCGGGTCACAACGGCCGCGTGTCGGCCGATCCACTCCGGTTTCGCATGAACAATTCCTCCCAGCCTCATTTCGCGCGTCCAGGCACGCTGGACCGGCGCCTGTCGGTCGGCGTCGCCATCGGCAACGTGCACGTCGGCGGCTCAGCGCCCGTTGTCGTGCAGTCGATGACGAATACCGACACCGCCGACGTCGCCTCGACCGCGAAGCAGGTCGCCGAGCTCGCCCGCGCCGGTTCCGAACTCGTGCGCATCACGGTGAACACGCCGGAAGCCGCGGCCGCGGTGCCGAAGATCCGCGAGCGCCTCGATATGCAGGGCGTTGGCGTGCCGCTGATCGGCGACTTCCACTACAACGGCCACCAGCTGCTCGCCGGCGAGCCGGCCTGCGCCGAGGCGCTGGCGAAGTACCGCATCAACCCCGGCAACGTCGGCTTCGGCAGGAAGCGCGATGTGCAATTTTCCACAATTATAGAATTTGCCCTGAAGTACGCGAAGCCGGTGCGTATCGGCGCGAACTGGGGCTCGCTCGACCAGAGCATGGTCGCCGCGTTGATGGACGAGAACCACTCACGCGCCGAACCCTGGGACGCGGCGCAGGTCGCGCGCGAAGCGCTGATCCGCTCTGCGCTCGATTCGGCCGCGCGCGCCGAAGAACTCGGCATGGCGCGCGATCGCATCATCCTCTCGTGCAAGGTTTCCGGTGTGCAGGAGCTGATTGCCGTCTACCGCGATCTCGCCGCGCGCTGCGACTACGCGTTGCACCTTGGCCTGACCGAAGCAGGCATGGGCTCGAAGGGCATCGTTGCGTCATCGGCTGCGCTCGCCGTGCTGCTGCAGGAAGGCATCGGCGACACGATCCGCATCTCGCTGACGCCGGAGCCGAACGAGTCGCGCACGCGCGAGGTCATCGTCGCGCAGGAACTGCTGCAGACGATCGGTCTGCGCGCGTTCACGCCGCTCGTCACCGCATGCCCCGGCTGCGGTCGCACCACGAGCGTGTTCTTCCAGGAACTCGCCAAAACCGTGCAGGAGCATGTGCGTGCGAAGATGCCCGAGTGGCGCATCAAGTACGACGGCGTCGAGAACCTCACGCTCGCGGTGATGGGCTGCGTAGTCAACGGACCCGGTGAGTCCAAGCACGCGAACATCGGCATTTCGCTGCCTGGCACGGGCGAGGCCCCCGCTGCGCCGGTGTTCATCGACGGGCAGAAGGCGATGACCCTGCGCGGCGAAGGCATCGCGCAGGAGTTCGTCGGCATTGTCGAAGACTACATCGCGACAAAATTCACCCAGCGCGCGGCGTGAGCGGCTACTGCTCGAATTCCACCGAGTTCTGTACCGTGCACTGTGCGACGGGATCGATGACTCGCTTTGGCCAATGCGCAAGCCAGCATTCGTCGTAAACCGAGCAATAGCAGATCGAGATCGCGAAGCGATCCATGGCTTCGAAAAAACGCTTGGCTACCTCGGGCTTGACGACCTTGATCGCCTGAATGGCGGTTTCGCGATTCACATTCGGCGGCAATACCTTGCCGCCGATGTTGTAGATGACGGTATTTTCCTTTTCGTTTGGATCCATCGACAGCGCAACGAATACTTCGGACCAATTGCGCTTTGGCTTGCCATCGAAACTTACGCTCACCGTCTGGATGCGCGCGGGGCCAACGCCATTGTTGTCTATGAACCAGGTGAATCCGGCATTGTCGCCGCTGCCGAAATAGCTTGCGCCGATCGCCACGGATGGCCATACGCTTGCACGTGCCTGTACCTGCATGAGTCGCGTCTGGTATGCGCCCGTGGCGAGCGCGAGCACGCTGACCGCGAGCGCGACGATGCTGCTGATCTGCGCGGTCGACGATCGGCGTGCATTGGCTCGGGTTTCGGCCGATGATGCGGGGAGCTCCCCGTTCGGATGTTGCGGTTCGATGGACATGCAAATCTGCGCGACGTGGAATCAGCGCCAAGGGTAACGCGGTGGAGCCAGTCACGCGAGAAATCGAGGCGTCTACTGCTCGAATTGCACCGTGCCCTTGGTCTCGCAGCGCGGCACAGGCTTGTTGTCGGTCTGCAACGAACGCACGACCCAGCATTCGTCATAGACCGAGCAGTAGCACACCTCGATCGCCATGCGCGGTGCCGCGGCCCTGAAGACCTTGGCGCGCTGCGGGGTGTCGGGGGTGACCATCTCGACCACCGTCTCGCGGTTCGTGCTCGGTGGCAACACGATGCCGTTGAGCGAGGAGGTCCTACCGTGGAATTCCTCGCCGGGGGCGATCTGGGTGAAGACTTCCGACCAGTTGCGATACGGCTTACTGTCGACGAATACCTGCACTGATTCGATCTTCGCCGGACCGACACCGTTGTTGTCGACGCGCCAGGTAAACGCTTCGCGGCCCGGCACTCCGTCTTCATTCTTGCCGATCGTGACGTAGGGCCACACGCTCGCACGCGCCTGCGTCTGCATGAGCTCGGTCTGCGCCTGCATCAGCCGCGTTTGGTAGACCGAGGTGACCAGCGCGAGCAAGCTGAAGGCCAGTGCGGAGAAACTGCCGATTTCGCTGAAGCGCATGCGCGCCGTGGCTTGCCTTAGCTGCGTGCCGATGCCGTTTTCCTCGTTGCCCATGTTGCTTGTCCCGGGTGTAGTGCGCGAAATGTAACCGAAGCCGGACGCCGGCGGGTGCGCAAACGCGCGCTTAAGCCGACTGCCCCGACTCGCTCGGCGCAATCTCCGGATCGGTCACGGTGCGGCGCGCGAGCATCGCCTCGCGCCGCGCGATGTAGATGTTTGCGCCTATGATGATGACCGCGCCGATCACGGTCGCTATATCGATGGTCTGGCCGAACGCGAACCAGGCGCAGGCGACCACGACCGGCAACTGGATGAAGTTGATCGGGATTAGCGCCGACACTTCGCCTGCCTGGTAGGCGCGCGTCATGCACACCTGGGCGATGGTTGCGAGCAGGCCGGTCAGCACGAGCCAGAACCAGCCCATCGCGTCGGGCCACGTCCAATGCAGCACCGCGGGCACGAGTGACATCACGGTCATGATCGCCGACATGTAGATCACCACCGCGTCGGGCGACTCGGTGCGCGAAAGATACTTGATCGCGATGTACGACATCGCCGCGAACGCCGCGCCGGCGAGCGCGATGAGCATGTCGAACGAGAACTCCATGCCGCCGGGACGCATGATGACGAGCACGCCGACGAAGCCGACCACGACCGCGCTCCAGCGCCGCGCGCGCACGATCTCGCCGAGGATGAGTACCGCGCCGACGGTGACGAACAGCGGTGTCGAGTATGAGATCGATATTGCCTGCGCGAGCGGCAGATGGGCCAGCGCCCAGAAGCTTGCGAGCATCGACAGCGTGCCGGTCGTGCCGCGCACCAGGTACAGGCCGAAGCTGCGCGTGCGCAATATGCCGAGCCCCGGCTTGATCAGCAGCGGCAGCGCGAAAACCAGACCGAACAGACTGCGGAAGAAGCCTGCCTCGAACGCGCTGACCTGCGCGGTGGCGAAGCGCAGCGCGACCGCCATCAGCGCAAACAGCACCGCGCTCGCGGCCATCAGCGTGGGTGCGTAGAGCGGCGAGCGGTTCAACAAGCGGGCTCGATAGGGCTGCGGTGCGGCGATGTCCGGGTCGTCCACCGAAACTCACGAGACGGGGTCCATTTGCGTAACATGGCCATGGGTTGTTCGATGCGTGTGGAAAAAATCTGGCGGTTTCGCGTCGGCCGGGAAAATTATCGCATGTCGGGTGAAGAGACCCGGTCCGATTCGTTTGCATGACACGGAGCCAAAGAAGCCGTGGCCGACGCCGCCGCTATGCCCTTCAATCTCTGATATTTTACGAAACCTCGACGGGGCCAGCGGGGAGAGTCATGCGTATTCGGGTCGGATTGGCGGCACTTGCAATGGCATTGGTTTGCGCGCATGACGTTTCGTTTGCGGCAGCGGCATCCTCGCAGCCGAAGAGCGAGGTTGCCCCGGCGCCGCCGCGCCACGAAGGCGAGGGGCCGTATTCGCAACTGATCCTGCGCGGTGTCACCGTGATCAATGGCACCGGCAGTCCGGCGTTCGGGCCGGCCGATGTGGTGATCGAGGGCAACCATATCGTCAAGGTGCAGTCGGTCGGCAATCCCGGTGCGAGCATCGATGCGGACAAGCGGCCCAAGCTCGCCGCGGGTGGCCGCGAGATCGACCTGGCCGGCCACTACGTGATGCCTGGCATCATCGACATGCACGGCCACATTGGCGGCGCCGAGCAGGGCACGCCGGCCGAGTACGTCTACAAGCTCTGGCTTGGCAACGGCATCACCACAGTGCGCGAGCCCGGTTGCATGAACGGTGTCGACTGGTGCGTGAGCGAGGCCACACGCAGCGCGGCGAACGCGATCAGCGCGCCGCGTATCTTTGCCTACGCCGCGTTCGGCTTCAAGGAACGCACGCCGATGACGCGACCCGAGCAAGCGCGTGAGTGGGTGCGCGAGATGAAGGCCAAGGGCATCGTCGGCATGAAATGCTTCGGCTACCGGCCCGACGTGCTCCAGGCCGCGTTCGACGAGTTGAGAAAGCAGGGCATGCGCAGCGCCTGCCACCACGCGCAGCTCGACGTGGCGCGCGTCAACGTGCTGACCACGGCGCGTTGGGGCCTGACCTCGATGGAGCACTGGTACGGCCTGCCCGAAGCGCTGTTCGACGACCGCACGGTGCAGGACTATCCGGCCGCCTACAACTACAACAACGAAGCGGACCGCTTCGGCCAGGCGGGTCGGTTGTGGGCGCAGGCGGCGCAGAAAGGCAGCGACAAATATGAAGCGGTGAT
>Ga0105240_10011683_pt1 | contig 12202 bp, 7 predicted proteins | sample KBSC54metaG_FD_80426 | JGI IMG/M metagenome (GOLD analysis project Ga0105240, IMG submission 80426) | Corn rhizosphere microbial communities from Kellogg Biological Station, Michigan, USA - KBS C5-4 metaG | ecosystem: Host-associated > Plants > Roots > Rhizosphere > Soil | place: Michigan, USA...
CCGTCAACTTCCTCACCAAGCCCGTCGATCGCGACGAGTTGATGGCCGCGTTGGCGGAAGCGCTGGCGCAGGATGCGGCGGGGCGCGCCGAGTGGGAAACGCGCAACACCATCGCGGGTCGTCTTGCTACGCTCACGCCGCGGGAGCGCCAGGTATTGGAGAAGGTCGTGGCCGGCCGACTCAACAAGCAGATTGCCGCCGAGCTCGGCACGGTCGAGAAGACGATCAAGGTGCACCGCGCCCGCGTCATGCAGAAGTTGCATGCCAACTCACTGATCCAACTCGTGGAGATCGCGCAGCTCGCCGGGCTCAAGGGTGAGCGCGGCCATGCGGAGATGCGTATCTAGGATGAGTCAGACAGGCTCCTGGCGCCGTTGCTGGACCAAGGGCCAATTGCCCGCCAGTTCTTCAGGCGACAGACTCCCCCCGCTGCAAAAGTGAACGCTAAGGTCCACAGGTTGGTTTGACGCGGTGGTCCGCTGCAGGTAGGAAACAACTGTTTTTCATCGGCGTCGTGATCGCGGGCTCATCACCCACGCAGGCACGCCCATTCGCACCAGGGACGGTACGGATGATTCGGTGACCTGCAGCGCTGGCTACCGCGTCAACCCAGCATCTCCACGACCTTCGTCACAGCCCCGACCAGGCTCTCCTCGTCGAACGGCTTGGCCAGGTGCGCCACGAAGCCACCCTCGAGCGTGCGCGCAACATCCTCCTGGTAAACACTGCCGCTGATGGCGATTGCCGGCAGCCGGCCGTCGGCGCTCACGCGAGTGAACCGTGTCCGCAGGCGCGACAGGAGCTCGATCCCATTGCCGTCCGGCAAGCTCAGGTCGCTGATGACGACATCGAATGTCGTGCGTTCCGTCACCTGGACGGCCGCGCCGACACCCGGGACGCAGACGACGAAGTGCCCATGAGCCGTCAGCAGGCGACGGCAGGCTTTGGCCACACCCTCGTGATCCTCCACGATCAGGATGCGCAGGGCCTGCGGGACGTTCCAGGTGTCGCTCTTCATGTGCAGGTCATGCAGATGGGCCGTGCTCGATGCGGCTTCCAACTCGGACGTCGCGGCATCGAGCATTCGCGCGTTGGAGAGAGCCGGAGTGTCGGGGTCGGCCGGTGTATTGTTTTCCGCGGCTTCGAGCAGTGTCTGCTCTTGCTCTGCCGACAGCACGGGCAGTCGGACCGTGAAGGCCGAACCATAACCCTCACCGTCGCTCTGGGCCGAGATGTGTCCGTCGTGCAGCTCGATGATGCGCTGGGCAATCGCCAGTCCCAGCCCGAGTCCCTGGCCATGGGAGCGTCGCTGACTGTTGGAGCCCTGCCAGTAGCGCTCGAACAGGCGCGGCAGCGCCTCGGGAGCGATTCCCTGCCCCGAGTCACGTACCACGAGCTCGACTTGCTCGCCCGCGCGCGCGTAGCAGACCTGGATGCGGCCGCCGGCAGGGGTAAAGCGGATTGCATTCGACAGTAGGTTCCACACGACCTGCTGCAAGCGCTCCGAGTCGCCGTTGATCGTCCCGGCCGCGGGCTCGATCGCGGTGTCGACCTTGAGATGTTTCGCCGAGGCAGCGGGCCGGAACGAGTCGACGACCGTGGAGATCATCTGCGCGAGAGAGCTTACCGGCCGTGGGTCGATCCGCAGGCGTCCCGTAACGATGCGCGAGATGTCGAGAAGGTCGTCGACCAGACGACGTTGCACCCGCGCGTTGCGCTCGATGAGGTCCAAGGCATGCACCGCCTCGCCGGGGTCGAGTTTGTTACCCTTCAGCAGAGCTGTCCACGCGAGCACGGCCATGAGAGGCGTGCGCAGCTCGTGGGACAACATGGTGAAGAAAACATCACGCGCGTGATTCGCTTGCTCGGCTGCCTCTCGAGCCCGTCTTTCGGCGGCTCGCAGGCGTGCCTGGGTGAGTCGCGACTCCACGCGTGCGACGAGCTCCCGGGCGGAGAAAGGTTTGATGACGTAGTCGTCGGCACCGGCTCGCAGACCCTCTGCGGAAGCTTCCTCGCCCGCACGTGCTGAAAGGAGCTTGACGGGTACCTTGGCGACAACCTCGCTCGAGCGGATCGACTGCAAAAGCTCGAAGCCATCCATCACGGGCATCATGACATCCGCGATCACGAGGTCGGGCGCGTCCTCGTGAATCCGCTGTAAGGCCACCGCGCCATCGGGCGCTGTTTCGACCTGCCATCGCTCGCCGAGCAGCCGGGACAGATAGCTGCGCATATCGGCGTTGTCGTCGACGACCAGCACGCGCGCTCGGCCTTCGCTGCTCGGGGTAGCCTGCGTAGGCGGCGGTCCGTCCGCGAGAGGATCATTGGCGGCCGGCTCACTCGTGATCGGCATGCGCGAGCCGTCCGGCAACCAACCCAACGCTTCCTCGACGAAGGGCAGGGCGCCGATTCGGGCACGCTGCAAGCTGCGGGAAGCTCCGATGCGATCGGCGGGCAGATGAGTGGATCCGCGCGGAATGCGCAGTGTAATGGTCGTGCCGACACCGACTTCACTACTGGCTTCGATGGTTCCACCGTGCAGCTTGACCAACTCCTGCACGAGCGACAGTCCGATGCCGGAGCCCTCGTGAGTGCGTGCCTCGGGCGCGCGTCCGCGGAAGAAACGTTCGAACAACCGTGGCAGATCTTCTGCCGCAACACCGCACCCGGTATCCCTGACCTGCAGTTGGATGTGGTCACCGACCGCCTGCTGTGTGATCCGCACCTCGCCCTTCAGGGTGAACTTGAAGGCGTTGGAGATGAGATTGAGGACAATTTTCTCCCACATGTCCCGATCGACGAACACGTCCTCGGGCAGCTTCGGGCAATCCAGGCTCAGTACGACGTCGCCGCGCTCGAAGGCCGAGCGGAAGACGCTCGCCAGATCGACAGTGAGGCTGGCGAGATCGGTTGCTTCGTAGCTGGCCTCGATACGGCCCGCCTCGATGCGGGAAAACTCCAACAGGGAGTTGACGAGCTTCAGCAGCCGGCCGCCCCCGCGGCGTGCGATTTCGATCAACTGACGGTCGGCGGTTTCGAGGGTCGTGCGTGACAGCACATCATCGAGCGGAGCGAGTAACAGGGTCAAAGGAGTGCGCAGCTCGTGACTGACATTGCTGAAAAAGAGTGTCTTGGCACGATCGAGCTCGGCGAGAGCCTGCGCTCGATCGCGCACGTGTTGTTTGGCGCGAGCACTCGAGATAGCGGTTTCCAGGTGATTGGCAACGAGCTCGAGGAACGCGCGCGACTCCTCGAGAGGCCGCATGGGATTCACGCCGGCGATCAGGACGCCAGCCAGGTGCTCGGAGCCGGGATTCGCCATCGGCAGCGCCAGGGCCTGTTGCGGGGTGACTTCCGGAGTCCGCAACAGGTTCTCGAAGATCGGCTGCACGTTCTCGATGAGTTGCACCGCATGGCTTGCGGCAACCTGGCTGATGGAGCAGGAATCATATTCCGACAGATCCAGGCTGGTCGGTATGCCGCTCGGCAGCGCGACCAGTCCGCTCGTTCCGGCAAGATGCGCGCGCGTGCCGGTCGCATCCAGCAGGTACAGCAGTGCGAAGGGTACATCGCGCGGGTTGCCCTCGAGCGTTGCTACGGCGGACTGACACGCGCCTTCCGGCGTTTCGGCAAACGAGCTGCGCGCCGCGAGAGCGCGCAGGCAGTTCATCTGTCGCTCGGCTATCACACGCGCGGTGTTTTCGATCGCCGTGCAGAAGATGCCGTTGGGTTGGTTCTGGTCATCCCGCAGCGCGGCGAAGGAGAACGTGACGTAGGTTTCCTCGAGATACCCGGTTCGCTCGAGCGGCAGCAGCAGATCCGCTTCCCCGGTCGGGTCTCCCGTACTGAGGGTGTGCGCGAAGCGAGGCTGAAGAATCTGGCCCCAGATCTCTTTCCAGGCCACGGGCACGGGCTTGCCCAGGGCAGACGGGTGACGGGAAGGTCCCGCCAACGGAATGAAAGCGTCGTTGTAAAAGTAGATCAGGTCGTCCTTGCCGATCGCGAGCGCCGTCGGGAAGCTCGAGTCCAGAATGATCTGCACGGCGTTGCGCCAACTCTCGGGCCACCGTTCCACCGGGCCGAGGGACGTGGCCGACCAGTCGAACTCGCGGAAGCGTCGCGCCATTTCGCCCCGGATCGGTGCGGGGGCTACGGGTCGTTGCGCGAGCGGTTGCTCCTCGGGGAGCTTGAGCTCGGCTTCCTTGATCAGCGCCGAAACGACTTTCCGGGTGGAGCCCATGCTTCGCGTCACTCCCCTATGATCGCCATGCGATGGGACGCGAGAATAATCCCCCGGCCGCGCCGACGAAATATCTCGCTTACGTATCGCAAACGCACAGATACCGGTGCGTCTGCGACATTCTACATAATCAGCTTCGGTGTGTTAGGCGGCGTCCGCGGCGACGTCCTGGGCGTCGTCGGGTGCGGCGCCGTAGAGGAGGGTCGCGAGCCGCTCGGGGCTCAGAATCATCACCAGCGGCGCCTGGGGATCCGCCGGCTCGATGGCCAGGGTCGCAAGCTGTTCGTTGGAGCCGTCGATCGGCAACAGGCGATCGGTCGACACCTCGGAGACATCCCCCAGGAGCTCGAGCAGCAGCCCGAAGGGTTTGGCACGTCCTCGGACCCGAATGACGACAACCACGCGCGGTGTTTCGAGAGAAGTCTCACCGAGTACTCTCGCCAGGTCGGCCACAGCAATGGGCTGCCCGGCGAACATCAAATATCCCGCGCACCAATATTCGGCCGTCGGAAGTGTCTGTAAGGCTCGCGCATCCACCGCCTCGATGACATTCGCAGTCGGTAGTGCATACCAGCTGTCTCCCGCGGAGAATGTCGCAAACTCGCGTACGTCCTCGTGTTTGCCACTCTCGTGCCGGGTAGCGGCACGCTGGGGCAGGTCGCCGCGAGCAGCCCGCCGCTGCAGTACGTTGCCGATCGGAATCATCACGACGCCATAGCCGCCGAGCCCTGCATACTCGCGGTAGCCGGTGTCGGGTTTCACGCCGATCGCGTGATAACTGTCGCCGATGCGTACGACCCGGGCCTGACCTTGTTTGCCGGCTTCGCGAATCCAGTCGAACCCGAGCTCGTTGGCGTCGATGTCGGTGCCGCTCGTGGCGACCACCTGCAGATTGCGATCCAAAAACATTGCGACACAGCCGGCGAGCGGCTGGCCTTGCTCATCGCGCGGCAGTGAGTCCTTGAGCATGGCGGCGAGCTGTGGGCCCGTATCGAACACAACGGCGACGCCGCCGGCGACACGGCCCTGCGGGCCCCGGATCGCGCCGCCGAAGATGTAGGTCGGCCGATTGTCGTATAGCGCGCTGGGCTCGAATGCCGAAACGCTGTAGCCCTGCGCTGCGGTGATGCCCAAGGTCTGAGCGGCCCAGGATTCCTCCACCGTCGTGCCGATGAGGTGCTCGTAATCGGGCCGCGATGTTGCCACGATGCGCCGGTCGGCATCCAACAGGACGATGCAGTGGTAAACGGTATAGAGGCTGTTGATGTGCCGAAGCACACGGGTTGCCGCTTCGTCGTCGCAGCCTTGCGCTCCGGTCACGCGGCCGATGAGAGTCTCATCCAGGGCCCACCAGCGACCGTCGTTGGCGCGCTCGTACAGGTTGCGCGCCAGCAGCTCGCTGGCAAGAGAGGCCATGAACTGGCTGTCGTCCAGGACCGAGGAGACCACGGTTTCATGCAACTCCTCGATGGAATGCTCGAACACCTCCTTGGTCTTGCGGCCCATGTTGCTGATTTCGCGCAGCAGGGCCTTGGCGAAGGTGCTGTTGCCGCTATCGGCCAGCGACAGGCGCACACTGCCGTTCCAGACGGAGCGGTTGAGATCACGCTGCACGGCGTCCGCTTGACGTGGGATCTCACGCAGAGCCGAGGAGAAGGTTGCCGCGCTCGCACGCAGATCGCTCAGCACTTCCGAAGTGCAGCCCAGGTTTTCAGTGCGCTCGTCCGTCTCGAACGCACGCTCGAGCGGAATCATGACATGACCACGCCACCGCGGGCCTGCATAACCCTGGTAAGGCTGTGCCTCGCGCGTTACCGCCAGGAACTCGCGCCCCGCGAAGCGGACGATATCACCGGTCTCGCCGTTGCCCGGTGTGACGCGCGCGCCAACGGGTAACTGGTACGGGTCGCTGGTGGCAATGATCTCGTTGTTGACATCCAACAGCGACAACACGGTCCAGTCGCCGAGGGAGCGCAACTTCGCAAAAATGCCGTCGCACTCGTCCTCGAGCCGGAAACACAGACACAACACACCCAGTGTCTGGTGCTCGGAGGTCACCCTGTGCGAATAGATGAGCGCGCGACGTGCGTCGGGAACCAGGTCGCTGCGCCTGGAAGTCTCGACGTAGGCGCGATCGCTGGCCAATGTGGCCGCAATCAGAGGATCGTGGGAAACGGCCGGCGCGGTGCCGTTCTCGAGCTGGGCGAGCACCTCGCCCGTGGGGGCGATCAGGACGACGTTGTGATAGATCGAGTATTTTGCGACGTACTCCGCAAAATGCCTCTGGATGGCCCGCGTAGCGTCGCGCTCCTGCGCGAAGCGGCGGATATTCTCGTCCGCGGCCAGAAAGCCGATGTCTGCCGTGCGCTCGAACAGGTTTCGCACCAGCACGTCGATCACCACCTGGGCCCGCGCCCTGGCGGCCAGGAGTGCCTTCTTTTGGGTCTGCGCTGCGAGGTGGGTCACGAGATCGCCCGCGAGCGACTCGAACGCCTGCCGTGTACCGCTCAGGTTGGTGCCGTCCTGGCTGAGGTGCGACAGGAGGGCAAGGCTGTCCCATGCCCCCTGAAGCGTGGCAAGCCGTTCGCGATAGCCGACTACCGCCGGCATGTGTTGGGTTAAGCGCGACATGTCGCGTGATGCTGTTCCGCACACCGTTTTGGTTTGACATACCATAACGACTGCACCGCGCAAAACTTGAACGTGCCACGCAGAACATAACGCTCAGCGGCCCTCCAGCCGAAATACCACGCGAAGTGTGAGCCACTCCTCGAATGCCACGCCGTCACGCGTTGCGGGCTTCAGATGCCAACGTGTTTTCGCCTCGTTTATAGCGGCCTGATCGAGTTTCGCGGAGCCGCTCGATTGCACCACTTTGGCATCCCGCACCCGGCCGTCGATGCCGATCAGGATGGACAGGCTGAGAGCGCCTTCCTCATTGTTACGGATTGAGGACATGGGGTAGGCCGGCTGAGTCAGGGGATGGCGCGGGTCAATTGCTGCGCCGCTCACGACGTGCTCGGGCGCGGAGGCAACGATTTCCGGGGTGCGGCCGAACGAGGGCGGAAGGGGATCGGCAGTGGCTGGGGGCGGCGGATCGGAGATCACGAGGTCGACCGGAGGCGGCGGTACCACTGTCCTCATCTCGAAGTCGCGCGGAATCGATACGTCCGGCGTGAATTTTTCAGGCGGTGGCGCGTCCTGTTCAATCACCCTCACCGTGGTACGGGGTGCCTCCAGGGGCAAGGTGTGCGACCCCAATCCACTCACCAGTGCCCAGACCAAAGCGAGATGGATTCCACCGACCAGCACCAACCGGGTCGGCACACGGCGCATCGCGCCGGACGAGCTCAACGAGTTCATAACAGAGACCTCCCTGACGTGATGAGCGTAAGCGCTCAGGTAATGTCAACGTGGAGTCAAGCCGATTCGGGTTATGACCCCGACGAAGTATCTGGGGTGGCTGTTATGGCGTCGGGCGCGCCCCCGGGGCAGTACGTCTCGTTTTTGCGACGACTTCACCCGCGCAACCCTTTTTAGCTTGGGAGGGGTGCGGCGGCGCGCTAAAATTTCGTGGCGCAAGGAATACAGGTGGCGGAAAAGTAATGACACGAGTCTGGGGTGGCTGGTTAACTTTTTTTTTAGTGTTGAGTGCCCCGCTAGCCGCCAAGGATGACACGCCGTTGGTGCTCGCGAAGGGATCTCGTGTCGGCGTCGTCACGCTGTTGCACCCGGAAGTCCAACACTTCCACTCGGCGAGGTCTCTCCGGGACCAGGCGCTGAAGACCGAGATCGTCGACTGGTCGGTCGAGACGATGTTGCTCGATGCGCTCAAGGAGCGTGCGGGGCAGTTGGGCCTCGTGCTGGTCCCGCTGCCTGTGAGTGATGAGCTCGAGCACGCGCGCGAGGATTGCTTCCTCAACAACGGCTTCAACCGCAACCTGCCCAAGGAATGCGTGGCGCCGTTCGACCACCTGCTCACCAACGAGCGGCTGCAGGCCGTCATCGTGCTCGCCCCGGGCCTGAACAATGGCGCGCACGCGGGTTCCGCGCGACGTAAGGACTTACCGGACTACCTGCGAGGTTGGGGGTATGTAACGGGCACTGCAGCCGCCCCGGATGGTAAGCCGAGCCTGGTCAGCATGACCGACCTGTTGCTGGTGGCGCCGTCGAGCGGGGGACCGGAGCTGCGCGGCCACGACTGGGGCGGCAGTTACTCGCTGGAATGGTCGAATTTCATTGCGCCGCCCGACCCGAAGGCGGTCCCTCTCCAGGATTACGCGGCGCTGAAGCCGCTATTCCAGGGGATCCTGACCCGGCAGAGCGCACGGATACTCGACCAGGTGACGGTCCAGTAGGGCGATCGACGCGTCAGCCACGCGGACCGCGGTGGATCTCCACGATGCCGCGATCCCCGTCCACCTTGACCCAGTCGCCGTTCTCGATGACCTCCAGGGGATCCTGGTCGAAGTCCGTCACGGAGGGAATCCGCATAACGACCGCGCCGAGAGCAATCTTCGTGGTCATCTCGTTGAACACGAGTGCCTTCGGCGCCGTTCCGGTGATCCGCGTGACATGAAAGGCCGCGGACCATCCGGAGGAGCCCTTGGCTCCTGGAAACACCAGGACCTTGTCCTTGAAAGTCTGTCCGCGCAGCTCGTGGCGTGTCTCGATGACCGTGCCCGTCATGGGGTTGATGCCGCCCCAACCCGAGATGGTGTCGCGCGTCACCAGGGCTTCGCCCTCGGCATACCCTCCGACGACCTTGCGGCCCCGGAGCGTAATGGTGATCGCCTCTCTTACTATGGCGCTGGTGCGAGGCCCCGTCCCTGCGCCTCGCCCTTCGGGCCGGCATTCGCCGTCCAAAATTGTTCCGGACAATTTTGTCATGGCGCTCTCCCATTCCAGCGGCCCGTCAGGGCCGCGTTGATACAGTCCGCCGTGGTTCCAAACCACGCCTGAATACCCATGATCGCGGGCAGGTAGTGAGTCTGCTTGGCCGAATCCAGCGCAACAACCTTCGTGCCCGGCGGCACCGCCTGTGCAATCGAGGAGCACGTGTCGGTCAGCACTACGCCGCCCGCGGCGCGGATCACTCCGACATAGCCCGACGCCTCCGCCTCTACCTTGATCGCGCGTGAGGTGAACACCCACAACTTGCAGTTCTCACTCAGCCGCTTGCCATCCAACAGGCCGGCGATTTCGCGGAGCTGCTCCAACGCCGCGTGGGGACAGCCCAACATCACGAAATCGACATTGGTGTCACGCGCCTTGGAGTTGAGCTCCTCGTAAGTGCGCCGCTGCTCGGCCTTGCCGTACGGGATGAACTCCAGCGGCAGGCGCGCGCCCAGCGCCTGCTCCAGGGTCTCGGCTTCCGGCGTCACACCGACGAGGTGATACATCTCGACGCCGCCGGAGGAGGCCGCCGCGGCCCCGAAATGTTTGTGACGAATGAGATCGGGACGCCCGATGCGCCCGGTGACCACGGGGATGCGCTCCCCGACCTCGGCGCCGATGAAGTAACCCAACATCCCCCAATCCAGCATGCTCTCGACAGGGACTTCCACCTGGATGTGATGCGTAGCCACGCGGAAGTCGTCGCGATGGAAGCCATAGTCGGGAATCTTCCCCGTGAGCATGGCCGCGCTGGTGCTCTCGCGCCCCTCGGTGTTGGTGCGCGCGCCGAGGACGGAATTACAGTAAACGACGGCGGAGGATTCCATCCAGGCGCAATGCTCGCCCTGTTTGGGCACGTTACCCGCAAGATAGGGCGTGCAGGTTTTCAGAATCCGCACACCGCGCGCGGCGGAAGCGGATTCACTCTGCTCGCTCATGCGCAGCGCGTCGTAGTTCTTGCCGAGGGTCTTCCAGCCTTCCGCGTCGACGCCTCCCTGCAGCGCGCAGGAGTTCACCATCACCCGCGGCACCTCGACCACCTCGTCACTGTCGAGATCGAAGCGCGAATAGATGACGTCGTAGGCGTCGTCTGGAGTGACCTTGTAGTAGTCCAGCAGTACGGGAGAGTAGTAGGCCGGCACACCGGCAACGTTGGTCGTATCGACGAAGCGCTCTGCCCCCAGCGCCTCACCGTAGCGCACGAGCAGATCCATGGCTTTCTGCCTCGCCTTGCCTTCGCGGCCATCGAGCATGGCCTGCTCTTTGTCAGTGAGTCTCAATCCTTGCGCTCCAGATTGTCGTAGAGGCGCTTCTGGAACTGTGCAAGATCGATGTCGTGCACCGGGCGCTTGCCCGCGAGATCCAGGGCGTGCGCCGCCGCGGTTCCCATTGCTATGCAAGGTCCCATGACCCGGATGGCCGACAGCGCATGCGAGTCGCCGTCGACGCAGCGACCGGCAACCACGATGTTATCCGCATCCGCCGGCACCATGCAGCTCAACGGAATGTAGTAAACGTGATTGTTGGGAAATTGCTCCCAGTGTACGAGCTCCTTGGTGTCGTGCAGCTCGACCCACCAGGCGCAACGGGCTGCTGCATCCGGCGGGCGTGCTCCCTTGCGGATGTCATCGACGGTCAGTTGGCGCTTGCCGACGATCCAGCGTGTCTGCCGCAGGCCAGGATTGCCATACGTCCTGACCTTCGCATTGGCGAAGATGTCGGGATACTCGGTACGCAAGAAGCGCACGATGTTGTCCGCCTGGCGCCTGCCTTCGAACACCAGGTTGGCGGTGGTCTTCGGATCCACCGGCGTCTCGAAATGGGTGATGTTGGCAAGCATGAAATTCTTGCCCGGAAAATGCATGAGCCAACCGTCATGCCGGACGAGCCCGTAAGGTGCGCCGTGCGTCGCGAGTCTTTGGCGCACTGCCTCGATCTGGAAATCTTTGATGGCCTCCAGGTCGTAACCCTCGATGAGAAAATTGAGCGAGCCGTACACCGGCGCCTCGGGCTCGCGAACCGGCAGACCTGCCTCATAACACAACGTTGCATCACCCGAAGCGTCGACGAACCCGTTGGCCTTGATCCGCAACGTTCCGAAGCGCGTGGCGAAATCGATATGCTCGATACGCCGATCGTGGAAAGCCACGTCGGTGAGAACGGCGCCCACGACGGCATCGATTCCCGCCTCCTCGATCTTGCGTTCCATCCAACGCCCGAGCCGTACCTCATCGTACTGAAAGGTGACGGTGGAGCGATGCATGCGCAGCAGGGAGCCCTCCGCCGTCATATCGCGGATGAGATCGTCCGCGATGCCGTGTGTGATCTGGTAGGCATCGGGTCCATGCGTGTAGAGGCCGATGAGTGTTCCGATGATCGAGCCGATCGCCTGGCCGCCGAGGGCCGGCGCGCCATCGACGATGACGACCTTGCGCCCGAGCCTGGCTGCCTCGAGTGCCGCGGATACGCCCGAGATGCCTGCCCCCAGCACGCAGATATCCGCCTCGACCGTGGTCGGCGCGCGACTGGCGCCTCGGCGGACCGTGCGTGTCGGAATCAATTCAGATGCCTGCCCCATGGATCCTCCGGGCATTCTCAACGGTCCCGCTTGATCAACACCGCGCCGGTCGACATGGGCTGCACGCTGCGCTGGTAGATGGAAAGATAGCCCTTCGACACCGGCAGGGATGGCGGTCCGCGCCGCTGACGGCGCTCGAGCAGCACATCCGGCGGCACTTCCAGGTCCAGGACGTGGCGGTCCACATCGATGGTGATGTGATCACCGTTCTCCACCAGGGAGAGCGGACCGCCAACTGCGGCCTCAGGGGATACCTCGGCTACCGTCAGCCCCTTGTTACACAGGCCGGAGAGCTGCCCGTCACTGACAAAAGCCACCTGGTTCTGCAAACCCGCCGCATCAATGGCAAATACTACTCCGGAAGCGGGGCCCGCCATGCCGGGACCTCCTTTGGGGCCCATACCGCGGACGACGAGAACGTGACCGGGCTTTACCTCGCCTCGCGCGATGGCAGCCATCGCATCCGGGCCGTTGTCGAAGACGATCGC
>Ga0105240_10011685_pt1 | contig 12201 bp, 9 predicted proteins | sample KBSC54metaG_FD_80426 | JGI IMG/M metagenome (GOLD analysis project Ga0105240, IMG submission 80426) | Corn rhizosphere microbial communities from Kellogg Biological Station, Michigan, USA - KBS C5-4 metaG | ecosystem: Host-associated > Plants > Roots > Rhizosphere > Soil | place: Michigan, USA...
ACACGCTCCGCCATGCGCCAGCTCATGTAACCCGCGCCTGCGCCGACGTCGGCGACCGTGGAACCTTTGGCTATGCCGATGGCGTCGAGAGCCTTGTCCGGCTCTTCTTCCATCTCGCGTTCGGGACGGACCAGCCAGTCAGCCCCGCCCACGCCCATGACGCCTGCATAGTGGCGTCCCGATATGGGATGGACGCCCTGCGCCCAGAGGGAGATCGAAGTCAGGAGGAGAAGGGTGCAGAGCGTTTTGCCAAGCAAGCCTCCGGAATGGGCAGGCGGAAGCGCCTGCCCCACAACAACGCAGTCGTGCCTGGCAAGAGTGGTCATGGTTCAGGTTAGCGTTCGTTGGTCGGATCGATATCGGTTGGGATCGACTTCAGGCCGTCGAGCGCGCGTTGCATGTTGGGACGCACGATGCCCAGCGTGTCGAGCATCTTCTTGGCGCCGGCGTAGTTGCCTTCGGCTTCGATGGTCAGCAGGTCGTGGGTCAGGTCGCGCACGCCGGCTTTGACTTTGGCGAAGTCCACCGCGAAGGTGCCGTCGGCGTTGGCGACGAAAGCTCCCTTGTCGGTGAGGTAGTTGAACTGCAGCGCCATGCCCTTGCCGTGCGCGTCGGAGAGGCCGAAGCGCAGGGACCGGAAGGAGGACGCGAGGAACGTCGTGTAGAGTTGCTTCTCGGCGGCGGCGCCGTGCGGCAGGCCGTGATCGAAGAGGTATTGCAGCATGAAGAGCCCGGTCGCATCGGCCTTGGCTTCTTCGATGGCGCTGTAGAGCTCCTTCATTTCCTGACGCGGCGTGGTGGCGCGTCCGGAGACCTGGATTTGGTGCGGGCCAATCCCGTGGCTCATTTCATGAGCGAGGATGTGCATGAAGAAGTACTCGAAGCTGAGGTCGCTTTGTGCCTGCTTGGGAAGCACTTTTCCAGCGATCGGGGTGAGGGTGCTCTGGAATTTCGCCTCCTGAATATTCTTCAGCATGACGCGCTTCGAGCCTTTCTCGTGGACCACGCGCTCATCGTTGGGAAGGTTGAAGGCGGCGGTGCGGACACCGTGCGCACCGTCTCCCGCCGCATAGACTTCGTTGACGACGCGAATGGGTGCCGAGGCCCCAAGCTTGGGATTTCGGTACTTCGGATCGATGGGGAGGTTATTCTCCACTTCCTGCAGGCGCGAGGCGAAAGCCTTGAGGCGGTCCGTCTCCTGATTGTCGCGAATCGTGATGTAGGCTTCGAAGCCCGCCTTATAGCCGAAGACCTCGTCGTTGTAGGTCTCGTAAGGGCCGATGGTGATATCGAGCGGGGCGTCGAGATCCATCCAGGCGACGTCGCTGGCGTAGTAGTCGTTGGAGAGGAAGGCGGCAGCGCGGAGATTCAGGAAGTTCTTGAGGGTCGCGTTGTCGGTAAGTGCGGCGGCTTCGCGGAGAAGGCCGGCGGCTTTGTTGAGGTCGGCAGCATAGGCCTGGCTGTAAGGGACCGCTGTGAGCTGGCGATTGCCATTGCGGCGAATTACGGTGAAAAAGCCTTCGGCCTGCTGGCGGGCGGGCGCGGAGAGCGACTTGACCCAAGTTTCGAACTCCTCGCGCTTCATGTCCTCGGGGTAGAAGTTGGCGCTCTGCGGCTTGCGGGCCGGCACGTCGGGCATAAAGGCGGCATGGTCGTCGATATCGGACCACGGTCCTTTGTTGAGCCAGAAATAATGCAGGCGCTCTTTGCCGAGCGGCGTGGTGTCATGCTGCAGCTTGTCGTAGAGCGCGCGGTTGCCGCTCCAGAGCTGGTCCATAAAGAGGTGGTTCAGGACCTTAGCGGCTTCCACCAGTTTGGGGAGAGCTTTGCGATCGCCGGCAGAAAGGCCAGCCTCGTCGTACTTCAATTGGACAGGCGCAAATCGCGCGCTCATTTGCTTGAGTTGGTTGAGATCGGGCATAACGGCAGCGGCGGCCAGCAGCACCAGAATGGACTTCATCAGCTTCTATTCTAGCGACCTGCTGCCCGCTACATAGGTGTGATGGCGGAGACTTCGGAGCGGTAGGTGGCACAAAAGGCACCGCTCCCTGGCGGTCACGGCTCGGAGGATTACGGATGCTTCGACAGTTTGTATGCCGTTATTTGGCAGGTGCGGGAGCGCTGAGGACGTAAAAGCCAATCAATTTGTCCCCGTCAAAGTCCGCGCTCTTGGGCATGGCTAACGCGAAGGCGGCCCCGTTCTTGCCTTGTGGATAGATTTCAATGAAGTCGAGGCCGGGCTCATACCAGGGGAACATCATCTTGTGGATAGACTTTGCCGCCATCTGGTTCTGTACCGATTTGGAAATCGCGATCCAAGGCGCATCGGACGAGGCGTGATAATAGGTTGCGGATGCGATGGTGTACTTGTCCCGAAGGAAGGTGGTGACTTCGGCATCGAGCTTCTTGCTTTCCTCGGATGCCGAAACTTTGTCGATACCGTCGGGAGGCTTGGGTTGGAAGATGCTGCTTTCAGCCATGCCGCACCCCCAGGCCATTACGGCCAATGCCACGACCATTTTCGCGTCGTTCCATGTTTTCATTTCTCCCTCTTCATCTTAGATGCTGGACACCTGGAAAGAATGGAGGCCGCCGGTGTCCACCAGGTTGCGCAGCGAGACGGTCAGAATAGCCGAGGGGGTGTTCATTCCCTCGTTGACGGTCTTGTTGTGTGCCCAAGGGTTGCGCACCGTCACGTTCCAGTCGGTTCCACTCTGCGCCATGGTCATTACCGTATAAACATGGTCGTCCACCAACCCGTCCTGGGGGATGGGAGCGCCGGTCAGTTGCTCCCACCAGCTTCGGGAGTCCACTTCCGGCACTGACCACAGGGTGACGCTTTTTTTCTGATTCAGGGCGATGAAGACCCTCAACCCCAGCACAGCCACCGAACCGGTGGTGCCAAGAGAGATGAAGTATTTGTAACTCACTTCGGTTCCGGCGTTCCCCGTGATAGCCATCATCGCGTCCGAAGGCAGGCCGCCGTTGATGATCTTCTGATATCCCTCACCGAGCCCGTCACTTGGATTGCTATCGAACATCTTGGCATATGCAGTTTCGATAATAGCGGGCCAGGTGCGTTCATACTTGCCGGTGTTGTCCACGGTGCTACCGCCGCGGCGGGTGATGTTGTCGTCCAGTTCTGTCTGGGTCACCCAGAAATATTTGACCTGGCCTTTCGAATCGTAGAGCCGCACGCGGAACTGCGTGGATTTGGGGTCGTAATAGATGGCGTCCTTAATCACTTTGGGATTTTGCTGAGCGAGAGCTCCCAGGGTAGCGACAAAGTAACAATCACCGAACGCGTCCTGGTCGATATCGTTGGCGGAAGGGCTGTTGGTGCCGTAAAGATTCTTGTCGGTAAACTTGGGCCCGGCAGGTTGGGGCGGAGGGGTAGGCGTGCCTCCTAGCAGGCTGTTGATGCAGGCAAGGGTTGGACCGTTTACGTCGATGCGTCCATCGTGCTTGAGACCGGCGTTGGCCTTCTGGAACTTCAAAATGGCCCCGTTCGTTTTGGGGCCGATCCAACCGTCTTCCTTAAGCTTAGGGTCGGGGCCGCCCTTGCCTGCAGGGATCTGGTTTAGCGCCTTCTGAATCGCAAGAACGTCAGCGTTCTTATTGACACCGCCCTGACCTACGGATCCTGTGATCTTTACCATATCTCACCCTTCCGACATGAACGCGGCCAAGCGTCATGCGTTGATGATTATACGAAGGAGGGGCTCGGGTCGGATGAAGGGGCGGTCGTCAATCAGCTCTGGAGGTTTCGAAGATTGAACCGGTGGGGCTCAGCCCAGGCAGCCAGGCCGCTGACGCAAGAGGAAGTGCAAAAATAATGAGTCGACAGCGCGGATTGGCAGGCAGAAACGCGCGCCCCACTAAGCATCACATGCCGAATGGAAAGATAGAAAAACCAAGAAAACTCCAATTGAGTCCTGGAACGAGGAGTCTACTTAGTTACTGGGACAGGCGTATCCGCCCGCCAATCCACGGTGCTGATTCAGGCTCGGCCAACCGGGGCCGAGCGCTTCTGCGCAAGTCGGCTAATATTGCACGGCCTTCGTAAATCTGCCGCTCGTAAGGTCTGCAGCGTCCGGTACCGGTGGACAGTTGACTATCCCCAGCTACATTTTTAACGACCTGTTCCACAACAGTAGAATGGTAGGAACCGTCGAGGGGATCATGGCTGCCAGCGAAGAAGTGACCAGACTGCTAATTGAATGGAAGGGCGGGAACCAGGGAGCCGTCGATATGCTGGTGCCGCTGGTTTACGACGAGATGCGCCGGCTGGCGGAGAGCTACCTGCGCGACGAGCGCGCCGCCGCTACCCTGCAGCCAACGGCACTTTGCCATGAGGCCTACCTTCGGTTAGTGGGGCAGAGTTTGCCTGACTGGGAGAGCCGCTCGCATTTCTTCGGGGTGGCCGCTCACCTGATGCGACAGATCCTGGTGGACCACGCCCGCAGGCACCGGAGTGGCAAGCGGGGCGGGGGAGCGCCCAAGGTGTCGCTGGACGAGGCGCTCAGCTTCGCGCCGGAGCGGAGCTCCGAGATCGTGGCGCTGGACGACGCATTACACGAATTGGCGAAGATCGATGAGCGCAAGACCCGGATCATCGAACTGCGTTTCTTCGGCGGCTTCAGTGTGGAGGAGACGGCGCAGGCGTTGAACCTCTCGGTGGCAACGATTGGCCGCGAACAGCGACTGGCGGAGGCGTGGCTGCATCGCGAAATGAGCCGCGAAGGGCCGGGATGACACCGGAGCAGTGGCGCAAGGTAGGCGAACTGTTTCACGAAGCGCTCGACCGGCCCGTCGGCGAGCGGACGGCGTGGGCGGAAAGCGCTGACGGCGATCCGGAGATCCGTCACGAGTTACTCTCGCTGCTGGAAAACGATCGGGCAGTGGCGGGTGGCTTCGTTGCGCACCACGTAAAGTCGGCTGTCCTCTCGCTCTTTGAGCGCCAGGCAGCCGAGGCGCGGGAGCAGCGCGTGGGTTCGTACAAGCTGCTGCGTGAATTGGGCCGCGGCGGCATGGGTACGGTGTACCTGGCCGAGCGCGATGACGAGCAGTATGAGACGAAGGTCGCGATCAAGCTGGTGCGGCCGGGGATGGACACGGACATCATCCTGAGCCGCTTCCGTCGCGAACGGCAGACGCTAGCCCAACTCCAACACCCAAATATCGCGCGGCTTTTGGATGGCGGCACGACGGACGATGGGCGGCCCTATATCGTGATGGAGTACATCGAGGGCCTGCCGATTACGGAGTATTGCCAGGGACGCAATATTGCGGAGAAGCTGAGGCTGTTTCTGGATGTCTGCTCAGCGGTGGAGTATGCCCATCAACACTTCGTGGTGCATCGCGACATCAAGCCCGGCAATATTCTGGTCAGCGAACAGGGAACGGCCAAACTACTGGACTTCGGGATCTGCAAGCTGCTGCACAGCGAGGCAGTCTCGCACGAGACATTGTCGGGCACGCTGCGCATGATGACGCCGGATTACGCCAGTCCGGAGCAAGTGCGCGGCGAACCGGTGACGATCGCTTCCGACATCTATTCCCTGGCCGGTGTGCTTTACGAACTGGTAACGGGTTTCAAGCCGCATCGCTTCGAGAAGTTCACGCCGCAGGAGATGGAGCGTGCGATCTGCGATCACGATGTGATTCGCCCAAGCCTGGTGCCCGACAAGGCGCTGGCGCGGAAGCTAAAAGGCGATCTGGACAACATCCTGCTGCTGGCGTTGCAGAAGGAACCGCAGCGGCGGTACGCCTCGGTGGAGCGGTTCTCAGAAGATCTGCGCCGCTACCTGGCGCATCAGCCGATCAAAGCGCGGCCCGACACGGTGCGATACCGGGTGCGCAAGTTCGCACGGCGGCAAAGCAAGATGCTGGTGGCCGGAGGGGCGGTGGCGGCGTGTCTTGTGGGTGGCGCGCTGCTGGCCTGGCACGAAGCGACCGTGGCGCGCGCCAATATGATGGAAGCGCGCCGGCTGGCGAATGTCTTCGTGTTCGATGTTCACGATGCGGTTCGCGATTTGCCGGGCTCTACGCGTGCCCGGCAGTTGATCGTAGAGACGGGCCTCAAGTTCCTGGACGGGCTGGCCAAGAACTCGCGGCGCGACTGGGACTTGAAGTCCGAGCTGGCGACCGCGTACGAAAGGATCGGCGACGTGCAGGGGAACGTGATGGGAGCGAACCTGGGCAATACACAGGCGGCGCTCGAAAGTTACGGAAAGTCCGTTGCGCTGCTGGACGAATTGGTACTGCATGATCCTGGAAATCAAAAGGCACAGTTGGACCGCCTGCGCGTAGAGCAAAGAATCGGTGCGGTCTATCTGTATACACAGGATGGGGTGCATGCGCTGGAGACATTTCGCGGCGCCTTGAAGACAGGCGAGGAACTGGCCGCGCGGTATCCAGACGATGAAGAACTGGCAGTGCGAGTGGCAGAGATGTATGCGGCCACCGGCCATGCACTTTGGCTGGCTCAGGAGTTCACTGCATCGTATCAGGAGAACGCCAAGGCCGTCGATTTTGCATCGAAGCGCGCGGAGACTCATCCGGATGATCGGGCTTTACGCCTGACGCTGGCGAGTGCATGGTCGGACATGGGGATGGATCAGACCCGTCTTGGCAAGCTGAACGAAGCCCTGGTGCTCTACCGGAAGGCGCTACCGGTTCTCGAAGAGTTGACGAAACTGGAGCCTGCCAACGCAGCCTATCAGAGAGTCTTGCTCTTCACGTACGGCCATTTGGGAGATGTGCTGGGGAATGTCCGATGGAAGAACCTGGGCGATCCGGCCGGCGCGCTGGCGGCGTACCGCCAGATGCTGGGGGTGGCGCAGCACCTGCATCAGACCGATCCAGCCAATCAGCAGGCAGCCGCCGATTATGCGAGTGCGCTCGCGCGCGTGGCGGCTCTGGCGCCGCTCCCGGAACGAGTGGCGATGTACGAGCAATCGATCGCAGTGTTGCGCGAGATCGAACAGGTGAACCCGCAGAATGTCATGAACCGGTGGGACCTCAGCCACACTTATCTGTTGCTGGGCGAAACACACGAGGAGCGTAGCGATCGAGCCGGAACGCTGGCGGCTTATGCGGAGAGTACGAGAATGGCGGAGGATTTACTGGCGGGCGGAATGGCGTCTCCGGCCGGCGATCTTGTGACCGTGCATGGGCGGTTGGGACTAAATGCGGCGGCAGCGGGCAACCGCGAAGAGGCGTTGCGAAGGGCGCGTCGCGCGCTCGAAATCAGCGATGCCGCCGGCCCGCTGGCGAAGGGCCGGACCGCCAGCGCACAACGGTATCTGACGCCGCGGGGATGGTCGGCAATGGGCCTGATCTACGCCGCATTGGCGGCGAAGAGCAGATCGGCGGAGGATCGCGCGGAAGCGGCGCAGTGGCTGCAGAAGGCGCTGGCGGGATGGCGCGAAATCCATAACGATTCGGCGTTCACGCCACCACAATTACGCGAGATGCAGCAGGTAGAAAAGGCATTGGAAGCGATCCGGAAATGACGGCATCACAGATCAAGCTGGTTCAAGAAAGTTTCCCGAGTATCTCTGAACAGGGTGGTGCAATCGCCATGCTGTTTTATGGCCGGCTGTTCCAGATGCAGCCGCAGCTGCGACCTATGTTCCGGCAAGACATCCAGCTCCAAGGGCAAAAGCTGATGGACATGCTGAGTACCTTGACGGGAAGTCTCGATCGCTTCGCTACCTTGACTCCGATTCTGAGGGCGCTCGGCCAACGGCATGCCGGGTATGGCGTACGGGATGAGCACTATACGGCAGTTTCGACGGCCCTGCTCTGGGCATTGGGGACAGCGCTCGACGGAGAGTTTCCGCAGGATCTCAAGTCGGCTTGGGTGGCAGTGATCGACGCGGTGTCGGATGTAATGAAGGCTGGCGCGGCCGAAGTTAAGGTTTCGTAACGGTCTCATCGGGTTTGTTCCGCGATGGAGCCGACGTGTCGTGACCGATTCGCGTGCTGGGCACGTTAAATTCAGGAGCAACGCGAAGTCGCTGCGGACGCAGCCCGATGGCGGAGTCCTCATCACCGACGGGCAGTATATGGGGGCTAAGGAGAACGTGGTCGGATTCTCGATACTGGAATGCGCTGATATGGACGAGGCGCTGCCGCGGGCGCGCAAGGGCGTTATCGCCTCTCGAGCGCCGGGCGAAGTGCGAGAGATCTTCCAGCGACCAACGCCAAGGGCAGCCACTGAGCGGTAGGGGAAACAGCCCCAATCGGAGCGGCCTCTCATCGTGAGTACAGGCACACGACGCCAGACGTGACGGAAGAGGCACCGAGTCATGACGGACATTCACAAGACGATTGAGGCAATGTGGAAGATCGAGTCCACACGGCTCATCGCCGCGATTGCCAGCGTTACCCACGATATCGGCATTGCAGAGGAACTAGCCCAGGACGCTCTCGTTACTGCCCTCGAGCAGTGGCCCGAGGAAGGCATCCCCGAAAATCCCGGTGCATGGCTGATGACGGCGGCGAAACGCCGCGCTCTCGATTCTTTGCGCCGTGGTCGCATGCTTGTACAAAAGCACGAAGAAATCACCCGGAAACTCGAATTTCAACAGCAACAGCTCGCAGATGCTATGGACCAAGCACTGGATCAGGTGATCGACGATGACGTGCTGCGGCTGATCTTTACATCGTGCCATCCGGTCCTTGCGATGGAAGGACGCATCGCCCTTACGCTGCGTCTGATCTGCGGCCTCAATACGGCGGAGATCGCTCGCGCCTTCCTTGTGCCTGAGAAAACCCTGGGACAGCGGATCTTTCGCGCCAAGAAGACTCTCTCGGAAGCTCGTGTTCCCTTTGAGACGCCGCGCGGCGATGAGTTGCGGGGCAGGGTGGAGTCCGTACTCTCGGTGGTCTACCTGATCTTCAATGAGGGATTTACTGCGACATCGGGAGATGAATGGTCACGGGTTGCACTCTCCGACGACGCGCTGCGGCTCGGACGCATACTGGTGCAGCTTCTTCCCGAGGAGTCTGAAGTTCACGCTCTTCTTGCCCTGATGGAGTTGCTGGCGTCACGTGCAGCAGCCCGTAGGGGACTAAACGGGAAGGCAGTTTTATTGCCGGACCAGGACCGCTCTTTATGGGACCATGCGCAGATTCAGCGAGGAATGGCCGCGCTCGAAAATGCGCAAAGACTGGGCGGTGGCGCTAAACCCTATGCCCTGCAGGCAGCGATTGCTGCGTGTCACATGAGGGCGCGCGCAGCCGGAGAGACCGATTGGGAGCGGATCGTTCTTCTCTACGACGCTCTGATGCGGATTGGCCCGTCTCCCATCGTGGCACTGAATCGTGCGGTCGCCGTTGGTATGGCGCAGGGCCCTGCCGCCGGGCTCGATGCACTCGATGCAGCGGCCATGCTCGCCAGTGACTCTGCGTTGGCTGGCTATCATCTGCTTCCGAGTGTTCGCGGAGATCTGCTGATGAAGCTGGGACGGTTCACTGAGGCGCGTGAAGAGATCCAACGCGCAATCGCAATGACGCAAAACTTGAGAGAACAGGAGTTGCTGGCAGATAGGCTGAAGCAGATTGATCAGGCGGCCTTATCGGCTTAGGTGCAGTTCAGCCCTGTGAAATGCCCGTATCGCGAATTACCGATCCGCTCCAAATCGTAGCCACTCATGCGCCATTTAATGCCATCCGCAGGCTCCCATAGAATTAATGGGGATTTCGTGGTTCGAACCGCATTGGATCTTGCCGATGAGCCAGACGTCCACGAGGCCGGATATTTGGTGGCTCCTAAATATTGCCCGACAGGGCATGGCTGGGGCGGAAAGTGTTGGTAAACGCGCCCTAGCAATGCAGGTTTGACAGCGCCGTCAGAGGTCGCGATACTAGCGATAGCGTGCGACAGGGCACCACCGGCCCGCGGCAAGGGAATCAACTCCCACCTGCTTCGATTCAAACCGTGTGCTTTGAATCTTCTTTCAGCCTGTATCAGCGGGTGACAGGCGCCGATGAAAGGAGATTGACTTGACCACAAAGAAACTTCCTGCGCGTCCCTCCCTAGATTCCCTGCGCAAACAAGCGAAGAAACTGGCACGAGACATCGTTGCCGGAGATGCAGCCGCCATCGCCCGGGCGCGCGCTCAGTTGCCTCAAGCCGAACTGCCGTTGTCGCAGCGTGATGCCCAGTTTGTGCTGGCACGCGAATATGGCTTTCCAGGCTGGAAGGACCTGGCTAAAGAGGTAAAACAGCGCCTCGGTGGAGGACTTGAGGGGGCGGTATCCGAAGCCAGACACATCATCCATGACAATGACATCGAAGGTCTGCGTCAGTTGTTGGCGGAATGTCCGGCGTTATTGTCCTGGAAAGCGGATGAAAAAGACGGCGGGCTGCTCGCGATGGCTGCCAGATCCTACGGCGACAGCTTCGACCCGGTTAGCGAGCAGCACTTCACGCGCGCGGCATGCGCCGAAGTCCTGCTCGATTCCGGCGCAGTCGTCGTGCCGTCAGTATGCGATGGCCTCGTCGCTTCCCGCGCAAGGGGCTTGCTTGATCTCTTCCACCGCCGGGGCATTCTTCCCCGATCGCTCAAGTTCTTTGCCGCGCTCAACGACCTCGATAGCATTCGCGCATGCCTTGATACGAAAGCCGACGAACTTGCGGCGGTGAACGAAGCATTCATTTGCGCCTGCCGTTTCCAGCACACGACCGCGGCGGTTCTGCTGTTGGACCGGTCCATCATGCTAGACGCTGACATGGGACGACGGATCGACGGCGGGCCGGGACGTTCCGCATTTGTCCAATACTTCATCGCAAATAAGCCCGATTTCACCACCGACGAATCGGCCTCGCTATGGCAGACGTTTGTTATCGAACAGCTCGGGAGCGCACTGCACAACGGAGACCTCACATCTTTTGTCGGTGGATTGCAGCGCGAGGCATGGATGCTGTCGGACGGATGGGTGAAGTTCCAGGTTCGATTGATCGAGGTAGCGGTGCTGAACGATCGCTCAGCTTTTATCGAAGCACTTCTCGATCTCGATCCGGCTCTGCTACATCGTGCCGTTCCTCCGCCATCACAGGCCATTGAGTTCGCGTTCACGTACGTGAAGACCCATATGCTTCCGATACTGCTGCGCATCTGGCCTATGCCCGACGATCTCCCACACGCAGCCGGAAACGGGGACTTCGCCCGCGTGAGATCGTGGTTCGATCCGGAGGGCAAGCCTGCACTTGGCTACGTCGCGAATCACGCTCCCGCCACAAGCGTACATCCGCGGGAACCGGAATGGGGCGAGGTTGGGGTGCAACAGGTTCTGGATACCGCACTCGCCTGGTCGGTGATCAACAACCATTTCGAGATCGCCGACTTCCTTCTCGGGCACGGGGCCGATATCAACACAAACTGGTGCTCTCACGAGCCCGCCAGCATCCTGCATGAGCTGGTGTGGTACAAGAACTACGAAGCCATGCAATTCCTCATCGACCGCGGGATCGACATGACGATCCGCGATTATCGCTGGGATGCGACCGCGGTGGGTTGGGCAGCGGTGGCTGCGAAAGACGAGGAGATGGCGCAGTGGATGCGTGACGCGCTACAGCGGCGGGAGCAGGCATCGCGCTGAAAGCCCCTTGTTCACCATGATGGACATTTGGCGACCTTGACTTGGACTAGGGACCACCTCGCTTTCTGAGGGCGCTGTTCTGGGCATTTGGGACAGCGCTCGAAGGAGAGTTTCCGCGAGAGCTCGAGTGTGCCTGGTCGGTGGTGATCGACGCGGTATTGGACGTGATGAAGGTGGGCGCGGCCGAAGTAAAGGTTCCATTCCGCCGAGCGGGAGCGGATCGCCGAAATGATGACGGGGCCGTGGCGTTTCATGAAGATGCTAGGAAATGGTTATGGCCAACAACATCGTCAGGCGTTTCGTCAGCTTGAGGCCGCCGATGCGACGATCAAGCCTGCCTTACCAGTGGCGCCCCGCCGCAACGACTCCACTTTTTCCACGCGAATGGGCGGCGGCTCGGCACCAGACTCCCGCAGCAGCCGGTGAATGGAATCCTGCAGAGATTCCACCGGGTAACCCTCGCGCAGACCCAGGAGGCAGACTCGGAGTTCATCGCGCTCCTGTATCACCTGCCAGCCCGCGGCGGGAACGGTCTCCAACACGCGGTGAAACACATTGGGATGAACCGCAGTGCTGCCGAAGTGGAGC
>Ga0105240_10011688_pt1 | contig 12200 bp, 10 predicted proteins | sample KBSC54metaG_FD_80426 | JGI IMG/M metagenome (GOLD analysis project Ga0105240, IMG submission 80426) | Corn rhizosphere microbial communities from Kellogg Biological Station, Michigan, USA - KBS C5-4 metaG | ecosystem: Host-associated > Plants > Roots > Rhizosphere > Soil | place: Michigan, USA...
GATCAAAATGTCTACAAAGGTCTTGAATACTATGCAGGAACTTGAGTTGGTAGCCGAACCACAGGCCGAAGTTGCGCCCTCCCCCAGCCTTGGCACGATCCTCATCGTCGAAGACGACCAGCGCATGCAGCGCGTGCTGCGCCGCATCTTCACCGAGGAGCGTTACACCGCCGTCGTCGCTCCCGATGGGAACGCAGCGCTCGAGCTGTTTCGCCGAGAACGCCCTCTCGCCGTCGTTCTTGACCTGATCCTCCCCCATGTCTCTGGCCGAGAACTGTGCCAGAGATTCAAGGCCCAGTCCAGCGAAACTCCAGTCATCATCCTCAGTGCGATTACTGAAGTTGCCGACAAGGTCCTCCTGCTTGAACTCGGGGCCGACGACTACGTCACCAAGCCCTTCAGCCCCCGTGAACTGACGGCCAGGGTTTACGCTGCCATCCGCCGCCAGCGCAAGCAAAGCCTGCCCACCGTCTATAGGTTCTCCGACTGCGAGATCGACTTCGATAAGATGACCGTCCACCGCAGCGGCAAACCGGTCGTCCTTACCGCGCACGAGTTCAAGCTACTGAAATTCTTCACTGAAAAAGCCGAGCGCGTCCTCACACGCGATGCCCTTCTCAATGAGGTATGGGGGTATAATTCGTATCCGACAACCCGGACCGTGGATAACCAGATCCTTAAGCTCCGTCAGAAACTCGAACCGGATCCGGCCAATCCCCGACATTTGTTGACTATCTACGGTGCCGGCTACAAGTTTGTCCCTTGACCCTGGAACCGGCATTCCATAACGATAGAGATCCCTTTCCCGGCTCAGTTAGCATAGGTCCCCGGAAAGGAATCCGGACCTATGCTCTTCTTCTGCTTGGCATGGCCGCCGTCACTCTCATCGTCACGAGCCTGTGCGCGCTGATCATCCGGCAACGTTGGCGAGGACAGATTACAGATGACCTCTCGCGCGATCTCGAACACTCGGTAATCTCGTTCCAGGACCTTCAGGACGAGCGATTCGCAGCCTTGGACCGCGAAAACGCCCTCCTCGCCGACCTTCCTACCCTGAAGGCTCTGATGACCAGCGGTGATGACCTCACCATTCAGGACGGCGCCGTCACCTTCTGGGAGCTCAGTGGAACCGATCTCTTCGCTCTCGCGAACTCCAGCGGGCGTGTTGTCGCAACTTACTCCAAAACTCCAAAACAAAATTCGCACCTCCGCGATGGCCTGTCAGCGTTCCTGTCGTCGCAGGGCACGCGCTACCTTATCGATGGCCAGTCCCTCTACGCCTGTTCCCTGCGCCCTTTCTATCTCGGTACTGATCAGAACGGCACTCTCCTGGGCTACGTCATCATCGGCTCCTCCATCGAGCGCACCGTCCGCCAGATCAGCCAGCCAACAGGGGTGGAAGCCACTTTCCTGAGCGGCGGAAAAATCGTCGCCTCCACCCTCGCGCCATCTGATCAATCGGGCTTGGCCGCGAGCCCCTCTTTGTTTTCGGGCACCGCAAAGGCACCTACGGCGGTTCAACTCGGCGGTAGCCAGTTCCTTGCCGCCGCTGAGGACCTGTCATCCTCTGCCTCTTCACCTCTGCAACTCGTCGTGCTCAAGTCGCTGGAGCCCGCAAAACGTTCCATCGACGAGATGGATCGCATGGTGCTCAGCGCTGGCTTGCTCGCCCTTGTTTGCGGAACCATCTTGATGATCACCCTTTCCCGTCTCGTCACGCGACCCCTCGAAGAACTATCCAAAGGCGTCCGCGCGTTCGGAATGGGCGATGTCACCTACCGCATCCCCCGCCATGGAACCCGGGAGATGATGGAGTTGAGCAACGCATTCGCAAGAATGCGCAGCGAGATTCAGCATGCCAACCTCGCTTTGATCGAATCCGAACGCCTGGCCACCATTGGTCGAATGGCAAGCTCTGTTTCCCACGATTTCCGTCACTATCTTGCGACCATATACGCCAACTCAGAGTTCCTTGCCAGCGAGCAGTTCTCGGCTCGAGAGCGATCCGAAATCTTTGCCGACATCCGAAATGCCGTCCTCGGCACCACGGACATGATCGAATCCCTGCTGATCTTCAGCCGTACCGGATCGAGCGTAAGAAGAAGCACGGAGCTGATGGCAACCTTGCTCGAGCGTGCAGCCACCCTGGCCCGTACGCACCCCGATGGCGAAAAGGTCTGCCTCGAGACTCGATACGCGAATCCCACTGAAACCAGGGTTGTAGTCGACGGAAATCAGATTGAACGCGCCATCTTCAACCTCCTGCTCAATGCCTGTCAGGCGGTTCAGCCGCTCGGCATCGCCGGACACGTCCTCGCCACCATCGAAGTCCGGGATCGCGAAGTCGTCGTTAACGTGATCGATGATGGCCCGGGTGTCCCAGACAACATACGCAAGAGTCTCTTCGAGCCCTTTGTCAGCGAGGGCAAGCAGAAGGGCACAGGCCTTGGCCTGACTCTCGCCAGGAGCATTGCCTCCGAGCATGGAGGTGAAGTCACTCTTCTTAGCAGTCGACCCGGAGAAACAATCTTCCAGATGAAGGTCGCACGCGACATCCAGACCCAGGATGATGTGGCCGCGTTGGAAAGCCCTATACAAGCAGGTGAGCCGGATGAGAAGCTCTGAATGCAGACGAAAATCGTATCGCCTTAGCCGTCGTTGCTCGGACCTGCTGGTCCTTGCAATGCTCGTGCTCGGCGCGTCGGCTCTGGTTGCGCAGAGTCAGGATCCTCAGGCCATCACACAGCAGATTCAGGATCTGAAGTCCGCGGTGGCAGCCACACAAGCCCAACTCGAGCAGTCTCAACGGCAACTGGAACAGATGAAGCAGCAGCTGAACGCACTCGAGGTTCGAGTTGCCCAGAGCGGTCCCGCAGCAACATCCCAGCCGTCGGATAGTGCTTCAGGCTCTCCCCCTACGCAGCAAGACGCAGCCAAAGACCTGGCGACTGCCGTTGAGGACCTCCGCGAGCAGCAATCGATGCAGGCTGCTCAGATCGCCACACACGATCAGACAAAGCTGGAAAGCGAGTCTCGGTACCCCGTTAAAATTACCGGCCTGCTCTTGTTCAACGCGTTTGTCAATACCCGCACCGTTGATGTCCCCGAGACGCCATCCGCATCTTTATTTGGTCCAGGAAGCACAGGCGCAACCGTTCGACAGACAATCCTCGGATTCGACGCGCGTGGGCCGCATCTGGTCGGCGCGGAAAGCTATGCCGATCTGCGCATCGACTTTGACGGCATCCCGCGGCCTGAATCGTCCGTCAGTACCTACACTGGTGCCTACTCGAGCAACGCCACCTTTCTCCGCCTGCGAACAGTGCACGCCGGCCTCCAATGGAAACACACCGGCGCATACTTCTCGCTCGATCGCCCGATCTTCAACCCAGACTCTCCAACATCTCTCACCGCAGTCGCCGTCCCGGCGCTCGCGTGGTCGGGCAATTTGTGGGCATGGAATCCCCAAGTCGGCGTCAAGCAAACGATCCCGCTCTCCCCATCGCGCGAACTTCAGTTTGGAGCTGCGCTCGTTGATGTAGGGCAGTCGCCCCTCACTCCGAGACTTCCGTACATAAATTCGGCAGGAGCCATACCGACGAGCGGTGAGGCGAGCCGCTGGCCTGGGGTGGACGCGCACATAGCTCTCCTTGGATCAGCCCCGCGCGAGTCCGGAAATCGCATCGGTATCGGAGGCCATGTCGCCCCTCTTCGCGATCCCACCGGCCGCAGGTTCACCTCTTGGGCCGGTACTGCCGACGCACATTTCCTTCTCCCCGCTGGTTTCTCTGTTTCAGCCAATGCGTACCGCGGCCTCGCTCTGGGTGGCCTCGGCGGTGGCGTCTACAAGGACTTTCTCTATCACGTCGAGCTCGGCACCGGCTCATACTACTTCCGCCCACTCGACGACGTTGGCGGTTGGGCCGAGCTCAAGCAGGAGCCCAATCAGCGCCTTGAATTCAACGCGGCCCTCGGCCTCGACAATGGCTTCGCGAACGAGCTTCGGCCGTATTCAATTCCGGGCGGAAACTATTATCAGAACCTTGCCAGAAATCGCACCGCCACCGGCAACGTCATCTTCAAGCCGAGCGCATACTTGTTGTTCTCCGTCGAATACCGACGCATTAAGAGCTGGTCGGTCGATCGCGATTGGTCCAGTGATGTAGTCGGTCTGGGAGCAGGATTCAAATTTTGATGAACCTCGCCAAAATAGGAGCATGCACGCTCGCCCTGTCCTTCACAGGTGCGTCAGCTGTGCGATCCGGAGCCGCAGACGAACAGACTGCATCCATTCAGATTCGTATTGCGTCTTCTCAATCCGACAAGTCCCATGCCGTCCCCGCTGTCGCCTGGCTCGAGCCGGAGCCTGGGACTCCTCAAGTTCCGTTCAACACTCACGGGCCATACACACTTCTCCAAAAGAACCGTACCTTCGTCCCCCATCTCCAAGTGATTCCGGCTGGCTCCGCGGTTCAGTTCCCAAATGCCGACCCCTATTTCCATAATGTCTTTTCGTTGTACGCAGGCAAGCGTTTCGATCTCGGCTTATACGAGGCCGGTGCCACCAAATCCGTCACATTCTCTCGCGTAGGCGTCTCCTACATCTTCTGCAACATCCATCCGGAGATGAGCGCCGTCGTCGTTGCTCTCTCATCGCCTTTCTACGGCATCGCAAATTCCGAGGATTCTATCTCGATCCGCAATGTGCCCCTCGGGGATTACACGCTGCACATCTGGGTCGAAGGGATCCCCGAATCAACGCTGTCCGGCCAGACTCGACGCGTTCATATTTCGTCGCAGAACGTCGATCTCGGTGCCGTGACTCTGCCCCTCTCCGAAACTCCAACAACGAAGCACTCCAACAAGTTCGGAAAGCCCTACCCTCCGGTCCCCAAACAGCCCTATTGACAGCGCCTGAAACCTCAGGCCGCTGCGTTCTTCTTCTGACAATCCGGTGACAGAAACCTGACAACTCTGCTGTTGCCGAGGCATACATTTGCAATAAGTTGCAGAGGTCAGAGTGGATGCCCGTACACCCGTTTACTGATGTCGAGAGCGCAATCGACGATATCCGGTCCGGTCGCATGGTCGTCGTGGTCGATGATGAAGACCGCGAAAACGAAGGCGACCTCACCATGGCCGCCGAGTTCATAACGCCCGAGGCCGTCAACTTCATGGCCAAGTTTGCTCGGGGCCTCGTCTGTCTAGCGATGACTGCGGAACGCCTTGACTACCTGCGATTGCCCCAGATGACGCGGCACAACACGTCTCTCTTCAGCACTGCATTTACTGAGTCCATCGACGCCGTCGGGCGCGGTGTCACTACTGGCATCTCTGCCTATGACCGCGCTGCAACCATTCTCTGCGCAGTCGATCCGCACACGCGGCCCTCAGATCTTGCCCGCCCCGGTCACGTATTTCCTCTGCGAGCACAGCCGGGCGGAGTCCTCACTCGTCGCGGCCAGACCGAAGCCGCCGTCGACCTCTCCCGTCTTGCCGGACTTACTCCTGCAGGAGTGATCTGCGAAATCATGAATTACGACGGAACGATGGCGCGAGTGCCGGACCTGATCGATTTCTGCAGGATCCACGCCATGAAGATGATCTCTGTGGAGCAATTGATTCGCTACAGATTAGAGAACGATCGGCTCTACGATCGCAATCTCATACAGGCAGTCCAGGCCTTACCTTACTCCACGGCAAGATAGACTCCAACTCAAGCATGACTCCAACTCAAGCTAGGATCAGAACAGGCTCGCCAATCTCTCCAGCGAACCCTCCCACAGCATCCTGTAGTGTGAATGATCTGAGTCCTCGAGACCGATGTGCGTGAGGCGTACTTTAGTGCGGCCGAAATCCCCCTGCAGCCGAATCTTGACTAGCGAGCTTGTCTCCTGGAATGTGTCTCGCCGCCACGCGAATTGGACCTTCCCTCTTCTCAGGACTTTGTAAGACCCCACAAACCGTTCCCCTCCACCATCCAGCAACCTGTAGCTCACCACAAAGCAATCTGGCCCCATCGTTACTGCCGTGCTTCCTGGGACTGACCCCGGCGCCACGAACCACGCGTCAATATACTCGGGCAGGGTAAGAGCCTGAAAGATCCTGTTTCGATCGGCATTCACGCTCCTGCTAACAACAACCTCGGCACTATGCTCGAAATCTCCGCGCCTCACCCACTCCAGTGGGAGCCGTTCGTAGCGAGCAACAAAATTGCTGGTACTCATCTTTTGGACCTCTGCCTTTGCATGTGCATATTCAGTGCCACGGGTGCCCGATTCGCTGTTTTGTGACGACCCGCTAAACTGTGAGATCAAGAACAAGGTTGGAATTGCTGAGCGCATGGCGTCTTGCAATGACTGCAATCCGCATGCTTGCAATGACTCCAACTAACTAAATTTGACGCATTGCGGCTCCGGTTTCTTGTACTTAGTGACTGTTCGCAGAAGAAATGTCACGAATGGCTCGAAATCGATGACGACTTGAAATCAAGCGCTCTAGAAACAGCCGCTACGCGACTCAGTCGAATTCCAAAATCGAAAGATTACTGGAACTTAAGTAACTTCTGGATCTTCGATCGATAACTCCGGCTCATCGGAACCTGTTCACCGCTTTTGAGTACTACCGTCGCATCGCCGTCAGACTCGTTCTTCACTTCCTTCACGTGGTGGAGGTTCACAATTGCAGAGCGATGAACTCGCAGAAACGACTTCGGGTCCAGCCTGCTCTCCAGGCTTCCAATCGTTTCCCTGAGAAGATGTGAGTCCTTGCCTGTGCAGATTCGCACGTAATTCTCCTGCGCCTCGATCCACCGAATGTCGTCCACCGAAAGAAACAAGATTCGTCCGCGCGATTTGAAAACCATTCGCGTCGCGTACCGTTCTTCCTCCTGCTTCTTTGAAGACCCATTCTGGGCCGGATCGCCTGTGATAAGTCGCTCACGAACGCGCTGAACGGCAGCCTGAAGCCTCTCTGGAGTGAAAGGCTTCAAGAGATAGTCGATCGCGTGTATCTCGAAGGCCCGAACTGCATATCGATCGTTCGCCGTCACGAAGATCACGTGGGGAAGGGTTCGATTTACATCGGATGACAACTGCTCGAGTACGTCGAATCCATTCATGTCCGACATGCGAATATCCAGAAATATCAGTTGCGGATCGGTCAGTCTAACCAGTTCGATCGTCTCGGCCGCAGTCGCGCATTCACCCACAATCTCGACGTCATTGATCTCCTTCAACAATTGCCGTAGCTTCTGTCGGGCCAGAACTTCGTCATCTGCAAGCACTGCGCGAATCATCGTGTACCAAACCTTGTCAGCGGTGTCTCTTCGGCCTTGGAGTACTGGAGAGGAAGAACGATTGTCACGCTTACATTTCTCTGATCGATCTGGGCGATCTCGAAAGTTGCATCTGCGCCGTAGTGAAGATTGAGCCTTGCCTGGATATTCCGTAAGCCGACACCTCGCCGACTGCGCTCGTTCAGTCTCGGAGTCAACCCGATCCCACTGTTCACCACGCAGATTCCCAGTTGATCTCCATGTCGCCGTCCTTCGATCGTCAGGATGCTGTTGGCATCTGTCTTCGAAATGCCGTGTACGTATGCGTTCTCAACAATCGGTTGCAGAAGCATGCTGGGGACCAGAGCGTCATACAATTCCGGATCGCAGCTCACCGACTGCGTCACTCGTCCCGCATAGCGCTGGCCCTGCATTCCGAGGTACAACTCGATGAAATCCAGCTCCTCGCGTAGCGACACCAATTGCGATTCGCCTCTCTCCAGCGACAAACGGAGCAGGCAACTTAACTGTTCCAGCATCGTGTCGGCGGCTTCCACGTCACTTCGCATCAAGCTCGAAATGCTGTTCATCGTGTTGAAGAGAAAATGCGGATTCAGCTGCATACGCAGAGCGGCGAGCTGTGCATTAGCAAGTTCAATCTCCAACGCCGTCTTGGCCTGCTCCTGCTCTCGGAAGCGCTGGTAATATCCGACGCCGCGAAAGAGTAGGAACGCGCACCAGAAAATCAACATGTTATCCAGCAGCTCGGCATATACATACATAGAAAGCCGCTGCCAGTAGGACATCTCCTGATGATTCAGTGGCAAATTCCGGAAGATCAAAACAAACAACATCTGCTGAGCGAGGCTGATAACTACACTTAGCGGCAGGAACACAGCCAGGATGGTGACTAAGTTGGACCTCTGGATTTTGGCGCCCATAAACTTCCAGAGAAGCCAGCACAGCGCGCCCCATACCAGGAATTGAAAGCCCCATGACTCAAAGAAGATCGGTGCAGCCATGTGGTAGCCCATGTGACGCAGGCTTATCCACTCCTGAAATGCAAAAAGAATCCCTACAAGAACCGAGCTGGTAATAAAAACCGCCGGGTTCATGAACGTTGGTGTATTTTGACTGCCTGTCCGCACGCGCACTCTCCGTTGCGCTCCTTGTCCGCGTTAACTACGGTTGAAAAGTCTCTGCCGGCAATTCTTCTGACTCGCCGACCGGAAACATCCGCCCTGCGTGTAGGCCATCTTCTGGATAGGCCAATGCAAAAGTGGGGAAATCCTTATCTCCGCTCGGATATCGGACAAACTCAAGCCGGCGCTTGTGGCTCGTCATCCAGTCAGCAGCCTTTTCATTCAACGCTTGTATACGCACATCGCTGAGCGTTGGTTCCAGGGCCTGAAGATCGTTCTTCACCATCTTTGCTGCCGCATCACCCCCCTGCAGTTGTGCAATGCGGAACTGTAAATAGGCAGTCTCGGTGTCCTTCGGCACGCCGCGTCCTTCGCGATAGAGGACGCCAAGCACAACTGTCGATTTCCAGAATCCCTGTGTTGATGCTTCCTGAAGCTGCTCCAATGCCTCCTGAGGGGTTGAGAGGAAATCTCCCTTCCTCACAAGCCGCAACGCAAGTTCGTGCCTTGCTGCCACATATCCGGCCTTCGCTGCATCGCGCAGAAGCTTGATCGCCCGCTCCTCGTCGTCTTCACCGGGCTGTCGGAGAAGCAGAAGTGCAAGCGACAGCTCAGCCTGAGGATCGTGCCTCTTCGCTGCGACCTCAAACCAGTGCTTCGCCTTGTCCAAGTCCTTCGGAAGACCGACACCAAAGTAGTATGCATCCGCCAGGAAGCAAGCTCCGGGCCCGCTTCCTTTCTCCGCCGCTGCCCGAAATAGCTGCGTCGCAAACTCAGGATCCTTGCGCACGCCCACGCCCCACGTGTACGCCACCCCAAGATTCACTTTGGCCTCTACGGAGCCACTTGCCACTGCGCGCTCGAACCACACCGCGGCGCGCGCAGGATCTCGCTCCACGCCAATCCCCGCCTCATAAAAGAATCCAATTTGCAGTTGGGCAGCCGGATCTCCAGAGTTCGCTGCCTTCTCGTACCAGTAGGCCGCTTGCTTCTCGTCCCTCGTTACTCCGCGTCCCGCAAAGTAAGCACCCGCAAGTTCGATCTCCTGCTGAATCGAGCCCTTCTGTGCCCCCGCTTGAATTCTTGGAATGTCCGGTTCAACCGCACTTGCGCTGCTTGCTGCAGTGAACGTCAGTGCCAGTGCCCCGGCTGTGCAGAGAGAGACTCGTGCAAATGCACGACGACGAAGAGTGCACTTCATACTACCTCCATCTTGTATGAGACCAGCGTGACGCGTTGAGTTGAGGATGGCCGCCTGGAGGCGGACCGCGCGCAAAAAGGGGAAGCTACTCAGTGCTCGTTGCGCTTAAGCTAGCAACTCGCTTGCGCAGAAATGTCACCTTACTGCAATGTGATCGTCACTAGTCGGTTTCAACTTCGTACTAACGGATGACGTGCTGCGGCTCTGGTACTGTTACTGGTAATTCATAGTCCGTAACTCTGAGCTACTCGGCTATCTGAATCCTGCGGCAAATTCCAGAGGTAGCGAATCATCGCTGCTCTGAAGCAGTAACAGCAATTTGTCTGCCGTCTTCGCACTGGGGAATGCGATCAAGCTATCGAGGATGTCCCGGAGAGTCTCAAGCAAATGCGCGGAAGCTCTCAATTCGATGACGTTCTCTAGACTTTTGCGTTAACAAACCGTCATCACGCCATACGCGCATCACAGAAGGTGTCCGCCCCGCCTACGGGGAGGCTGGCTGGATCCTTCACCCATTCGTCCCAAACTGGCCGCAGTTCGTCACAAAATGTAGAAAGTCTCGAACACATCCCTGGAACTCGTGCGTCGTCAAGACAACCTCTCGGACCTCGCAGAGCTGCGATTGGTCAATTGCAACAGCGATTTGCAGTCACTCTGTACGTTTGAACCGTTCGAAATCTTAGGGTCACCTGCACCCGGAGTTGGTGTTCGGATTCGGACAAGTGAGTACGAAACCGAACAAGACCCTCGAAGGGCTAGACAACTTGTCACTGATAACCCCTATGAAATCAGCCCATGAGCCGTTCGAGAACAATGGCATCAAAGTTGCCAAAGCCATTCCATAGCAGCAGCGGCTTTTCCTGTTCCCGGAAGTCTTCTAAACATTATGTTGTGAGGCATGCATGGCTATCCAGACCTTGATTGCTGACGATGAATTGCTCGCCCGCCAGAAGCTCCGCCAACTCCTTCGCGGAGAACCCGACATCGAAATCGCCGGCGAAGCCTCCTCCGCGCGCGAGGTCTACGAACTCGTTCAGGAAACCACTCCGCACCTGCTGTTCCTCGACGTCCGCATGCCCGGGATGGATGGTCTCGATGTGATCGCGGAGCTGTCTATGCGCGCTTCAATCAAGCTTCCGCGGGTGATCCTTACTACGGCATACGATCACTACGCCTTGCGGGCCTTCGAATTGAATGCGACCGACTACCTCCTTAAGCCCTTCACGGCGGAACGCTTGCACTCAGCAGTCGAGCGCGCGCGCGACCAGATTTCCGCCGGCGAGCGCCAGCCAGATCGCAGCCACTCAGACGAGACTAAGTCCGGACCATACACCGGGCGCATCGTCTTCAAGTCCCGCGGCCGCATCCTCTTTCTCCCCGTTTCCGATATCCGTTGGATCAGCGCGGAAGAGAATTATGTTCGTATCTGCACTGGAGCGGAGACGCATCTCCTGCGCGAGACCATGACATCGCTCGAGCAGCGCCTCGATCCCAAGCTCTTTCTGCGTGTTCACCGGTCTGCGATTGTGAATCTTCGCTACGTCAAGGAAGTTCGCAGCGAGTCGCGCGGCGACTTCATGGTCCATCTCGTCAACGGCCAGAAGCTCGCAATGAGCCGCAGTTATCGTGCGCGCATCGGCGATCTGTTGAACCGCAGCTAAACCTGATAACTCGCAATAAGAATCAAACCAGTTAGTCGCCCCTCCTGGAGAGATCCGGAGGGACGACTAACTGCGCCACTTCCGTGAGCGGCACTAATAGCATCACCCGACTCTCTACATAGCATGTCAGTATCTCGCGTTCATTATTTTCGTAACTGAATGGTGCTTGTCTAAATACATTTCTTGTCTCTTCATCCCAGATCCATTTCCCCGAGTCGTCGTAGCGGCACGCTGCTCCAACCCTGTTTTCGGCGTTTCATCCTCATAATCTCCTCTTCGTCACATTCGAGCAGCCGGTCATTTGGTTACGTGGTCAAATCGGATGACTTGGTGCAGCAGATGTACCCCCGTAAGTGAATGCACGCACACCAGGTGCCATACGTACGTTTTTGTGCCATCTCGCCATCATCGCGATTTTGCACTTTCGAGGAGGTCAGAATGAAGGTCAGAGCCATCGTGACCGCGCTGTTTCTCGGCGTGGCAATCACACTTGCTGCGCATCATGCTTCCGCGCAGGCCACCACTGCAGCCATACACGGAACCGTGACAGATCCTGCTGGAGCGGTGATTCCAAATGCAGAGGTCTCTGTGCTGAATACCAGCACTGGAATCTCAACGAAAACGAAGTCCGACAACGGCGGCTACTTCAAATTCAGCCAGCTCCAGATCGGCGGACCATACATCGTCACCGTTGAGTCCCAGGGCTTCTCCAGCTACGCCGCCAAGGGAATCCAGCTGAATGTCAACGATGATCGCGAAGTCGCCGCGAAGCTCTCCATCGGCTCCACAGCCCAGACCGTAGAGGTCACTGTCGCCAGCGCACAGGTTGAAACCACGGAGACGCAGCTCAAGACCGACCTTCTCTCCGACACCATCACCCAGATGCCCCTGCTCGGTCGGGATGCCACGACTCTCCAGAA
>Ga0105240_10011689_pt1 | contig 12199 bp, 9 predicted proteins | sample KBSC54metaG_FD_80426 | JGI IMG/M metagenome (GOLD analysis project Ga0105240, IMG submission 80426) | Corn rhizosphere microbial communities from Kellogg Biological Station, Michigan, USA - KBS C5-4 metaG | ecosystem: Host-associated > Plants > Roots > Rhizosphere > Soil | place: Michigan, USA...
GCTTCTCTCGTTGGTTTCCGCGGAAGGCACGTAGATGCACTCCACTATTGCAGCAACGGAGGAGACGAGAGAGACCGCTACGGCAGGGCGGAAAAAAGCCCTACTCGGGACCCAAGAGATACACGTTATCGCCTTGCTCGGCGACTGCGCGAATGGAGAAGTTCGCCTTTAGAGCATTCACGAACTTGACGCTTTCGTTCGTTTCGAAACGCCCGCCGATGCGTAAGGTGGCGATGGCAGGGTCGGCTATGACAAGCTTGCGCTCGTTATAGCGGTTGAATTCTTCCACAGCCTGCTCAAGGGTCTCGCCTCTGAGCTCGATGATCCCATCCCGCCAGGCAACTCGGCGACGCAGTGCATCTTGAGTGAGCGACACACGATTGACCGTCCCTACGGTCGCGACGGCTGCCGATCCCGCCGGAATGCGGTCATCATTGATAGCTACCGCGCCTTCGGTCACCGTGACCTCCACGAGTTGGCTTCGGAGCCTGACATTGAAAGCGGTCCCGAGAACGCGGACTCGGGTTTGGCCGGCCTCCACGACGAATGGGCGTTGAGGATCAGAGGCTACCTTGAAAAGCGCCTCACCCGAGCGCAGGCGGACTGTGCGCCCGGTATGTGCGAAATCGACCTCGATACGCGAGGCCGTGTTGAGATTGACCTGGCTGCCGTCTTGCAATGACACTGTCCGCCGCTCTCCCATGCTCGTTGCATACACATGCTCCGGGGAGAGCTCGCGCATGATGCTCGCGGTGATCGCGGCGGCGGCAGCCAGCGCTACGGCTACCTTCCAGGTACGGCCGGAAGCTCGGTGCGCGACATGCCGCGATAGGCCCGGTAAAGCGCGTAGGCGATCCGTACGCTCCCAGGCATATTCCACCCGAGCATAGGCGACTGCATGGGCCGGGTCGGCCTGCAGCCACCGATCGAACTCCGCGCGCTGGGCGGCGGAAAGGTCCTCTCGCTGCAGCTTCGCCCACCAGTCGGCGGCCTGCTGCCCGGCGATACGCAAAGTCAGCGTTTGTTCTTCGCCGGACGCCATGTCCAACCTCTCTGCGGTTTTGCCACCGGCGCCTGTTCGGCCATCGCGGCGGTAATCAGCCTCATGGCCTTCGACAAGTGTTTCTCGACGGTAGAAACGGATAACCCCAGCCGGGCTGCTATGTCGCTCAGCGAGCGCTCTTCGATCCGTCGCAAGATGAAGACCTGCCTCGCTTGCTCTGGGAGGCTGCCCACGACTTCCTGGAGACGGCGTAGCTCATCTCTTGCGAGAGTCGTGGATTCAGGCGTTGCCGTGCCGTCGGCTAGCTCCAGTCTATCGATGTTCAGCATCATGTCGAAAGGCACGACGGAGCGGTGCCGCGCTAGATCCGCAACAAGATTGCGGGCGATGGTGAATAAGAACGGCTCACCCCGGTCGATACGCTCGAAATCGGGTGTTGCATACGCTCGCAGGAGCACTTCGGACACGATGTCGTCGACTTCGATGTCCGGCGTGGCCGCCATACGCCGGACCCTCCTGCGCAGCGCGGGCTCGTGGGGAAGTATCATCAACTTGAACCACGCGAGACGCGTGAGACGGTCTTGCACGCGGGCGCTCTCCTTCAGAGACGCACGGACCTGGCAGCAGCTTAAGACCAGATCAGAGGGCTGCGCCAGCAAAATGAATTTTCTGTACTGATAGCGGTTTGGGCCTCCTCATCCGTTCCGGTGGTAAGGAGGTTCAGAAGGGGATGGCGCCCAAACGGGAAGCCTCGCCCATAGTACCTGCTAACTAGTATGATATATATTAATCATATTTCATATTATTTCCGAGCCTCTCCGGAACACCTCCATCAGCGTCCTACGCCTCCCTCAATGGTCTTGTGCTTGGCGTGTGCTCGCGAATTGGGGAAATCACCGGCTGTGGAAAATTGGGCGCCGTCCTACATCGAGCGGGGGGAGTTCGGCGTCAATCGTCAGCATCGCTATGTACCCCCCACTCCTCCTCGCCCACCAGGGCAGGTGACGTGCGGCATCTGTCCGGGGCAAAGTTGGCAGCTAGCTGACGTAAGCGTAGCGATAGGCGGTTCCGCTATCGCCCGCTAGTGTGGCGGCGGCACGCCGCGACGGTCTCTTGAGTAGAATCGGCTTTTGACTCCAGGCATACCTCGGTGAGTTTCTGATCAATGCATGCCCTAAGTCGATACGACCTCAATCTGCAGGTAGCGAGCTCCGAGGATTTCGACGCCGCTCGCTGGATCGAAGCCGAGAGATTGCGGCTGGTCTACAACAATCTGCCCACAACGCTGATGGTCTCCATGGCCTGCGCAGCCATCCTGGTCGCGCTGTTGGGCCAAGAGCTTTCCTGGACACGGATGTCAGGATGGGTGTCCATTGGCCTATTGATTTCCTGGTTGCGCTATCGCCGATATCGTCAGTTCCTACAGACACCGCGGAGGAAGCTCGATGGCGGCCTTTGGGGTCGACGAGTAATGCTGGGGACGGGATTGGCTGGGGTGTTTTGGGGCTCGTCCGCCCTAGTACTTTTTCCCGCCGACCTTCCTCACCAGGTCGCGATCGCGTTTGTGCTCGCGGGACTGTGTGCGGGAGCGATGACGTCCTATGCGGCGCTACCGCGCTGTTACGTGATGTTTGTGATACCCGCGCTGTTGCCGATCGCTTTCAGAATGACGCTACAGGACAGCGCGATCGACAACTGGATGGCCCTTTTGATCCTGTTGTTCCTAGGTGGCGTTCTTCGGGTCTCCCTGGAGACCGCTAGGATGATCGGCAACGTGTTGCAAGTAAGAGTCGAGAATTTCAAACTCACGGAAGCGCTGCGTCACCAGGCGACCCACGATGCGCTAGTGGACTTGACGAATCATCGCGAATTCAACGCACGGGTCGTCGCGGTGGCGCGCTCGTGCGCGCAACGCCACGAGCCCTACGCACTGTTGTTCATCGATCTGGATCGATTCAAAGCGATCAACGACACAGGGGGTCATGCTGCGGGCGATGAGGTGCTACGACGCATTGGGCGTCTTTTGAAAACACACCTGCACCCGAACGACACCGGTGCTCGTATGGGCGGCGACGAATTTGCGGTTCTAATGCCCGGCTGTCCACGCGAGCAGGCGCAGCGCATGGCTGAGAATATTCTAGCAGCGATCGACCAACTCGTTGTTCCTTGGGAGCGTGGGCAGAACTTTACCGTCGGAGCCAGTATCGGACTGGCTTACTCGGAAAATGGCCAACATGATGCCACCGCGCTACTGCGCGCCGCGGATGCTGCGTGCTATGCAGCCAAGACCAACGGCCGCGGGCGAATCGAGACCTGTGAGGCGAGCGCGAATTACGAACTCAGCGGACGTTTCGAGATCTCCACGCTACGAAATCAGCTTTCCTAATCCGTTCGAAACAGCCAATTGATCGCTGCAAGCGCTTGCTCTCGTTCAGATGAGAGTCATTCGATCGCGGCGGCCCACCGGCTCATAGCGTTTTGACGACTGACAACCCAACCGTGCGAGGTTGGATCAGGATGAACCCGTGGGGATCGAAACCGGTGCCGAGCCCGCCCGCTAGCTCTCCACGCTTATCCGTGACGTTGTTGGCAAAGAAATTGATATCCCATGAATCATATTTCAGGCCCGCAAGCAGATCTAACTTAGGGTAACTAGGGTAAATCTGCCGTTGGCCGGCTCCATAGATGGAAGCGAACACGCCCTCACGGGCGCCGACGTAGCTAACGGAACCGCCGACATGTGCCGCGAGCGCATCGGTCAGACTGAAATCCTGACTCAGCGAGACATTGCCGGAGAAACGACTGCTGTTAGGCAATCGATCGCCCGATAGTCCAAACACCGCAGAGCTAGTAGGCAAATTCTGCGTCAGTACCGCATCGTCATACGCTAACCACGCGGCGAGGTGCGTGCCGGTCATAGGGCGCGCTTCCATGGAAAGCTCGACTCCTGCGCTCTTGGCTTCACTGCCGTTCGCAAAGTAGCCAGCGCCCCCAGGGCCCACCAGTGAAATTTGGATATTTTTCCAATTGATGTAGTACAAGGACAAATCAAAAGAGAGCGTATGGTCCAAGACATCGCTCTTTAGACCTAGCTCGTAGTTTCGTGTTTTATCAGGGCTGAATTGCGGCGGTATCCCGGCAGTCAGAGTGGTGTTTGGCCCGCCTGGGCGATAGCCGGAGGCCAGCCTGGCATACATCATGAGATCGGGCGATAACTTCCAGCGCGGGGTAACGAGGTAGGTAAATGAATTATCATCTGAATGGAAGGTTGGATTTACATGAACCGCATCGGCGCTGCCTAGGTAGTAGCCCGCGTCGGTCTCTTGGTAGGCTTGTCGATTGCCGCTCTCCCGCCCGCCCAGCTGCACATCGAACTGGTCGGTAAAGTGGTAAGTCAGGTCAATGAAGCCGGCGGCCTCGGTAAACGTCGTTGGGAAGTTGAACGAAGCCAACTGCCCGAGATAGGTCCCGATAGAAGGGTCGGCAGCGTATACGACCTGCAACCCTTTGGTGTCCTCATAGGTGTAGAAGGCGCCCAGGACCCATTCAAAGTGGGCGCCGATGGGTGCCGCAAGGCGGATTTCTTGTGAAAACTTCGAGTACCGGTACTTGGCCGTCGCGACTGCGCCAGTCACATTGAAATTTCCGGCCCCGTAGAAGCCGCCATAGAGACTGTCGTCGTAGGTCTGAAAGTTATTTTTCAGACTGAAGCCAGTTAACGCGACAAGGGAAATACCGTTTAGGTTCGCCGTCGCAGTGGCCGTATAGAACTGATATTGGTACGTGGACTGTCCGGTGTTGCGAGCGTAACGCTGCTGCAGGTCTGCGAGTCCAGGCTCCAAATCGACAAACGAAAACCCGTATTGCCGCGCATCTTGATAGATTCCGCTGAGTTTCAACGAGAAGTCAGCGTTAGGTTGCCAGAGTGCGGCCAATCGGCCACCGGAAGTGCGGCTTTCATTAAGGCCGCTCTGGCTCGTCAGCACATTGTCTATGTAGCCCGGTTCTTGACGCGTGAAGGCGCTCACGCGCAAGGCAATGGTGTCGCTAAGCGGAATATTGGCGGCGCCCCTAACGTTATAACCGGCCTGTGCACCATTATGGGCGCCACTCCCGCCGAGCTGCAGGCGACCCGTGAATCCTGCGGTACTGGGATCGACCGTCACATACTTCAGCAGGCCACCCATGCTGTTCGCCCCATACAGCGTTCCTTGCGGGCCCCGCAACACTTCAATATGAGCCAGATCGCTGGGATCGAGATCTGGCGCGAAGACGCCGCCTCCGTAGGTGGTGGCCGATCCTATCGGCACATCATCGAGTGTGCTGCCTACGGTTGGATAGCCGAAGCCGCCTGTTGTGATTCCGCGAATTGCAATTGTAGAGAGGCTGCTTTGGTAACCATCCGACGATACGGTCAAACCGGGTATTTGAGTGTAGTAGTCATTAAGGCGTGTTTGATCGCTCTCCGCCAAGGATGTGGTGTTGACTGTTGTTACAGGTACGGGTACGTCGTGCAAACGCTCTGCGCGCTTCTCCGCGGTCACCACGACCTCCTCTAGCCGAGTAGGGTCCTTTTGGAGCACCTGTTCTTGATCTGCCTTATCTACGGAAGTTGCTGCGAGAGCGTTCGCTTGAGCCACCCGAAAAATGCTGGAAGAGGTGCTCTCACCCTCCTTTGTGGAATCCTCATCTGTCGCCCTCTCTTCGTGCGACGGGAGGGCAGTTTTATCTGCGGCGGATGGTTTGACTGGAGTAGCGGGTGCTCGTGTGACACTAACCGTAGTTGCATCTACAAACCGATACTCCAGTCCGGTTCCCTGGAGAAGTAGTGTGAGAGCCTTGTCGACGGTTAGCGGTCCTTTTAAGGCGGGAGCCTTCCGATCTATCACCAAGCCAGGATTAAAAAGGACGTTAGTACCGGTCGCCGTTCCAAGCAGTCGTAGTGACGTATCTAACGATTGGGCGGGAAGATCCAGAGTAATGACTTGCGAGTCAGCCTGAGCGCGAGCATTGGGCGCTGCTATGGTGATTGCGGCGGCCACCACGAGAGCGACACGAACGAATCTTTGCATACATCTCCCGGCCTTTGCGTTCTTGTTCGGACAATACGACGCAAGTGTCGGGGGAAAACCTCAATGGCTCGAAGAAGGCGTGCCGGGCGAGTTCGGCTCCTGTGGCAGGCCAGTAAGAACGATACGGTCTGCGTCGTCGGCGATTCTTAGTCCATAGCTCTGTGCCACGGCACGTGCGAAACTCGCAGATTCACCGGCGCGGAACACCCCACTCACGCGCAAGCCTCTGGATTCTGATCTGTCGACGCTCAGCTTCACCGCGCTGTAACGATTCATCTCCGTCACAGCCTCGGAGAGTGTCAAATTATCGATAGGAACTTGTCCCTGCTCCCACGCTACGAGTTGTTTCAGAGGCGGACGATCTAGCTTGGGAGGATGTTGTCTTCCCGTGAACGTCAGACGATCACCGGGAGTCAACAGATCTCCGCCCATAGGGCTTCCGGCCCCCGGTGAGGGCTCCAACGGTTTTACAACGATTTTGCCTTCCATCAGCGTCACCGCGAGTTTGTCCGCGTCGCGGCGTACCAGAAAGGCGGTCCCCAACGCCATGACTTCTTGATCGCCGGCGAAGACAACGAAGGGCCACGACTCGTGTGGAGCGACTTCGAACAAAGCCTCGCCCGCGACCAGGCGGATATGACGGCGCTGCTTGTCATACTGCACGACAATGCGTGTCGAAGTATTCAGATGTACTTTGGTGTTGTCCTCTAGCGTAATGGTGCGCTGCTCACCGACACTCGTGCTGACACCGCGGAGCTGGAGGTAATAAAACACGCCTGCAAAACTAAGCAACGCCAGTGTCGCGGCGGCGAGAAGTAAGTGCTTGCGACGTTGTCGTGGGACGGTTGGCGTAATCTCTGCCCGGCGATGCGGAGCCGTGATCGAGACACTCGCAAACCGCTTGAGGTCGCCCATCTCCTCCCAGCCCTCTGTCACGAGGCGAAAGGCGTCCGCGTGCTGTGGATGGTCTTCGAGCCATTGGCGAAATCCCTGCTCCGCTTCTTTAGTTCGCAACGGTCCATTGAGGCGCGCAACCCAAGCACCGGCCTCTCCCATCATGGCTCGTGTCAGTCCAGAAGGATGTTTACCTCGGTCAGTCACGCAGCTTTCCATGATAGCGCTCGTAGGCGATTGCAGTGGCTGCGCTCGCGATATGCTTTTCGATCAACGACACGGAGCAATGAAAGCGCTCGGCAATCTCTGCGTAGCTGAATCCGCCCAGCCGGTGTAAGAAGAAGACTTCACGCGTGCGCTGATTGAGTGCATCCAGAATGGCCTGGATCTGATGCAAGCGCTGTTCTGCAGCGAGAACCTCATCTGCAGAGGGTGTCGGGTCGGGCATCGGTGCGCCGTCCAGGGACATCTTGCCTTCCAAATAGCGCCGCTCTTGCCGGTATTCACTGATGCAGAGGTTCATGACGGTCCGCTGCAGAAAAGCCTCCGTGTTTTCCACTTCCCTTCCGCCTCGGCAGTATTGCTCCAGCCTGGCGAATGCCTCCTGGATCAGATCTTCTGCTTCCTCACGCGTTTTTCCCCGTCCCTTCAGGTACTTACTAAAGTAGACGAACTGCCCCCAGTACTCGGCGGATCTACTCATGCGCTCACTGTGTCACGGTCGGAATCGAGGTCGCAATGACGAGATACGGTGCCCTCGGAAGGTATCGACGCAAGTGCGGACTGAAAACCTCAATGCCCCAAAAGCACTCTTTGGCCCCGAGATGTGGCACTAAACTTCGAATATGCGTCCGGCGCCATCAATCTGAGCGAAGCCACGGGACTTATCCCCGTTCCATCTCACGTTGCAACGAGAGCCAAATGGGAGTTTTCTTCGCCAACGGCCATCAGATCCTCTCGCACCGTATGTCCTACGCCCCAGAAGTGATAGGCCGACCAGAACGCAACCAACGACATCAAGAGCATCGCATAGCGTAGCGAATCGCCGCCGAAGATCGGCGCGAAGGCGTCGCTCAGGATACCGACCACCTGTGGTCCGGCGCCCATACCAATTAAATTGGTGAGTAACATCACTACCGCCAGCGTCGTCGCGCGTGCCGAATCGACAACGAGACGTTGCAGGAGCGCAAACGCTGGTCCTAGACAGAAGTTGAAGATGACACTCAAGGGCATCAACACGATGAGCGCCTCGTATTTTCCCGGAGCCAACAGGAACATCACGAAGCAGGGGACCAGCATGGCAACGGTGATGGCACTCAAGCGCATTTGCGCGGGCTCATTCCCGGCAAAGCGGCGCCCGCCTAGATAACCTCCCATCAAGATCCCGGCAATGCCGCTGATACCGAAAATCAAGCCGAGCCACACGCCTAACTCTGCGGGATGCATCTGATGACTGCGCATCATGAAAGCGGCATACCAGGGGCCCAAGCCGTATCCCATCGTAAAGAGGAGCACAGTGCCTGCTACCAGGTGTCTAGAGGAGCGCCGTTGCCACAGCGTCTTTAAGATCTCGATCACGCCGGGCACCGCGTGGAGGGCAGTCTCAGGTTTGGCTTCTGCGCGCGGTTCCCTGATGGTCCATTTCACCAATGCAGCAACTAGAAGCGCAGGAAGCCCCATTACAAAGAAGGTCGCGCGCCAGCCCAAGGTTTCGTTCAACCATCCGCCCACAACGAAACTAAGCAACGAGGACAACGGGCCGGCCAGCATGTAAATCGACACTGCACGGGTTCGTTCAGTAGAACCAGGGAAGTAGTCACCCAACAGCGAATAGGTGGGCGGCATACAACCGGCCTCGCCGACTCCCGCAGCGACCCGAGCGAGCACGAGTTGTGCGAAGTTTGTTACCCAGAGGCAAAGAGATACAGTTAGGCCCCAAATTGCGATGGCTATCGAGGTGATGGTTACGCGATTGCCGCGATCCGCCCAGCGCGCGATCGGGACTCCAAGTACAGCATAGAACAGCGCAAAGGCGATCCCTGTCAAGAAACCCAGTTGAGTGTCCGATAGGTGTAGATCCTGCTTGATGGACTGCAGCTGCAGGATAATCAGTCCTCGATCAAGCAGGTTCAGCGAATAGGCGCAGGTCAGTGTGCCAAGAACGTAGCGCTTGTAGGTTTCGGGCAGCACCTCGCTATCAATAACTCGAGCTTGGCGCGGGCGGTCGCGCCGGCGTAGTTTGATAGCGCTCAGCCAGTAAGGCGTTGAGGACGATAAGTCCACTCGCGAGCTGTACCCGGGCCAGCGTGTTGCAATCGATAACGGTGAAACGGTGAAGGTCGACGTTTTGGGCGAATTCCCGAAACGCTGTCTCGAAGGCCGCTTCGAGCCGGCTCTGGACCCTGAGCAGGGCTGCCGTGGGCTGTGAGACCCTCAGCAGGCGGGCGAACTCATATAAATTACACAAAACGTAGAAACGGTCGAAGAGATAAACATTGAAGCGTTCGCCCTCGCTGGCCACGCGGTCGTAATCCGCGTTGTACAGAATATCCCGGGTTTTCTGTGGCCATTGAGGCAGCGCTTCCGGCAGTTGTTCGCGTGCGGCGATCACACCGTTGGCGATCTTCTTGTAAAAGGCGCTCGCGGTGTTGAGGTCGCTGCGAACGGTTTCCCAGGCATCGAGGATCAATGTGGCGATGAACTTGTTGTCAGCATCCACCTGAAGCTTCAGATGTCGCAGGTTCTGCCCAGTGGGTTTCTGTGAGCCGTCGCTGGGATGAATGAGGTAAGGCAGCTCCGTTGCAAACGTCATGGCACTGGGTTTGATTTCCGCTAAGTATTCGTAGCTGCAGGCGCCTGTCTGCAAGACCTGCTCGGGGAATGGCGTAGTGCGTTCTAGGAAGTCGTAGAGGTTCTTGATACGGGCGTTTTCGTAGATTCCCGCTCCGAATACCTCACTCCAGCCTTGATTAGGAGGATTTGTTTGTAAGGGGATGCCGTGCTCCGTCAAGAGCCCTTGGAGTTGTGTGTGATATCGACAGTCAATGTTGCGGCTGAGGCAAAAAAACGCTCCCCCGGCGTAGGCGTTGTGGAGCGGGTAGTAGAAGTCCGGTTTGATCTCCTCCAGCAGACGCTGCAGGACGCGCGCTTCCTGGGTGGGTTGATCGAACTGGAGGCGCTTGTGGCGGATTGGGAAGGAACACTCCACCTGGTCGCGCAACTCCTGGCGATGCACGTTCCTCATGTAGTTTTCCAGGGTAAAGGGGTGCAGGCTCCAACCTTCGTTGAGGAGGGCACCATCGGGATCAATACATGGGACGAAATGCCACTCTATGTCTGCTCCTTGCAGCGGGTGTTGGGCCTGGCCCAACACGGCGAGCAGACTGGAGATGGTCAGGCCGCCGATCGGCTCATTGCAGTGGGGATAACCAACGAACAGTGCCTTTAGCGCGCCGCGGCCAAAGCGGATATGGTGGATGGGATTCCCTTGGGCGCTGCGTCCAACAACCTCCGCAGTAAAGCCGTTCGAATCGCGACGCAAGGAGTCAACCTGTGCCTGCAGCGCCTCCACCGAGCAGAAGGCGTTGCAGGTCGGCATGGCTTGCAGAACGGAGGCCACATCAATCACTGTGCGACTCCTCGCGCCAAGCTCTCTGTCAGAACTGCCGCGAGAGAGTAAGTCCGATCGTCCGTGGTTGAATTAGGGTATATGCGAAGGGAGGAAACTGACCTAAACCACCACTTAGGGCGCCCCGCCGATTTGTTACGTTGTTTGCGTAAAGTGTGACGCTCCAATCGTCCATGCGAGCGCCCGTGTGGAGATCGACCTTCGCGTACGACGGGTAGGTCTCTCGCTGTGATGAGCCCGTAAAGACTCCTTCGCGCTGCCCAACGTAAGATAGATCGGCTCCCACGAGTCCGGTGAGGTGTGCATTCAACGGAAAGTACTCTTGAAACGAGAGGTTGCCGGAAAAGCGAGCGTTGTACGGTAACGGATCTCCTGCAACGCCTACCGCTCTAAATGCGGTCGGGGGGAATGCCTGGGTAAGGACCGCCTCGTCCCAAGCAATCCAGCCTTTTAGGGCGGCACCGCTCCAAGGACGCGCCTGAGCTGAAACTTCCAAACCCTGACTCTTTGCGTGTCCTGCATTGGTGGTATAGGTCTGGGAAATCTGCTCGTTTAGCAACTGAAGCTGAATATCCTTCCAGTCAATGTAATACGCGGAAGTATCCACTGAGAGCTTATCTTCGAGGAAGTCAGCCTTTAACCCCAGTTCGTAGTTGATCGTCTTGTCCGGATCGTATTGCGCCGGTTGCTGTGGCCCTATGGCATTCGCGCCGCCGGGACGATAGCCAGAGGCAAAGCGGGCATACACCATGATATCGGGGGTGATCTTCAGACGCGGCGTAAGTAGATAGGTGAAGGCATTGGCGCTGGAGCGCTCCTCAGGAACGACAATGGGTGAGGATTGCCCAAAAAATAGCTGATCAAAGGTGCCGACTTCGGTCTCATTGAAGGTCTGACGAATGTTACTGTCGCGGGCCCCCATTTGAACGTCGAATTGATCCGTGAATCGTATCGTGAGATCGGTAAAGGCGGCTTCCTCCTCATATGTAATGGGGAAGTTGATCGCGAGTGTTTCGCCCACGATGGCGCCGGATTCGTTCTGGCCAAAGTCGGCTTCTAGGTTTTGGGAGCTCTCATGGGTATAAAACCCGCCAACTAACCAATCGAGACGAGTTCCGATCGACATAGATAACCTAAGCTCTTGGGTAAATTTATCGGTTTTGTTGTAGTCGGTGGTGGGTGAGCCGGTGACGTGCAAAGTCGGCAACGTACAACAGCTCCCAAGTGAGTAGGTTAAATCCCAAGAGTCGTTGTATTGATTGATGTTATAACCTGTCAAAGAGGTGAGCGTTGCGCCGCCGACTTGCGCTGCGAGCGTCAAGCTATAGGCTTGCACTCTCCGATCATAGCCGCCAATGCCCAATAGGTAGTTTTGCTGGAGATCGCCCAATGGAGCTCCGGTGTAGCCATTGACGTCGCGGTTAACATCGTTTGAACCCTCTCCGCGGGTATCCTGGTAGAGGGCGCTGAGTTTGGCGGAGAAGACCTCTGCAGGACGCCATAGCACGGCGACTCGGCCACCGTTAGCGTGATCTTCATTTACTCCATTTAGGTTCAGGATAGGATTGTCAATGTAGCCGGGATCCTTACGGGTGAAGCCAC
>Ga0105240_10011691_pt1 | contig 12197 bp, 9 predicted proteins | sample KBSC54metaG_FD_80426 | JGI IMG/M metagenome (GOLD analysis project Ga0105240, IMG submission 80426) | Corn rhizosphere microbial communities from Kellogg Biological Station, Michigan, USA - KBS C5-4 metaG | ecosystem: Host-associated > Plants > Roots > Rhizosphere > Soil | place: Michigan, USA...
CAACGCGCTCGGCCGTATCCGCTTCAACTTCCCGAACAAGTTCCTGGTCTATCAGCATGACACGCCGGACAAGAACCTGTTCGCCAAGGATGAGCGTGCCTTCAGCCATGGCTGCATGCGCGTGCAGTATCCGGATCAGTACGCCGCGACGCTGCTCAACATCGCCATGCCGGAGAAGAACTACACGCCGGAAAAGATCCGCAGCATGTACGGCCAGAGCGAAATCGACCTCAAGTTCCCGACGCCGATCCCGGTCAACATCACCTACCAGACTGCATTCGTGGACGACGCCGGCAAGTTGCAGATCCGCAAGGACGTCTATGGCCGCGACGCCACCATGTTGTCGCTGCTCAAGAGCGGTCGCAGCAAGGACCTGGAAAACATGGTCGCGCATTCGCAGCCGAGCTACTCGCGTCCGCCGGGCTCCAGCCTGCCGGCCGGCGTCAGCTTCGCCAGCGACACCTCCTCGTCCGGCCCCTCGTTCTTCGAGCGGCTGTTCGGCGGCCCGTCGAGGACGGCGCCACCGGCACCTGTCGGGCGTCGGCCGCAGCAGCAGCGGGTTATCACCCGTTAATCCCTGCCGCTGGCAGGGGCTTGAAATTCCGAACAAAATCAACGGCCTCGCCCCTCGGGCGAGGCCGTTTACGTTAACCATTATCCATCCCGGCTTCGGCACCGGGCACTTTTTCGCCATAGTCCACGGGTTAGGTTATCGCTTGCTTGGGGGCGGGACGGTAAGCTTCGGTTAACCCTCCCGCTTTAAGAAAGCGTTCACCTTCTTTCGCTGGGGAAAGGCGAAGGAAATCCCTGAGCGCTCGTTCGACTGGGTGGGCTCATACGTGCTGGCTGCTTTCGCGCGCCAATTTAATCCGCTGTCTATGCCAAGGGCCGGATATCAAATCGGCCTGACGTCGCTGTTGCTCCTTGCCGGGGCCGGCTCCGTCCATGACGCGACCGCACTGAACGAAACCCGCACCCTTTCCTTCCACCACACCCATTCCGACGAAGACCTCACCGTCACCTTCAAGCGCGACGGCCGCTACGACGAAGAAGCGCTGAAGCAGCTCAATCACTATCTCCGCGACTGGCGCAGCCAGGACCAGACCACGATGGATCGTCACCTGTTCGACATCCTCTGGGAAGTCTACCGCGACGTCGACGGCAAGAAGCCGATCCAGATCATTTCCTCCTACCGATCCCCCGCCACCAACGCCATGCTCCGCCGCCGCTCCTCGGGCGTGGCGCGCTTCAGCCAGCACATGCTCGGCCATGCGATGGACTTCTACATCCCCGACGTGCCGCTGGAGCAGATCCGCTTCGCCGGGCTCCGCCTGCAGCGCGGCGGCGTCGGTTTCTACCCGACCTCGGGATCGCCATTCGTTCATCTCGATACCGGCAGCATCCGCCACTGGCCGCGCATGACCCACGACCAGCTCGCCAGGGTATTTCCCGACGGTCGCACCGTGCATGTCCCCACCGACGGCAAGCCGTTGAAGGGCTATGAGCTGGCGCTGGCCGATATCGAAAAGCGCGGCGACGACGCCGCCACCGTCGGCAAGAAGCCCGGCCTGTTCGCCGCGCTGTTCAAGAGCAAGTCGTCCGAGGACGACGACGAAGCTGCAGCGCCCGCCGTCAGCACGAAACCAGCAACTGCGCCCGTCGTGGCCGCCGCTGCACCCGCACCGCGTGCGAAGGTCGCCGCGACGCTGCAACTGGCCTCCGCCGACGCCCAGATCGTTCCGGCGCCGAAATCCAGAGCCGAATCTAAGCTGGTCGTTCAGGCCGCCGCTGAGCCCAGGCCGCAGACGCCGGCCGATATCATCAATGCCCGCGGCTTCTGGGGCGACACCCCCACCGAGACCAGGCAGGCCACCCCGGCGCAGGTTGCCGCCCTTCGGGCGCGCCAGGCCGTCGGCGCCGCCGATCCGCAGCCGACCGCCAGCGTTACCGAAGCCTTCAACCGGGCGTTCGCCTATGCGCCGGCCGCGACCTCGCCGGTCGATCACGCCAACATCGTCGCCGCCTCGGCGCCGATCCCGCGCAGCGTCCGCCCGACGCGCGATGCTGCTGCCACCCCGACCGAGATCAACACCGTGGTCGCCAAGGGAGTTCAGGGTGGAATTCAGGGGCAGGACAGCGTGATCTCGACCTCGACCCGCCTCGCCGCCGCCAAGGGCCACGACATCTGGATGCGGGTGGTGATGCTGGCGCCGAGTGCCAGCAACGCGATGTCGACGACGGTGCTCGGCGACACCGACATGACCATGATGCGCCGCTTCTTCGTCAAGCCGCAGGCCTCGATCGCCATGACCTTCTCGGACGATCCGATGATGGGCATGACGACCGACCGGTTCACCGGTTCGGCCACCGCCAGGCTGTCGACGCAGTCGTTCGCGCTGCGCACCGCGTCGCTGCGCTAAAGCTCACCGCTTCCACAAGCTCGATATCGTCCTCGCCTGGTGCGCAATTGCGCACGGGGCGCGAGGACCCATACTCCCAAGCATATTCCAGGACGTCTTCGTGCCCCCGCGCTTCCCCTTCGCCGCGTCAGGCCGGCAGGCCCGCCTTGAGCAGACCAGCCGCGTGGCGCTCGCGGTCGACTTCCCGCTTGTAGTGCTGGGTGGTGAGATGAATGGCCGTCGAGAAAGTCGGCTCGCGCTTCAAGACCTCCGCCGCGTGCGCGGCCCCCGCGACGGCGTTGCCCATTTGCGCGAACGTGGCGGCAAGAAAGGCATGATGCGTGTGGTCGGGCCGCGTGATCCGCGAGAACGCTTCGGCGGCTTCGGCGTATTTCTCGGCACAATAGCAGGCGCGCCCGAGGTGGCTCCAGAAGCGCTCCGGGTGATACGGGTTGAGGCGCATCGCCTTCTTGATCCAATCGATGCCCTCCTCCGGCCGCCCCAGCCACGTCAGAAGCTCGCCCTGCTGCACGACGACGAGGTCGTAGTTGGGGTTGAGCGCAAGCGCCCGCTCCTGATGGTAGGTCGCCTTGTCATGATCCTCGCGATTGAGGTTCAGCGCGGCGAGGATCCTGTGCACGTCGCTGTCGTTGTCGTCGAGCTTGAGCGCGATCTCGAGCTCGACGGCCACCTGCTCGAAGGTCGCGTCACGATCGGCGCACCAGCTATAGACCCAGGCCTGCCCGAGTACGCAGGCCCGCCAGGCGTGAGCATGCGCATAATTGGGATCGAGCGCGATGGCCCGTTCGAGCAGGCGCTGCGCTTCCGCATTGTCTTCCCGTGCCGAGCGATGGTGCAGCACCTTGGCGGCCAGCACACACTCGTAGGCCGCCATGTTGTCGGTCGGCTTGCGCTTGACGCGGTCGTGGGCGGCCGCCTCGACGCGGCCCGGCAGGGTTGCCACGATCGCGCGCGTCATCTCGTCCTGGATGGCGAAGATGTCGGCAAGTTCCCGGTCGTAGCGCTCGGCCCAAACGTGCCGGTCGGCCTCGGCGTCGATCAACTGCACCGTGACGCGAATGCGACCGCCGGCCTTTCGCACGCTGCCTTCCAGCACATAGTCGACGGCGAATTCCTTCGCGACCTCCTGCACCTTCACGGCCTTGCCCTTGTAGACGAAGGTCGAGTTGCGCGAGATCACGAGCAGATCGTGGAAGCGCGACAGCTCGGTGATGATGTCCTCGGTCAGTCCGTCGGCGAAGAACTCCTGCTCGGGATCGCCGCTCATGTTGACGAGCGGCAGCACCGCGATCGAGGGCTTTCTGGCGACCGTCGCCGCCGCCGCATTCCTCACCTGATCGGCTGCCCCCCATGAATCCGGATCGAGACGGACGCGGAAGACCCGGATCGGGCGAACGATGTTCTTCACGGTCTGATCGCCGAGATCCTCGAAGCTCAGATCTTCCAGACGATCGCCGACCTGATCGCGGACCGCGCCCGAAACGCAAATGCCGCCGGACTCGGCCAGCACTTCCAGGCGAGATGCGACATTGACGCCGTCGCCGAAGATGTCGTTGCCGTCGACGATCACATCGCCAAGATTGATGCCGATGCGAAACTGCATCCAGCGCGCCGGCGCGACGTCCGCATTGCGTCGCGCCATCCGGCGCTGAACTTCCGCCGCGCACAGCACCGCGTCGACGACGCTGTGGAACTCGACCAGCATGCCGTCGCCGGTGGTCTTGATGATGCGGCCGCGATTCTTGGCGATAGCCGGATCGATCAGTTCGATCCGATGGGTCTTCAGGCGCGCAAGGGTGCCCGTCTCGTCAGCCTCCATGAGCCGGCTATAGCCGACCATGTCGGCGGCGAGGACCGCAGCGAGTCGCCGCTCTGGTCCAGGCACGTCCATTTCTTCGGTCCCAGACCGGGCAGTCTAACAGATCAGCGGCGGCTGCCCAAGCTTTGCCTGCGCCGGACGCGCCCGCGGTCGGGTGCCTCACAGCATCCCCAGCGCCTGCATATACGTCTCGAGGATGGTTTCCTCTTCGGCGCGCTCGTTGGCGTCCTGCTTGCGCATCCGGATGATGGTCCGCAGCGCCTTGACGTCGAAGCCGTTGCCCTTGGCCTCGGCATAGACGTCGCGGATATCGTCGGAGATCGTCTTCTTTTCTTCTTCCAGACGCTCGATGCGCTCGATGATGGCCTTGAGCTGGTCTTTGGCGAATTTGGTCGCGGGCTCGTCCTGGACGGCGGCGGCGGAAGTGGCCATCGGGTACTCCTGAATGGAACTGAAGTTGAGACTGAAAGATCAAGCGCCGCACGCTTTCCCGCGCGGCGCTTTTGTCGGATTGACCCTCAAGACTGGGGCTGCCTGCGTCAAGGCAACATCGCGCTCATCCACAGCGCGCCCACAGGAAGGTAAGCCTCATGGTGAGGAGGCGCCCCTGGGGCGCCGCCTCGAACCATGAGCCACCCATCCTTCGAGACGCGCCGAGCGGCGCGCTCCTCGGGATGAGGAAGAAGCGTAATCAATGACCGCTGTGGGTTTTTTTCATCGCCTCGAGCGCTTCCGGCTTGGCGGTGCCCTGAAACTTCGACTTCCAGGTCTCGTACGGCATGCCGTAGATCGCCTCTCGGCTCTCGTCCTTGCTGACGGCCACGCCCATGGCGTCGGCCTCTTCCTTCATCCAGTTCGACAGGCAGTTGCGGCAGAAACCGGCCAGATTCATCAGGTCGATGTTCTGGACGTCGGTGCGGGAGCGCAGATGCTCCACCAGGCGCCGAAAGGCGGCGGCTTCAAGTTCTGTTCTGGTTTTGTCGTCAATCGTCATGGCCGTTCTTCCCGCTTTGGAGGCATGATCCGGAAAAGTGAAGACCGGCTTTCCGAACAAACCATGCCCAAACATGGAGGCAAGCATATTGATATCAGGTGGGAATTGTCACAGATTTTGCCATATCGGCGCGCAAAACAGGGCCCTTCCGGCGGCCATTTCGACCCCACGGGCCGCGCCAAATCGTCAATCATTTGATATAGCTTCACTGCATGACTGCAACAGATTCTCTCCGTTTCCCCCCCCTCTCCGCTCGCCTGACCGCCGGCCTCCTGCCGGTGCTGGCCTTTGCGGTGATGTGCCTGTGGAACAGCTCGGCTGCGGCTGATTTCCGTCTCTGCAACAACACCTCGAGCCGGGTCGGCATCGCGCTCGGCTACAAGGACGCCGAGGGCTGGACTACCGAGGGCTGGTGGAACGTCTCCTCGCGCAGTTGCGAGACGCTGCTGCGCGGAACGCTTGTCGCGCGGTTCTATTATATCTACGCGCTGGATTATGACCGCGGCGGCGAATGGTCGGGGCAGGCCTTCATGTGCTCGCGCGACAAGGAATTCACCATCAAGGGCACCGAGAACTGCCTGGCGCGCGGTTTCGACCGCACCGGGTTCTTCGAGGTCGATACCGGCGAACAGCGAGCATGGACCGTGCAACTGACCGAAGCCAACGAGCAGCAGGGACAACGCGTGCCGGGGATTCCGGGGACAATGGGTCCGGGCGGCCCAAGCGGAGTTCCGGGACTGGCTCCGGGCGGGACGCCGCCGGGCGGACCGGGACTGCCGCCAGCCGCGGCGCCCAAGCAATGAGACGGCTCCGTCGGATCAAGATCCTCGCAACGCTCGGCCCGGCATCGTCAGACAGTGCGATGATCCGCAAACTGTTCGAGGCCGGCGCGGACGTGTTCCGCATCAACATGAGCCATACGTCGCACGACAAGATGCGCGAACTGGTCAAGACCATCCGCAATGTCGAAAGTAGCTATGGCCGCCCGATCGGCATCCTGGTCGATCTGCAGGGGCCGAAGCTGCGGCTCGGCGCGTTCGCCGAAGGCTCGACCCAGCTCAACAACGGCCAGAGCTTCGTACTCGATTCCGACAAGACGCCCGGCGACAACAGCCGCGTGCAACTGCCGCATCCCGAAATCCTGGCAGCGTTGCGGCCGGGCCATGCGCTGCTGCTCGACGACGGCAAGGTGCGCCTGATCGCCGAGGAAACCTCGTCCGACCGCGCGGTGACGCGGGTGGTGATCGGTGGCAGGATGTCCGACCGCAAGGGCGTCAGCCTGCCCGACACCGACCTGCCGGTGTCGGCGATGACGCCAAAGGACCGCGCCGATCTCGAGGCAGCCCTTGTCACCGGCGTCGATTGGATCGCGCTGTCTTTCGTGCAGCGCGCCGAGGACGTCAACGAAGCCAAGCGGATCATTCGCGGCCGCGCCGCCGTGATGGCCAAGATCGAGAAGCCGCAGGCGATCGACCGGCTTGCGGAGATCCTCGAAGTCTCCGATGCGCTGATGGTGGCGCGCGGCGATCTCGGCGTCGAACTGCCGCTGGAACGGGTGCCGAGCCTGCAGAAACAGATGACGCGGATGGCGCGACGTGCCGGCAAGCCGGTGGTGATCGCAACCCAGATGCTGGAATCGATGATACAGGCGCCGGTGCCGACCCGCGCCGAAGTTTCCGACGTCGCCACCGCGGTCTATGAAGGCGCCGACGCCATCATGCTGTCGGCGGAATCCGCCGCCGGAAAATTCCCGGTCGAGGCGGTCTCGACCATGAACCGTATCGGCGAGGAAGTGGAGCGCGATCCGACCTATCGCTCGGTGCTGTCGGCGCAGCGGCCCGAACCGGAGAATACGGTCGGCGACGCCATTGCGGACGCCGCGCGGCAGATCGCCGAGACGCTGGAATTGTCCGCGATCATCTGCTGGACCTCGTCAGGCTCGACCGCCATCCGCGTGGCGCGCGAACGGCCGAAGCCGCCGGTGGTCGCGATCACGCCGAACCTCGCTACCGGGCGCAAATTGTCTGTGGTGTGGGGCGTGCATTGCGTGGTCGCGGAAGACGCCCACGACCAGGACGACATGGTTGATCGTGCCGGCTCCATTGCTTTTCGTGACGGCTTTGCCAAGGCAGGCCAGCGCGTCATCATCGTCGCCGGCGTGCCGCTCGGCATCGCCGGCACCACCAACATGGTCCGCATCGCCTATGTCGGCAAGGACGGCGAAGCGCACAAGTGACGGCGAAGCCGTCATTCCAGGATGGTCCGTAGGACCAGACCCGGAACCTCGAGATTCCGGGTTCGATGCTGCGCATCGCCCCGGAATGACGCAGTCACTAGCCCTGCAGCGTCGCGTCCAGCGTGATCTTCGTATTCAGCAGTTTCGACACCGGGCAGCCGGCTTTCGCCATGCCCGCCAATTCCTGGAATTTCGCGTTGTCGGTGCCGGGGATTTTGGCGGTCAGTGTGAGATGAACCGCGGTGATCGCAAACCCGTCGCCGACCTTCTCCAGCGTGACGTCGGCTTTGGTTTCCATGTGCTCGGCAGTGAGCTTGGCTTCGCCCAGGATCAGCGATAGTGCCATGGTGAAGCAGGCCGAATGCGCCGCGCCGATCAGCTCTTCCGGATTGGAGCCGGGCTTACCCTCGAAGCGGCTGGCGAAGCCGTAGGGATAGTCGGCCAGCGCGCCGCTCTTGGTCGAGATCGCGCCCTTGCCGTCCTTGATGCCGCCCTGCCACTTGGCCGATCCTGATGTCACCGTCATGTGTCGCTCCTTGCACCCTCGTTGGCGTTAATTGACCAAGCCGCAATCTGGCGGATGGTTGCGTCAAAGCGGTGTCGATCGGGGAGGAATTTTCAGGCGCCGACCAGCGTCTTGGCCGGCAACACCGCCTGCACCACAAGGCCGCGGGCGCGGGCGTCCATGACGCCGACGGCACGCAGCGCCAGCAGCGTCACGGTCTGCACGGCGTCGCGCAGCTTGCCGGAATCGTCCTTGTTATCAGGCGCCAGCGGGCCGACCAGGGCTTCGTGCAACGCGCCGAGCAGCGCGGTGGCGGCGAGTGCGGTGTCCTGCGCCGGCAGGTGTCCGGCGCGCACCGCGGCATCGATGCGGGCGGCGATCTCACCGGAGATTTCGCGGCGGCTCGCAAGCCTTGATGCCGAGACGTCGACATCGACCGGCTCGGCCAGGATGCCCCATGCGAGCTTGCGCTGCGACAGCACGTGGACGGCGACGGTGGTGACGGCTGCCGCGAGCGCCGACGACGGACCGGGCGCGGCATCCGCCGCACGGCGAATCGCTGCCAATTCGTCGCGCGAAACTTCGGCGATCAACTCGGAAATCAACTCGGCCTTGGACGGGAAATAACGGTAGACGGTACCGGCCGCGACGTTGGCCCGGACCGCCACCGGTGCGATCTGTACCGCGGCCATGCCGCCGTCGGCCGCGGCATCCCGCGCCGCCGCCAGAATGGCGCCGCGCCGGGCGGCCAGCCGCTTCACGACTTGATGGGTTCGCCGATACACCATGGCGCGTTTCCCGTCCCCGGCGCGCCTCGCGGTGGCTTTTGGGCCCCGGAACGCGCCTCTTCAAGGTTTTGAGCGATTGAGCGCCAACCGCTTTGAAGAAGTGAACAACTATTCAGACCGCCTGACAAGACGATTTCGCGACATCGAAATGACGATGAAGGCGGCTGCCGGCAAACGGGCTTGAGGAGCCTTAAGCGCTTGCCGCAACCAGTGCCGGCGCGGGTTCGCGGCGCCACCAGAGGCCGGCTCGACGCAAGACCAGACCGCCCACGATCAGCGTGGCGCCGAACCCGAGCGGCACGCCGGAGCAGATGAAGCCGACAATCAATAGCGCCGCGCAGCCCAGCGCTGGAAGCTCGTAAGCACGGAAGCCTTGCCTGAGACCGACGCGAACCAGGAACGCTACGGGAATGGCAAGCACCATCACGTCGTACATGAAGAGATACGGCGTGGTCAGCAGCGTGCCGACGGCAAGTGCGGCAGCCTTCAACGTATAGGGCACGCGGCTGCGCCACAGCAGTGCCAGCACGACGGCGACGGACGCGGTGAGGACCCACTGGAATCCCCACGCCAGTTGTTCGGTGCCGCCGAAGTAGCGCACCAGCGCGAAGATGCTCTGCAGCTTCCACCACGGCGCCTTGCCTTCGGTCAGGAACGCCTGCGAGAACATCGGCATCCAGTGGAAGAAGGCCTGCCAGCTCTCGGTGCCGAATGCGAGCCAGGAAACAAACGCCAGCGCGATAACCGTTACGCCGGCGGCAACAAATGCGCGCCATTGCGCAGCGGCGATCAACACCACCGGAAACAGCAGCCCATATTGCGGCTTGTAGCTGAGAAGCCCGAGACAAATGCCTGACAGGATCGGCCGTACCGGCAGCAGATAGAGCGTGGCGCCGATCAGCGCCGCGGTGAGAAAGCCGTTCTGGCCGACGAAGATATTGCTGAACACGACCGGGACGGCGAGCGCGAGCAGGAAGCCGAAATTGCGGCCGACGATGGCGCGCATCACGGCGAGATAAGGCACGATACTGACGGCCATCCAGCCGATGAACGCGACCGCGTAAGGAAACTGCGCCAGCAGCGAGGCGACGAACAGAAACGGCGGCGGATAGTGCCACGCGAAATAGCCGACGAAGTCCCGCCCCAGCAGGTCGACCTCGATCCTTTTCTGGATCACCCAGTCATAGGCCTGCGCCGGATGACCATCGAGCACCAGGCGTCCGGCGGCCCAGACGTTGACGAAGTCGGTCGGGATGCCCAGACCATTCACATCGTAGATCCACCAATGCGAAAAATACGCCGTCGGGAAGAACGACGCATTGATGACGAACAGCACGAAGCACGCCTTCACCAGCGCCGCGGGAACGGCGCCCGGATCCGGCGCGGTCACGGAGGTGGAAACGGAATCGGCCATGCGAGATCCTCGGGGGCGGCGCGCAGCCTGTTCGAGCGCGCGCACCCCTTCAGCAATAGGCCCGGCTGCGTTGAGGAATTCTTAAGGTATGGGGACGGTGGCGCGGGATTTTCTGACGCGCGTCAACCGCCACCGTCATTCCGGGGCGATGCGTTAGCATCGAACCCGGAATCTCGAGATTCCCCGATGCGCGATTGCGCATCTGAGGTTCGCGCGAAGACGCGCGCCCCGGAATGACAGTCCCCGCTCAATTCCCGGTCTGCAACTCGCCGAAACGATCCCAGGTCTTGCCGTTGAAGCGCATGAACTGCATCTGATCGACCGGCACGTGGTCGGTCGGCGAGGTATTGACCTTGATGCCCGGCAGCAGCATCGGCAATTCCAGATCCTTGATCGCGTAGGCCTGCTTCAAAATGTTTTCGGTCGACAGATCGTTGCCGCAGGCCTTGAGCACCGCCTCCAGCGCCATCGCGCCGTTATAGGCGTTGACGTAGTTGGTGTCGTGCTGGTCGGCCTCGGGAATGTATTTGGTCATGAATTCGCGCCATCCCTTGACGCCGGCATCGTCCTTCCAGGCGGGATCGTCGGGGTCTTTGACATAGGCGGTGGAGAGAATGCCGGTGCCGGCCTCGACGCCCGCCGGCTCCATGACGGTGGAAATCCACACCGCAACGTTGGAGAGAAACGTCATCGGCCGCCAGCCGATCTCGAACGCCTTGCGGATCGACTGGGCGGCGAATTTCGGCGTCGCTGCGATCACGAACACGTCGGCGCCGGAAGCTTTCAGCTTCACGATCTGGGAGTCGATCGTGGGGTCCGAGATTTCGTAGGTCGCGGCGGTAACGACCGAATCGTATTTCTCGCCGAGCACGTCCTTCAGGCCGGTGAGATAGTCGCGGCCGAAGTCGTCGTTCTGCGAAATCACGGCGAATTTGGCGTTCGGATTTTTCGCCAGCGCATAACGGGCGTAGAGCCGCGCCTCGTAACGGAACGGCCCCTGCACGCCCAATGTCGCCTGCGGATACTGCGTGATGTCGGCAAATTTCGAGGCGCCGGAGCCGACGAACAGTTGCGGGATGTTCTTGGACTGCAGGTATTTTGCGATCGCCGTGTTGTGCGCGGTGCCGATCGAGGAGAAGATCAGCGCAACCTCGTCGCTCTCCACCAGCCGCCGCGTCTGCTCCACCGTCTTCGGCGGCGCGTAGCTGTCGTCGAGCGAGATCAGGTTGACCTTGCGACCGTTGATGCCGCCGCGCTCGTTGACCATCTTGAAGTAGCCGACCTCACCCTTGCCGAGCGCGCCGAACGCCGACACCGGCCCGCTATAGGGCATGGTCTGGCCGATCTTGATTTCGGTAGCAGTGACGCCGCGCATCTCGGCCGAGATCGCGGCCGCAGGCAACATCAGACAAGCAACGGCGCTGAGCGCGCCAAATCCCGTGACCCAACGCATCGACCTGCCTCCCTGTTGCCGCCGCGCTCTGACGGCGCGGTTGTGGCTGCGTGAAACATGCCATGGCGCCGCGGCGGATGTCACCATCCCACTGACCGCCAGGCATAAAAAAACGCGGCGTTTCCGCCGCGTTTTTGTTTCGATGCCAAGCGGCCTCAGGCCTGCGGTTGCGGCTCCAGGCCGGCATCCGGATCGGGACGCGGGCGCGACTTGCCGGCCGGCGGCACGGCGGAGGCGCGGGGCGTCGTCGGCTCCAGCACCGACTCTCGGTTGGGCTTCTTGCCGTTGAGCAGGTCCTGAATCTCGTCGCCGCTCAGCGTTTCGAACTCGAGCAGACCCTTGGCCAGTGCTTCGAGGTCCGCGCGCTTCTCGGTCAGGATTCGCGTGGCTTCGTTGTAACCGTCTTCGACAAGACGCCGGATCTCGGTGTCGATCTTCTGAACCGTGGCTTCGGAAGCGTTCTGGGTGCGCGAGACCGACATGCCCAGGAACACCTCGGCCTGGTTCTCGCCGTAGGACACGGTGCCGAGCGCCTCCGAAAGACCCCAGCGCGTCACCATCATGCGCG
>Ga0105240_10011693_pt1 | contig 12196 bp, 14 predicted proteins | sample KBSC54metaG_FD_80426 | JGI IMG/M metagenome (GOLD analysis project Ga0105240, IMG submission 80426) | Corn rhizosphere microbial communities from Kellogg Biological Station, Michigan, USA - KBS C5-4 metaG | ecosystem: Host-associated > Plants > Roots > Rhizosphere > Soil | place: Michigan, USA...
AACGGAAACCATGAACAGAAATAACCCGCCCGTCAGCTGATTCCACAACCGCGTCAGCGAATCCGGCCCGAAAATTGCAAAGTTATCCGCCTGATCCAGCCGCACCGACCTCCGCCGCCGCAGCAATTCCCTGATTTCATCGACCACCAACGACTTGTTCGCCTGGCTGTCGTACTTCACCGTGATCCAGAAATCCTTGATCTCCGGATGCAGCTTGCGAAAAGTCCCAAGCGGAAAGTACGCCGCATTATCCTGCGTATTGCGCCCGCTGCCAAACGGCTGTGGACTTTTGTCCAGCACCCCGATCACCGTAAATATACTTCCACCGCACTCCACATCCTGGCCGATCGAGGATTCATCCGGAAACAAGTCCTCCGCAGCGTCGTGCCCCAGAACCACAACATCCGCTCTTCGCTCCTCCTCGCCCTCTGAGAACAGCCGCCCCTCCACAAGTTCAAAATCCTGCGTCACCTTAACCGCCGAAGTCTCGCCGTACAGGATCGTGTTATTGATCTTGTGCTTCCCATGCTTCAGCGACACGCTTCCAATCCCAAGCTGAAAATTCTGATACGTCAGCGCGGGATCAACCGCGACCACATGCGGCAGACTCCGCATCGCAACCCCGTCCTCATACGTCAATTGCTTGCGATTCAACTCCTCCGTCGTCGGTCGCTTCCCAAACGGCTCAAACCGAAAAACCCAAAGGTCGTTTGTCCCAAGAGCGCTCACAAAACGTCCGATATTCGAATTCAGCCCATTGATCGCAGACGAAATCAGAATCACTGTCGAAATGCCGATTGAGATGCCCAGGATCGTCAGTCCTGAGCGCATCTTGTTCCGTCTGAGCGTATCCAGCGCGAGGCGAACCGATTCCCGGTAATTCGAGATATGCATGGCTACTGCTCCGCTCTCAGCGCCGTGATTGGATCAAGCTGCGCTGCCTTGTGTGCCGGGTAAACGCCAAAAAAGATTCCCACTGTCGCGGCCACCACCAGCCCAACCAATATCGACCAGATCTTCACCGCAGATGGAAACGCGATCAGGATCGTGATCACTTTCGCTACCGAAATCCCCGTCACGATCCCGAACAACCCTCCCACAATCGAAATCGTCGCCGACTCAACCAGGAACTGAATCAGGATGTCGTTCCGGTTCGCCCCCACTGCCTTGCGTAATCCGATTTCTGCCGTCCGCTCCGTCACGCTCACCAGCATGATGTTCATGATCACGATCCCGCCTACCAACAGCGAAATCCCCGCCACCGCGGCCACCACCACACCGAAGTTATTCAGTACCTTCCCCAGCATGTTCTGGAACGTTGCGCTCGTATCGATGCTGAACGTGTCGGTCGCCCCAGGCGCAAGGTGCCGCCTCGCGCGCATGATCGTCCTCAATTGGTCCGACACAATATCGATCAGTTCCCCGCCGCCGCCCGCATCCACGTAGATGTCGATACTCGCGTGCGATCCATACGATTGCTGAAACGCATTCAGCGGAATCGCCACCCAGTTGTCCATGCTCATGCCCAGCATCTTGCCCTGCGCTTCGCCCACGCCGATGATCGTGTACGGCATGCCATCGACACGAATCTCTTTACCCAGCGGATCGCCAGGTCCCAGCATGTTGTTCACAATATCCGCGCCGACGATCGCCACACGCGTGCTGTGGCTGTCTTCCAGCTCCGTGAATGCCCGGCCGTATTCCAGATCCAGATTCGAAAGCCCCGGCATTGTCCAGGTCCAGCCGCGAATGTCCGTATCGGTCGTCGAGTTCCGCCCGAACACCACCTTGCCCAGCTTGTCGCGCCTCGCGCCGACTGTCACGCACGAGCGACAATCAGAAACAATCCCTCGGAAGTCGTCCATGGTAATGTCGCGTCGCTTTTGAAAATCCAGGTACTCCTCAATAGTGATAAACGTCTGCGGCATCTTGCTGATTGTGATTACGCTTGCGCCATATCGGTTGAGCTTCGACGTTACAAACTGCTTCGCGCCATTGGTCAGCGTAACCACCATGATCACGGAGGCAACACCAATCACCACGCCCAGCAGCGTCAGTACGCTGCGTAGCTTGTTCGCCCACAATGACTGCAATGCCATCTTGGAGGCTTCGACGAGAACCATTTGCGGCCCTCCGCCCATCTTTCAGGGCGTCACGCTCGGGAGCGCCGCCTCCCACGCTCCATCCCATTCCTCGGGGAACTCAATACGTCTCTGTTCTCTAATCCCTAATCTCTGTTCCCTAATCCCTGCACTCCGCTACTCGTAGCGGAGTGCTTCAATCGGATCCAGATTCGCCGCCTTCCACGCCGGGTAAATCCCAAACACCAGTCCGATTCCGCACGAAACCGTGAAACCCGTCAGCACCCACACCGTAGACATAGCCGCCGGCAATCCAATCGGCAGCAGATACACAATCCACGTCAGCACCGCGCCAATTAGAATCCCCACAATCCCTCCCAGCGCCGTCAGCGTCACTGCCTCGACAGTGAACTGCAGCAGCAGCGCTCTCCTCGTCGCACCAATCGCCTTGCGCACGCCGATCTCTCGCGTCCGCTCCGTCACGCTCACCAGCATGATGTTCATCACGCCCACGCCGCCAACCATCAGCCCCACACTCGACACTGCGATCATGAACAGCACCAGGCCGCCCGTAAGCTGGTTCCACAGCTTCGATAGCGAGTCCGGCCCGAAGATCTCAAAATCATCCGGCTTTTCCACCTTCACCTTCCGCCGAACCCGCAGCATTTCCCTGATCTCTTCCTCGACCAGAGACTTGTTGCGCTGATCGTCGTACTTCACGCTGATGTACATGTCTTTGATCTCGGGATAGAGGCTATGAAACGTCCCCAGCGGAAAATACAAACCGTTGTCTGCCGGATTCTTCCCCGACCCGAACGGCTGCTTCCGCTTGTCCACGACCCCAATCACCGTGTAAAGCCCGGGCCCCACATTTACTTCTTTTCCAATCGGATCATCGATGCCGAACAGTTCCTCAGCCGTGTCGTGGCCCATTACGCACACGTGCGCATGCCGCGCATCTTCCTCCTCGGTCCAGAAGCGCCCTGCCGTCATCGCCAGGTTGTAGATGAATTCCGTCTGCGCAGTCGAACCAGCCATAAATGCGCCAGAAATCTTGTGCCCGTTGTATTTCAGACTTACATCACCAATCTGAAACTGCTCATTCACGTGCCTGTAGCTTCCGTCAGTCGCCACGACATGCGGCATATTCCGCAGCGCCAGAACGTCATCCAGAGTCAGTTTCTTGCGGGTGAGCATCTCCGTCGTGGGCCGCACGCCGATCAAAGGCATGTGAAACACCCAGAAAACATTCGACCCCATCGAGGTCACAAAATCATTTACGCGATTGTCTAATCCGGTAATCACTGAAGAGATCGTGATCACCGTCGTCACGCCGATGACAATCCCAAGAATCGTAAGCCCCGAGCGGAGCTTGTTCGTCCGCAGCGTATCCAACGCCATCCTGATGGATTCCCGCGTCTGTCCCTGTGCCATCATGTGCCCGGTCTTTCTCTACGGCAGTCTGGCAACCATTATGCTCCCAGCCAAGCGCGCGAGAAAGGGGCTAAAGATCGGGACTCCACTTTCGTAGTTCGAAGCACCACATCATCTCTGCACTCTGGGCTAAAGGCAATGAACTACGAACTGTGAACTACGAACTGCTTCATTCGTAGCGGAGTGCCTCAATCGGATCCAGATTCGCCGCCTTCCACGCCGGATAAATCCCAAACACCAGCCCGATCCCGCAAGACACCGTGAACCCCGTAAGCACCCACATTGTCGACATCGTGGCTGGCAGCCCGATTGGCAGGAAGTAGATGATCCAGGTCAGCACTGCACCCAGCAGGATTCCGATCACTCCTCCCACCGCGCACAGCGTCACTGCCTCGGTTGTGAACTGCACTAGCAGTGTCCTCTTCGTCGCGCCGATCGCCTTGCGCACCCCGATCTCTCGAGTCCGCTCCGTCACGCTCACCAGCATGATGTTCATCACGCCTACGCCGCCCACCATCAACCCCACGCTCGATACGGCGATCATGAACAGCACCAGCCCACCCGTTAGCTGATTCCACAGCTTCGAGAGCGAGTCCGGCCCAAAGATCTCAAAATCATCCGGCTTGTCCACCTTCACCTTCCGCCGGATCCGCAGCATCTCTCGAATTTCCTCTTCCACCAGAGCCTTGTTCTTCGGATCGTCATACTTCACGCTCACCCACATGTCCTTGTCTTCCGGATGCAGGTTGTGAAACGTCCCCGATGGGAAGTACGCCATGTTGTCTTGCGGATTTTTTCCGCCACCAAACGGTTGCTTTTGCTTGTCCAGTACTCCGATCACCGTGTAAAGCCCGGACTCAACAGCCACCTCTTTGCCAATGGCGTCCTGATCCCCAAACAGCTCCTCCCACGTGTCGTGTCCCAGCACCACAACATGCTCAGCCCGCTTGTCTTCTTCATCTGTCCAGAGACGACCCTGCAGCAGCGTGAAGTTCGCAACAAGCGCCACCTGCGCCGTCGAGCCTTGCAGAATCGTGCCCGCAATCTTCTTTCCGTTGTACCGCACCGAAACATCGCCAACCCTGAACTGCGATTTCGTGTGCTGATACCCACCATCAGCCGCAACCACATGGGGCAACGTCCGCAATGCCAGCACATCATCGAGCGTCAGCTTCTTCCGGGCCAGCATCTCCGTCGTCGGCCGCACCCCGATCACCGGCATATGGAACACCCAGAAGACGTTGCTTCCCAGCGAACTCACAAAATCCTGCACACGATTGTTCAGTCCGCTGATCACCGACGAAATCGTGATCACCGTCGTCACGCCAATCACAATCCCCAGAATCGTCAGCCCCGACCGCAGCTTATTCGTGCGAATCGTCTGCAGCGCCATCTTCACCGACTCGCCCGCCTGTTGTCCCCGCATACTCCTCCAAAACCCAGTCTTCCGTTCTCAGTCTTCAGTTCTCAGCACCTGTCGAGCACTCAATCGACCCCAGCAGCGAGAAGATCATCTTTCCAACTTCTTGCGAGATCTCAATCGAAGGCTGAACAGATTTCGACGAAGCCATCTGCAACTTCTCCGCCAATTCAAGCTGTGTCTGCAATTCGTAGATCGATCCCTTCGCTATGCCTAGGAACTGCCTAAATTCCTTTTTGCTCAATCGACCGTGCCCTTCAGCGATATTGCTTGGAACTGAAATCGCCGAACGACGAACTTGACTCGTGAGGCCGTAAGCTTCTTCCCTTGGAAACTTGCTAGTCAGCTTGTAAACCTCGACCGCAAGCTGCATCGACTTCTCCCAAACCAGTAGATCTCGATATCCCCTTGACACTCGTTCTGTCTCTTTTCTCGACCTCACCACGCACTTAACTGAAAACTGATGACTGACAACTGATAACTGCCTTCCTACATCTCTGCCCGAAGCGCCACCACCGGATCGAGCCTCGCCGCCTTGCTCGCTGGGTACACCCCAAAGAAGATTCCCACGCCACTCGCCAGGAACAAACCCAGAAATACCGCCCAAAGCGGCACCGCCGTCGGGAAACCCACAAAGACCGTAATCAGCTTTCCCACCACCACGCCCATCAAAATCCCGAACACCCCGCCAATTCCCGCCAAAGAAGCGCTCTCGATCAAAAACTGCATCAACACATCCCGCTGTTTCGCCCCGAGCGCTTTGCGCACGCCAATCTCCCGCGTCCGTTCCGTCACGCTTACCAGCATGATGTTCATAATCACCACTCCGCCCACCACCAGCGCGATCGAGCCCAATCCCATCACCACCCAGGCGAAAACTCCCAGCAGTTGATTCGCAATATCCAGGAATGTATCGTTCGTCTGAATTTCGAAGTCATCCGGCGTGCCCGGCCCAAGGTGCCGGCGCGCTCGCATGATCACTCGCGCTTCATCTTCCGCCCGCGCCATCACGTCCGAGTTTCCCGGCGCCCGAGCATAGATATCCACTGAATCGTTGTATCCGTAAATCTGCTGGTAAACGCTGATCGGAATCGAAACCCAGTTATCCTGCGACTGCCCCAGCGTCTTACCCTGCCGGTCTCCCACGCCCACAATCGTGAACGGAATCCCATCGACCCTGATCTCTTTCCCCAGTGGGTCGCCGTCTCCAACCAGGTTGTCGACAATGTCATAACCCACAATGCAATTGTGAAACGCGTGCTCCTCATCCGCCGGCGTGAATCCGCGGCCCACCGCGATATCAATGTTGTTCAGCGACATCATTGACGCTGTAAGCCCGCGCACCAGCGTGTTGTTGCTGGAGTGCCCGTTGTAGACAACCTTCGTCGACTTAAAAAGCGATGCCCCGACCTCAGCGCACTGCGTGCAGCCGTCCTTGATCGCCTCGTAATCCTCCATCCGCAGAATCTTCCGCTTCTGGAAGCTGAAGTACTGCTCCGCCGAGAGAATTACGCTCGACATCCGGTTCACCGTGAACACATCCGCTCCGTAACCCGACAGCTTCGTCGAGATGTACTTCTTCGCTCCCTGCACCAGCGTGAGCACCATGATCACCGAGGCCACGCCCATCACCACGCCGATGAGCGTCAGGATGGAGCGCATCTTGTTGCCCCACAAGGATTGAAACGCCAGCTTGAAAGCCTCAAGTATGCTCATGAATCCACTTTCCGTGTTCCAGAACCGCCTGCGTAGGTCCTGTGCGCCCCTGGATCAAAAAACAGGGATTGCCTCAGCCGCAATTCCGCGAACGATACCTTTAAGATTCCCGGTATTTGAGAGACGGCCGAGCCCGCCCGTCGGCCTCAGAAACCGACAAGCCCATCCTACCCCTCTTACCAAACGGTACGCACCTCGCCCGGCCTAGGTTCCGCAGGCCTGTTCCGTACCGGCCCCACCTCGCCACAAACCGGCAATGAAGGAACTCTCTTCGTCGCCTTCCGGAGCACCCGACCCTGATCACTGACCACTTGCCCAGTGATCCCTAATCCCTAAAGTTCTAATCCCTCTTCTCTTACACCGGCCCTCTGCTCGTATTCCGCGCCTCCGTCACATTGTCCGGCTCGTCCGTGAACCGCTTCCCTGCCTGGTAGGCAAACTTCTTGTCCTGCCCATCCACTCGCCGGATGCAGTCCTGCGCTCCGTCATCCCATGTAACCCGAGCCTCTCCATTCACATACGCCCAATGCCCACGGACCCGCTGCAGCGACCGCCACGCGCTCCCATCGTCATTCAGCGTGATCGTGAACTTGCCCCCGTTTCCGTCGCCCACCTCCCACTTGCCCAGGAAGTGCCCCCGAGGCAGCGCTCCCGGACTGGTCGACCCTGTGTCAGTCATCGCCGAGCCCCCCGGAAACTCGATCCGCGCAATATCCAACATGTTGAAGGTCTGCCGGTGCCCGTCTTTGAACACAACCACGATCTGCCCCGAGCCACCCGCCTTGCCACCCCGGCCCTGAGCCATTCCCAAACCCGCTGCCCCCGCCAACATCACACACGCCACCGCCGCAACGACAAACTTGCGCATCGCTCCCTCTTTCCGCAGCGGCCACGCCATACCCAGGAGACCGCGCCCCCATTATCTACGGAAATCCAATCGCCTCAGTTCCTTGACCTTGCTCACCTCGGCCACAAAGCCGGTCCCCCACGTCCACCCCAGAGACGTGGGAACCCAAATTGAGGGCTGGAGACTAAGAACCACGAACTGTGAACTGGCTCTGAACTAAGAACTACGAACTAAGAACTAGGAACTGGCCTTCTCACGGAAATACCGAGAACATCGCCCTCAGATCCGTCGCCTCTCCCGCATACCGAATCAGCGGATACACCCCAAAAATCTCCTGGATCGTCCGCAGCGTCGAGCTGTGCGTGTAGTAGGTCGAATTGTGGTAGCGATTCCCCTTCGCGTACGGCGACAACACAATCATCGGGATTGGCCCATCCCCCACCGCAGCCTCATCCCACGTGATGAACAAAACCCCTCCGCTCCGGTAGGCTGTCGAATTCAAAATCATCGGCACCGTCTTCTTCAGCCACGCATCCCCATTCGCAATCGCATTCCCTCCGCAGCTGTCGTGCATGTCATGGCACAAGTTTGGAGTGATGAAGTTGTACCGCGCCACCCGGCCTGCCGAAATGTCTTTTGCAAGCTGGCTGAACGGCCTGATATGCGCAATGCAGTTCGCCGACGAACTCGATCTGTTATTCGTCTGATCGCTGAAGTACACAAAGGGATCGTGCTTCACCGCGTACGACCCTTGGTTCGTCAGCGGACAATTTGTTCCACTGATGTTCTCGTCATACGACCGCCACGAGATCCCCGCATTCTCCAGCAGCTTCACCAGATGATTGTGGGTCGTAAGATTGTGTTCCGACGGCGGCCCGTCATCCTTCACGCCAAAGCTCGCTCCCCCTTCCAGCCACAGATAGTTCGGCAAACTCGGGTGGATCCCCGGCGGATTCTTGTACTCGTTCGCATACGACGCCATCGGCAGCAGCGTGTAGTTGATGTACGGAGCAGCGGAATTCCCCTCGATGTTCCCGCTCTTCGCTCCCGTCCAGTTATGGTTCTCCATCACGATTACGAAAACCGTTTTGATGTGGTGCAGCGTCGTCGCCGCATCCGGTTCGGGCTGCATCGCAGCAGGTTCCTGTCCCGCACTCGTCAAGATGAGCGCTAAACCAATGAGCGCAACGGCGAAGCCGTTGAGTATGCGGCGAACTGGGTTCATGAAAACTCCTCGTGGACCTGGCGGCCCTGACCCAAATTGAGAATGATTCGCGACTTGCTCGAATTTTTCGATTGACCTGCCCCGCTTAGATGCAGCCCAGCGCGATGCGTGGCCCCGATTCACGTTGACTTCCGAGGCCGCGCCGCATCCAATTCCCTGATGGAATCGAACAGACAGCGGATTCTGGTCATAGGTGCCGGTATGGCCGGCCTCACCGCCGCCCGCCGTCTCGCCGAAGCCGGCCGCCAGGTCCTCGTCCTTGAGGCCCGCGACCGCGTCGGCGGCCGAATCCGCACCATTCGCGAGGGCGACCAAATCCTCGAACTTGGCGCCGAATTCATCCACGGCCACCCTCCCGAGCTCTGGGATCTGGTCCACGAAGCCGGCCTCAGCACCTACCCCATCGACGGCACCGACTACTGCCACAAAGACGGCAGGCTCCGAAAGTGTGACGAACAGAGCGGCATCTTCAAGTTTCTCAATCAGCTCGAGAAGTGGAAAGGCCCCGACCTCGCCTTCGCCGACTACCCACCGCTCGAAAAGCTCCCTCCGGAAAAGCGCGAAGAGATCATCAACTACGTCCAGAGCTTCAACGCTGCCGACTACCGCCAGATCGGCATCCACTCCCTCGCCGTCCAGCAGCAGGCCGAAGAAGAGATCCACGGTGACGAAGTCTTCCGCATCCGCGAAGGCTACGACCGCCTACCTCATTTCCTCGCCCGAAAGGTCCGTGAAGCCGGCGCGCGCATCGAGCTCTCCCGCCCCGTCGAACGCATCGAATGGCGTCGCGGCCGTGTAGACGTCTTCGCCCGCGACGGCGGAGAACTCCTCGAGCTCGCCGCCAGCAAAGTCATCGTGGCCGTCCCGCTCGGCGTCCTCCATCAGTTCGGAGTCGTCTTCGATCCCGTTCCCCACGCCCTCATCGCCGCGCACCAGCTCTCTATGGGTCCCGTTCGCCGCTTCACGCTCCTGTTTCGCGAACGCTGGTGGGCCGAGCACGACGACCTGAAGCTCTCAAAGCTCAGCTTTCTCTTCGCTCATGGGTCGATGCCCCCCGTCTGGTGGACAGCTCATCCTTGGGAAGCCCGCACTCTCACCGGATGGATCGGCGGCCCGCGCTCATCCTCGTTCGCGCAATGCACCCGCGAGCAGGTCGGCGACATTGCCTGTCAGGAGCTCGCCCGCATCTTCTCTCTCCCCCTCGATTTTTTGCGCAGCCAGCTCGTCTATTGCGCCACGCAGGACTGGCAGACTGACCCCTACGCTTTCGGTGCCTACAGCTACATCCCCGCCCGAGGACTCGACGCCGTTCTCGAACTTGCCACACCCGTCGAAAGCACCCTCTACTTCGCCGGCGAACACACTGACGTCACCGGCCACTGGGGCACCGTCCACGCCGCCATCCGCTCCGGCGAACGCGCCGCCAAACAAGCACTCGCGCCCTCCCTGGCCCAGCTCCACCAGATGACCGCCCGCCCCGCCTGAGGGGTTCGGGCTTCAGCCCGTAACATCTCCCGGTGGGATCCGAGGATAGCCCAAGGGTGAACCTTGGGACCGAACCGCAACATGCGCCCCTGAGAGTCGCCCGAACCGGCCCCCGGCCTAAACAACCTAAGTTTTTTGACAGCCCACTCCCCTCCTGAATGATCCAATGGTCATAATCAGGACGCCGCATGCCTTCCCCCTCCCCCGAGATCTCCGCCGACCTCCTCCTCGACTCCTCCAGCGTCGCGATCCGAGACGTCTACTGCCGCGGCACCCACCGAGATCGCGGTGCTGAAGAACAAGCGCGCGTCACCTCGCTCGTCTTCACCTATCGTGGAACCTATGTCCGCCACGTCGGCCAGAACCAATCCGTCGCCGAAGCCAACCAGGTCCTCTTCTTTAACGCGGGCGAATCCTATCGCGTCAGTCATCCCGTCTCCGGCGGCGACGCCTGCCTCTCCCTCGTCGCTCATCCCACACTCCTCGCCGAGATCGCACAGCCCGCACTCCTGAACGACAGATCAGCCGGAACCTTCCGCTCCCATCGCCTTCGCATCGACGCCCGCACTCAGGCCCTTGTCGCCATGCTCCGTTACAGCCTCCGCGAAGGCACAGCCGAATCCCTCGAAGCGGAAAGCCTCGCGCTCACCCTTCTCCAGCGCGCTCTCGGTCCTCGCACCACTCGCGGTCCTCGCGGCACCTATGGCAATCAGCGCACCGTCGACCGCGTCAAGCTTCTCCTCGCCTCCGACCTCACCCGCCGATGGACCCTCTCCGACATCGCCGCCGAGATACACGCCTCACCCATCTATCTCACTCAGATCTTCCAGCAAGTCGAAGGCATGCCTCTCTACCGCTATCAACTTCGCCTGCGCCTCGCCCGCTCCCTCGACCTGCTCTACAAGTTCGAAGACCTCACAGCTCTCGCCCTCGAGGTCGGCTTCTCCAGCCACAGCCACTTCACCGCCGCCTTCCGCCGAACCTACGGACGCTCCCCCTCCGCCTTCAAACGCGCTGCCCTCGGCCGCTGATCTCACTCTCTTTTCTAAGGATTGCGACAGCCCCGTCATCACCCCCCATGGCCTACTATCCCTACCCGAACCACGGGCCAGGAGAAACCATCATGGCTGCTGCAACATGTGCCGCTTGCGACTACCCCCTCGACGCCAACCCCATCAAGGTCACCATCGGAGGCAAAACGGTCGAAGTCTGCTGCGAAGACTGCGCTCAGAAACTCCGCGACGCCAACGCCTCCGCCAAAGACACCCTATGATCCAAAAACAAACCGGCGCGCACAGCCAAGCTGCCCGCGCCGGATCTCAAAATGCCTAATCCGTCCTTCCTACTTCAATATCCGATCTGATCGCGTCTCATCCGGCTCATCGATCCGAAAGGCCTTCTGCGCATCCGAAGGATGATTCACCTTCGATGCCCGCCCATGCCGTAACATCCGCCGGTGCGCCTCGCCCCACGAAGGCAACTCGCTTCCGTCCTGCATCCAGTGCGCCACCGAGGCCTCATCGCACCACTCCATCAGCTTGCGCATCGCCGCTCCATGCTGGCCCGCAACCATAAACGCCTTCATCGCCGCTTCGGACTCCCAGCAGGTCAGCGTCCAGAACGCATTCCGCCGATCGCGAAATACCTTCGCCGCCAGGCAGCCCTCCGCTTCCGCCGTCTGCTTTCCAATCCGCAGCGCAGAAAAGATGAACCCCGGCATAAACCGCCAGGACCTCACCCGCAACCGCGTCGCTGATACCAACGCCATCCCGCCTGAGTCCCCCTTACTCCTACGTGCTTAAGTCCTAATCCCTAGTCCCTAGTCCCTGCTTTTCTAATCCCTAATCCCTAATCCCTGCTCTAGGTCCCCGAACTCCCAAACCCCTTCCCCAACCGCGCCGACTCCTCCAGACTCTCCACCTGCTCCACCACTCCCGTCAGCACCGGCACCGGAATCATCTGCGCGATCTTCTCTCCTGCCTTCAACT
>Ga0105240_10011695_pt1 | contig 12195 bp, 11 predicted proteins | sample KBSC54metaG_FD_80426 | JGI IMG/M metagenome (GOLD analysis project Ga0105240, IMG submission 80426) | Corn rhizosphere microbial communities from Kellogg Biological Station, Michigan, USA - KBS C5-4 metaG | ecosystem: Host-associated > Plants > Roots > Rhizosphere > Soil | place: Michigan, USA...
AGATATTTAACGACGAAGGGGCAATCTTTGTCGGCTGGGCGGGGCCTCAAGTCCGTTCGCCTAACCGACGATAAATAGCTGGTGGTAAAGATTTTGCTACGAATCGTCGGCGTGTTCCTGGTTTTTCTGGCCCTGGCAGGCTGCGGAGGGGGCGGATTCTCTCCGAACGGGACCTTGGAAGCCCGTCCTGTGCAGCTCGACGGGGAGCAGGTGCTTTTGGACCAGTCACAGGTAGACTGCGGCGCCAATGAGGACCTTTGGAACATCACGCAGCTCGGTGGCGGGCGAGCCGTCGGCCGGCTGACCAAGAAAGGCCGCGACCTCCAATTTAGCGACGACATTCAGATCGGCGATCCGCTGGTATCGGCCCCCTACGCCCAGATTCACGGCAGCTTTCCAGTCAAAGTGGTGCAGGTCGGCTCCGTGCGCGATGAGGACCAATTCACCAAACTGGCCGACGCCAAAGTGACCGTCGGAATCAACCATAGCTGCTTCCAGGCCAATCCGCCTGCCCTCATGGGAATCCGGCATGGGCAGTTCGACGCGTCCGCAAACCCAGTCTTCCGGTTCAAAATGGACCAGGACTGGATGGTGGACCGGATCGTACACTAGCCCTAAATCCCTGCGGTCCAAAACCTTCCCGCGTTGACTTGCCTCGAAGACTATGAGTAGTATGGTTGTCGCCGAATAGCTCACTGAGGGGGCGTAACTTGACTCAGTCAATTAGCGCCCAATCATATTGCGTATCTTTCGGTCCCGTGCTCCCCTTCCAAGCGGAACACCAGGAGGATTTTTAACTTGACTAGATCTATCGGTTCTATTCTGACCGCGGCGGGCATATTTGTCAGCCTGTCCTTGCTATCTGTGCCGGCTGCCGCCCAGCGCGGCGGTGGCGCACCTGACCCAGCCGGCTGTCCCGGTCCGCCGCAATGGCTACAGGATCGCAACGCCGCTGCCGCTGCAGCCCGAGCGGCTGCAGCCCCCGCTCAGGGCGCCGGACGAGGCGCTACTCCTGAGGGAGCGCTTGGGGGAGGTCGGGTTGCACGCGGTGGACGTGGTGGGCGAGGCGGAGCTGCTGCGGCCGAGTTGCCGCCGGTGCCTCGATTCCCCAACGAACCCCAGTATGGCGTCCAAGCCGGCAAGCCGAATTTCGGCGGCCTGGATAAGGGTGTATGGAATGTACCCTACATCGTCAATCTGCAGATCAACGCTCATGACGAAAAGGGTTGCCAGTATATTTATCCGCCGTTCACGCCCGCCGCGAAGGCGCTCTGGGAACAGCGCGAACTGAAGGACCTGGAGAAGGACGATCCCGAGGGCTTCTGTCTACCTCCGGGCGTTCCGCGCATGCTGTACACGCCGTATCCCACGCAGATCTATCAGATGCCGGACCGCATTCTGTTCGTATTCGAGGGCGGCGCACACGTCTGGCGTGTGGTCTATATGGATGGCAGGAAACTTCCGAATCCTGACGACGTAAATCCAACATATTTGGGCTATTCCGTTGCTCACTGGGACGGCGACACGTTGGTCATCGAATCCAACGGCTTCAATAATCGGACCTGGCTGGACGCTTCGGGCCATCCCCACGGCGAAAAGTTGAAGGTCACCGAAAGGCTGACTCGAACCGACTTCAACAACATCAAAGTGGAATCTACAATCGACGACCCCGAGTTCTATACCAAGCCATGGACCGTAGTCACCGGAATCACCTGGACTCCTAACCGGACTGGACCGTTTACGATGCGCGGTGGAGAGCTGCTGGAATATATCTGCCAGGAAAACAATAAGGATCAGATCCACATCCACGGGGTGTTGGGTAAATAGCCTCGGCTTTGCGTAGCAAACTTTGGCCGATCCTGGCGGCGGGTCTGTGTGTCCTGCTCCCGGTGATCGGCCAGTTGTCTTTTAGCCGTCTCTCCGATGGTCACGTGGACCTGGGCGGGCCGGGGGTTTGGAGCCTTCCGTCCATCCCGGACGTGATGCCTTATGCGAATGGAGGAACCCCATTCAACGCCAAAGGCAAGCAGGTTTGGGACGAGCGGCAGCGGGCGCAGCCTGCCATGGACCCGGAAAATCACTGCCTGCCGTCGGGTGTTCCGCGCATCATGTACATGCCGTACGCGATGGAAATTCTGCAGCTCCCCAACCGCGTGGTTATCGTTTACGAGGGCGGCACGCACATTTTCCGCTCCATACCCGTTGGCACAAAATCCGGTCTAAAACATCCGGCGGATCCGAATCCTACCTATATGGGCGATTCCTACGGCTGGTGGGAAGGCGATTCGTTAATGGTCGACGTGGTCGGTTTCAATGACCGGACCTGGCTCGATTCGGCTGGCCACCCGCATGGGGAGAAGCTTCATGTGGTCGAAAAGTTCACCCGGCGCGATTCGATGAACCTGGAATACACGGCGACCATCGAAGATCCCGAATACTACACCAAGCCTTGGACGGTGACGACGACGGCGAAGTATCGTCCGGATGATCGGTTAAAAGAGTACATCTGCCAGGAGCAGCGGCGCTGAGCTTTATTCCAGCTCTTGGACTGGGATGTCGAAGTGCGCGGTATTTACCACCCCATTGCGCTGGAACTGGACCCACACCCGGTAATTCACAGGACGCGGGAATGTCAGGTTGAATTGAACTTCCGGACCACCGTCGGCGATGAAGGGGTGCGTGTGGATCAGGTCGATTAAATCCTCACTGGCCGCGAGCATGTGTCCCCAGGCTCCCAGATACTTTTCAAACCCTTCCGCCGGCTTAATGGTGAAGTGGAGCTGGGTCTTGAGTCCCGCGATGGCTTGCGGCGGATCGGTCCTGAAATCCATCTGCATGTTGGTTGCGTCTTTCGGGGAGTAGTCTCGTGAGAGATGCACGGGCGCGGGTGGAGTGCCCGGCACGATTATCGTTTTTGCGATCAATTGGGGCGTGGCGCCGTCCGGATAAAAATCGCCCAGCACGCGATACATCCCAGGTTTAGGTAGCGTGAGATTGTCATAGCGAAACGATCCGTTGGGCTGGAAGACCGGGTGATTGTGCAGGAAGAATTCCAGATCCTGGCTAACTACGAACATGTGGAACAACTTCTCATGAACCACCTGGAAGTTCGTTACGGGGCGGCCTTTCCAGGGATCGTGGATGGCGAATGTCAGTTGCACCGGCTGGCCGGGCTCAGGAGCTCGCGGCAGCATGCTCAAATCCATGTGATATTCGGTGGCTTCCGGAAGGTTCGAGGCCAGCTTCATGCCGCAGCGAGGGCACACGCCAGCGTTGTTCGAGCGCACATCCGGGTCCATCGGACACACCCAGACTTGGTCTTGTGACCATAGGTGACGGGCGAAGATCAATGTCGCCAGCGAGGATGATACAAACGATCGTCGTCGCACGACCCCAATCATATCACCGCGAAGAATTTCCGACGGCCGGTTCCGGATCCGCCCAATACGTACGGCGCGAACGAATCCGCAGGTCGTCACGGTTCATCACCGAGACCTCGATCAGGCGTGGCCCGGGCGTGTTATCCCGCTGCGGAAAGCTCACCATGTACTGGCTGTGGACCTCCGCCCCAAGTTTCTCGATCGCATTCTCGATCCCGCGTTCCTTAAAGAACGGAAAATCGGAGCCCCCGGTGGCCGTCGTCAGCGCCTGAATGACATTGGTTTTGCCCAGTCGGGCGAGTTCGCTGATCACCTCCACCACAAACCCCGCCACATCCCCACTCGAATAGGGGTCAGGCGTAATGGAGGGATCCGGATCAGGAGGCGGAGGCGGTACGTCGGGTAAATCCCCCGGCCTCGCAGTCAAGGATGTTGCAAACGCTGAGTAGTGGGCTCCGAAAACCTCGATACCCTCGCGCTCCACGGCGTCCAAGGCCTCCTGAACCGTCGTTTTGCTGCCTCGATCGCGAGTCTCGGAAATCAGCAGCAGCATTTTACGTCCCTTGCGCTGCCGCATGTGGTCCGCCACCTCCGCGATGGTATCCAGCATCCGCGCGCCCCGCAGGGCGGATCCAGGTTTCAAGCTCTTCACCGCTTGCCGGATCCTCTCATCCTCCCTGGTAAAGTCCTGCAACCAATGGATCTCTTCATCGAAGGCGACTACTGACACTTCGCCTCGGGGGGCGGTCACCAGGGGCTGGATCATGCCGCCGATTTTACGGATCTTCGCCAGGGCTGGCATCGAGATGCCGGACGTCTGAATGGCGATCACGAGGGAAATTGGAGCTAAACCCGTACTGAAGTCATCCACAGTTATTTGTTGCAGGGCGCCGTCGTCACGCACGTTGAAATCCCGCGCCGTAAGACCATCCACGTACCTGCCGTTCTTATCCGTGACACTGACAGGCACCAGGACGACCTTGGTCTGCACTCGAAACGGGACATTCTGGGCGGTCACGCTTCCTAGCCAGAAAATCACGCAAAGAACTGCGCGCTGGAGCGTAAGTGCAGGTCCGGTTCGCACGCCCCAATCATAGCTCCAAGTATGGTGGATTATTTGACCGGCAAAAGAGCGATCTTCGCGTCGGGCGGAATACCGTGGATCACGGTGTGAGCCGGAAGATTCACGGGCGTCTGGAACAGGAACGGATGCCCGAACTGCATCTTGTAGTCCTGCAGCCACAATAAAGGCTGGATGGTTCCATCCGGGAACTGAGCCGTGATCTGGAACGAGCCTTTCTCGGGGACCTGCTCCGGCCACAACCCGTCTAACGTGAACGCACTTTTCAGTGCGGAGTCCCCGGCGACTATCAATTCGCCTTTGTGGTGACTGAACGTTTCGGGCTCGAGAGATTTGGGCGGCGGCGGCATGTCTTTTGGCTCACCTTCAGGTACGCCACCGTCGGTCCAGCTCACGATCCGTTCCATCTCCTCGGGCGTCAGCGCCTGATCGTTGCGGAATTCGCCGAATCCCTTGATCGCGCCCCAAGGCGGCATGCGCCGGCGCAGAATTTCTTCCTTTATGGCGACGGCCCACGGGCGTGCATCGGCGTAGGTCATCAACGAGAACGCCATGCCGCCAGGATGATGGCAGGAGGCGCAATGACTGTTCACAATGCGGGAGATATCCCGGCTAAAGGTTATCGACGTGGTGATGATGTCGTGCGCTTGCGCTGCGAAACATACAGCGAGTACGAGCAAGCAGCGATGCATAAACCATCCCCATTATAGGACTGATATCATCTATATCCAGGTGCCAGGAGACCAGGATCCATGTTGAAATTCGCAATCGTGCTGTTCGTCGCTTCTTACGCGATGGGGGCCTCGTGTGAGAGCCTGAGCTCGCTTTCTATCCCTCATTCGACGATTGTCGCGGAGTCCGTGGCCGCGGGAGCGTTCGCGCCACCGGCGCCGGCGGGCGGAAAAGGCAAGGCTCCTAAAGCCGGAGGGGGCAACGCATTCGGCAAGCTGCCGGCGTTCTGCCGGGTTCAGGTGACCTCTAAGCCTTCAGCCGATTCCGACATCAAGATCGAATACTGGCTGCCCGTTGCCGGCTGGAACGGGAATTTCGAGGCCAATGGAAATGGCGGCTACACCGGATCGATCACGGCCAACACCCTGGCGACGGGAATGCAGCGCGGCTACGTCGCCGCGATGACCGACACGGGTCACGAGGGCGGCAGCGCGAGCTTCGCCATGGGGCATCCGGAGAAGGTGATCGATTTCGGATACCGTTCGACTCATGAGATGGCGACCACGGGCAAGGCGCTGATCAAGGCATTCTACGGGCGCGAGCCGAAGCACTCGTATTGGAACGGCTGCTCGGCGGGCGGCCGCCAAGGGCTGATGGAAGCACAACGGTATCCGGAAGATTTCGATGCCGTAGTCGCCGGTTCGCCGGGCCTAAATTGGACTGGCCGGTCGACCCAGGCTGTGTGGATCGCGCAAGCCACGCATAAGGAAGAGGGCAGCGCGATTCCGGCTGCAAAATTTGCGGTCATCCATGATGCCGTGCTGCAGGCTTGCGACGCCCGCGACGGAGTCAAGGACGGTGTTGTAGAAGAGCCACGGAAATGCAGCTTCGATCCAAAGGCGCTTGAGTGCAAAGGCGCCGACGCTGCTACGTGTCTGACGTCAGCGCAAGTGGAGACGGTACGGAAAATTTATTCCGATGTCACGAATCCGCGCACGAAACAGGTCATCTTCCAGCGCCACGAACCGGGCAGCGAGATGGGATGGAACACCATGGCCGGTCCGAATCCCATGGGTCTGGGCTTGGACCTGTTCAGATACGTAGTTTTCCAGGACCCGAATTGGGACTATAAGACGATGAACTTCGACGCCGACATGGATCGCGCGTATAAGGCTGACGCGGCGATGGATGCGATGAATCCGGATCTAAGCGGGTTTATTGCGCGCGGTGGAAAGATGATCCAGTATCACGGTTGGGCCGATCCACAAATTTCCCCGGGAAGCAGCGTGGCCTATTATCAAAGCGTCGTGGAGAAGCTGGGTCCCGCGAAGGTGCAGCAGAACTATCGGCTATTCATGGTGCCCGGCATGGCCCATTGTGGCGGCGGCGACGGCACGAGCACATTCGACATGCTGACCGCGCTCGAGCAGTGGGTAGATACGGGCAAAGCACCGGACCGGATCGAAGCCTCGCGCGTTCGCAACGGGCAGACCGATCGGACGCGTCCGCTGTGCCCCTACCCTCAGATCGCGAGCTACAAGGGCTCGGGAAGCACGGACGATACGGCAAACTTCGTCTGCAAGGCGCCGTAAGGCCCAGTCTTTCCTGTTCGTTGGTACGGTAGTAGGCTAGTATGGAACCGCTCCGATGACCAGACCTACGCTCCTATTCACGAAGCTTCTGTTCGCGCTCGCGGTGTGCGCCATCGTCCCGGTTTTCGGCGCCTCCAGCTGCGAACGCCTGACGGAACTCAAACTCAGGAACACGACGATTACCATGGCGCAGACGGTCGCGGCGGGAGCCTTCAACTCACCGCCACCGCCGCCTAAGGGCAAGCAGCCTCCGTCCTTCCGGAACGTGCCGGCGTTCTGCCGCGTCGCGGCAACACTCACGCCTGTCAGCGATTCCGAAATCAAGATTGAGGTCTGGCTGCCCGAATCCGGATGGAACGGAAATCTGCAATCGGTGGGGAATGGAGCTTGGGCCGGGACCATCAGTTATCCCGCGATGGGCACTGCGCTCACGGCGGGATACGCGACTGCCAGCACCGACACAGGCCACACCGGTGGCAATCCGGCGACGTTCGTTCCCGGACACCCCGAGAAGGTGATCGATTTCTCCTATCGCGCAGTGCATGAGATGACGTTGGCGGCCAAGGCGATCATCTACGCACGATATCGGAGCAATCCGAAATACTCCTACTGGAATGGATGCTCCACCGGAGGACGCCAAGCGCTGGTGGAGGCACAGCGTTACGCCGCGGATTACGACGGAATCGTCGCGGGGGCGGCGGCCATCGATACGACGCATCTCCAGGGGGCGCAGGTGTGGAGCGCTCAGGTGGTCCACAAGGACGAAGCTAGTTACATCCCGCCCGCGAAGTACGCAGTGCTCCACGCGGCGGTCTTGGAGGCATGCGACGAACTTGATGGCGTCAAGGATGGCGTTTTGGAGAATCCAACTAAGTGCCATTTCGATCCGCAAAAACTGCTGTGCAAAGACGCGGATGCTTCTTCGTGTTTGACTGCGACGCAAGTGGAAGCCGCGCGCCAGCTCTACGCCGGCCCGCGAGATTCGCGCGGGAAGTCGCTGTTTCCGGGTTTGGAGCGCGGCAGCGAAACCGGTTGGGCGACGCTTTCGGGCGCGAAACCCATGGCGCTCGCGGATGAGACTTACAAATTCCTGGTGTTCAAGGATGCTAACTGGAATTATTTGAACTTCAATGCAGAGCGTGACATCGAGACGGGGGATAAGATGGCGGGCGCGCTGATGAATGCGGTCGATCCGAACCTGAAGCCGCTGTTCAGCCGCGGCGGAAAGGTGCTGATGTATCACGGCTGGGCCGACCCGGGAATCGCTCCACACAATAGCATCAACTACTACAACAGCGTGATCGAAACGCTGGGAAAATCCGCGGTCTCGAATTCGATTCGTCTGTTCATGGTTCCGGGAATGGGACATTGTCAGGGTGGAGACGGCACCAGCACGTTTAATATGATGGACGCCGTCAGTGCGTGGGTCGAGCAAGGTAAAGCGCCGGACCGTATTGAAGCTTCGCGTGTGCGCGGAGGCAAGACCGACCGTACGCGTCCGCTGTGCCCGTATCCTCAGGTGGCTGTTTACAAAGGCTCGGGCAGTACCGATGAGTCGGCGAATTTTTCCTGCAAGGTGCAATGATATGCGATCGATTTTAATCCTAGCGATGGTAGCTGTGCCCGCATTTGCCCAGATCGATTTATCGGGTGAGTGGAATCCCGTGTTCCATGAGGATCAGCCGGAACGCATCCCCGGTCCTGAAATTGGCGATTATCTAGGGCTTCCGATCACCGACGCGGCGCGCATGCGTGGGGACATTTGGGATGCGGAAATCCTAACTCTGCCGGAGCATCAATGCAAGCCGCATCCGGCCGACTACGGACCGCGCGGACCGTTCAATTTGCGGATCTGGAAGGAAGTGGACACGCCGACGCAGCAGATCATTGCGTGGCACACGCACGGTTCATGGCAGGCTCCCGAGCGAGCCATCTATATGGATGGACGCCCACATCCGCCGGAGTACGCGGCTCACACTTGGCAGGGATTCTCGACTGGGAAATGGGATGGCGACATTCTTACGATAACGACTACGCACCTCAAGACCGGTTGGATCCGGCGCAATGGTATCCCACGGAGCGATCGCGCGACCCTGACCGAGCATTGGATCCGGCACGGCGACAGGCTGACGTGGGTTAGCATCGTGAACGATCCGGTTTATCTGACTGAGCCGTTCATCCGGTCGACGGACTTCGAATTGGATCCGCACCAGCACATCGATCCGTATCCCTGCGAGTCGGTGACCGAAGTCCCGCGGCCGAAAGGCGAGGTGCCGAGTTTTCTACCGGGGACGAATCCTTTCCTGCAAGAATTTGCGACGAAGCACGCGATCCCGGAGAAGGCTGCTCGCGGCGGCGCGGAAACGATGTATCCAAACGGCGGCGCGCCAGCGCCGATAAACCGACCGGTCCAGGTACCAAGCTTGATGGACGATGGTGAAATTCATATTTTGCCGGTTCAGGGCAACGTATACATGCTGGTCGGCGGGGGAGGAAATACAACGGTTCAGGTGGGCAAGGACGGCGTTCTCGTCGTCGACACCAAGCTGGCAGGGCAAGCCGATAAACTCATCGCGGCCATCCGCAAGATTTCCGATAAGCCGATCCGGTATATCGTCAACACCAGTGCCGACGCGGATCTTACGGGTGGGAACGAAAAGCTGGCGGATGCCGGCCGCACCATCACGGGCGGCAACGTGGCCGGTTTCAACGCGGCTTTCCCCGCGACCATGATCGCGTACGAAAAGGTGGGTGCGCGGATGCGCGAAGCCGGCGCGCCGCCCGCAAGTTGGCCGCAGGATACCTACTTCGTCGACGGCAAGGATCTGTTCGTGAATGGCGAGGCGGTCCAAGTTCTTCATCAGCCATCCGCACACAGCGACGGTGACAGCCTGGTTTTCTTCCGGCGGTCGGACGTCGTGAGTACCGGCGATATTTTCGTGCCCGACCGCTATCCGGTGATTGATGTCGCCCATGGAGGCAGTATCAACGGAGTGGTGAATTCGTTAAACCGTATCCTCGACATCACCGTGCCCGCTGAAAAAGAGGAAGGCGGCACCATGGTGATCCCCGGTCATGGACGGCTATGCGATGAAGCCGACGTGGTGGAGTATCGCGACATGTTGACGATCCTACGCAATCGACTTCAGGATTCGGTGAAAAAAGGGCTGACGCTGGAGCAGGTGAAGGCGGCGAAGCTCACGCGGGATTACGATCCTCTGTACGGACCATCGGATGCGTTCGTCGAAGCAGCGTATCGGAGCCTGGCTGCAATAGCGAAGAAGTGATGCTCGTTTAGCCGTGGGATTGGCGATATAGTATGATTCATGCTCTCTCGACGAACAATGCTTCTCGCACCTCTGGCGGCCCCGCTGGTTGACGTAATCCCCGTGCCGGCGGCGCCCGGAAAGATGGTTCTGAGCATCCACCAGACCACCTCGCAGCGCGCGGGGTATCGCAAAATTCTGGAAGGCTGGGCCAAAGCCGGCATCAAATACGTCGAGATCACCGATCGCGTCCTGGACGACTTCCTGAAGACCGATAGCCTGGCGGCCGCCAAGAGCGTGATCACCGATAACGGGTTGACGATGGTTTCAGGCGCCTCCGTGCTCCAGGATTTCTGGAACAAGAATGCGGGATTGGCCGCGCAGATGGAAACCTGGAAGAAGCGCTGCGAGCAGTTCGCATCCTTAGGGTCAAGTAAGATTTATTGCCCCAGCACCACCAGCCGCAAGATCACGGAGGAGGACTACAAGACCGTTCCTGACGCCATCCGCGAAGCCGGCGATGTGGCCAAGCAATACAACCTGATTGGCATGATCGAATTCGCGCGCAGCTCGACGTTGATCGCGACGCTGACCACTTCGCTGAAGGTGATACGGGAAGCCGGGCATCCCAACGTCCGGCCAATGCTGGATTGTTATCACTTCTGGTCGGGCATGGGCAAGTTCGAGGATCTGGACATGCTCAAGCCGGGCGAGCTCGCGCACGTGCATTTTAATGACACACCGGACATTCCTCGGGAGTTATTGGCGCAACAGACGCGCGTGATCCCAGGCGATGGCGTCGCTCCGTTGGTCCGAATCTTGAAGAAGCTGGCCGAGAAAGGCTACGATGGTGCGCTTTCCGTCGAGCTGTTTCTACCGGAGCTGCAAGGCGGCGATCCCCAAGAGGTCGCGACGCAGATTCGCACCAAGTGCGAAAAAGTGATGCGTGAGGCGAATGTTCTTTAAAAGAGCTGTACCGCTGATGCTGTTCGGCGCCGTTAGCGCCCCTCTGTTCGCCGCGGCGAACGATTGTGACAGAGCTTGCCTGAAAACCACCCTCGATCAATACCTCGCCGCTGTGATTAAGCACGATCCAGCGGCAGCTCCGTTGTTTGTCGGATTTCGGCAGACGGAAAACGCCGTCGTCGTGCGGCCTGGCACAGGAGTTTGGAAGTCGGTCACCGGGCTCGGGAAGATGCAACGCCGCTACCTGGATCCTGTCAGCGGCCAGGCGGCCTATTTCGGGATCGTAGAAGAAGGCAGCAATCCCGCGATCGTCACGGTGCGCGTGAAGGTCGAGAATCGGAAAATCACGGAGGCCGAATGGCTGATCGCGCGCGATGGCGATCCGGGACTCAATGGACCTGCGACCCCGACGCAGAGGTCCGGCAACGTCTTCAATCCGAATAATCTCACGGCCAATCCTCCGCCCGAAAGGATCGTGCCGAAAGCGGATCGTCTCTCGCGCGAGGCGTTAGTCGCGATTACCAATAGCTACTTCGATGGACTGACCACGCACGACGGATCGATCATCATGGCGCATCCTGGATGCAACCGCTTGGAGAACGGCCAGGCAATGACCGGAGCCGCCGCGGGCCGTGCGGGAAAGGCTGGGGAGCCGCCGGGCGATTGTACTTCCGGCTTGACGAATTTCAGCGCTGCGCTGGTCGCAGCCCGGCGGTACCCGGTGGTGGATGAGGAAGCGCAGGCGGTGCTGGCGATCGCGGTGTTCGTCCGGCGCCCTGGCGTTACTACACGAAGGAACGTGTTCAGTGAATGGTTTTTCATTGATAACACTAAGATCCGCAACATTTTTTCGGCGATGTTTTACCCGCCTCCGGAGCAGCCCGTGCCGAACTGGCCGCCGTATGACGGCAACTGGCCGCTACCGGCTTCCTTGGCACCGCCGGCGCAATCAAAACAATAGCCTGAAGGCGAACTGCAACTGGCGCGAATCCTGCGCACTCGAAATACTGCCGAAGTTCGGTGTGAACGCGGTTCGGTTGGGATATTGAAATTTGGGTGGTTGAGCAGGTTCCAGAAAAACTGTGCTGAAGTGCGTTCACAAACACAAGCCGCTGGTCATTGCGCCTGTTCAGCGATAGAATTTCTAGGACAACCGAGGATAGGAGAACATCCATGCGCTCTGCGTTGGTAGCGGCCGGCATTGTTGCGATTGTCGCGGCTGCCTTGTTGACGGGCTA